>JACCDN010989881.1_pt1 | contig 52861 bp, 46 predicted proteins | sample 7441691 | NCBI WGS metagenome assembly JACCDN01 (sample SAMN15323439, study PRJNA562643) | freshwater metagenome | isolation source: river surface water | place: USA:Blue River Watershed | collected 2017-08-16 | reverse complement strand
GAGGGGGTGGTGCTCGTAAGGGCGTGTGGGTTCAAATCCCACCGTGGTCACAAATGAATCCCTTGCTTTCCTATAAACTGGAGAGCAAGGGATTTTTTTTGTGCTGTTGAAAAAAAATATTATTTTGTTCAACTTTAACATTATTTTATTAAACAAATTAGTACCTTTATACGCTAATTGAAAACAATTAAAAAATGGCTACTAAAAAACAAACATTGACAAAAGACAGCATCGTTTCCATGTTCATGCATGACACGCTCGAGCACAATGAAAAACCAAAATCTGTATTTCATTTTACGAAGTCAAACAAACTAACAGAGTCGGAATTTTATTCTTTTTTTGGAACCATCGAAGGATTAGAAAAAGAAATTTTCAACTTATTCCATGAAAAAACTTTAGAGTTGTTGGCTAAAGATCAAGAATATGAAAAGTACGATATGAAAAGTAAATTGTTGAGCTATTATTTTACTTTTTTTGAAATCATAACAGCCAACAGAAGTTATGTATTATTGAGCTTGAAAGAAAACAAAAACCCAATCAACGGTTTAAAACAACTTTCGGGATTACGTCAACACTTCAAACATTTTATTGCAGAGATCCTTTCGGATGAAAACCGCATCAGTCAAGAAAAATTACAAGAAATTCAAGAAAAAGCAATCCAAGAATCGTCATGGATTCAATTCATGATGGCTTTAAAATTTTGGATGGATGACAGCTCTGCTTCGTTTGAAAAAACAGATATTTTCATCGAAAAATCGGTTAAATTATCTTCCGAATTAATGAATACCGCACCGTTAGAAAGTCTAATTGATTTCGGTAAATTTCTTTTCAAAGAAAAAATACAACACAATTAATGAAAACCATCGATTATATTCCGACTTCAAAGATACAACGTGCTAGCAAACTAGTACAAACCGGTGCTAAAGTAGGTGTGAATTATATCAAGTATTATGGCGAAAAAGTGGTCAACCCAACTTTAAACCGCGATAAACTAAACGAAAACAATGCCGAGGATATTTATGACGGATTGAAAAGCTTGAAAGGAAGCGCTCTCAAAGTGGCGCAAATGCTGAGTATGGACAAAAGTTTTTTACCACAAGCTTACGTCGAAAAATTTTCATTGTCTCAATTTTCTGTCCCACCCCTATCTGCTCCGTTGGTATTAAAGACCTTCAAATCAAGTTTGGGCAAAACACCTTACGAAATTTTTGATGAATTCAATGCAAATTCAATCAACGCGGCTAGTATTGGGCAAGTACACTTAGCCGTAAAAGACGGAAAAAAATTAGCCGTAAAAATTCAATATCCTGGAGTAGCCAACAGCATTTCATCTGATTTAGCCTTGGTAAAGCCGATTGCCATTCGAATGTTCAACCTGCAAGGAAAAGATTCAGATAAATATTTCAAAGAAGTAGAAGACAAACTGATCGAAGAAACGAACTATTTGTTAGAATTAAAACAAAGTCAAGAAGTCGTAGCTGCCTGTCAGAAAATAAACCATTTGGTTTTCCCCAATTACTACCCCGAATATTCATCTGATCGCATTATTACCATGGATTGGATGACTGGAATTCATCTTTCAGAATTTACCAAAATAAACACCAATCAAGAAATTGGTAATCAATTAGGACAAGCGCTTTGGGATTTTTATATGTATCAAATACACGTGTTACGTAAAGTCCATGCCGATCCGCATCCGGGAAATTTCTTAGTGAATGAACAAAATCAATTAGTAGCATTGGATTTTGGATGCATGAAAGCAATTCCGAGTGACTTTTATGTTCCCTATTTTGAATTGATCAAAAAAGAAATCATTGATAACAAAGTACTTTTTAGCGATAAATTATTTGAATTAGAAATCCTAAGAACAGATGATAGTCCGGAAGAAATTGAGTATTTCACAACGATGTTTTACGATTTGTTATCGTTGTTTACACAACCCTTTCAAACGGAACATTTTGATTTTGCCGACCCTACTTTTTTCGGAAACATTGCCCAATTAGGCGAACGGTTTGCAAAGGACACTAATTTGCGTAAAATGAATGGAAACAGAGGTTCTAAACATTTTATCTACATGAACAGAACCTTCTTTGGATTGTATAATTTATTGTTTGATTTGAAAGCAAATATTGTGGTCAATCAATTCAAGCAATACGCTTCTTAAACAACTAAAATAGCTAAGTACAATTTGTGTTTAGCTATTTTTTTACATACGATTTTTCATATAAATCGATCCATTGCTGCGTGGTGAATTTCGACATCAATTCACCTAAAAGTGCAAACGGTATTTGATCCATTTTTTTGAATCGAATGCAACTTTTACCCATGTCTAGTTTGGACGAACAGTGTTTAGGATATTCGGCAACAAACCAATCGTGAATATTTTGATCGGCATACAATCCCATATGGTAAATATTGACTGAATTTTTCTGGGAAGCCAAGGCAAAAAATGGAAGCGGATCGCTGGGTTTACAATGATAACCGTTGGGATAAATATCATGAGGCACCACATAACAAAGCATGCCATATTGCATGACTTCTTTGAAACCTGTGGGCATGTTTTCCAATATTACTGTGCGAATTTTTTGAATAGCTTCCTGTCTGTCTACAGGTAATTCGGATAAATAATCGGTTGGTGATACGGCTGATGATTGCATAATACTAATTACTTTATTTCAAATTCAAATATAATAAATAAAAAATACCACCTCTAAATTTATTTTTAATAAAAATTAAATCATTTGGCATTTTTTCATAGATTTGACAATAGTAAGAATCTTAAAATATTCATTTATCAACACCTTATATAACATGAGAAAAACAATTATTTCTGCATCCATCTGTCTTGTATTGATGAGCTGTGGTAGTGCTAAAAAAACAACTGCCGTACTTCCGCTTGATGAAACGAGATACATCAATTCAATTACGCAAACGGAATTGAAAGACCATTTAACAACCATTGCTTCCGACAAAATGGAAGGTCGTGACACGGGTAGTAAAGGGCAAAAACAAGCTGGAAAATACATGATTAACCACTACAAAAAAAACAATATTGTTTTTCCTAAAGGTGCCAATGATTACTACCAACACGTTCCAGCAGCCTATTTAAACAAAAAACGAAATGAAGGCTTACCGGATTCTGAAAACATTTGGGCCTTTATTGAAGGTTCTGAAAAACCAGAAGAAATTGTAGTTGTTTCGGCTCACTATGATCATATTGGTATCGAGGACGGAAAAATATTTAATGGTGCCGATGATGACGGATCTGGAACCGTAGCTTTGATGGAAATTGCACAAGCCTTCCAACAAGCAAAAAATGAAGGACATGGACCAAAACGTTCCATTCTAATTTTACATGTAACAGGTGAAGAACATGGATTACACGGATCTAGATATTACTCAGAAAATCCTTTGTTTCCTCTAGCTAACACCGTAGCCGATGTAAACATTGACATGGTTGGAAGAAGAGATGAATTTCATACAGAAAGCAACGATTATGTGTATTTGATTGGATCAAATTATTTATCTACTGATTTATACAATGTTTGTGAAGAAGTGAATGCAAAATACATTCATACCAATCTAGACTATAAATTCAACGATAAGAAAGACAAAAACCGTTACTACTATCGTTCAGACCACTATAATTTTGCAAAAAATGGAGTGCCCGCAGTATTTTTATTCAACGGAGTACATGCAGATTACCACAAAGAAACCGATGAAGTGGAAAAAATTGAGTTTGATGCTTTAACAAAAAGAACCCAACTCGCATTTGCCATTGCATGGGAAATTGCCAACAGAAAAGATAAATTAGTCGTGGATAAATCAGACGGGAAATAATAAAATAAGGAGCTCTAAACGGAGCTCTTTTTTTTGGTTAAACGTCAAATAAAAAAGAGAGGATACTTCATTATTTTAAAAAATGTTGTTAATTTACCAAAACAAACCTCAAGTATTTAACTATGAAATCATATAATCTAAGTCAAATAAACGCTATCATCAAGGGCGAAATCATTGGAGACACAAATCACAACATTGAATCTCCAGAACAAATTGAGTTAGCTTCCAATAATCAGATCACATTCATTGGTAGTAAAAAATATGAAAAATTATGGGAACAATCAAATGCTTCCATTGCCATCGTAAATGAAGACATCAGTATTTTACCTGGAGAAAACAAAGCTTTTATAAAAGTAAAGAATGCCGATTTGGCAATGTCCCAAATATTAGAATTATTTGCACCTCCACTCCCTCAGTTTGATGAAGAAATACACCCCACAGCGACCATACATCCTTCTGCACAAATTGGAAAAGGATGCAAAATTGGCGCCGGAGTTGTAATTGGACCTCATGCACAAATTGGAGACGGCGTTATTTTATACCCAAACGCAACCGTTCTCGATCATTGTTCGGTTGGAGCACATACTTCCATTTGGTCAGGAGCAGTCATTAGAGAGCGTTGTCATGTTGGAAGCCATTGCATCATTCATCCCAATGCAAGCATTGGAGCAGATGGTTTTGGGTTCAGACCCTGTCCAGAAAGAGGCTTGGCAAAAGTTCCGCAAATTGGCAACGTAATCATCGGAAATTATGTTGAAATTGGAGCTAACTCATGTGTGGACCGAGGTAAATTTAGTTCGACAATTGTGGGGGATGGTTGCAAGATTGACAATCTGGTTCAAATTGGTCACAACAGTAAATTGGGACAATTTTGCATCATGGCTGGAAACAGCGGACTTGCAGGATCTGTAACTTTAGGAAATGGCGTAATGATTGGCGGAAGTGCTTCCATCAAAGACCACGTAACGATTGGAGATGGAGCCATCGTAGGTGCAGGATCTGGGGTTGTAGCTGACATACCAGCCAAAACAACCATGATTGGATATCCGGCAGTCGAGGCCCGAACAGCACTCAAACAATGGGCTATTCTGAAACGAATGGCAACCGCAAAATAATAAACACAAAAAAAGCCTTGAATTACTTCAAGGCTTTTTATTTAAGGGTGGATGACCGGGTTCGAACCGGCGACTTCCGGCACCACAAACCAGCGCTCTAACCAGCTGAGCTACAACCACCATTTTAACGAGTGCAAATATATTGTAAAAGTTTTATTCTTACAAAGAAAAAATGAAAAATTTACTTTAAATCACCTAAACTATTGACTGCCAAATACCTTTCTACAGTGAAACCTTCAGCGAAGTCTACTCCTACGATTCTACCTAAATCTTGAGCGCGATATTTGACACTGTCCAAAAAGTTTTTTGAGGTAATGGGCGATTCTGGTTCTTTAGAATTTGGATCATAAAACTGGGAACCGTAAGCTAAAATAGCCTCCAATTTTTTATCCATAAAACCCGTAATATCTACTACAAAATCAGGCGTGAGGTTTTCCCATTGAATGTAATGGTACACCACCTTTGGTCGCCATGCTTGTTGACTTTCTCCATCGACTGTTGTTTCAATCTTTCTTAAGCCTGATAAAAAACAAGCGTCTGAAACCAACTTACTCCCTTTTCCGTGATCAATATGACGGTCTTGAATGGCATTACAAATGACAATCTCAGGTTGGTATTTACGAATCATTTTGATGATTTTCAGCTGATTCATTTCATCATTTTGAAAAAACCCATCTCGCATATCCAGATTCTCCCTTGCGGCAACCCCTAAAATATTCGCAGCCATAACTGACTCAGAATTTCGGATTTCAACCGATCCACGGGTTCCTAATTCACCTCTTGTCAAATCAATGATTCCTACTTTTTTTCCTAAAGAAATTTCTTTTGCCAAAGTACCACTACAACCCAGTTCAACATCGTCGGGATGCGCTCCAAAAGCCAGAATATCTAATTTCATACCTTTCCGTTTATATTATTTGTTTCATTGTCATCGCTTTGTTAGCCGTTTCCTGGTATTCCAATTCAGGGATACTTTGACGGGTAATTCCGCAACCAACATATACATTCAACTCTTTATTTTGATAATTCATACAACGTAAATTTACATACAAATCAAATTGATCCTCTTGATAGGTTGTAAAATTTTTATTCCATTCCCCCAAAAAACCGGCATAAAAAGAGCGGTCATACCCTTCCTTTTCAGCTATAAACCGAAGTGCTTTCTCTTTAGGAAAACCGCAAACAGCAGGAGTTGGATGCAAAACAGCAATCATTTGCTCTATTTTTTCGGGTTCAATGTGAGCCGAAATATCTGTTTTAATATGTGCTAATTTTCCAGCTACATAAGTTGCAGGTTCACTCACATGGATTTGCTCAGAAAAAGACTCCAAACATCCCACGATATAATCGGTTACAATTTGCTGTTCTTTTTTTTCTTTGTCTCCCCACAAACACGTATTATCCGAATCATAAAGCTGTGTTCCAGCAAGGGAAACCGTTTGAAGCAAGTTATTTTCAACTTTCATCAATTGTTCTGGGGAAGCCCCCATCCAAAAACCGCTTTCAGGATGGTAAAAAACATACCTGAAAGCGGTAGGATAAGCTGCCGTAATCTTTGTAAACAATTGATCAAACTGAAAATCTACAGAAGCGACCCGTTCTTTCCGAGACAATACTACCTTTTCAAAGGTACCCGCAGCGATTTCGGCGATCGCACTTTCAACCAACATTTCAAAATCGTGCTTCCCAGAACCAGAAAGATCTTTTTTTACTTCTTTCGAAAGAAAAAAATCTTTTTCTGAAACCTTTTGAAAATAAATATCGGATTCCGATTCAGGAATCATGTATCGTAATTTATGATCAAAGGATACAAAAGCAAATCCACTCGATTCAATCGAAAGGGGAAACAAATCACAAGTTTTTTGGAACAAACCAATTACCTTATCCGCGTTGGGCTTGCAGTACATTACAAAAGGTAATTTCTTAGAAAAATGTTCGCGTGCTTTTGCTAAAATGGGGTTCATCGTACTTTGCGAGGTAAAATCATATTGGTTAATTTACAAAGCGAAATCAATTGCTCTTTTTCATCCACAATTCGAATTTCCCACAAATGAATACTTCGCCCTTGGTGGATAATTTTTGCAGTAGCAAAAACAACACCTTCACGTTTGCTTTTCAAATGATTTGCAGAAATTTCGATGCCACGCACCTCTTGCTTTTCTGGGTTGATAAACATAATCGAAGCGGCACTCCCAACGCTTTCTGCCAAAGCAACCGTAGCGCCTCCATGCAACAAACCCATAGGCTGGTGTACTCTCGAATTGACTGGCATTTTAGCAACTAAAAAACCTTCGCCTGCATCGATGTATTCAATTTCTAACGTTTCCATCAAGGTGTTTCGAGACCAATCTTGGCACAATTGAAGCACTTTCTCTTTATCAAATGACATAACTCAATTTTTTTGTAAAAATAATGGTTTTTCACAATACCTCTGCTGTTTTTTCGTTTAGATTGCAACATAATTTTATAAAAACTAAATTATTGTTTATTTTTACAAAAAATAGAATTATTTCATGCAAAAATTACTTTTATTATTACTTGTAACTTTATCCATTTCATTGACTTCTTGTCGAAAAGACTTTGAGTTTGAGCCTAGCACAGGTGGATTGGAATTTTCAAAAGACACGGTCTATTTAGACACGGTTTTTAGCAACATTGGTTCAAGTACGTATCGATTGAAAGTATACAATAAAAGTAACAACGACATCGTCATTCCGAAAATTCAATTGCACAAAGGAGTAGCTTCAAAATACCGTTTAATGATCGACGGCCTTACCGGAGATACCGACGCACAAGGTAAAATTTTCAGCAATGTCGAACTCCTAGCAAAAGATAGTTTGTTTATTTTTATTGAAGTAACCAGTGATGTGGCAAGTGCCAACCCAGCCGATTTTCTGTACACAGACAAAATAGATTTTTACAACACAAGTGGCACACCACAAGATGTAGATTTGGTTACTTTAATTCAAGATGCCTATTTTCTGTATCCCAAAAAATTCAGTGACGGTACCACCGAAACTTTACCGCTTGGAGAAGAAGAAATTTATGGATTCTATTTGGATCACAATGATCCAACGAACGGTGATGAATACCTTTGGAACAACACCAAACCCTATGTGATTTATGGATATGCAGCGGTACCAAATGGAGAAACACTAACGGTGCAAAAGGGAGCTCGAATTCATTTCCATGAGAATTCCGGTTTAATCGTTGGCAACAATGCCACCCTAAAAGCAGTAGGCGAAGCATCTACCTCTGCTGCATTAGAGAATGAAATTATTTTTGAAGGCGATCGTCTAGAACCGAATTTTTCTGATACTCCGGGTCAATGGGGTACTATTTGGCTCACAAGCGGAAGTAAAAACCACGAATTCAATCATATTACCATAAAAAATGCAGTGGTAGGTTTGCTGATTGAGAACAACGATCCGAGTCAACCCATTTCCATAAAAAACACACAGATTTACAATTCATCCAACCTAGGAATTTACGCAAAAACCGCCACCATAAAAGGCGAAAATATTGTTATTAATTATGGCGGACAAGCAGCTTTGGCCTGCACCATTGGCGGATCGTATGAATTTACACATTGTACGTTTAACAATTACTGGCCCAGTTCAAAACAAGTTGCCGTTTTGATCAACAATTATTACACCAATGCTTCGAACGTGCAAATTCCTATCAATTTAGTAAAAGCTCAATTTACTAATTGCATCATTTATGGAAGCAATCAAAACGAATTAGGTATTTCAAAAGCAACGAATACGGCTTTTTGGACGACGCCTGTATTTACGCGTTGCCAAATAAAATGCAACAACACCAACAATTCGTTATCAACCAATTCCGATTATGATTTTTTAAACGATGCAACCAACATCATCAAAAACGGAAATCCAAACTTTTTGAACATCGAGTCCAATAAATTAAATATTGGCAACAGTTCAAGTGCAAAAGGATTCGGAATTACAACTACCGTTACCCAAGATTTAGTAGGTACTGCAAGGGTTTCTCCAGGAATTGACTTAGGCGCCTACCAACATATTATTTTCCCAAACTAATTGTTGAAAAGTAGAAATAATTGTTTTTGTTGATTCTCATTATTTAACCTAAATTTGCAATCACAACTTACAACTACAACACCAATGATTCATTTCTTTGAAAACCAAAGTAAAACTGTTTTTGCCGTTCAAACAAGCAATACCGATGCTTCGGGACACATTTCGGCTGAAGATATTTCAAAACTCAACTGGCTTTTTGCCAACGCACATAAAATAGAAAAATCCGTACTTGCGGATTTTTTTGTTGGCCCTCGTGCTACCATGATCACGCCTTGGAGTACCAACGCGGTTGAAATTACACAGAATATGGGGATTTCAGGAATCATTCGTATTGAAGAATTTCAGCCTTCTTCGAAAGATTTCAACGATTTCGATCCAATGCTGTTACAAAAATACAGCGAACTAAACCAAGATATTTTTACCATTCATGTTTCACCAGAACCCATTCTGGATATTGAAGACATTGATGCTTACAACAAAAAAGAAGGTTTGGCTTTAAGCCTAGAAGAAGTTGAATACTTAGATAATTTAGCGACTAAACTTGGTCGTAAGTTAACCGATTCAGAGATTTTTGCTTTTTCTCAAGCCAATTCAGAACACTGCCGCCACAAAATTTTCAACGGTACTTTCGTGATCGATGGTCAAGAAAAAGAAACTTCTTTGTTTAAATTAATCAAAAAAACCTCACAAGAGAATCCGAATGCCATTGTATCGGCATATAAAGACAACGTGGCTTTTCTGAAAGGTCCGAAAGTGCAGCAATTTGCACCTAAAACTGCAGACAAACCTGATTTCTATGAATTAAAAGATTTTGATTCTGTGATCTCATTAAAAGCAGAAACACACAACTTCCCTACTACTGTTGAGCCCTTTAATGGTGCAGCGACGGGTTCGGGTGGTGAAATTCGTGACCGTTTAGCGGGTGGTCAAGGTTCGTTGCCACTAGCAGGAACGGCCGTTTACATGACTTCTTATTCGAGGTTGGAAGCCAATAGAAATTGGGAGAATGGTGTGGAAGAAAGAAAATGGTTGTACCAAACTCCAATGGATATTCTAATCAAAGCTTCAAACGGAGCTTCCGACTTTGGAAATAAATTTGGACAACCCCTTATTACGGGATCTGTATTAACTTTTGAACACCAAGAAAACAACCGTAAAATTGGTTACGACAAAGTAATCATGCAAGCCGGTGGAATTGGATACGGAAAATTAGATCAAGCCATCAAACAAAAACCACAAAAAGGCGATAAAATCGTTATTTTAGGTGGTGAAAATTATAGAATTGGAATGGGTGGTGCCGCTGTATCTTCGGCAGATACTGGTGCTTTTGGTTCAGGAATTGAACTCAATGCCATCCAACGTTCAAATCCAGAAATGCAAAAACGTGCTGCCAATGCCATTCGTGGTTTGGTAGAAAGCGACTCCAACCCAATCGTATCGATTCACGATCACGGTGCGGGCGGACACTTAAATTGTCTTTCTGAACTAGTAGAGGAAACAGGAGGTTTGATCGATTTGGACAAATTACCTGTTGGTGACCCTACCCTATCTGCTAAAGAAATTATTGGTAACGAATCCCAAGAAAGAATGGGATTGGTCATTGGCCAAAAAGACATAGACACCTTACAACGCATTGCCGACAGAGAACGCTCGCCAATGTACCAAGTGGGAGATGTAACTAACGACCATCGTTTTACATTCGAATCTAAATCTACTGGATTAAAGCCTATGGATTATGCTTTGGAAGATTTCTTTGGAAGCTCACCAAAAACCATCATGACTGACAAAACAGTTAGTTATAACTACCAAAATGCTCCCTATGACGCAAACCAATTTACTTCTTATTTAAAAGAAGTATTGCAACTAGAAGCCGTAGCTTGTAAAGACTGGTTGACCAACAAAGTCGATCGTTGTGTGGGCGGAAAAGTAGCCAAACAACAATGTGCAGGACCTTTGCAATTACCTTTAAACAATTGCGGAGTAATGGCGTTGGATTACAACGGTAAAGAAGGTATTGCCACTTCGATAGGACATGCTCCCATTGCGGCTTTAATTGATCCCGTTGCCGGAAGCAGAAATGCAATTGCAGAATCCTTATCGAATATTGTTTGGGCGCCAATCAAAGACGGATTGAAAGGGATTTCACTTTCAGCCAACTGGATGTGGGCGTGTAAAAATGAGGGTGAAGATGCTCGATTGTATGCAGCCGTAGAAGGATGCTCTGACTTTGCAATTGAAATAGGAATCAACATTCCAACAGGAAAAGATTCGCTATCTATGAAGCAAAAATACCCTAACGATGAAGTGATAGCGCCAGGTACTGTGATCATTTCTGCAGGTGGAAACTGTACAGACATCCAAAAAGTAGTAGAACCTGTTTTACAAAAAGACGGTGGTTCTATTTATTATATTAATTTATCACAAGATGAATTCCAACTAGGAGGTTCTTCTTTTGCACAGATATTGAACTCGATTGGCTCTGAAACTTCAACCATCAAAGACAGTGGTTTCTTCAAAAAAGCATTCAATACTATTCAGGAATTAATTGGTGAAAACCAAATTGTTGCCGGTCACGACATTGGAAGTGGTGGATTAATCACTACCCTATTAGAAATTTGTTTTGCCGATGTGAATTTAGGAGCACAAATTGATCTTAGTGCATTTGCAGAAAAAGACCTCATTAAAATCCTTTTTGCTGAAAACATCGGATTGGTTCTTCAAGCAAAATCAGATGCTGAAGTTGAAGCGAAATTAAATGCGAATCAAATTGAGTTCTTCAAAATTGGAAAGGCGACGGGTTCGGCAACTTTAGAAATTGCTGATTGGAAATTAGACATCGCTGAATACCGTGACATTTGGTTCCGCACATCGTACTTATTAGACCAAAAACAAGCCAAAAACGGAACGGCAAAAGAGCGTTTCGAAAATTATAAAAACCAAGCATTACAATATAGTTTTCCGGCACATTTTACAGGAAAAAAACCCGTTGTAGATGCAAGCAAGCCACGTCCGAAAGCCGCTATCATCAGAGAGAAAGGAAGTAATTCTGAACGCGAAATGGCCAATGCAATGTATATGGCAGGATTTGATGTAAAAGATGTTCACATGACCGATTTGATTTCGGGTCGCGAAACTTTGGAAGACATTCAATTCATTGGGGCAGTTGGAGGATTCTCAAATTCGGATGTTTTAGGATCAGCTAAAGGTTGGGCAGGTGCCTTTTTATATAATGAAAAAGCAAAAACAGCCTTAACCAATTTCTACAAAAGAGAAGATACATTATCGGTTGGTATTTGTAATGGTTGCCAATTGTTGATGGAATTAGAATTGATCAATCCTGAGCACGAAGTGCATGGAAAAATGCACCACAACAACAGCCACAAACACGAAAGTATTTTTACTTCCGTGAAAGTTCAAGAAAACAATTCGGTGATGCTGTCTAGTTTAGCAGGAAGTACTTTAGGCGTTTGGGTATCTCATGGTGAAGGAAAATTCAATTTACCAATGGGTGAAGAAAATTATCATATTGTAGCCAAATATGGATACGAAGGATATCCAGCCAATCCGAATGGATCCGATTATAACACCGCCATGATGTGTGATGCAACAGGAAGACATTTAGTCATGATGCCACATATTGAGCGATCTACATTCCCTTGGAATTGGGCGCATTATCCAAAAGATCGCACCGACGAAGTTTCTCCGTGGGAAGAAGCCTTTGTCAATGCAAGAAAATGGATTGAAAACAGATAAAAAAAAGCGACCATTTAGGTCGCTTTTTTTTTAATAATTAGTTGAGCATATTTAATGAGATGCTAATTTTTTATCCATAATTCTTGACATATAATCTTGAATATAGGCTTTACACTTTAATTCAATCAAATTCATTTCTGGATTTCTTTTGGAAATTAAATTGCGTTTCAAATCTTTGTCTTTTTTATCATAAAAACCAAGTATCTTATTTCCATCAAACGTACAGATATATTTACCGCTCATAAATTGGTACACATTGGCAGAATATCGAACGGCAAACGGAGCGACTTTAGTATCTCCTACCAAGCTTCTTCCCCAGCTTCTAAAAGGTTTTTGGTAGCCCAATAAATCTAATATAGTAGGATACAAATCGATCTGTTGCGACCACTCACTATTTTTGCCAATCAACTTAGAATTGGGCTTATAAATCATCATAGCCACCACGTTTTTAGCCATTTCGGATTTGTATGCATCATAAAAAACGGTATTGGTATGATCGCCCACAAATACAAAAAGGGTAGTATCAAACCAGGGTTGTTTTTTTGCCGCTTTAAAAAACTGTTGCAAAGCATAATCCGTATATCCAATGCTTTCATGAATATTGACATCACCTTTCGGAAACTTGCCTTTATATTTTTCAGGGACTTTATAAGGTTCATGCGAAGAAACTGAGAACAAGGTAGCCATAAACGGTTGTTTGTTCTTGCTTATTGTAGCGTTGAAATACTGAAAAAACGGTTCGTCCCAGATTCCCCATACCCCATCAAAATCAGCATCGTTATTGTATTCTGTTTTTCCGTAATAATGATCAAACCCCAAAATATTGGCATATCCTAAAAACCCCATAGAACCATTCGGTGCACCGTGAAAAAATGAAGTCGAATATCCTTCGCTTTTTAAAGTAGACACCAAAGATTCGGTTTTTTGCTTTGGATAAGGAGACGAGGTAAACGCATCTTTAAAAGATGGAATTCCCGCCAAAACAGACGACATCGCATGAATGGATTTGTAACCATTTGCATATGCATTGGTATATATCATACTTTTTTGCGCTAAAGAATCCATAAAAGGAGTATACCCTTTGTAATTTTTAATTTTAGTATCCTTATTGAAAGATCCGTAGTACTCTTTGGCACCACTTTCTAAAATAAAAATCACCACATTCATCTTTGATTGCGGATGGTTTTTATATTGTTTGATAGGCACCACAAGCGAATCAATGGTAGCCGGATCAACAAAATGCATCTTCTTAAAATTATTGCTAAACATGGTCCGAATCAATGAAAAAGGTGTGTTTAAAATCACATCCGCTTGCGATGCATTTTTCACGTATCTACTCGCATCCAACAAATTAATGGGGCGTGTACTTTTTTTGAAATCACCACGAATTCCACCAATAACCAGCGCTACAACAACCAAAAAACTGATGATCGATGATCCAAAATAAGAAAGCTTGGGAGGATGATTCACAAAAGTGAAGGTTACTTTTTTATACAAATACACCCATAGAATCGATAGCAGGGTGAACAATAGAAATACATGCCAGTAATTACATAAAAAATTGACAAACAACAACCATTTGTTACTTTCATGCTTGACAGAATCTAAAGCTGCAATAGTGGAACGCCCAAAATTAAAACGGTAATAAATAAAATCCACAAAATTGGTAGCATAACCAACTAAGTTTGGAATGATGTAAAGAAAGAATAAGAATTTCTGATATTGTACCGTATGATTTATTCGAAAAGGAAGAACAGAAAAAACAATGAACAACACATTCAAATACAAAATAGCGGTCGTATCAAAAGTCAACCCGTGATAACACATCAAAAACAAATCGGAATACCCGTCAATTTGAATTAAATTTTGGTTGTATACATAAAACAAAATCCGAGCAATAAAATAGAAAACATAGGCAAGTAAAATTCTATATGCCAGAACTTTATATTCATTAAATCGTGGGAATTTTCTCATAAACAATTGCTACTTAAGATGCATGCAAAATTACATATTAAGTTTATACAATTATATATTTTAAATAAATATTGTGAATCCATTAAATATTAATTAATTTGCATAAAAATTTATTAAATGGTTTCCATCACACGCCTTTTTGATTTTCCATATTATCAATTAGAAAAAAATGATTTACCCAAAGCATTTGTTACAAAATATAATGGAAAATGGGTCGCTACTTCTACGCAAGAGTACATCAACCAAGCGAATGCTATCTCAAGAGCATTACTACGACTTGGTGTTCAAAAAAATGATAAAATAGCGATCATCTCCTCTACCAACAGGACAGAATGGAATGTAATGGATATTGGAATCCTTCAAGTTGGCGCGCAGAGTGTGCCTATCTACCCAACCATTACCGAGGAAGATTACGAATATATTCTCAACCATTGCGAAGCAAAATATTGCTTTGTATCCGATCAAGAAATACTACGTAAACTCAATGCCATCATAAAAAATACATCCTCTTTAGTAGAAGTGTTTTCATTTGATGCAATTGAGGGATGCAAAAACTGGAGCGAACTTCTTGAACTTGGTAGCAACGAAGAGAATCAAAACGAAGTAGAAGAACGAAAAAACGAAGTACTTCCTGAAGATCTAGCGACGATTATTTATACTTCTGGAACTACCGGAAAACCAAAAGGTGTAATGCTTTCACACCATAATATTGTATCAAATGTATTAGACAGTTCTCCTCGAATTCCTTTCAACGAAGGTTCGAGCGTTGCGCTGAGTTTTTTACCTGTTTGCCATATTTTTGAACGCGTAATTCTTTACATCTATCAATACTATTCGGTTTCTATTTATTTTGCAGAATCGATAGAAAAAGTAGCCGAAAACATCAAAGAAGTAAAACCTACTGTATTTTCTGTCGTGCCAAGGCTTCTCGAAAAAGTCTACGATAAAATATATGCCAAAGGAGCCGAATTATCTGGAATCAAGAAAAAACTCTTTTTTTGGGCGATCGAACTGGGACTCAAATACGAACCGTATGGTGCGAATGGATGGTGGTACGAATTGCAACTAAAAATAGCGAGAAAACTCATTTTTAGTAAATGGAAAGAAGGATTGGGCGGCAACCTCAATGTAATGGTTTCTGGTAGCGCTGCTCTTCAAACCAGACTCACTAGAGTATTTGCAGCAGCCGAAATGCCCGTGATGGAAGGTTACGGTCTTACCGAGACTTCTCCTGTCATTTCTGTAAACGACGTAAACAATGGCGGATTTAAAATAGGAACCGTAGGCCGAATCATTCAAAACATAGAAATCAAAATTGCCGAAGACGGCGAAATTCTTTGCAAAGGTTCCAATGTCATGATGGGGTATTACAAAGATCCTGAACTTACCAATGAAGTCATCAAAGATGGTTACTTCCATACCGGAGATATTGGTGAAATTGACCACGATGGCTTTTTGAAGATCACCGATCGTAAAAAAGAAATGTTCAAAACATCAGGCGGGAAATACATTGCCCCACAGCTGATAGAAAACACCATGAAACAATCGCGTTTCATAGAACAAATTATGGTAATAGGTGCCGGCGAAAAAATGCCCGCTGCATTCATCCAACCAAGTTTTGATTTCTTGAAAGATTGGGCAAAATTACACCAAATAGAAATAGGAAATTCCAACGAAGAAATAAGCTCTAACCCACAAGTTATTGCCCGAATTCAGGAAGAAGTTGACTCGTTAAATGTCAAATTTGGAAATTGGGAAAAAATCAAACGTTTTGAACTAACTCCCAATATTTGGAGCATCGATGGTGGTGAATTAACCCCTACCCTCAAACTAAAAAGAAAGGTGATTCTCGAAAAATACCAACTTCTTTACGACAAAATTTACAATTAAATGTACTTCATAAACGCCCAGTCTTTCAGGTTTGGGTGTTTTTTTTTTGCGTGCCCTTTCAGGTCGGGCTTTCCGTTGCAAGTCCGCGCAACCTTCCGCTGCGCTTCAGGTTACTGTGGGCTTTTCACTGCAATCCCTCACGCAGGAAAGAAGTACGCAACAAGTATCCAATTCTTTTTGAATCGCTTTTACATATTTAGAAAGCGGGAATACTACCTTATTGATCAAATAAAATCGTATTCTTAAAAAAAATATAGTATGCATGCATAAAAAAAAGCGAAAATAGTATGCGCGCATAATAAATATTCGTATCTTTGAAATTGATTACAAAAGAACATGAAAGAAAAAACAATCGACTACATCCTCAGAGCAACCTGGCAATCAGTAGCCAGAATGTACAATGAAGAGGCTTCAAAATATGATGCCTCGATGGCAATTGGGTTTGCATTGTTAAGCATAGACAAAGAAGAAGGCACGCCTTCGACCTACATAAGTAATCGAATGGGGATGGAACCTACTAGTTTGACAAGAACACTGAAATCACTTGAAGAAAAAGGATTGATTTACCGCGAAAAAAATCCAAACGACGGTCGAGGAGTATTGATTTATTTGACCGATTTTGGAAAAGAAAAACGAGAATTATCTAAGGCAACCGTTCTCAAATTTAACGAGGTAATCAAACAAAATATTACAGAAGAAAAATTAAAGCATTTTGCAGAAGTAGCAGATACCATCAACGAATTAATCACAGAAAAAAAGATATTTTAATCATTAGAAACAATGAAACGAATCATAAAAAAAGTAGCGGTAGTAGGTTCTGGAATCATGGGTTCTGGAATAGCCTGTCATTTGGCTAACATTGGCTTGGAAGTTTTACTTTTAGACATTGCACCCAATACGCTTACCGAAGCTGAAGAAAAAAAGGGGTTGACGCTAGAAAGCAAGATCGTTCGCAACCGTCTGGTAAACGATCACTTGGCAAATGCCTTAAAATCGAAGCCCTCTCCTATTTACAACATAAAATTTGCCAACCGTATTACAACCGGAAACACCACAGATGATCTTTCAAAAATTGCCTCTTGCGATTGGATCATTGAAGTAGTTGTGGAACGCCTTGACATCAAAAAATTAGTATTCGAACAAATCGACAAATACAGAAAACCAGGCACTTTGGTTACTTCCAACACGTCTGGTATTCCAATCCAATTTATGAGCGAAGGAAGATCCGATGATTTCCAAGCACATTTTTGTGGGACACACTTTTTTAACCCCGCACGTTATTTAAAATTATTCGAGATCATACCAGGACCCAAAACAAATCCTGAAGTACTTGCCTTTTTAACAGAATATGGATCCAAGTATTTAGGAAAAACTTCTGTTGTGGCGAAAGACACTCCCGCATTTATTGGAAACCGCATCGGTATTTTTGGTATCCAAAGCTTGTTTCACTTAGTCAAAGAAATGGGATTGACCATTGAAGAAGTAGACAAACTAACCGGACCCGTAATTGGTCGACCAAAATCGGCAACCTTTAGAACCGTGGATGTGGTTGGACTGGATACATTGGTCCATGTGGCCAACGGATTGTATGAAAACTGTCCCAACGACGAAGCACACGAATTGTTTCAACTTCCCGATTTTATTTCCAAAATGATGGAAAAAAATTGGTTAGGAAGTAAAACGGGGCAAGGTTTTTATAAAAAAGAAGGAAAAGAAATTTTATCCTTGGACTTAAACACACTCGAATACAGAGCGGCTAAAAAAGCATCTTTTGCTACCCTAGAATTAACCAAAACCATCGATAAACCGATCGACCGTTTCAAAATATTAGTTAAAGGAAAAGACAAAGCAGGAGAATTTTATAGAAAAAACTTCGCCGCTATGTTTGCCTACTGTTCCAATAGAATTCCAGAAATTTCAGACGATTTCTACAAAATAGATGACGCAATGAAAGCGGGATTTGGTTGGGAAAACGGACCCTTTGAAATCTGGGACGCCATTGGAGTTGCCCAGGGAATCGAATTGATGAAAACGGAAGGTTACGAACCCGCAGCATGGGTTAACGAAATGATTGCCTCTGGAAACGCTAGTTTTTATAGCGTAAAAGAAGGCGCTACTTATTATTATAACATTCCTTCAAAATCACAAACGAAAGTACCTGGACAGGATGCTTTTATCATTCTTAATAACATTCGCGAAAGCAAAAAAGTATGGAGTAATAGCGGCGCAGTGATTCAGCATCTGGGTGACGGTATCTTAAATTTAGAATTCCAATCCAAAATGAACACCATTGGTGGCGATGTTTTACAAGCCATTAATAAAGCCATTGACTTATCTGAAAAAGAATACAACGGATTGGTCATTGGTAATCAAGGCGCTAATTTTTCTGTGGGTGCCAACATCGGAATGATCTTCATGATGGCAGTCGAACAAGAATACGACGAATTAAACATGGCCATAAAAATGTTTCAAGACACCATGATGCGTGTACGTTACTCGGCAACTCCAGTAATTGTTGCTCCTCACGGAATGACATTAGGAGGTGGTTGCGAAATGACCATGCACGCAGACCGTGTAGTTGCTGCCGCAGAAACCTATATTGGCTTGGTAGAATTTGGTGTAGGTGTGATTCCGGGTGGAGGTGGATCAAAAGAAATGGCTTTACGAGCTTCCGATTTATTCCAAAAAAACGATGTCGAATTGAATGTGCTGCAAGAATATTTCCTAACCATTGGAATGGCCAAAGTTGCTACATCAGCTTATGAAGCTTTTGATATGGGCGTATTACAAAAAGGAAAAGATATTGTGGTTGTAAACAAAGACCGTCAAATTGCAACTGCAAAACAAGTGGCATTGCAAATGGCAGAGCAAGGCTACACCCAACCTATTCAAAGAAAAGATGTAAAAGTACTGGGCAAACAAGCGCTGGGAATGTTCTTAGTGGGAACTGACCAAATGCAAGCAGGTAAATACATCTCTGAACACGATAGAAAAATTGCCAATAAATTAGCCTATGTAATGGCCGGAGGTGATTTATCAGAACCAACCTTAGTAAGCGAACAATATTTATTAGATATCGAACGTGAAGCCTTTTTAAGTTTGTGCACTGAGAGAAAAACACTGGAGAGAATCCAATTTATGTTAACCAAAGGAAAACCATTACGTAATTAATTTTCAAATTAATATACACTGAATTATATTTTTCTGTGTACCAAAAAAATAAATTATGAAAACAGCATATATAGTAAAAGCATATAGAACCGCCGTGGGAAAAGCTCCGAAAGGAGTATTTAGATTCAAAAGACCTGATGAATTAGCTGCAGAAACCATCCAATTTATGATGAATGAATTGCCTGATTTTGATAAAACCCGTATTGATGATGTCATGGTAGGAAATGCCATGCCAGAAGCTGAGCAAGGTTTGAACGTGGGTCGATTAATTTCATTGATGGGGCTAAAAGTAACGGATGTTCCGGGAGTAACTGTGAATAGATATTGTGCCTCTGGTCTAGAAACAATAGGAATAGCAACGGCCAAAATCCAAAGTGGAATGGCCGAGTGCATTATCGCAGGAGGTGCAGAAAGTATGTCGTTCATTCCGATGGGAGGATACAAACCCACTCCGGATTATGCTGTTGCTGCCGCTGGAAATGAAGATTATTACTGGGGTATGGGATTAACGGCAGAAGCTGTTGCCAAACAATATAGCATTTCACGAGAAGATCAAGATGCATTTGCTTTTAATTCACACCAAAAAGCATTAAAAGCACAAACAGAAGGTAAATTCGACAAGCAAATTGTACCCATCACTGTAGAGCAAACGTTCATCAATGAAAATGGGAAAAAAGAAACCAAAAACTATATCGTTTCAAAAGACGAAGGACCCAGAACAGACACCAACATAGCGGCCTTGGGTAATTTAAAGCCTGTGTTCTCGGCGGACGGAAGTGTTACTGCTGGTAACTCGTCACAGATGAGTGATGGTGCTGCTTTTGTATTGATCATGAGTGAAGATATGGTCAAAGAATTAGGTGTCACACCTATTGCACGATTGGTTAATTATGCTTCGGCTGGTGTCGAACCAAGAATCATGGGAATCGGACCAGTGAAAGCCATCCCAAAAGCATTAAAACAAGCCGGATTAACATTAAATGACATTGACTTAATCGAATTAAACGAAGCCTTTGCGTCTCAATCATTAGCTGTTGTTCGAGAATTAGGATTAAATCCAGAAATCGTAAACGTGAATGGAGGCGCCATTGCATTAGGACATCCGCTGGGTTGCACCGGTGCCAAACTATCGGTACAATTGTTTGATGAAATGAAGCGTCGAGGCAGTAAATACGGAATCGTGAGTATGTGTGTGGGAACAGGACAAGGCTCTGCGGGTATTTTTGAAGTTTTATAAAAAGAGAAGAAAGAGGAAAGAGAAAAGAAGAAAGAGGAAAGATGAAACATAACTTTAAAAATCTTAAAATTTGGGTTTTATCAATGGATATTTCATCTGATATTCATCGAATTTGTCTCGATTTTCCAAAAAGTGAAACTTATGGTCTTGCCAGTCAAATGAATCGTGCAGCAGTCTCTATGCCATCAAATATTGCCGAAGGATCTAATAGAACTAATATTCATTTTTCACATTACTTAAATATAAGTTTAGGTTCCTCGTTCGAATTACAAACACAATTATTAATTGCAAAACAAATATATAACTGAAGAAAAAGGATTTGAAATAGAAAATAAGATCATTGAATTCCAAAAAATGACTACTGGTTTTATCAGTAAATTGGATTGATCTTTTATCTTATTTCGTTCTTCTTTTCTCTAAAAAAAAAAAAGAAAAAAATGGAAGATATAACAAGAGGTGGACAATTTTTGGTAAAAGAAACCAAATGTGAAGATGTCTTTACACCTGAAGATTTTTCGGAAGAACAAATCATGATGCGTGAATCGGTGAAAGAATTTGTAGACAAAGAAATTTGGCCCAACAAAGACCGATTTGAAAAGAAAGACTATGCCCTAACCGAAGAGACCATGCGAAAAGCAGGAGAAATGGGGTTCTTGAGCATTGCCGTACCTGAAGAATACGGTGGATTGGGAATGGGATTTGTTGATACATGTCTAGTTTGCGATTATATTTCGGGTGCCACAGGTTCGTTTTCAACAGCTTTTGGAGCGCACACGGGTATTGGAACGATGCCAATTACTTTGTATGGAACTGAGGAACAAAAACAAAAATACGTACCCAAATTAGCCTCTGGAGAATGGTTTGGTGCCTACTGCTTAACTGAACCAGGCGCTGGAAGTGATGCCAATTCTGGAAAAACAAAAGCGGTATTGTCTGAAGATGGAACGCATTACAAAATTACAGGACAAAAAATGTGGATATCCAATGCTGGGTTTTGTTCCCTTTTTATTGTTTTTGCTCGAATTGAAGACGATAAAAATATAACAGGATTTATCCTTGAAAACTCAAAAGACAATGGCATCTCTTTTGGAGAAGAAGAACATAAATTAGGAATTCGCGCTTCCTCTACACGCCAAGTGTTTTTTAACGAAACGAAAGTTCCTTTAGAAAACATGCTGTCTGAAAGAGGAAACGGATTTAAAATAGCCATGAATGCCTTAAATGTAGGACGTATCAAATTAGCAGCTGCTTGTTTAGATGCGCAACGCCGAGTAACGTCAAATGCCATTCACTATGCAAACGAACGCGTCCAATTCAACACTCCTATTGCTAGTTTTGGAGCCATTCGTTCAAAATTAGCCGAAATGGCAATTTCCACTTATGCAGGAGAAAGTGCCACTTATCGCGCGGCAAAATCAATTGAAGACCGCATCAATATTCGCGTAGCTGAAGGAACTACACACCAAGAAGCTGAATTAAAAGGAGTAGAAGAATTTGCCATTGAATGTTCAATCTTGAAAGTGGCCGTTTCTGAAGACATCCAACATTGTGCTGATGAAGGAATTCAGATTTATGGAGGAATGGGATTTTCAGAAGATACCCCAATGGAATCTGCCTGGAGAGACGCGCGTATTGCTCGTATTTATGAAGGAACCAACGAAATTAACCGCATGCTATCTGTGGGGATGTTAATCAAAAAAGCCATGAAAGGCCAAGTAGATTTATTAGGTCCTGCGATGAAAGTTCAAGAAGAACTAATGGGAATTCCTTCTTTTGATACCCCTGATTATTCCGAATTATTTTCAGAAGAAAAAGAAATGATTGGGAAATTGAAAAAAGCCTTTTTAATGGTTGCTGGAGGTGCCGTACAAAAATTTGGACCCGATTTAGAAGCGCACCAACAATTATTAATGGCCGCTGCCGATATGCTTATTGAAATTTACATGGCTGAAAGCACGGTTCTTCGAACTGAAAAATTAGCTAAAAAACAAGGCGAAACCAATGTTCAAGAACAGATTGCAATGGCAAAATTGTATTTGTACCAAGCAGTCGATATTGTAACCCAAAAAGGTAAAGAAGGCATTGTTTCTTTTGCCGAAGGCGATGAACAACGAATGATGCTTATGGGTTTACGTCGATTTACCAAATATGCAAACATGCCTAATGTTGTAGCACTTAGAGAAACCATCACGAGTAAGTTGGTTGCCGAAAATAGTTATTGCTTCTAGCAAATCTTTTAATTTAAATTGAGTTAAAAACCGCACCGGAAATCTTTCTGTGCGGTTTTTGTATTTTAGGCCCATTTTAAGTAGCACATGCTACTATTTTACGTAACTTTATCACATCAAATAAAGAAAAATGAAAAAAATAATCTTTCCTCTTGTGGGTGTCATCGCCATTATTATTGGTTGTAAAACGAATGCTGTCAAAGACAACAATAAATTAGTGATACAATTTGAAGCAAAAAGTCAAAGTACGGCCTCCGGAACAGCTTCTTTTGTTGAAAAAAATGGCAAAGTAACTTTTGAAGCTAACTTATCCGGTATGAAACCTGGGGTGCATGCAATTCACATTCATGAAAAATCGGATTGTTCAGCTGCAGATGGTAGCTCGGCAGGTGGGCATTGGAATCCGACCTTTAAAAAGCATGGAAAATGGGGTGAATCAGAACACCATAAAGGAGATATTGGCAATTTTATTGTTGACGAAAAAGGAAACGGAAACATTACGCTTACTACTGAAAAATGGTGTATCGGTAGTGAAGATACAACCAAAAACGTTCTAGGCAAAGGTCTGATTGTGCATGCTAATGCGGATGATTTTGTAACACAGCCAACTGGAAATGCGGGCGGAAGAGTTGCCTGCAGTGGTATCATAAAATAGTTATTTATTTTATAGATTTGTAAAAAAAACATGATTAACCCTTCAGTTTTTGGTTGGATAGATAAGTTTTTCATCGAACAAAATCAATTTGATTTGTCTGATGACACGTATTTATTTTATAAAAACATCCGAAACACGGGGTTTGTCTATGGACACATTGTACAATTTCCATTTAAAAATAATTACCCCATTGAGAATTGGAAGTCGGAAGAAATCAGTAAAGTCGCCTTTTTATCCGTTCTCTATGAAGTATTTCAATTTGTAAAAAGAGAGCCCGATCCCTCCAAATTTATTCAGAGTGTCACTCAATTTTATGAAGAAATTCACCCGAAGAATCACTTTGCATTTAACTTTGGAAAAATCAGTGCATCTCAAAAATTAGAAGATATTATTGGTGTCCGAATCAAAACTAACAAAGACATCATCAGTAAGAACTTCTCTCCTATTGTTACCAATGCGCTTTTGTTTGTGGATGTGCTTGCCTTTCAAAAATATTTGATGAATGGAACCATACCTGAAAATTACGTAAAGAAAATCGAAGAATTGATCTTGAATATTGTAACGTATTCGCTATCTGTTAAATCCACGAAATCTGAAAACGATACGTTACTCATTAAATTATTCGAAACCTCAACACGGTACACAAAATTTGAAGACATCAATAAGTTTGCTTCCATTGATGACTTACCCTTACATAATATTGTAGATCCATTAGAAAAATATTATTTATTGGATTTGGCCGGTCTTTCACTTTGGAGTGATGGTGTAGTCGATCACGAGGAACGATTGTTATTAGAAAAGTTAGCCGAAAAACTGGGCGTATCATTAGAACAAGTAAAAGAAAGCAAAGATTCAATCGATACTTTTATCAAAAAATACCAATCTGATATTCAGTATTTTAATCATTCCAATCCTGTAAAATATTTTTATGATCAAACTTCAAACAATGTAGAAGTATTGGTAAAAAGAAACAAAACGAGATTGACTAAAGAATTGGCAGAAAGCAAAGAATTAATGTCATTGTTAGCCCAATCTACTTTACGTGATTTGAATAAGGATGAAAAAAAGAAAGTAAAAAAACAATTACTTGACATTTGCAAAAGCATTCCGTCATTAACTATTTTTTTACTTCCAGGTGGAGGACTATTGTTGCCTCTATTGATTAAATTTATTCCGCAATTATTACCTTCCGCTTTTAATGAGAATTTAGAAGATTAAAATTTTAAGCGATAGACTTCATCCAAATCTTGGTTGGAACTAATATTGACATCCAAATCAGTTACGTAACCCGAATTCAATCCATAAGCCCAACCATGCAAGGTTAGTTCTTGACCACTTCTCCAAGCAGCTTGTACGATTGATGTTTTGGCCAAATCATAGACTTGTTCTTTCACATTAATTTCCACAAAAGTATTGAACCTGTCTTCTTCATTCTTGATAGAATCCAAGTACTCATTATGCAAGCGATATACATCTTTAATGTGACGAATCCAGTTGTCAATAATTCCAATTGAATCATTTCCCATAGCTGCTTTGACACCACCACATCCATAATGTCCACACACTAAAACGTGTTTTACTTTTAATACATTAACCGCGTAATCCAACACACTCAACATATTCATATCACTATGAACGACCATATTAGCAATGTTTCTGTGTACAAACACCTCGCCTGGTTTAGCTCCAATGATTTCATTTGCAGGAACGCGACTGTCCGAACAACCAATCCATAACAAATGGGGACTTTGTCCTTTGGCAAGATCTTTAAAGTATTCCGAATCCAAAGCCAACTGGCTTTCTACCCACGTCTTATTATTGTCTAATATTTTTTTATAAAAATCTGTCATGATAGTTTTATTTTTTTGTTACTTCAACCATTTTTCGTTTCAAAACGTCGTATTTATGTTCTAATGTAACTGTGTTTTTAAATGGTTCTGAATTTTCTAAATTATACTCTTTCTTAAACCCAATCAATTTTACAGAAATTTTTTCTTCTTTTGACCTAATATTTTTAAATTCTTTGATCAAATCCAACACATCATGCGCGATATAAACTGTATCAGCGGCATTGATTATTACTTTGGAATTTTCTGGAATTTCCATCAAAGTTTTTTTAATGGCTGCTTTATTTAAAAAAGAAACCTCTTGTGCCAAATCTATATGGATCACATCTCCATCTTGATACTCTTCTTTTCTAAAAATGTAAGCTCTCTGTAAATTACCTTTTAGAACAAATATAATACTAATTATTAATCCCAACGCAACACCTTTCAACAAATCGGTCACAACCACTGCAACAAAAGTCGCAATAAATGGAATAAATTGATACTTCCCTTTTTGGTAAAAATGCTTTACTATTTTAGGATTTGCTAATTTATAACCTACAAGCAATAATATAGCAGCCAATGTAGCCAAAGGAATTTTATTTAAAATACTGGGAATCGCTAAAACACTCACTAGCAATAGCAACCCGTGAACAATCGCTGAAAACTTAGATTTGGCACCTGCATTTTTATTTGCGGAGGTACGCACAACTACAGAAGTCATCGGAAGCCCTCCTAAAAAGGAACTGATGATGTTTCCAACCCCTTGCGCTTTAAGCTCAACATTGGTATCGGTATATCTTTTTTGATCATCCATTCGATCGGCTGCCTCAATACAAAGTAGGGTCTCAATCGATGCAACTACAGCAATTGTGATTCCAACAATCCAAACTTTTGAATTAGTAATTTGTGAAAAGTCAGGAAAAACGATCATTGCAGATAATTCAGCAATCGATTGAGGAACAGGAAGTGCCACTAAATGTTCTTTAGCAACGGCAAAATCACTATAATAATAAGTGAAAAAAGTATTTAATAAGATCCCTGCAATAACAGCTATCAAGGCAGCAGGAACTAACTTAATTTTTTTCAATACTTCTACTTTGTCCCAAACCAATAATATGGTTAATGATACAAGGGTAATGAGGACAGATCCATACTGCATATCACCAAAAATCCCTATGATTTCAGAAAAAGTATTTTTCCCATCTTCTTGAAAAAATGACAAATCACCAAAATAATCTTTATCTAAACCAACTGCGTGTGGAATTTGTTTCAAAAAAATAATAACTCCAATTCCCGCCAGCATGCCTTCAATCACATTGTTTGGAAAATAATTGGAAATACTTCCCGCTTTGATAAATCCGAGGGTGAGTTGAATCACTCCAGCAATCACTCCTGCTAATAGAAATGCATTAAAAGTGCCTAAATCCGTAATGGCAACCAATACAATTGCGGTAAGCCCTGCAGCAGGTCCAGAAACACTTAAATGAGATTGACTCAAATAGCCAACTACAATTCCGCCTACTACTCCTGAAATAATTCCTGAAAAAAGTGGGGCACCCGAAGCCAACGCTATTCCTAAACATAAAGGAAGTGCCACCAAAAAAACCACTAAACCAGATGCAAAATCAGATTTAAGGTTTGAAAAAAGATTTGTTTTTTTTGTCATAACCAAATAATAATTTAATACCGTAAAATTGTGCACAGGAAACTATGCCGTTTCTATAAATACTAAACCCTTTTGGGAGGAGGTATGACTATATCAAGTGAAATGGAGTCTAAATTTGTATGCTGCTTACTTACTTTTTGTAGTGAGCTTTTGTATGTAAAACATTGAGCCGCATATGAATATTGAAATTCTGAAGTAACATAAAGATCCAATACCTCTTTTTCTACTTCTTCATCATCAAGTGATAACAAAATAGAAATATCTGATTTCTCTTCTAACAAAACTACTATAGCAGGAATTGTAAGAAAAGAAACAAAAACAAATAAAAATAAGGCTACCTTAAATCTCATTAGACAAAAATAGCTTTTCCAATGCGTTATAAAAAGCTATTATAAAAAAATTAACAATGTTTCTATTAACAACTTTTTAATATCAATTTAATTTATAGTTTTTATATTTGCATCAAAATTTATGATACTATGACCATCACTCAACTTCAATACGTACTAGCCGTTGCCGAATATAAGAATTTCACATTGGCCGCAGAAAAATGTTTTGTCACGCAACCTACACTTAGCATGCAAATTCAAAAAGTGGAAGACGAGTTAGGTATTCAAATTTTTGACCGATCTAAAAAACCCATCCAACTGACCGAAATTGGTCACAAAATTGTAAATCAGGCGAAAAACATTGTCAACGAAGCCGACCGCATTCAAGACATTGTCGACCAACAAAAAGGGTTCATTGGTGGCGAATTTCGACTTGGCATCATACCAACCATCATGCCTACATTACTGCCGATGTTTTTGAATAATTTCATCAAAAAATACCCGAAAATCAAACTGATCATTGAGGAATTAACCACGCAAGATATCATCACAAAACTCAACAATGGTCACATCGATGCAGCGATTGCAGCAACACCTCTCAACGAAGAAAAAATAAAAGAAATTGTGCTGTATTTTGAGCCTTTTGTGGCCTACATTCCAGAAAATAATGCCAATTACAACAAAAAAGAAATTGAAGTATCCGATTTAAACATCGACGAAATATTATTGCTTCAAGACGGTCATTGTTTTAGAGACGGCATATTGAACTTGTGTAAAAACACCTCAAATCCCGATAAAAGTCACTTTCAATTAGAAAGCGGAAGCTTTGAAACACTCATAAAACTTGCCAATGAAGGACTCGGAATTACCCTTCTTCCCTACTTACATACCCTTGATTTGAACGAAAAAGACCAAGCAAAACTTCGTCATTTTAAAGAACCGAAACCTGCACGTGAAGTAAGTTTGATTTATCCAAAAAACGAACTAAAAATCCACATCATCGATGCGTTAAGAGCAACGATTGCAGGCGTAGTTAAAGGCGCCATTGCATTCCAAAACGTGCAAATCATTAGCCCAAAACCTTCTAAATAATTTAGTGGGCGCTACCCTTTGGGTCGGGTTATTTGTTTCAAGTCCTCGCAAACTTTCGCTTACGCTACAGTGGGCTGTGGGCTTTCCACGGCTACCCCTAGCGCAAATTAAAGTAAAAACATAAAAAAGGAAAAGTACCTATTTGATTTCTTTAACGCCTTTTAGAAACAACCATTTCATGAATAGTTTTTCTCCTTCGTTTGTTTGAATAGCCTGAAATTGCGGCGCCAAAATAGTACCTACCACAAAGGCCGTAATCGGAATCCAAAATCCTGTTAAACCTGTATAAGATGCAATTAAAAAACGAGCCACAATAAAAAATAAGGCAAAACTTAGTAACTGAAACAAAAAAGCTTTTGTTGATTTTTTCATAATTATTTGATTAAAAAAAACTGCCTAATGTTTCATTAGACAGTCTTTGTAATTATTCTGATACCAATACCCACTCGCCAGAAGCAACCAAGCTTTCCGCTTTTTTGTACTTCATGGTTTCGGTAGTTCCGTTTGATACATTTTTGATAGTAACCGTATCGTTTCTGTTGATTTTTGGAGCATCTCTAACGATCGTCTCGGTAACTTGTCTTGGCTGTGTCTGACCTGCTTCACTGTTTTGAGCAGACAACTCATCTGTATTTGGATATTCGTCTTTAGTGGTGGTGTAATTATCTTTTTTACGAACCTCTTTCGCTTCTTGGATGGTATTTTGTTGTGGTAAATCTCCTTTGAACAAGAAAGATATTACTTCTTTATTCACGCCATCAAGCATTTTTCTAAACAACTTGAACGCCTCCAATTTGTAAATCAGTAACGGGTCTTTTTGTTCATGAACCGCCAACTGAACCGATTGTTTTAACTCATCCATTTTACGGAGATGTTTTTTCCAAGCTTCGTCAACAATAGCAAGAGTTATGTTTTTTTCGAAATCGGCAACAAGCTGTGCTCCTTGCGTTTCGTAGGCTTTCTTTAAATTGGTAACGACGTTCAACGATTTTATTCCGTCTGAAAATGGTACAATAATTCGTTCGAACTGATTGTTCTCGTTTTCAAAGACATTTTGAATGATAGGAAAAGCTTCACGAGCACTTCGAGCCGTTTTTTCGGTGTAATAATCCAATACCGCTTTGTAAATTTTACCCGTTAACTCCATTTCTGATAACTTCGCAAACTCACTTTCACTGAAAGGAGAAGTGATTGCAAAATAACGAATCAATTCGAATTCAAAATTTTTGAAATCATTCATCATTTTGTTTTCGCTGACAATCAATTCACAGGTATCATACATCATATTAGCGATGTCCAATTTCAAACGTTCTCCATGCAAAGCATGACGACGACGTTTGTAAACAACCTCTCTTTGCGCATTCATAACGTCATCATATTCTAACAAACGTTTACGTGTCCCGAAGTTGTTCTCTTCTACTTTTTTCTGCGCTCTTTCGATCGATTTAGTCATCATCGAATGTTGGATAACTTCACCTTCTTTTAGTCCCATTCGGTCCATAACTTTTGCCACTCTGTCGGAACCAAACAAACGCATCAAGTTATCTTCTAATGAAACATAAAATTGTGAACTTCCTGGATCTCCTTGACGACCTGCACGACCTCTAAGCTGACGGTCTACACGTCTCGAATCATGTCTCTCAGTTCCCACAATAGCTAAACCACCTGCAGCTTTAACTTCTGGTGTAAGCTTGATATCGGTTCCACGACCCGCCATATTTGTTGCAATAGTCACCACTCCTGGCTTTCCTGCTTCTTCTACAATTTGAGCCTCTTGTTTGTGCATTTTTGCATTCAATACGTTGTGATTTACACCACGCATTTTCAGCATTCTACTCAACAATTCTGAAATTTCAACCGAAGTGGTTCCGATTAACACAGGTCTTCCAGCGGCAGACAATTGCGTAACATCTTCGATCACCGCATTGAATTTTTCACGTACCGAACGGTAGATCAAATCTTCTTTATCTTGACGAGAAATGCCTCTATTGGTTGGAATTTCAACTACATCTAATTTATATATTTCCCAAAATTCTCCCGCTTCAGTCGTTGCAGTTCCTGTCATTCCGGCAAGTTTACTGTACATTCTGAAGTAATTTTGAAGTGTAATGGTGGCAAAGGTTTGAGTAGCCGCTTCAATTTTTACATTTTCTTTGGCCTCAATGGCTTGGTGCAATCCATCCGAATAACGACGACCGTCCATGATACGACCCGTTTGCTCATCGACAATCATGATTTTGTTATCCATGATGACGTATTCAACATCTTTTTCGAAAAGCGAATACGCTTTCAATAGTTGCGTTAAAGTATGTATACGCTCACTTTTTACACCAAAATCTTGAAATAATTTTTCTTTTGCTTCCGCCTCTGCATCTTTATCCAATTTTTGCTTTTCAATATTGGCAATTTCAGTTCCGATATCCGGAAGCACAAAAAACAAATCGTCGGTATCTTGTGATAAAAATTTGATCCCGTTATCCGTTAACTCTACTTGGTTGTTTTTTTCTTCAATCACAAAATACAAAGCTTCATCCACTTTGTGCATTTCGCGGTTGTTGTCTTGCATGTATTGATTTTCGGTTTTTTGAAGCAATTGTTTGATTCCTTCTTCACTTAAAAACTTGATCAAAGCTTTGTTTTTAGGCAAACTTCTGTAAGCTCTTAGCAATTGAAATCCACCGTCTTTTATATTCCCTTCTTTGATTAATTTTTTAGCTTCCGCCAAAAATCCGTTTGCCAATTGACGCTGAAGATTGACTAAGTTTTCAATTTTTGGTTTCAATTCATTGAATTCGTGTCGGTCACCATCTGGAACCGGACCCGAAATAATTAATGGTGTTCTTGCATCATCAATCAATACTGAATCGACCTCATCTACAATGGCGTAGTTGTGTTTTCTTTGAACCAGTTCTTCAGGAGAATTAGCCATGTTATCTCTTAAATAATCAAAACCAAATTCGTTGTTTGTACCATAGGTAATGTCCGCTTCATACGCTTTTCTTCGTGCGTCAGAGTTGGGCTGGTGGTTGTCAATACAATCAACAGTCATACCATGAAATTCGAATAAGGGCGCTTTCCAAGAGCTATCACGTTTGGCAAGGTAATCGTTTACGGTTACCAAATGGACTCCGTTTCCTGTAAGTGCATTCAAATAAAGAGGAAGGGTTGCGACCAATGTTTTACCCTCACCCGTTTGCATTTCTGAAATTTTACCTTGATGCAATACCACACCACCTATAAGTTGTACATCATAGTGAATCATGTCCCAGGTAATTTCTTTCCCAGCGGCATTCCATGTGTTCGCCCAATTGGCTTGTTCTCCTACAAGCGTGATATACGGTTTGGTTGCAGATAATACACGGTCTTTTTCAGAGGCTGTTACGGTAATTGTACTGTTTTCTTTAAAACGTTTTGCTGTTTCTTTCACTACTGCAAAAGCTTCAGGAAGGATTTCCATCAAAACTTTTTCGGAAATTTCATACGCTTCTTTTTCAAGGGCATCAATAGCATTATACAATTCTTCTCTTGCATCGATATCTGAAGTATTTTCAGCTTCCGTTTTTTTAGATGCAATAGCTTGATCTTTATCGGCTCTAGCAGCTTGTATTTTTGATTTGAACTCGGCTGTTTTTGCTCTCAGTTGATCGTGAGACAAAGCAGACAAAGCTGGTTCGAATGTTTTAGCTTTTGCAATAAGTGGTTGGATTGCCTTAATATCTTTTTGAGATTTATCTCCAACAAATGCTTTAAGTATGCTATTTATGATACTCATATAGGTATGAATTTATGTTTTATAACGGTATGCAAAATTAAACAAAAAAAAAGCCTCTCTGGAGACTTTTTTTCAGTTGTAATTTTTTATTTTTTTTAATACTCATCCTCATTCCAAAGATAATCTTCGTCTGTTGGATAATCTGGCCATATTTCTTCCATTGACTCATATATTTCCCCCTCATCTTCAATAGATTGTAGGTTTTCAACTACTTCTAATGGAGCTCCTGCTCTAATAGCGTAATCAATAAGTTCGTCTTTGGTTGCAGGCCACGGTGCATCGCTCAAATAAGATGCTAATTCTAATGTCCAATACATCTTCTGTCAGGTTTTAGTTTGTGCAAAAATAAATTTAATACTGAAAAAGTCAAGTAAAAAATGAATTATTTTTAGTTAAAATTTAAGAACGTCTATTTTTTATGCTTTTTTCACGATTCAAACACTGCAATACAATGATTTTAACGTGATTATTGTACCGAAAAATACAAGGGAATTATTTTCTAGGAATCCACTTTTCTTCTTTGGCGTCTAACTCAACAGACAACTTTCGTGCCAAGACGAAAAGGTAGTCAGAAAGTCGGTTCAAATAGATGATTGCAATTTCTGGAACAGGTTCATTGTGGCTTAAATGTACTGCTAATCGTTCGGCTCTACGGCAAACACATCTTGCGATATGACAATATGACACCGTTGTGTGACCACCTGGAAGTACAAAATGTGTCATGGGTGGCAATTGCGCATCCATTTCATCCATTTCTTTCTCTAAAAATTCGATATCGGCCTCAATAATTCCGAGATTTTGAAGTCGCAGTTCTCCATTTTTGAGCACTTGCTTTTCGGGCGGAGTGGCAAGAATCGCGCCTATGGTAAAAAGTCTATCTTGAATTTCAATCAGAATGGCTTTATAGTGCGGATTCATCTCCTGATCACGGATAAGACCTATGTGCGAATTCAGTTCATCTACCGTTCCGTAACTATCAATTCGGGCATGGTCTTTCGGAACTCGGGTACCCCCAAAGAGTGCGGTTGTGCCTGCGTCGCCTGTTTTGGTATATATTTTCATTAGGAATTTTAAATTTTATCCAAAGATACTAAAAAAGGGTTAATTATTTCCAACTACCTCGTTCTGGCAAACAACTATTGAAGACCTACTCTACAGCAGATTAAGTTGATTGAAAAACAGCATCGAAAATCTAAATGAAAACAGGAATTCTAAAGTACTGAAATCCTATGTGTGCTTCTTACTAAGAAAAAATTATTTTGCGATATTCGGATTGATGGTATCACTTTCGATGATTCCGTCTCTAAGTCGGATTACGCGGTGTGCATAAGCAGCAATGTCTTCTTCGTGGGTCACAAGAATAACCGTATTTCCATTGGCATGGATATCCCCAAAAAGCCCCATGATTTCAACAGATGTTTTACTATCAAGATTTCCGGTAGGTTCATCGGCAAGAATGATCGAAGGTTTGTTTACCAAAGCTCTTGCAACAGCCACACGCTGACGTTGACCTCCCGAAAGTTGGTTGGGTTGGTGATCCATTCGGTCAGCAAGATTAACTTGTGTAAGTACTTCGGTTGCGCGTTCGTTACGCTCAGATTTAGAATATCCAGCATACACCATTGGAAGTGCTACGTTATCTAGCGCAGTTGTTCTTGGCAATAAGTTGAAAGTTTGGAAAACGAATCCGATTTCTTTGTTTCGAATTTCGGCAAGCTCATCATCATTCATTTTAGAAACATCTTTTCCATTCAGTATATAAGATCCTGAAGTGGGTGTGTCTAAACAACCCAAAAGGTTCATCAGTGTCGATTTTCCTGAACCCGACGGTCCCATCAACGCAACATATTCTCCTTTATTGATTTGTAAATCGATTCCTTTAAGTACATGGATTGTTTCGGTACCTAATGCAAAATCACGTTTGATATTGGATATGTCGATTAATGGTTGTGCCATGATGAATGAATTTTATAGGTTGTAACGATTTCTATGTTTACAAATTTAAGAATATATGTAGCTTTCTATTGGTTTTTGTTACAAATTAATTTCGAATCACAAAATGTTCTTTTTTTTGCTCGGTTCGAATAAAGGCAATTCCGAGGGCATAGGTATCCATCGTAACCGTAAATGCAGGATGCTGAGCCAGAGATTTCCAAAGGCATTCATTGAAACGGTTGGTGTGTATATGGTCAAAAATAAAACACGTATCATTGTTTGAGTTGTCCAGTAGCGTTTCGATTTGAATGTTGTTTTGAATGCAAATATCCAAATCAATATATTTTACTTTGATGGAAGTAACTTTGGACTCCTGTTGAAAACCTACAATTTCTGGGTTCGATTCATTGAAATAGTGCAGCAATCGATGGATGGTTTTGTGTTTTTTTGTATGAAACGGAAGAAGGTCTGTGACTTTAAACTGGTCAGTGCTGTACAAACATTTTGTAATCAAACTAAACACAAATGGCGAGTGAACTCCGTGTTGGTTAGTGGATTCCCAAAGGAAATGTAGGTAGGATTTTATTTGCTGCACAAGGTGTCTCATCGTATTCTCAAAGTAACATATAAAAATTACTCCATTTTGCTTGAAAGTTCAAACCAACGTTCTTCTTTTTGTTCAAGGGTTTGAATGATTTTTTGCAGTTCGTTTGCTTTGTTTTCGATCGCATCATCCGAAACTTTCCCATCTGAAAACAATTGTTCAATTTGCTTTTTTTGGAATTCTAAATCTTTAATTTCTTTTTCAATTTTATTGAATTCTTTTTGTTCATTAAAATTAAGCCCTGCAGAAATAGTTTTGGCTTGTTTCCAATTCACTTTTTCTTTGGCATCGTCTTTATTCGGTTCAGCACTGTCTTCATATGCTCTAAAATCAGAATAATTACCTGGAAAATTTTCCACTACACCCTGACCTCTGAAAACCAATAAATCATCTACAATTTTATCCATAAAATAACGGTCGTGAGACACAACCAATAAACATCCCGGATAATCTAGCAAGAAACTTTCCAAAACATTGAGCGTAATGATATCCAAATCATTGGTTGGCTCATCAAGAATAAGAAAATTAGGGTTTTGAATTAGCACGGTACATAAATACAAACGTTTTAATTCGCCTCCGGATAGTTTTTCAACAAAATCATATTGTTTTTTGCTGTCAAATAAAAATCGTTCCAACAATTGCGATGCCGAAATGATGCGTCCTTTGGCCAACGGAATGTACTCTCCAAACTCTTTGATGATGTCAATCACCCTTTGACCTGGTTTTGGATTGATTCCGCTTTGCGTATAATACCCAATTTTGATGGTTTCTCCCACCACAACTTTGCCCGAATCGGCAGGTATGGTTTGGGTTAACAAATTCAAGAAAGTAGACTTACCCGTTCCATTTTTCCCGATAATACCTATACGAGCTCCGCGTTGAAAATCGTAACTAAAATTATTTAATATGACCTTATCGTTGAATTTCTTCGAAATCTTGTGAAGCTCAATGATTTTGCTTCCCATGCGCTCCATGTTAATTTCGAGCTCTACTTTATTTTCTTTTCTTCTGCTTTCAGCTTTTTCTTTGATAACATAGAAATCATCTTGTCTTGATTTGGACTTCGTAGTTCTAGCCTTAGGTTGACGGCGCATCCATGCCAATTCTTTTACAAAGAGATTTTGAGCCTTGTCGATACTCGCATTTTCAGAGGTGATACGTTCTTCTTTCTTTTCTAAATAATACGAATAATTTCCTTTGTATTGGTATAACTTACCGTTATCTAGTTCAATAATTTCATTGCAAACACGTTCCAAAAAAAAACGATCGTGCGTAACCATAAAAAGAGTGATGTTCTCTTTTGCAAAATAACTTTCCAACCATTCAATCATCTCCAAATCGAGGTGGTTGGTAGGTTCGTCCAAAATCAATAAATCGGGACGATTGATCAAAATAATGGCTAATGACAACCTTTTCTTTTGCCCACCCGAAAGGTTTTTAACTTTTAATTTAAAATCTTCCAGTTTTAATTTAAATAAAATTTGTTTGAATTGCGTTTCAAAATCCCATGCGTTAAACAAATCCATTCGATCAAATGCTTTCTGGTATTGCTCCTCGTCTTCTGGATTTTCGAGGGCTTTTTCATATTGCTCAATGACTTTTAGTATTTCATTATCCGAAGCAAAAATACTTTCCTCAATAGTCAATTCATCTTGTAAATTGGGCACCTGAGACAAAAAAGCAATGTTAATATCTTTTCGAACCACCACTTGCCCTGTATCTGGCTGATCCTCCCCATTGAGGATTTTCATGATGCAGGTTTTACCCGAACCGTTTTTGGCAATAAAGGCAATTTTTTGGTCCTTATTTATTCCGAACGATAGATTTTCGAATAAGGTGCGTTCTCCAAACGATTTTTTGATATTTTCTACTGAAAGGTAATTCACGAGACTGTTATTTTTTTTGCAAAAATAGGGTTTTGTTTTAAGATAAAATTGATTTTTAGGGTAATAAAAAACAAACGAAATTCAACACGCGTTACTCGGTATTTATTTGCCAATATTCATTTTTTCCATTTATATTTGTAGAATGCAATTATCTGTCGTCATATTAAATTATAACGTGCGTTATTTTCTCGAAACAAGTTTGCTGAGTGTGCAAAAAGCCATTCAGGATCTTGATGCAGAAATAATTGTAGTTGATAATGCTTCCTCTGATGGTAGCTGCGAGATGATGCACGATCGATTTCCGGATGTTTTGTTCATAAAGAATGAAGACAATGTCGGGTTTCCAAAAGGAAATAATATAGGTGTTGCAAAAGCGAAAGGAGAATACATCTGTATTTTAAATCCTGATACGGTTGTTGCGGAAGACACTTTTACAAAAATACTTTCATTTGCCGAATCACAAAAAAATCTAGGCATCGTAGGATGTAAACTCATAGATGGCTCTGGACATTTTTTGCCCGAATCAAAAAGAGGAATTCCAACACCGTGGATAGCATTTACCAAAGTAATAGGATTATACAAATTATTTCCATCCTCTACATGGTTCAATCAATACTATGCCCAACATGTTGCGGTTGATCAAACATCAAAAGTGGCGATTTTAGTGGGTGCGTTCATGCTCATGAAACGGCAATTATACATCGATATGGGTGGGTTTGATGAAAATTGCTTCATGTATTCAGATGATATTGATTTGAGTTATTTAGCCTTAAAAGAAGGAAAAGATAATTTTTATTTTGCCGAAACCACCGTAATTCATTACAAAGGAGAAAGCACCCATAAAGACGTTCTTTTCATGAAACGATTCCAAGAAGCAATGACTTTCTTCTATACTAAACATTTTAAAAAGTCCGTATTCTTTACTTTGATGATGCATATTGGGATCCAATTATTTGCCCTTAAAAAGTTAATACAGCATAACAAAATCCATAAGTCAATTCCGGAAAAATATTTCCTTTATTCTGAAAATAAAGACATTGAACTAAAAATATCGAGCCAATTGAACAAAAAATGCGTGTCGATTCATAGCATAGAAGAAATGAAAAAGGAGTTAAAAAAAGGAGCCGTCGCTCCTACTGAAATCATTTTTGATCTAAACTATATATCCTACCAATCCATGATTACACTGATGGAAGAATGCACTTCTTTTCCATGCACCTACAAAATTCTATCCTTCCAAAATGATTTTTTAATTGGGAGCAATCATAGCGATGACAAAGGAGAGGTGATAATTTTATCATAAAACATGTAAAACGTGATTTCTTTTATTAATTTTGCAACAAGAATAAAAAAACATAACCTTAGTTTAAATATATGGCAAAGTTTGAGTTGAAACTTCCAAAAATGGGAGAAAGCGTAGCGGAAGCTACTATTACCAATTGGTTAAAAGAAGTTGGCGACACCATTGCTATGGATGAAGCTGTACTTGAAATTGCAACAGACAAAGTGGACAGCGAAGTACCTTGCGAAGTGTCGGGTGTTTTAGTTGAAAAACTTTTTCAAAAAGACGACTTAGTACAAGTTGGACAAACAATTGCCATCATTGAAACCGAGGCTGGTTCAGCAAACACTGCCGTAAAAGAAGTGAAAACCGAACCTGTAGTCGTTGCCGAAATTGAAAAAACAATCGAACAAGTCAAAGAAACGATCACGCCTACCGATTTTTCTGGTTCAGAAAAATTCTATTCACCCTTGGTGAAAAATATTGCTTCAGCTGAAGGCATCAGTCTATCCGAATTAGATGCTATCTCAGGAACAGGAAAAGAAGGTAGAGTGACAAAAGAAGACATTCTAAACTACATCAACACGAAAGGCACACAAGTTGCTGCGCCACAGGTTCCAAAAACGCAACCTGTCCCAACAGCACCTAATACCAGTACCATGGCGGCTCCCGTTTCTGTAAATGGAGGTGACGAAATCATTGAAATGGACAGAATGCGAAAGTTGATTTCGGGCTACATGACAGCCTCACTTCAAACATCTGCACATGTTCAATCATTTATTGAGGTAGATGTTACTAACATCGTGAAATGGAGAGACAAAGTGAAAAATCAATTTGAAAAAAGAGAGGGCGAAAAACTAACCTACACTCCTATTTTCATGGAAGCTGTAGCAAAAGCTTTGAAAGATTTTCCAGGAATGAATATTTCTGTGGACGGCGAATACATCATCAAAAAGAAAAACATCAATTTAGGAATGGCTGCTGCACTACCTAACGGTAATTTGATTGTACCGGTAATTAAAAATGCCGACCAATTGAACTTAGTGGGCATGGCAAAAGCCGTAAATGATTTAGGCAACAGAGCCAAAGCAGGTAAATTAAAACCAGACGATACTCAAGGTGGAACGTACACAGTAACCAATGTGGGTACTTTTGGCAGTGTTTTTGGAACGCCAATCATCAACCAACCGCAAGTAGGAATTTTGGCTTTAGGAGCTATCCGAAAAGTACCTGCTGTCATTGAAACTCCAGAAGGCGATTTTATCGGTATCCGTCAAAAAATGTTTTTATCGCACAGTTACGACCACCGTGTTGTAGATGGTGCGCTGGGCGGTAGTTTTGTAAAACGAGTAGCTGAATATTTAGAAGCTTTTGACCCAAATACGGAAGTATAAATCCAAATCATCACATAGCAACCCTTTCTGTTTTGAGATTTCAAAACGAAAGGGTTTCTTTTTGCTCATAACTTTTCTTTAATTTATTACAATTAAAGCGTCAAAATTTTATATTTGTCCTTAATAAAAACATTCCATGGAATTAAAACTCAATAGACCCATCTGCTTTTTTGATCTTGAAACTACCGGTATTGAAGTCGCTAAAGATAGAATTGTCGAAATTTCAATTTTTAAGGTATTCCCAAACGGAACTACCGAAAGCAAAACTTGGCTGGTCAACCCTACCATTCCGATTCCGCCGCAAACGACCGCGGTTCATGGAATTACCAATGAAAAAGTAGCCAATGAACCTACTTTTAAAGAACTCGCGTCTGTGATCTACACCCTGATGAAAGACTCCGATTTGGGAGGTTTTAATTCTGATCGTTTCGACATTCCGTTACTAGCAGAAGAATTGTTGCGAGCAGGGGTCGATTTTGACATGAAAAATCGAGTTTCTGTTGATGTGCAAACTATTTTTCACAAGAAAGAAGAGCGAACTTTAAGCGCTGCGTACAAATTTTATTGCAATCAAAATTTGGAAAACGCCCATTCCGCAGAAGCAGACACCCTGGCTACTTATGAAATTTTAAAAGCACAATTGGATCGTTATCCCGATTTGGAAAACGACATCAAGCAATTGTCAGAATATACCACACGAAAAAAATCAGTTGATTTTGCTGGATTTATTGCAATGAATGCAGAAGGCAAAGAAATTTTTACGTTTGGAAAAAACAAAGGACTGCTAGTTGAAGAGGTTTTAGACAAAGAACCTGGATATTATGGATGGATCCAAAATGCTGATTTTCCATTGTATACCAAAAAGGTACTTACTGCGATCAAATTACGAAAACTGAATACCAAATAATTTAAGTTAGATTCAAATGAAAATCATCTGTATCGGTAGAAATTATGCCAATCACATCGAAGAATTAAAAAACGAAAGACCCGACGAACCGGTTGTTTTTTTAAAACCTGATTCGTCCATATTGTTGAAGCAACATCCTTTTGTCATTCCGGAGTTTTCAAACGATGTGCACCATGAAATCGAATTGTTAGTTAAAATCAATAAAGTCGGAAAATATATTGACGCCAAGTTTGCGGCAAGTTATTATGACGAAATTGGATTAGGAATCGATTTTACTGCCCGCGATTTACAATCCAAATTAAAAGAAAAAGGATTGCCATGGGAAAAAGCTAAATCATTTGATGGAGCTAGCGTTATCAGTGATTTTGTATCCAAAGATCAATTTTCAGATGTCAATTCGATTCATTTTGAATTAAAGAAAAACGGACAATCAGTTCAAATTGGAAATTCAAGCTTGATGCTTTGGAAGATTGACGAATTAATTGCCCATGTTTCCCAATATTTCACCTTGAAAAAAGGAGATATTCTTTTTACAGGTACTCCAGAAGGTGTAAGTGCTGTGCAACCGAACGACGTGCTGGAAGGCTTTTTAGAAAACAATCGAATGTTTAGAATTCAAGTAAAATAATGGCAATTCACTACAACTTAGCGAAAGTATACGCGAATGAAAACATCAATCAAGAATTTACAAAAAAAATTCTGAACGATTTCATCAATCACATCCCCGAAGACCTAAAAAAAATAGAATTTGGCATCGAATCGAAACAATACGATGCGGTCAAAGTACTTGCTTCAAAAATCAAGCCCACTTTTGACACCTTCGGAATGCATACTACATTTGAAGAATTGGAATTAATTGAACATTGGACCGAGATCAAAGGAAAAAGGAAAGAAGTAGCCGAAAATTTCAAGAACATCCAAAGCAAAGTCAACAAAGCCATTAAAGAAATCAAAAAAGATTTCAATTTATAAAATTCATCCCAATGAAGTGTCCTAAAATACTCACGCTTTCACTCCTATTTTTATCACATATTGCGCTCTTCTCGCAATCAAAAGAAGGATATTGGGACCAAATTAGAACCACCAATCAAACCTTTTCGATAAAAGCTGGCGAAAGTAAGATCATTAAATCAGAAGATTTTCCAGAAGGCACAACGGAGTTTGTATATCGCATCACCATATTAGACAAAAACCAACAAATTTCGAGTAGCTTAACCTCGCTTTTGAAATCCATCCCAGACCCAACAGGAATAAGTCAAGGAGCGGCAGGCGGCGTGTTTTTACTTTCCACAATTTCAGGAGAAGACAAAAGCAAATATGCCGTTTTTTCATCACAAAACGAGGCTGATAATTATACCAAAACTAAAAAAACAGACAAAGCGTGCTTTTTTCAAGAAAAACCAATCAATAAAGAAGCCAAAGTACTTTCCTTGCAAGCATCTTGTTTTACAGCAAGTTCAAAAAATGTATTTTTCACCTTTGAAAGCGACAATTGGGTGTTGAACCAAACGATTGTTCTTGAAATCGTTCCTTGGATCGATGTGAATTTGAGTAGAGGCTGGAATGCAAGTTCAAAATTGGAATTGCTGGCTCTTTGCAAATCACAGAAAATATTCGCTTTACTGACAAAGAAAGAGGCTTATTCTGCTCAATTTATTGAAAAAATCACACAAAAATATTCAAGAAAAGAGTTCCATAATTTGATTGCAGTTGAAAAAAATCAATACCTAGCCGCTATTTCTGAGCAGATTATCACAAAAAATGGTGAATTAGAAGTTTTACACAACCAAATTCGTGAAACAGCAAATAAGGCCTTTTTAAAAGGAGAAATCGACGAGGCAATCACTTTGCTTAAAAATGAGTTTTTCAACAAAAAGAAAGCATCTGCAATTGATTACTATCACTTGTCAAGGTATTATTTGGTTTCAAAACAATTTGACAAAGCAGAAAAAGTTTGCAAGGAAGGAATTGCCATGGATTCTGCAGAAATACTACTTCAACTACAATTGGCTCATATTTACCTATTGACCGACCGTTTGCCTTTAGCTAAGACGATCCATAGTAATTACAAGAACCAAAACATCAATGCAACGACCGATTGGAAAACCCAAACGATTGCCGATTTTTTGCTTTTTGAAAAATACCATTTACCGAACAATGATTTCAAGAAAATAATAAGACTGCTCAATTAAAAAGCTACCTATCATGAAAGCTACCTATCAAAAATATGTACTTGATTTCAACACTCCGTCTGGGACATCCAGAGGAGTATTACACCAAAAAGAAACTTGGATTCTAATTCTTGAAAAAGCAGGTAAAAAAGGCATTGGCGAATGCGGATTGCTTCGCGGACTGAGTTGCGATGACAGGGAAGATTATGAAGAGAAATTACAATGGGTTTGTGACAACATTGCATTGGGCAAAGATAAACTTTGGGAATCTTTGATAGAATTTCCATCGATACAATTTGGAGTGGAAATGGCTTTCCTTTCACTTGAATCAGAAAACCCTTTTGTTTTATTTCCTTCCGACTTTACTGCTGGAAAAGATAGCATTGAGATAAACGGATTGATTTGGATGGGAAATCCAGAATACATGAAACAACAAATCACTGAAAAAATTGCCCAGGGTTTTCGTTGCGTAAAATTGAAGATTGGCGCCATCGCATTCGAAAAAGAATTGGAATTATTGCAATTTATTAGGTCCCAATTTAGCGTAAATGAAATGGAAATCCGTGTCGATGCGAACGGTGGTTTTGATGAAATTAATGCTTTAGATAAAATTAATCAAATATCTGGTTATCATATTCATAGTATTGAACAACCTATACAAAAAAACAAGCATGACAGCATGTCATACCTGTGTAAAAACACCACTTTACCCATCGCATTGGACGAAGAGCTAATTGGTATTCATACACCGGAAGAAAAAGAACAATTAATCCAAAAAATCAAGCCGCAATACATAATTTTAAAACCCAGCTTTATAGGTGGGTTTCGCGGCACGAACGAATGGATCGATATTGCTATCAAACACAACATTGGTTGGTGGGTAACTTCTGCGCTTGAGAGCAACATTGGCTTGAACGCTATTGCACAGTGGACCTATCTACTGCAAAACAAAATGCCGCAAGGACTTGGAACGGGAAGTTTGTATTCAAATAACTTTGAATCTCCACTTGAAGTAAAAAATGGTAATTTGTTTTATAACAATAATTTACATTGGGATGTTTCTATAGATAATTTCAATTATTGATGTAAAAAAAGCGCTGATTAAATCATTAATCAGCGCTTTTTTTTATCTAGTATCTAACCTTAATTCACAATTACTTTTCTTGTAATTACTCGTTGGTCGTTGTATAATTTCACAAAATAAAATCCTTTTTCTAAATGATCCACAGTAAAGTTTTTTGTGTGATCATCTGGGTTTTTAATTTCCATGATTAATTGTCCATTTACATTTATGATTTGAATTGAATCAATATCAAGTGTAGAATGGATGTTGATTTTGTTATCATTGGTTGGATTTGGATATATATCAACTGAAACCGCTTCAAAAACATCCGTAGCCATAATGGTGCTTGGCCATCTGTTTTGTGCCGCTGGACCTCCCCAAATCAATGTAGCTAAATAAGGATTGTCAATGAATGGATTTCTATTTCCTTGCGCGTATGTGTTGGACGTATTTCCATGATAAGTATTTCTATTGTCTTCATAGGTTGAAACTGGATCTTCAGCATTCCATTGCAACAACAAAGAAACCATGTTGGTATCCGTGCTTACTGTAGTTCCTATTGCGACATTAGTAGGTAAACACTGAGAACCATAACGCAAGTACATATACATCACCATACGAGCAATATCACCCTTCCATTGATCACCCGGATACCATCCGCCTGAAATAAGATGTGAATTGCCAGTACCCGCAACAAACTTATAATTGTTTCTTGTAGAATTACGAGTCACGTCTGAAGAACGCAAATGATGTGCATCTTCGCCTGCATCAGAAGTACCTCCATCATCAAGAGCTGGAGACCCTAAAGACTTTGCATAAACGTGTTCTCTATTCCATTGACCTGAATTTGCACCATTATTGTTTTTATCACGAGATAAATCATTGGTAACATCGGCATCGGTTCCGTTTTCCCATCCGTAAACCAGCAAAACTTTGTTTGCATTATTCGGATCTAAATCGGTCATTTTACTTGCTTCCCAAACACCCGGAGTATAAACTAAATAGTTCGTGTGCTTTGTAGTTAATTTGGTGGCAAGAGCTGTTTTTAAAGCAGTTCCTGTTAAATTCCAATCAAACCCATTGTAATACGGCGCAGCTGGAACTCCGGCTTGACCAAAACAAATAGTGGCAATTAATAAGTGTAATACAATGTGTATTTTTTTCATTCTATTCTATTTTTCGTTCTAAAAGTGCCATATAAAACCCATCATATCCAGACTCTGAGGCTAACAATTTGGTTTCTTTGATAAATGTAAAACTTTTACCAATCTCTGTTGCTAAAAATTTCTTGATTTGTTCTTGATTTTCAGAAGGCAAGATCGAACAAGTCGCATAGACTAATTTACCCCCTGGTTTTACAATTTTTGAATAACTTTCTAAAACTTCTGCTTGAATTTTTTTGATATTCTCAATGAATTCAGGTTGAAGTTTCCATTTAGCATCCGGATTTCTTTTCAGAACACCTAAACCACTACAAGGAGCATCTATCAACACGCGATCCGCTTTTTCATGCAGCTTTTTGATTACTTTGGTTGAATCGATGATGCGGTATTCAATATTGAAAGCGCCGTTTCGTTTCGCTCTTAATTTCAGTTGTTTTAGCTTGCTTTCATACAAGTCCATTGCAATCAATTGCCCTTTATTTTCCATCAAAGAGGCCAAATGAAGGGTTTTTCCTCCTGCACCAGCACACGTGTCCACCACTCTCATTCCGGGAGCCACATCTAAATAAGCCGCAACTAGTTGCGAAGAAGCATCTTGCACCTCAAACATTCCTTCTTTGAAAGCATCTGTCATGAATACATTGGCTCTTTCTTTTAAAACCAAGGCATCATTATTATCTTTAATATAGTCTGTTTCAATATTTAAATCCATCAACAACGCTCTCAGCTGCTCTTTGGTAGTTTTGAGCGTATTGACTCTCAGAATTACTTTAGCTTGTTGATTTTGAGCCGAAATTTCTTTGGTCCATAGTGCTTCACCCAGTTCTTTCACACCCAACTCATCCATCCAATTCGGAATCGATTCACGTAATGCTCTGGTTTTTGACAATTCATCAAAACGTCCTTTTATTTTTCTTTCAGGTGTTCCTTCGAGTTGTCTCCAATCTGGTATGGTATATCCACGCAAAACGGCCCAAACCGCAAACATTCTCCATAAATTATCTCGATCATAGGGTTCTTTGACTTCTGCAATTTCAGCATATAGTCTTTTCCATCGAACAATTTCATAGATGGTTTCGGCTACAAATTTTCTATCAGAACTCCCCCATCTTTTGTCTTTTTTCAAGGCACGAGCCACTACTTTATCGGCATATTCTCCCTCATTAAATATGGCATTTAATGAATCAATGGTGGTGTAAACTAAATTTCTGTGTAATCTCATTTTATTTTTTAATCAGCTGGCAAAGGTATAGCTTTTAATAGAAACAAAAAAGTATTCTCAAAATGCTTCAAGAATACTTTTTAGTTGTTTAGTGTTTTTTTGAAATACAATGATTTTCAAGTCGTTTCATCCCAATAATTTCGGGCGGATGCAACACCATTGGAAATTGCTCTACTTTAACGGAGCTACTGTCTAGTCCAAACCCTTTTTCTTCAGACAAACTGAATTTTTTCATGAAGAAGTATGCATTCATAACGATGTTTTCGAAGAATGTCAAATCACTATCGTTGGATAGGAATTTTTCAGAAAGCACAAATTTGAAATCACCTAATATATTGTTTTTATTTAATGACTCATAACGGCTCGTAATATCTACCTCGCCCTTTTGAACCATATCTTTAATTACTTCTTTAAACATTAAATTAATTTTAGTAGGCTCTCTAAATCCTAAATAAAAATCGATTCTATAAATGTCATCACTCACAATTTCAGTAACTCGGTATTCCTTTTTATAAGGCTCATTAAGAATGTTTACGTGGATAAACCAATAAATATCAGCACGTTTAGGTCTTTTTTGAAGAATCGAATACATTACTTTCTCTTCAATTTCATCCAAACGATTTGAGTTGGTCATGTAAACCAAATGTGTCGCATATTTCGGAATTGACAAATCAACACTTAATTCTGCTAATACTTTTTTATAGGTGTCAATTTTTACAATTTTAGTGTAATTATGGCTGATTCTTTTTGCTAAAAACCAGGTAGCCATGATCACGATCAAAATGACTGCAATGATCAGTGTTACAAATCCTCCGTGCAGAAATTTTGGTAGAATGGCATACAAAAAGCTAAACTCAATGATTAAATACAATGAAATTAAAGGTATGATATAGTACATTTTTACTCGCTTCAATATCAAATAGAAATTCAGCAATATCGATGTCATGATCATGGTAAGAACAATCGCCAATCCGTAGGCATGTTCCATATTGCTCGACTTTTTGAAATACAACACAATGCCAATACAACCCGCTAATAATAACCAATTGATTGAGGGTATGTAAATTTGACCTTTCTCTTCTGTTGGGTAGTTGATTTTAACTTTTGGCCAGAAATTCAAACGCATGGCTTCATTAATTAAGGTAAAAGAACCACTAATTAAAGCCTGTGAAGCAATTACGGCAGCAAGTGTTGCAACAACCACACCTATGGGTTGGAACCAAGTTTCCATGATCAAATAAAAGGGATTCCCGTTAGCACCCCCTAATTCTTGCAATGTTTTTCCTTGATGATTGATCAAGAAAGCACCTTGTCCGAAGTAATTTAAAAGCAACATGATCTTCACAAAAATCCAACTCACACGGATGTTTTTTCTTCCACAATGTCCCATATCGGAATACAAGGCTTCTGCACCAGTAGTACATAAAAATACCGCTCCAAGTACGAAAAATCCTTCTGGATGAACAGACAACAAACGATAAGCGTAATACGGATTAACAGCTTCTAAAACATTAAAATTTTGTGCAATTTGAATAGATCCTAAGATTCCCAACATCGAAAACCAAAGAAGCATCGATGGTGCGAAAAACTTACCTACCAATTTAGTTCCATACTGTTGGATAATGAAAAGAATAATCAAAATAACGATTACAATTCTTTGGATATCCCAAACTTCTAAATGGGGATAGAATATCTTCAACCCTTCTACCGCGGAGGAAACCGAAATGGGAGGCGTGATGATTCCGTCTGCTAACAAGGTACTTCCGCCAATGATAGCCGGAACAATGAGCCATTTTATTTTTGTTTTCTTGACTAAAGCGAACAATGCGAAAATCCCTCCTTCTCCATGATTGTCTGCACTTAATGTAATGACCACATACTTCAGAGTTGTTTGCAATGTAAGGGTCCAAAAGATACAAGATATTCCACCAAGCACAACATCGCTAGTAATAGCATAATCGCCGATAATGGAATTCATTACATACAATGGTGAGGTACCAATATCTCCGAAAATTATTCCTAAAGTAATTAATAATCCAGCTGCAGAAAGTTTGCTGTGAATGTTTTGATGACTAGTTGAACTCATTGTAATTTTTATAAAAAGTCCACAAAGGTATCACTTTTATGTATTTCAAATAAAAAAAGCACTGATTATTTTCAGTGCATAAATTCGAGTGGACCTTTTTAATTTCTTCTTTTTGAGCTAGTTCCTGTTTCCAATGAATGTAGAGATGCCAATAGAATTATTACTATTTAATTTTCTTAGTAAACGAATAAGCAAACCTGAATCTTACAAAACTATCGTAATCTTGATTTTTTATGTATTTTAGCTTTCAAATCACACATATGAAAAAACTAGTACTTCTTGGCTTTGTATGCCTATTTTCATCCTGTAAATCATCATTTGATTCTCGAAGAACCAATGTTTCAAACATAAAAATAGATACACTTTTACAAGGAAAATTTAGCATTAGAGCAATCAACATAGAAGACAACAAAGTTTATTATGGTGCCGATAACAGCCGAATTGGCTACCTTGATTTGAAGCAAACAAAGCAACAAAGCATACTAACTATTGACACTTTAAAAACAGAGTTTCGAAGTATTGCGTCGAATGGCACCTTCCTTTTTGTACTCAATGTGGCAAATCCAGCCAAATTATTCAAAGTATCAAAAGATTTCAAGACCGTTGAAACAGTCTACCATGAAATTCATGAAAAAGTATTTTATGACAGCATGCAGTTTTGGAACAGTAATGAAGGTATTGCCATAGGAGACCCGATAACCTCATGTTTCAATGTGATTATTACCCGTGATGGCGGCAATACGTGGACCAAAGTAAATTGTGACAAACTTCCCTCACTAGCAGACGGAGAAGCTGCCTTTGCAGCCAGCAACACAAACATCATCCTTAAAAAGGATAAAACTTGGATCGTTTCGGGTGGAAAAAAATCAAGAATATTTTATTCAGCCGACAAAGGACTTACTTGGGATGTATTTCAAACACCCATCATAGAAGGCAATACGATGACCGGAATATTCACGGGAGCTTTTTACAACGAATCCATCGGAATCGTTTCGGGTGGTGATTATGAAAAACCAAATCAAAATTATCAAAACAAAGCCATTACCTTTGACGGAGGAAAAAACTGGAAATTAATAGCTGAAAACCAAGGATTTGGATATGCTTCATGTATTCAATTTGTTCCAAATTCAAAAGCTAAAGAAATTGTTTCTGTGGGTGCAAATGGCATTTATTATTCAGCAGATGAAGGTCAAAATTGGAAACAATTATCAGCAGATCCTGATTTATACACCCTTCGATTCCTCGATCGCAAAACAGCGATTGCGGCGGGTAAAAACAAGATCATACGCATCCGATTCAACCCTTAGCTACTTCTTACCTTTGTATTGTTGCAATAATTTTCGACTAAATTGCTCCTCGGCTCTTTTTAGTTTCAGAATTTTTACAGCCGGAAGGATGTTTCTTAAATTTGAAATGAATTTCTTTTTCAATTGATGCGTATCTTCTTCCATCGCATCGATTTGATTCAAAAGACTCAATGCTTCTTTTTCAGAAAGTTTATCCAATCCATCCTCGTCCAGTTTATCAAGAACCGATTTCATTTTTTTCCCTTTTAACTCAAACATTTTGTCATCAAATTCATTATAAACTGGCCAAAATTTTTCTGCCTCAGCACTTGTTAAGCTCAATTCGTGGGTAATGTGAGCAATTTTTAACGATTTAATTTGCTCTCTCTTTTCTCTAAATTTTCCGGGTTGTGCAAATGCTATTTGTACTAATAAAATAAGCAGTAAGGTTATTTTTGATTTCATAATATGTTCTTTTAATTTGTGATGTACGCTTCTAAGTTACTTTCTTCCATTAAAGTTTCTTCTATTTCTTTAGCGTCAACCGCTGAATTAACTTTAATATTTGAAATGGATTCTTCGTCTAATAAATTGACAATATCATCATCAGAAAGGGTTGAATGATAAAGTATATGGTTTTCAATTTCTGTGGCATAAACTTCTTCAGCTGGGTTCGCCGATTGAAAAATGAGCGTAAACAAGAAAGCTAGCAATGCCGCTGAGCTTAAAATCCACACTTTGTTTTCAGCATACAATTGATAAACTTTGGATTTTTTTCGAGTTTTTTCAGCAGGAATTCGAACTTCAAAATTTTCAAAATAATTATCTGGAACAGTAAATCCTGTTTCAATTTTAGGTTCGTTATCGAGTATAAATTTATTCATGGTCTTTTGACATTTTTTTACTTAAAAAGTTTAATTTGAATTTAAATAGTCTTCTATTTTTTTTACAGCAAAATGATAGGATGCTTTTAAAGCTCCGACCGAAGTTCCTAATATAGTGGACATCTCTTCATATTTTAATTCTTGAAAATACTTCATTTTAAACACAAGTTGTTGTTTTTCAGGCAATAACAACATTGCTTTTTGAAGTTTTAACTGTATTTCATCTCCATCAAAATAGACATCAGCTGCCAAATTATCAATGAGTTTTGTCTGTAATTCTTCGTTAGAAATTTTATTTTTAAAGGCCTTACTCTTCATAAAAGTAAGTGCCTCATTGGTTGCAATACGATACATCCAAGAAAAAAGCTTGCTTTCTCCTTTGAATTTATCAATGTTTTGAAAAATTTTAATGAATGTATTTTGAAGAATATCATCGGAATCATCATGATTCAGCACAATACTTCTGATTAGATTATACAGAGGACGCTGGTATTCGTGTACCAACTTTTTGAACGCAGCTTCTTTTGTTTGCGCATTCAGTAATTCTTTGATGAAATCCTCTTCTTGCAAATCTTTTTTATTATTTGATTAAAGATACGCAAAAAGGTTTAAACCATTCAATTTATTACGTTATCGGGTAGTTGTTTTGATCGGAGTTGTTGCTTTTGACAAGGTGTCTTTTACCGATTGCTCGGCGCTTCTCTTGACGGTGCTCTTTTGAGGAAAAACAGGAATATAAATATAGGTTACCCATTTGGATGGATAGCGCGTATTTTCAATTTCTTTTTGATAAACTTCCGAAATTTGAAAAGCAGGGTTCAAAGAAATTTTGTTTTTATTGATGAACTTCATACCGCTTTTCCAAGCTTTTTTCGAATGAGAATAATCGCCTACAAGTCTTGTTTTCATGGCTGTAAAACCTTCCAACTTCCCTCCTTGTATGTTACTTCCTTCTGATGTAAAAATAGAATCTTTGATTGGGATACAAACCGACACTTGAATGACTTCATTCTTCGTTCTACTTCCCTTATACAACATAAATGGCTTGCCATTGGTTTTGATGTTGTTGGCCTTAAAAAACTTTTTTAAGCGAGGTAAAATAATTTTAATGTTTTTATTGATTGCCGGCTCTTTACAATTAAATGTTTGTTTTAAATAGTAAGACCCTACCCTATGCACAATGCCCATATTTTGAATGGAAAAAGTATTCATTTCAACATTTAAGGTTTTATCTAATTGGGACATGCTTTTGTCAAACCTAGCGATCAGTACTTTTTTTATACCCCCTTTTAAAAAGGCACTCACTTTAGAAGATAAATCCATTTCTCCAGCTGCTGACCAAGTAATTTTTGTACCTCCAATTGTGTCTTTGAATTTCCAAGTAACCTTCGCATTTTGACCATTCAATACACTTTTTTGGAAAATACTGTCGTTTTCTTTGAAGGAAACGGTCTGAATATATCCGCTAGAACTTCCGTTCCATGCAACATAACTTCCTTTTCCCCAAGTTGTTTCGGTATAAGATACATTCAGATGATCTTCCGTTAATCTTGCATCGAAAGTTTCCCAATTTCTATAATCAAACAAATAATTATATACTGTTGGTTTAGGAGATTTTATAACGATACTTTGTGTGATTTTGTAATTTGGATTTTGAGTAGCAACAAATACTACAAGACCAATAGTCACTAAAAGAAAGATGAGTAGGAAGTATTTTAATATTCTCATTTTATGGCGTTTGAATATTCAAAAATAGAATAAAATTTTGACTCTTTCACAAAAACACGAAGCCTATTTGAGTGAAATTTACCGTATTATAACCGAGTGACCACTTTTATGATAAACAACAGGACTACAAACCCTATAAATCCTAATAGAATTTTATAATTCCCTTTATAAAATTGGCTGTGCAACACTTTGTCTTTTCTGTAAGAGATAATCATTGCAATGACAAAAGTAATTACAAACAAAATAGCGAAAACCAACTGTCCTTTAGAAAACATAATCTTATTTTTATACAAAAGTACATTTTTATTGCTGTTTTTTATTATTTTCGAAAAGTAAAAAACAAGAACTATGCAAAAACAATTAAACGCAGTTAAAGAATTCCACACCGCTTTTGGATTGGGTGTGAGCGAAAGTATAAAAGGTGATTTAGGAGAACGCATCAACCTGCTTCGTTTCAATTTAATGAAAGAAGAGAACGAAGAATATTTAGAGGCTGTTCAAAACAAAGACATTGTTGAAATAGCAGATGCTTTGGGTGACATGTTGTATATTTTATGTGGAACCATCATAGAGCATGGTTTGCAACACAAAATAGAAGAGGTATTTGATGAAATACAAAGCAGTAACATGAGTAAATTGGG
>JACCDN010742243.1_pt1 | contig 52861 bp, 36 predicted proteins | sample 7441691 | NCBI WGS metagenome assembly JACCDN01 (sample SAMN15323439, study PRJNA562643) | freshwater metagenome | isolation source: river surface water | place: USA:Blue River Watershed | collected 2017-08-16 | reverse complement strand
GCAATGACCAAAGACGCGGCAGATGCGCGCAGGCCGTTATACATGACATGATAGACGCTGCCGTCGTGCGATATCTCGCCGACAGGGGAATTGAATGCAAAGTCCACACGGCCGCCAAGCGTTTGTGACCGGTCGCATTCTTCCATGAGCATTTCGACAATCTGGCGCGCGGATCCGTCACAGAACAACTGACCAAGCGTTTTTTCATGAAAGGCGATGCCATAGCTGCGCACCAGTTCGATAAAATCCTGCGGTGTGTACCGTCCCAACGCCGACTTCGAAAAATGCGGGTTGGCGGACAAATAGCGTTCTTGTGCATGGACCGTTGTCGCATTGACGTTGGTGAAATTGCACCGGCCACCGCCCGAAATCAGGATTTTCTTTCCCGGCCCTGTTGCGTGGTCAATCACCAGCACGCGCCGTCCGCGTTGCCCTGCGGTCAGCGCACACATCAGTCCCGCGCCACCAGCGCCCAAAATTATTACATCATAGTTGTTCGAAATTGCCATTTTGAACCCCCTGCACTGCCCGCGCCATATTGCCAAGTGCTATGCTTTGCGGCAAAGCCGCGCGCATGACTGAAGAGACCAAAGCTGCAGGGGCAGATACCCCACCCGATCACTTGTCGATTAACCCGATGAGCCCGCATTTCGACGGCGATTTGTTGTCGCGCGGCGTGGGTATTCGTTTCAAGGGCGAAATCCGCACAACTGTTGAGGAATATTGCATTTCCGAAGGCTGGATCAAGGTTCAGGCGGGCAAAGCACGCGATCGCAAGGGCAACCCATTGCTTATCAAGCTGAGCGGACCTGTCGAAGCATGGTTCGAAGACCTTGGCGACGACGCACCGGTGGCCAAAGCCTAATTTTTAGACTTTATCATTTCGGGAAAACCGAAATGAGCTTGGCCAATTGGTCATTGACCGGATCAAGTTGATCATCGGGCGTCATCCCAAGCCGCACGATCGTCAACCGATGCTGCGGTGACACCACGACAAATTGGCCCAGATGCCCAAGCGCGGCGAACACATCCGACGGCGCTTTTCCGGGGAACAGCACCTGATTGCGCGCATCATTTCCCGTGCGGTTCAGCCAGATATGCGCACCATAGCTGCGGTTATTCGGGCTTGGCGTTTTCATAAAACGCATCCAGCTTGTCGGCATCAACTGTGCGGCCTGAACCGACCCGTTATTGCGCAAGAACTCTCCGAACTTGGCCCAGTCGCGCGCCGTGCCGTGGATCATGCTTCCGCCCAGCATGGTGCCATTCCGGTCGAATTCCGGGACAAAGCTCGTAAGCCCTAAGGGCTCAAAAAGCCGCCCACGGGAATATTCAAGCATAGCGTCGCGGCGCACCACCGGATCCTTACTGTCGGTCAGCGACCGGGTCATGATGTCCGCAAGAATATGACTCGTTGCCGTGCTATATTCGAATTTTTCACCGGGATTGGCCTCAAGCGGCCGTGTTTCGGCGTAACGCGCAACATTTTCCCGGCCATCCAGAAACAACATCCGCGGGGTGTCCGCATCGAAAATCTCAATGTCACCTTCAGCCATTTCGGTGTGGTCGAGGCCTGACGACATATGCAGCAAATGCCGCAGCGTTATTTTTGCCCGGTTATCGCGCGGCGCTTGCCATTCGGTGACAATCGCGGGCTCATCCAACGCAAGGCGGCCGTCCGCCACCATCAGGCCGACCAATACAGCAGTGACGCTTTTGGCCATGGACCAGCTGATCAACCGCGTGTCAGGGCCGTATCCCGGCGCATAACGTTCCGCAACAACCCGGCCACCCTGCATCACAACCAGAGCGCGGGTTTCGCCGACAGCGGGATCTTCGAAAAAGGGCGCGATGGCATCGGCCAGCTTCTCTTGGCTCACTGCTGCGTCGTCGGCGATCTGGGTAAAGCCGGGGCGAGCGGGCTTCGCGGGCGGCTCTGCATTGCATCCAGCGAGGGCAAGTGCCGTTAATGCACAAAAAGCGGTTGCGGCGCGGCGGAAATTGTTTCTAGGCATATTGCAGTTTGATGCACCAAATGGAGGGTCTATGGCAACCGCAACTTCAAAAGCTGGACCAAAAGCACGGCAGCCACGGTTCAAGACCCTAAAAACAATCTTAGCAGCATTGGCGGTGATCGCGGCTTTATGGCTCGTCTGGAACTGGAACAGCATCAAAGGGCAAGCGCGCGTCGGCGCCGCATATGGCGCGCACATCACCTGTTCGTGCCGCTATATCGAAGGCCGCGACATGGCATCGTGTGAGACCGATAAGGAAAAGGGCTTGGAAATCGTGCGCCTAAGCGACGATCCCGAAAACAAGCGCATTTACGCGTCCGTTCCCTTTTTGGCAGAAGCCGTTGCCGAACGCCGCGGCGCAAATGGCTGCATTCAGCTCAATCAGGCAGAAATAGACGCGCTGTAACCTAGGGTCAGGACCTATTACATGCACCATCGCGGTTTGAGGCCATATTGTTCAGTGCAAGGCGGCAAGCGCCGGACTTAGTGGTTCTAAGTCCAAGCTTGCCAACGTAGCAATGGACAATATGGACCAAATCCGAAGGACGCCAAAATGGCTTCGATCTCAAAGCAAAATGCCCTTGCAGGCAGAATAACTGCCTGCGGTGGACATTTTACTTCGATATCTTTGCCATTTTGACGCCGCGATGGTGCATGTAATAGGTCCTGACCCTAACGTTTTGCGGGCACGAGGATAAGCGCAGAACACAGCAGTTCAACGATACCCGCGGTCAACGCGATGAACGCGGGCGTCACTCCCGGTACCCAGAACGCCATGCTGGCAATACACATCAAAACGACGCCAAGTATGAGATAGAGGCGCATTCCATATACGGTTTGGAACACCAAATAGCGCGCCGCAACCGTCAACAAGGCGATTGAAAAGAACCATTGGCTGAACGTGCCGCTGACCAGAAACGCAATGACAAGGCCGATGATCAGAAACGCCGTCGACTGCAACGCCAGCGTCTCCATCGGGTTGGGTGATCGGGTTTTGCCGCGTCTATAAACAGAACGTGCCAGCAAAACAGAAACGGGGTGAATCGCCATGCCGCCAAAGAATAACGTCGCCATGCCAGCGATCAGGCTGATGTTCATGGTGACCAGTCCGGACAATGTCCAGACAAGCCCCGATGCAAAGATACCGACCCCGCCGTTGACATATGCCCGGCGCATGTCGCGCTGTGCTTCTCCCAAATGCATGAACTTCGTCCCCCCTAAGAAGTCGACATTATGTCACGCGGCAGTCGCCATTTCCACCGCCATCGTTTCCTCAATCCAGCCACCGCCCAGCACACGGTCACCGTCATATAATACTGCGGCTTGCCCCGGCGCGACGCCATATTCGGGCGCATCAAAGCGCAACCATTCGCCATCCATCCGGGCGGGCACCGGGCGGGACATTGATCGTACCTTTGCCATCACTGGCCGGTCGCCGATGTCTACCAGCCAATTGGCATCGATAACGCGCGCAGCCTGCACCGCCAGCGCTTCGCGCGGCCCAACGATCACGCGCTGCGTGGCGGGATCAAGCCGGATGACATATAAAGGCACTGGCTGACCGCCGACCTCTAACCCTTTACGCTGCCCGACGGTGTAATGGATAAGGCCCTTATGCTGGCCAAGCGTGCGGCCGTCGAGATGGACGATATCGCCACCGACCTCGGCATCCGGACGGATTTTGCGCACCACGCTGGCATAATCGCCATCGGGTACAAAGCAGATGTCCTGACTGTCGGGTTTCATGGCCACGACGAGGCCCATTTCCTGTGCAATCGCGCGCACATGTGGCTTGGGCATGCCGCCCAATGGGAAACGCAAATAATCAAGCTGATGCTGCGTCGTTGCAAACAGGAAATAGCTCTGGTCGCGTGCAGGATCAAAAGCGCGATGCAATTCCGCGCCTGCTGGTCCTTCAACGCGGCGGACATAATGGCCCGTGGCAAGGCAATCTGCACCAAGCTCGCGCGCCAGCCGGAACAGATCGGTAAACTTCACGCCCATATTGCACCGAACGCACGGAATGGGTGTGCGGCCCGCCATATATTCATCGGCAAAATGGTCGATGACCGATTCGCGAAATTGGCTTTCATGGTCGAACACATAATGCGCGATGCCCAATTTATCGGCAACGGCGCGCGCGTCGCGAATATCCTGCCCCGCGCAGCAGGCACCAGCGCGTTTCACCGCGCTGCCATGGTCATATAGTTGCAGCGTCACGCCAATAGTTTCGGCGCCCGACCGCGCAGCCAGCGCCGCAACCACAGAGGAATCGACGCCGCCCGACATCGCAACAACGATTCGTTTGCCGGCAAGATCAGGCCCGAGTTGGAAATCAGAATGATAAATATCGTCAGTCATGCAAGAGCCCCCCTAATGGCTTGCACTTCTAAAAGCCAGTTTTCCGTAAGAATCCACGCGGGGCCGCGAACGGAGATGTCGGCGGAAGATAATGCCTGTTAAACTTGCCTAACATCTTTTGAAGATCGCCTTTACCCATTGTTAGAACATCTGGTGCTATAACAGAGCCATGGAAATGAACTTTCCCCATCACGCGTTACGCCAAGATTCGGATATCAGCCGGAAGGACAGGCAATCCGCCCTTGATGCTGCCCGCTTGCGTCAAGCGAATAGCCGGACGGTCCGGTTCCTTCACCAGGCCGATCATGGGCGCGCTCCGGAACCCGACGATCTCGCTGCCCGAATTCACTGTTTCGCGGCGGCCCCCAATGCCGAACGCGCCGTGGGTGGCTCATTTTGGCATAAATCCGGACCAGAAAAAACTAATGAACCATCTGTTTACCACACTGCTTTAGGCAATATCAAAGGCCACCTCCTACCTATCGATGCAACAGGAACCGAGTTAACCCTGGCGGGGCATGGAGCAGGAAAAGAATCATGATTGAGAACCAGAAATTCCGTCCAGCGCAGGTCATTGGTCCATTGGGCGAACCGCTCACGTTGGACAGCTTGCCACCTCCCGGCACAACGCGGTGGGTTGTCCGCCGCAAAGCGGAAGTCGTCGCTGCGGTGAATGGCGGGCTATTGTCCATCAATGACGTGTGCGAACGCTATGATCTGACGCTCGAAGAATTTGCGTCGTGGCAGCGGGCTGTCGACCGGTCGGGTATGCCCGGCCTGCGCGTGACCCGTATTCAGCATTATCGCGACTTGTACGAGCGTCAGCAGAAATACTGATCGCGCGTTTTCAATCGCCAGCGAAATGACCAACCCCGCCTTGTGCGGGGTTTTTCGTGCGCACGGATCATGGTATCTTTTTGGTGGGGTGCTTGTTCTGGCCGTCCTTTACTGTTGTTCGTCGAAACATATCGACGACAGTTCCTATTGTTGCGGACAAGCTTTTCAACTATCGTATAGGGACCAATAAGGCGGTTTAGCTGTTGGTATTCTGCTGCTTGCAGGCAGTGACTTATTAAGGTAATACAGCTCCGCTATAAAAACATTGGGTTGCGTCACGCGCGCCCGCGACAGAATTTGGAACATCGGTATGAATTACGAAACAACTTTGAGCAGTTCGCTGGGTAGCGATGTGGTGGTGGATAACGCAGAACGCAATCGGCGTCGGCGGAACATCGCGCTGATTGTTGTCGCAATTTTGGCCGTTGCGGGCGCCGCTTATTATTTCTTTGGCAGCAGCACCGCGGCACCGACTGACGCTGACAAGGCTGGCCAAGCGCAAACCGTTACCGTGGTTGCCCCTGGTCGCGATTCTGTTGTGCGCGCCATTAACGCGACGGGCACGCTTGCCGCACGCCGCGAAATTCCCGTTGGTGTCGTTGGCGAAGGTGGACGCGTGCTTCAGGTATATGTCGATGCGGGTGAATGGGTGCGCCAAGGTCAGGTTCTTGTGAGCGTTGACCGCTCGGTCCAGACACAGCAGGCCGCCGCGCTTGAGGCACAAATTGGCGTCGCGCGCGCAGACCTTCAACTCGCGCAAAATGAACTCGAACGCGCCATGCAGCTTGTTGAGCGCGGCTTCATTTCAAAAGCGGATGTCGATCGCAAGACCGCAACACGCGACGCGACACGTGCGCGCGTTAACGTCGCCAATGCGCAGCTTGCCGAAACCCGTGCGCGCAACGCACGGCTTGATGTCCGCGCACCGGTTTCCGGTTACGTGCTGGAACGCAAGGTTGAACCCGGTCAAACGGTATCCGCAGGCAGCGGTATCCTGTTCCGCATCGCCAAAGATGGCGAGCTTGAGCTGCAGGCGAAGTTAAGCGAAGACGATCTGGGTCAAGTTGCAGTGGGCATTCCGGCAACCGTCACGCCAGTGGGGACAGATCGTGCCTTCAACGGCAGCATCTGGCAGATTGCGCCGATGATTGACGCCCAAAGCCGTCAGGGCATGGCGCGTATCGCACTGCCGTTTGACACAGCATTGCGTCCGGGCGGATTTGCGTCTGTTGAGATTAAGGCAGGCGCGATGACGGCACCGGTTCTGCCCGAATCCGCGGTGCAAACAGGCCGTGAAGGCAGCTTTGTCTATATTGTTGGCAAGGATAACAAGGTGCAGCAACGCCCCGTGAAGGTCGGTTCTGTCACTGCAAATGGTTTGATTATCGAACAGGGTCTCGATGGCACCGAACGCGTCGTTTTGTATGCTGGTGGCTTCCTCAATCCAGGCGAAACGATCAATCCCAAGCTTTTGAAAAAGCAGTAAGTTTTGGGCCTGTCGGGATATAAATCATGAATTTAAATAACATTTCCGCATGGTCCATCCGGAACCCCGTGGTTCCGATCGTGTTGTTCGTCGCGCTCACCATTGCGGGCGTCATGTCGTTCATGAATATGGACGTGCAGAACGATCCTGACATCGAATTCCCCGTTGTCGTTGTGTCGATTTCCCAACCGGGCGCAGCGCCTACTGAAATCACAACGCAGATCACGCAAAAGGTCGAATCTGCGATCCGTAGTGTTCAGGGTGTGCGCAACATCGATGCCACCTCAAACGAAGGCAACACGACGGTCAGCGCCGAGTTCGAAATTGGCGACGACATCAACGCCGCGGTCAGTGAAGTCAAAAACGCGGTCGACCAGATCCGCAGCGATTTGCCCGACGGCATTTTGGAACCGCAGATTTTCAAGGTCGCGACATCCAGTGACCCGATCGCCTATTTCGCGGTCGAAGCCAGCGACATGACGCTGGAGCAACTCAGCTGGTTTGTCGACGACACCGTCGCCCGTCGATTGCTATCGGTTGAAGGCATGGCGTCGGTTAGCCGTAATGGCGGTGTAAACCGTGAAATTCGGGTCGTTCTCGACCCTGCCAAAATGCAATCGCTTGGCGTGACCGCAAGCCAGATCAACAGCGTCCTTCGTCAGCAAAATATCAATGCGTCGGGCGGACAATCGCAGATCGCCGGATCGCGCCAGTCGGTGCGCGTCCTTGGCAACGCAACCGATGCGTTCGCGTTGAGCCAGACGCAAATCAGCCTTGGCGGTGGCCGTTCGATTAAGCTTGCCGACGTTGCCGAGGTCACCGATGGCTTCAGCGAACAGAGATCCATGGCATTTGCGGGCGGCAAACAGGTTGTTACCTTTGGCATGTCGCGTGCCAAGGGTGCGTCCGACGTTACCGTTTTTGATGATGCGATGGTCAAAATCGCCGAAATCGAAAAAGAAAATCCCGGTGTGAACTTCATCACGCTGTTCAACAGCGTCGATTACACCAAGGGGCAATATAAAAGCTCAATGGCGGCGATGATTGAAGGCGCCTTGCTCGCCATCGTCGTTGTGTTCCTGTTCCTGCGCGATTGGCGTGCGACGATCATTTCCGCGATTGCCATTCCACTGTCGGCCATTCCGACTTTCTGGTTCCTCGACCTGTTGGGCTTCACGCTTAACACCATGTCGCTGCTCGCGCTTGGCCTCGTCGCTGGGGTTCTGGTCGATGATGCTATCGTGGAAATCGAAAATATCGTCCGGCACATGCGCATGGGCAAATCCGCCTATCAGGCGTCAATTGATGCGGCCGACGAAATCGGGCTTGCCGTGGTTGCCACCACATTCTCGATTGTCGCGGTGTTCCTGCCCGTTGGTTTGATGCCCGGTGTCGCGGGACAATTCTTCAAAAATTTCGGCCTGACCGTTGTCGCTTCGGTTCTCATGAGCCTTGCCGTCGCGCGCATGATTACGCCCATGATCGCCGCTTATTTCCTCAAATCCGCCGGCATGGCCGAACATGGCGAGGCAGGCTGGATCGACCGCTATATGAAGATCCTGCGCTGGTCGCTTGGCCATCGCCGCTGGATGATGGGTATTGGCGCAGCCGCTTTGGGCCTGACCGTCGCGTTGTTAATCATCCTGCCAAAGCAGTTCTTCCCCGACGGCAATACCGATTTCAGCCGTGTGCGTATTGAAATGGTTCCGGGCACGACGCTTGAGCGGACCCGCGAAGTGGCCAATGAGGCTGCTGCGATTATCGAAAAGCAGCCGGAGGTAAAAACCGCCCTTCAAAGCGTGCGCGAAGGCGGCGCTAGCATGTTCATCACTTTGCATGAAGACCGTGCGCGGACCAGCCAACAGTTTGAAGAAGATCTGACACCATTGCTCACAAAAATCGCCGACGCACGTGTCACGTTTCAGGCGAATGGCCCGGGCGGCGGCGGCGGCGGTTCAGGTCGCGACGTTTCGGTCATGTTGTCCGGATCAGACCCCAAAATGCTTGACCGAACAGCGGCAACGCTTGTGGAGCAGATGAAGACGCTGCCCGAACTGCGCGCGCCGCGTATTTCCGCTGATTTGCAGCGTCCCGAATTGATCATAACGCCGCGTAATGACCTTGCGTCGCAACTTGGCGTATCAACCGTAGCACTCAGCCAGACAATCCGCGTTGCGACGCTCGGTGACATTGACCAGAATAGCGCAAAATTTTCGCTGTCTGACCGTCAAATCCCGATCCGCGTGATGCTTGCCAAGGAATCGCGTCAGGACTTGGATGTCATCCGCAACTTGCCGGTGCCATTGGCGAGTGGTGGGTCTGTGCCACTGTCCCGTGTGGCGGACATCAGCTTTGGCGCTGGCCCCACCTCGGTCCAACGCCGGAACCAGAATTTCCGTATCTTTATCGGCGCGGATTTTGCCCCTGGCATTGTGTCATCGGTTGCGGACGCAAAAATTAACAACCTGCCTATCATGAAAAATCTGCCCACGGGCGTGTCGCGTGCACCCTTTGGCAGTCAGGAATGGGAACAGGAAATGCAGCGCGACTTCCTCGTGGCTTTGATTTCCGGAACCTTGCTGGTGTTCGCGGTGCTGGTCCTTTTGTACCATCGCTTCATGTCGCCTTTGGTCAATATGGGCTCGCTGCTCTTGGCTCCATTGGGTGGTTTGATTGCCCTTGGCCTTGTTGGACAGCCAATCTCCATGCCTGTGTTCATCGGCATATTGATGCTCTTTGGCATCGTTGCGAAAAACTCCATTCTGCTGATCGACTTTGCGATTGAAGAAATGGCGCGCGGTGTTCCCAAGTTCCAGGCGATCATGGAGGCCGGCCATAAACGTGCGCAGCCAATCGTCATGACCACGGTCGCGATGACCGCAGGCATGGTGCCAACTGCGCTCTCGCTTGGCGGCGACGGCCAGTGGCGCTCGCCAATGGGTACCGTCGTGATCGGCGGCCTGATCGTCTCGACCTTGCTGACCTTGCTCATCGTTCCTGCGGGCTTCAGCCTTGCCGATGGCTTTGAAAAGCGCCTTGGTCCATGGTTGCGCACACGGTTGCTGACCTATGATCCCGACAAGCATGGCGAAGATGTCGCGCCGCCCGCCGCCGCGCCTGCAAAGGCAACGGACAAAACAGCGGGCAAGGACGACCTCGGCGGACTTCAGCCTGCGGAGTGACGCTTTACTTGGCAGCTTGGCGGGCCTTGGCTAAGGCAGTGATGTGAAATCTGCCGATAAACTGGGACAGTCGGAGAAAATCCGTTACGCCGAACGCGACGCTGAACTGCGTCAAATGCGTATTATCGCCACGGTCTTGCTGTTGGCGATGGCCGCTTTGTTCGTCTTCGGCAAATATATGGAAACCCGCTATGACGGCCATTGGGGCTTTCTGCGCGCCTTTGCAGAGGCTGGCATGGTCGGCGGTCTGGCGGACTGGTTTGCGGTCACCGCCTTGTTTCGCCACCCGCTTGGTATCCCCATTCCGCACACCGCGATCATTCCGAACAATAAGGAACGGCTTGGCCGGACGCTTGCGAGCTTTCTGCGCACCAACTTTCTGACGACCAAGGTTGTCGCGCGCCGCGTGCAGCGCATGGACGTCGCGGGTGCCATGGGCAAGTTTTTGAGCGCACCTGCCGGCGGCGAAGGCCGCATGCGCATGGGCGCCTCGCGCCTTTTAGGGGATATCATCGCCGCGCTCGATGATGAACGGCTTGGCGCTGTAGCCAAGGGCGCGATCCGCAAGCAGCTCGACAAGCTCGATATTGCACCACTGCTCGGCCAGTTGTTGACCGCGATGATCCGCGAACGCCGCCATATCCCGGTGTTGGACGGCATCATCAAATGGGCCTCGGCCACGCTGGAGGCCAATGAGCATCTCATTCGCCAAATGGTGGAGGAACGCGCCAATACGATCATGCGCTGGACTGGCCTTGACGACAAATTGGCCAATGCCATCGTCAATGGACTGAACAAGCTGCTGCACGAAATGGCGGAAGACCCCGACCATCCTTTGCGGGAAAAGGGCGAAGAAGGCCTCGCTAGCCTTGCGCACGATCTACGCCATGACAAGGAATTGCAGGCAAAGGTCGCCCATTGGAAGGGGCAGCTGCTCGAAAACCCCGCGATGGGCAAATGGATCAACAGCCTATGGGACCAAGGCCGCGATGGCTTGCTAAAGGCTGCACGCAACCCCGACGCCGCGCTCGCGGGCAGCTTTGGCGACGCTCTGATAAAACTAGGCGGCAGGCTTCAGGAAGATTCAGGGCTAAAACTGCAAATCAACCGCTTCGCGCGCCGCGCGATTGTCGGCACCACCGAAAATTACGGCGACAATATCGTGACGCTTGTTTCCGATACAGTCGCCCGCTGGGACGCATCAACCATCACCGACCGCGTCGAAAATGCCGTGGGCAGCGACCTCCAGTTCATCCGGATTAACGGAACATTGGTCGGTGGCATGGCGGGCATCGTCATTCACGCCGTTGGCTTGCTGATTTAAGCCAATTACAGCGCCGATATCATCCGTTCGGTCGCCTCGGCGGCCAAGCGGGCGGCGCGTTTTAGGTTGGTTTGGAAATCGCCCGAGCTGTCGCCATTGGCATTGTCGCTCGTCGCCTTGATCGCGGCCCATGGCACGTCCATGCGTGCTGCGGCTTGGGCAACGGCAGCGGTTTCCATGTCGATGATGTCGCCGCCAAGAACGCGGTGCAGGCGGCGGCCATGATCGTCGCTTTCCATGAAGCAGTCATTGGTGATGATGCGCACTTTCGGTAGCCCCGTCTCTGGCATGATTGCGGCGTGATAGGGTTCGGCATGCGCCTCCCCAATCGGCCATGCCCCTGCCCGATAATGCACAAACCCGTCGGCACGCGAGGCACCATAATCGCCCTGCACGGCTTGTGTAATCTGGAAACAGTGGCCGTCATGGTCGCTCAATTTTCCCGCAGTGCCGACCACCAAAAGCAAATCGGCATGATAATGTTCGACCAGCATCATCGCCGCCATCGCCGCATTCACCTTGCCAATACCGCTGCAGGTAATGGCGATAATGCGGCCACCGGATTGGACCTGACGGACCATGAAACCGTGCAAGGGCTCACTATTGGCGCTTTGGCCGGGGAACAACGCAGCGGCTTCGGCATCCACGCCGGTAATGATGCCAATGGTTTTGAACATGCTGCGTCCTTTAGAAAATTTCCAACGGGGAAGCCCTTAGCGCAGCATTAACGTAATTATGATGACATAAACGCTCGCGCGGCCAAATTAATTGCTGGCGGCAATCATGTCTTCGATACGGACGAACTTTTCGCGCGGGGCGCCATCGCGGGCGCGGGCAATCTCTGCCTCTTCAATTTTCTTCCAGTCGCTGAATGTGACAATGTCGACCTTGCGTAATGCCAGCAGCGCATCCAGACCGGCACGACCATCTTTGTCGGCGCTGATGGCCATATCCTCCGCCACGGTATCGATGATATTATAGCCGTCGGGCCGGTTGGTACCGATGGTTCCGGATGGACCACGCCGGGCCCAGCCGACGCAATAGAGCCCGGGCAATATCCTGCCGTCCAGATTGGCAAAGCGGCCGCGGCCATGTTCATAGGGCACGCCGTCAATGGGCGGCGTTTGGTAGCCAATGCAGCTGATGACCATGGAACAATCGATGGTGTAGCTTTCGCCCGTGCCAACACTGCGATACTGGTCATCCAGCCGCATGCGCTCCACCCGAACGCGCTCGACTTTGCCATCACCCTCAATCGCGACGGGGGCAGCAAAAAAGTCGAAATTGATGCTGATCACTTTATCCGCACGAAACGCCTCTGGAATGGCTGCGAATTCGCGCAGATGCGTGACGGACTTGCGAACGCCGGGTTCCAACAGCGCATCTTCGCCGATGTCAGGCAGATCGTCCTTGTCGACCCGCGGGGTCGCCCGCTGCAAATGCGCGAGTTCGCCGAGTTCCTTGGGCGTCATCGCAATTTGGTGGGGCCCACGCCGCCCCAAGATGGTGATGTCCTCAACAGCGGAATGATCAAGCCCATCGAGCGCGTGGCTGACAATGTCCGAACCGTCAAATTCGGCGCGCGTTTTGGACAATATGCGCGCGACATCCAGCGCGACGTTGCCGTTGCCGATAATGACGACATGCCGGCCATCCAATGGCGGCTGAAGGTCGGCATAATCAGGGTGGCCATTATACCAGCCAACAAAGGCGGCGCTGCCAAAAACGCCGGGCAAATCTGCGCCAGCGATATCCAACGGACGATCATTCGGCGCGCCGGTGGCGAGAATGACCGCGTCATACAAGGTCTGAAGCTCGTCGATGTTGACATCTTTGCCGACGGTCACATTGCCGACAAACCGGACATTGTCGGACAAGGCGACCTTTTCATAACGCCCCGCCACCGCCTTGATCGATTGATGATCGGGGGCGACACCAAAACGGATGAGGCCAAAGGGAACGGGCAAGCGGTCAAGGATATCCACCCGCACATCGTCGCCAAATTTCTTTTGCGCGGCTTCGGCTGTGTAATATCCCGCCGGACCGGAACCGATGATTGCGATATGCCGCATGTCCTACTCCCCGTCATTGCCTGATTCGGCAGGCTAACGGGTCAGCGCCAAAAAGAAAGCGCGACCTTCACACAGAAGATCAGGCGGCTTTGCGCGCCTTGTGTGCGCCGCGGTCAAGGAAACCGCGGATCGCGTCTATGCTCTCTTCAACATGGCTGAGCAGGAACAAATGCCCGCCATTCTGCACCACGAACAACTCACTGTTCGGAATGAGGAAATTCAAAAACTTGCCATTGGCGAGCGGAACGATCTGGTCATCATCGCCCATCATGATGAGCGTTTCCGTTTTCAGAAATGGCAGAAAAGGCGCGCTGGTCCATCCCATCATCGCCATCAGTTGATAAAAATATCCCGTCTTCGACGGCGGCGTAATCCGGCCAATATGCTCCGCCTTGTTGCCGACCATACCGCCGTAAAGCGTCTTGAAATGCTTCGCCATGAAATCGGGGTCGATATAACGCCGCGGGTCAGCCATTTTGACCAACGCGGCGGGATTGCCCGGCACCATCAACATGCCCGCGCTGGTGGCGACAAGAATAAGCTTGTTCGTGCGCGCGCCATATTGCAGCGCAAATTGCTGCGCCATCGCCCCGCCCCAGCTGACGCCCATGACATCGACCACGGGCATGTCAAACCGGTCAAGCAACAGCGCCGCAATGCGCGACATCAATAAGGCGTTATAGGGCACCACCGGGTCGGGCGAACCACCAATGCCGGGCATATCAAAAGTGATAAAATCGCGGTCATCCAACAGCTCCGCCATCGGCGCCATAGCCTCAATATTCGCGCCAATGCCGTTGAAGAACAATATCGGCAACTTCTTCGTCGCCTTCGACGCACGCCAAACCGCAACCCGCAAGACGCGACCGTCAACGGTCTCCATGCTGAATGTCGGGGCGCGGTTTTTGGTCATATGGGTTCCAGTGCCGCGTTTATCGCTGGCGTTGCGGCGAGTTTAACGCATGGACCCGGCTGTGCAAGGAAGAAAGAGCCGTTTCGGCATCGTGACGACGCGGCGACATCCCCTCACTCCAATACATACAGCCCCGGTGCGGCTTCCATTGCTGGATGGGCCTTACTGCCGAGCGTACCGGGGGCGGCGACTTCTGCGCCTGACCGCGCGTGGAGCCATTCCATCCAATGTGGCCACCAGCTGCCGGCCACTTCTTCGCTGCCTTTCATCCATTCGGTGACATCGGCGGGCGTCTTGCCGTTTGAATGTTTCCAATATTTCGCTTTGGGGTTACCCGGCGGGTTCAGGATCGCCTGCATATGGCCGGCCTGGCTCAGGATGAATTCGACATTTTTGCTGCCGAACAATTGTGTCGAGCGATAGCATGCGCGCCATGGCGTGATGTGGTCCGTCGTCCCGCCCAGAACGAACAGGTCGCCCGTCACCTTGGTCAGGTCGAGCATATGGCCCGCAATTTCGAACGTGCCCGGCGCGGCGTAGGCATTTGCCTCAAACAGCTCCAAGAAATCACCCATCAACGCCGATGAAAGGTTGGTCGCATCGGCATTCCAGAACAATATGTCGAACGCTGGCGGATCATCGCCCAGCAGATAATTGTTGATGACATAGTTCCAGATGAGGTCATTGGGCCGCAACCATGCAAAGCCGCGCGCAAGACTGCTGCCTTCAATAACGCCTTTCTTCGCCGCGCGTTGCCGTGCCAGCGCGATGCCATTGTGCGACACAAGGCTCGACGCCTCGGTATCGCCGGGCTTGGGTTCAAGCACGCACACCATCATGGTGATCGCGTTGGCGCGGGTGTCACCCATCGACGCCAGTTTGGACAGCAGCACGGACATGGTCTGTCCGCCGGAACAGCCGCCCGAAATGTTGACCTTGTCGCTGCCGGTAATTTCGCACACGACATCCAGCGCCTTGATGCAGCTTTCGATATATTCGGCCATGCCCCACACGCCCATATCGTCGGTCGGGTTGCGCCATGAAATCATGAATGGCTGAATGCCGTGGTCGGTCTGCCATTTGATGATCGATTTTTCGGGCGACAGATCGTTGATATACATTTTGTTGATCTGTGGCGGGATGGTCAGCTGCGGCGTCGCAAACACCTTGTCGGTGGTGGGCGCATATTGGACGAGTTCGAAACGTTCGTCGCGATAGACCACGGCCCCCTTTGCGGTTGCGACATTCTCACCCAGCTTGAACGGCTTTTTGTTCACCTGGCTCACCATCATGTCGTTGTGAACCATGTCGTTATAGGCGTTTTTCAGGCCCTTCACGAGGCTGAGCCCGCCGGAGTCCACCAACCGTTTTTGCGCGGTCGGATTGCCGATCAGCGTGTTGGTCGGTGACATTGCATCAATGATGATCTGCGAGATGAAATTGGCACGGTCGCGCTCAAGTGCGTCGAGTTCCAAATCCTCGATATAGCTTTTAACGCCCTTTTGCACCGCGAGATAATATTGCGCACCCGCTTTGAAGAAGGGGTTAAACGTCCACGCCGGGTCCATGAAACGCTTATCCTTGGGATCAGGCGCAAGGTCTGACTTTCCGGTCATGATTTTGACGACATCTTCGGAAAAGCTGCTGGTTGCCTTCCACGCCTTGTCGGGGTTGGCGGCGGTCTGGCGGAGCATCAGGCCAATGGCGCCGATGAAATCCTCCCGCGCCAATCCTGCTAACGGGCCAAGCGCCATCGTGGCATCATTGGCGGCGTCAAACGCGCCTGCGACGCCGGAAAATGGCGCGCCTTTCTTTTTAGCACGCTTTGTTCCGGTCTTTTTTCCAGCTCCGCTGCCCGCTTTTGTCGCCATCTGCATCTCCTCTTCCCAAGACGAAGAATTACATGCCCGGCGGCCTGCGTCAATCGCGCATCAACCCGATGGAAAATGGCGCAAAAATCGCCTATACCGAGTGCGCCAGAGCAGAGCACGCATTGTTAACAATTGAAAACAAGCGCTTCTAAACTGGAGGACGGCCGCCGCGCATCTTAATGCGCGCATTAAGGAGCACCAGTATGAATGCCCGAGTTTGCTTTGCTGAATCCTCAACAGGCCGCCTTTCGACGCCAATGGGCACTGTCATTGGCCAATCCAGCGTACTGATTTTTCTGCGATGACCTCAGACATGAAAAAACTGGAAGGCTTAGGCAAATTGCTGAAGGCTGCAGGGGTTAAGCCTGCTGGCGCTGAGGCGATGGTCCGCGACCATATCGATGAAATTCAAACCGATGCGCGCCATCATCATGCCGAACTCATCGCATCGGTGAAGGCGCTGAAGGAAGAGCTGGTCGAGCTGCAGCACAATCATGCATCGTCAGTGTCCGAAATCCGCATGGCAACCGATGTGATGCGGCGCGAAATAGAAGCGCGCAGCGTTGCGTTCGGCCGAACGCTCCAAATCGCCAAATTCGTGCTCATTATCGTCGTGGCTTTGCAGGTCATCCTTCTTGTAAGCCTACACACGACCACGGGCAGCAGCCTTGACCGCTTCATCCCTGCGTCTGAGACATCGAACGACGTGCAAGCCCCTTCCCCGACGTCCAGCCCCCAGGGCGCAGCTACGAAATGAACGAATGACATATATCATGTCCGCTAAGCGACCTTTCCGATTTCCTGAAACACGCAGCCTGATTGGTGGCCTTTGCCTTGCGGCCGCGATCACGGGCATCACGGTGACCGCCAACGCGAATGACCCACGCGCCGAAAAACAAACTGCGGGAAAGCCAAAAGCAGAAAAACCAAGCGCGGCAAAAACCGCCCCGGCTAAACCAACAGCCACCAAAGCCGAGCAGAAAAAGCCAAATGTCGCAAAGCCAAGCGCGTCGACATTCACGATCCCCAGCCTCGAAGACAAACCGACCAACGCCCAGACCAACGCTCAGTCCACTGCGGACGAAACGCTGCGCAATGACATCGACACACTTTGGAAGAAATTCCCCGGCCGTGCGGGCATCGCCATTTACACGCCATTTTCGGATGACATTATCGGTCGGCGGCACACCGAACGTTTCCCACAGCAAAGCGTTTCCAAAATGTGGGTCGCACTGACGATTTTGGAACAAGAAGCCGCGGGCAAGCTATCGCTCGACAAGAAAATACGCGTCAGTCGCGATGATATTGTGGTGTTCAGTCAGCCGATCAAACAATATCTCAGCAGCCAAGATTCCTTTGAAATGTCCGTGCGCGAATTGCTTGCCCATGCCGTCAACGCCAGCGACAATCTTGCAAACAGCGTCCTGATACGCGTGGCCGGCGGCCCGCAGGCGATCAACCAGATGCTTGACCGGCGTAAGGTGCAATCGATCCGCTTCGGACCCGGCGAAGTGCTTTTGCAAAGCGCGATAGCAGGGCTGAACTGGCAACCTGAATATCGCAAAGGCAATGCCTTTAAGGAACAGCGTTCGCGCATTCCTATGGAAAAACGGCGCGCAGCGCTCGACAAATATCTAGCGTCGCCCTTGGATGGCGCCGCGCCGGGCACCATCGCGCTTGTGCTAAAGCGCTTTGGCGAACGCGCCCCAAATGATCCGGGGGCAAAGCTTTTGAAGTTGATGGCGGGGACCTATACCGGAAGATCACGTCTGCGTTCAGGGCTCGCACCGGGCTGGAGCCTCGCCCACAAAACGGGGACGGGGCAAGTATTGGGTTCGATTTCGACCGCAATTAACGATGTCGGGGTGATGAAAGCACCGGATGGATGTCGGTATCAGGTTGCCGTCATGATTGCCGAAACACGCGCCGGACGAGAGGTCACAAACGGCCTCATGCAAAATGTTGCGCGCGCAGTGGTGCGGCATCATCGCCAAATCCACCCCAAGGCCGAAAAGACGCCCTGAAGCGATAGCTGCCTAAAGCGATAATTGCCCAAATGTGCCTTCTGCCGAAAGGTATAAGGAATTCAGCGTGTTGAATAATCGTTTGAATAAATATTCACTCCATTTTGGAGCGACCAAAACGTGCATATATGCGTTTTGTTCCATAGAACGCATAAAGTTCACATTAGTTCACAATATAATTGTTACAAATGTTACATTTGTGTTATAAAACAGGTGGAGGTCAAGTCCACTATTTAGGGCGTAGCAATGAAGAAACTTCATATAGCTGTCGTAGAAGACGACTTAGCGTTTGCGGCGGAACTGGAGGAATTTTTGGGGGCGTCCGGCTACACAGTCTCCACCTATGATTCATCGCAGAAATTTCTGGCGGCGTTGCGCCAATCTGAATGCGACCTTCTCATCGTCGATTGGTCGATTCCCGATTTATCCGGTATAGAAGTGCTCGAATATATCCGGAAGTTTCATCCGGATATGCCAGCCATCATGCTGACCGCACGCGCCGAAAATATCGACATTGTGCGCGGGTTACAGGCCGGTGCCGACGATTATGTTTCCAAACCCGTAGATCCCGACGTCTTGGCACTGCGGATCAAATCGCTGTTGCGCCGCTCTAAAGGCGAAGTGAAAAACGTGTCGGAAAACGTCATCCTCGGCCGCTATTTGCTGCGTCCATCGACGTCCGCGATCTACCTTGGCGACGAAGAGATTGTGCTGCCCAAGCGTGAGTTTGACATGGCGATGCTGTTTTTCAAAAATCCGAACCGCCTTCTTTCGCGGCAATATTTGGCAGCAACCTTATGGGGTAAAGTTATCGATTACCAATCGCGGACGATTGACACCCATGTCGCACGGTTACGCAAGAACCTAAAACTCGACCCCACATGTGGCATCAGCCTGAATGCGTTGTACGGTTTTGGATATACCTTGCAGGCCGATGTGCACGCCATGAACGCAGCACACGAACACACCGCCCGGTCGGCTTAGGCAAACAACCGCGCCGCTTTAGCCACGCCCGCTGTGCCGGAAGAACTATCCTTGCGCAGCGAGGACGAGGAACGGTTTCTGCACGCTGACGTTACTCACGAACACGGTCCCGTTTTCGGGGAAGCTCATGTTGCACTTCAGGGTTAATCGTCGGCACTTGCGTCCCTCCGTTACGGCGCTACAGCACCCAAAATGAGCATGATTGAAATCATCGCCGTTTTGCTCGGCATTGCCAACATCGTCCTGATTATCCGGCGATCGGTTTGGAACTTTCCCGTGGCGATTGTTATGGTCGCGTTATATTTCATCATCTTCCGCGACGCAAAACTGTACAGCGACGCCGGGCTGCAGATCTTTTTCGCGGGCATCAATCTTTATGGCTGGTGGAGCTGGAACCGGAATAAGGACGATAGCGGCGTGATTTCCGTCCGCAGACTTCCGGCAACGGGCTATGCGCTGTGGATTGCAGGCTCGATCCTGGCCATTTGGGCATGGGGTGCCATCATGCATGCCGAAACCGATGCCAGCTATCCCTATTGGGATGCGTCCATTGCGATGCTGTCAATAACGGGGCAGATTTTGATGACCCGGCGCTTTGTCGAGAACTGGCATTATTGGATCATCGTCAATATCATCTCCATTCCGCTGTATATCGTCAAAGATCTGCATCTCACCGCCGGACTGTACGTCGTGTTTCTGGTGCTGGCGGTTGCTGGCCTAGTGGAATGGCGCAAGGCGGAACGCGCATGAAACGGATTTGCCTGCACGGTCCCGAAAGCACGGGCAAATCGACATTGGGCACGCGGCTTGCCGCGCATTTGGGATGCGAAGTCGTGCCCGAATATGGCCGCGCTTATTGCGAGGCACATGGCACCGACATCGGCATGGCGCAGCTTGTCCACATTGCGCAGACGCAAGACGCGATGAACCGCGCCGCAGCCGCACGTGCAGCTGAGCTGGGCGCGGGTTATGTGCTGTTCGACACAGACCCGCTGATAACGTCGGTGTGGGCGCACATGATGTTTGGCGCAGCAGACGGATATTTCGGCGCGTTTTCGGGTTTTGCAGACCATTATCTGCTGCTCGATATCGACCTGCCCTTTGTCGACGACGGCTTGCGCGTTTATGCGCAATCAGCCGAGCGCAAACGCTTTTTCGACCTATGCCGCGCGGAACTCGATGGACGCGGCGTCAGCTACACGCTGGTTCAAGGCGAAGGCGAAGCGCGTTTCACCGCGGCGTTGGCCGCCATCTCAGGCTAAGCCTTCTCCAAAGCCTCGCTTGCCGCGACCCAGCGGGCTTCGGCGGCCTCTTGCGCAGCGACAATCTTCCCGCGCCGTTGCGACAGCTCGCCCATCGTCAGGTTCTTATATTCATTCGCGGCGGACGCCGGATCAAACATCGCCCGGTCAATCGCGCTCAACACAACCTCAAGCTTGGCAAGGTCTGCCTCGGCATCACTGACTTCGCGCTTAAGCTTGCTTTGCGCCTCACGGGCGGCGGCTTGCGCTTTTTTGTCTTCCTTGCGATCGGCCTTGGAAACCTTCTCTTTCGCGGGACCCTTGCCCAGGATGAAGTCGGTATAATCCTCAATCGTGCCCGAAAATTCGGTTGCGGTCCCGCCATCGACGAGGACCAGCCGGTCGGCGGTTAGCTCCAGCATATGGCGGTCATGGCTGACCAGAACCACGGTGCCTTCATATTCATTCAGCGCCTGCACCAACGCTTCACGCGCATCGACGTCCAAGTGGTTCGTCGGCTCGTCAAGGATCAGCATATGCGGCGCATCGCGGGTAATCAGCGCCAGCGCCAACCGCGCGCGTTCACCACCCGACAGCTTGCCAACCTTCGTCGTTGCCTTTGCCCCTGAAAAGCCGAAGCGGCCCAATTGCGCGCGTACCGCGCCCGGGGTCGCGCCCTTCATCTGCTGGGTCATATGCTCCAGCGGGGTATCGTCGCCGTCAAGTTCTTCGACCTGATATTGCGTGAAATAGCCAACGCGCATTTTGCCCGACGCGCTCATCGCCCCGTCCATCGGCGTCAATTGCGCCGCAAGCAATCGCGCGAGCGTGGTCTTGCCATTGCCGTTCCGCCCCAGCAACGCGATCCGGTCATCGGGGTCGATGCGCAGGTTTAACCGCTGAAGTATCGGTTTGCCCGCGGTGTAGCCGACACTCGCCAGATCAAGCGTGACCAATGGCGGCTTCAATTCATCGGGACTTGGAAAGTCAAAGCTTAACGTCGGATCTTCGGCCATCGCGGCAATGGGTTGCATGCGCGCCAACGCCTTGGCTCTGGACTGCGCCTGTTTCGCGGTGGAGGCACGCGCCGAGTTGCGCGCAACATAATCCTGCAGCTTGGCGCGCTGCGCATCCTGCGAAGCCTTGGCCGCCGCCAGCTGCGCTGCACGTTCGGCACGCTGGCGCTCGAACGAGTCATAGCCGCCGGAATAGAGCGTCGTGGACCCACCTTCGAGATGCAAGATATTGTCGACCACATTGTTCAACAAATCGCGTTCGTGGCTGATCACCACCATCATCGACGGATAGGATTTGAGGAAGTTTTCCAGCCACAATGTCGCTTCAAGATCCAAGTGGTTTGAAGGTTCGTCGAGCAGCAACAAATCGGGCTCGGAAAACAAAAGCGCGGCCAAGGCAACGCGCATTTTCCAACCACCGGAATAGCTATCGAGCGGACGGCCCTGCATTTCTTCATCAAAACCAAGCCCGACGAGAATGCGCGCGGCCCGCGCAGGGGCGGTGTAGGCATCAATCGCGATCAACCGTTCGTGCAGTTCGCCCAGCCGGTCGGGGTCGGCGCAATGTTCGGCCTCTTCCATCAAAGCCGCACGCTCGACATCACCCGCCAGCACGGTTTCAAACGGCGTTGCTGTGCCCGATGGCGCTTCCTGCGCGATGTAGCCGATGCGCGTATTCTTCGGCATATCCATGCTGCCTTCGTCGGCTTCAAGCTCGCCGATCATCACCTTCATCAGCGTGGATTTGCCCGCGCCATTGCGGCCGATAAGGCCAACGCGCGAATAAGGCGGCAGCGTCGCGGTCGCGCGGTCCAATATGGTGCGGCCACCAAGGCGCACGGTGATTCCGTTTAAGTTTAACATGATGCCGCGCGCCTAGCAGAGGCGGATGCGTATGTCACCGCATACCGTATCGCACATTCCGGCGGGCGAAGGGGATGCAGCGCACAACAGGCCGCCATCGTGTAGCGCGCGCGTGGACGATAAGGCAAAGCGCTGCCCCAACGCCGCCGCGTGACCGGGAAACAGCCTTAAATTGACAAGATTCACGCAAAATGCGGGGGGCAGTTGTCCACTTTGTCAATTTAGGGTCAGGACCTAAGACGGAAGCGATGCGCATGTCGCAAGCCCTGTTAGCGCATAGGGCGTTTGCCGATGTCCCGACCGCAATCGCATCGATAATCCTACATTGCAACGGTGCGTTCGGGGCGGAGGCAGGATTGTCGCCACAACCGCGACCAAGCCGAAGCGCACATGGCCGGAGCCAAAGGCGACCGGAGGTCAACCGCAGCGGTTGTGGGAGGCCGGTGCCACCGAGGAGAGTTGGGTGGGGTTTATATACGAGAGTCTCGTATACTAATCGCACCTGATTGACACTTCGTCTCTTTACTGTTCCTGTTTTAACATGTTAGCAAATTGAGGGGCGATTTGTGTTGATAGCAAACCAATTATTGAATTCTTTGCCGGCGGGACGTCCGTGAATATCCAGCCTGAAGTGGTCGATTTGTACTGCGGCGTGGGGGCGCTCAGCAACGGACTAAAATTGGCTGTAACTATAAATTAATTATGGGTAATCAGGCGCCCTCTTTGATTTGCAGTGAGACAATGTGGGAACCTACCCACGGCAGAATGAAGCTTCCTCCCTCGCTCGTAACAGCATATTTGAATTCAATCACAACAAACGGGCTTCAGGCATTAGCGACCCAACCACGCCCGACAGAAGCGCCGGTTGGCGGTCCATCACAACAGGCAACGGATGAGCATTTTGTGCATGCTTTTGACGGATCTGTTGCACGTACTCAACTCGCATATCTTGATTTTGCGGGTGAATTGCCGACGACGTCGGCCATACTTCGAAGATTTTTAACTGGGGGCGATCTCTGTTTAACGGACGTACCGTGTGGAGCGGCCGCTGCCTCGCTCGCTTTATTGTGCTCAATTGCCGAATTGAGAGAAAACAATAAACTTCCGCGGATTCCCCTAAACGTCCATGTAATAGGGGGAGAGATATCAGCGCCAGCGAGAATATATGCAGATGAGTTACTTAACGTAGTCCGGCCAATTTTGGCAGCCCAGGCAATTTTTTTGACGAACGAAATCACACACTGGGATGTACTTGATGAAGTCAGCAACACGGGATTGATCGAGAAGATAATTTTGTCAAACGCCGCAAAAGGTCAACTCTTAGTTGTCTTATCAAACTTTAATGGATTCTTAACAAGAAGTGGAAAAAAAGAGCAAGCTCTCCCTCAAATAAAAGAACTATTCCGATATTGTTCTGGAACTACCAACGCTGGCGTATGGATTGAGCCAGATATGAACAAGGCGAAATTTGAACTGTTTCCTTGGCTTCGAAAAATTATAAAATCACTTTCAAAATTTGTTCAATTGATGGATCCTAATTCAACAGATGAATCGTCTTCAGTTCAATTTGAAATTCCCTTTAGGCCTACGAATACAGCCATAGTTAGAATTTGTGTTGTACCGATGGATTTGGTTCGAGGTGATGATAAATGACACCCAGCACATTTTCTTCAAAAGCAGTCAATCAATATAGGTCGAGGGATATTTTCGGATATTTAGCGTTAAGATACTATTTGGCAGGCGATTTATCAAAGTCGGCTAAGTGGGTAGAGCAAAATGCTGTCCAAGTGGTACTTGGTTCGCCTCGTGGTAGCTATTTTCGTTCTTGGCATTTTAAATCTGTTAATGCTGAAAATGAGGTAATGCATCGAGATATATTTCTTCCTTCTCCCAGTGAAGCTCTGGTGGAAGCTTACGTGATCGGCGAATGCGCGGGCTATTGGAATCGCAGAAAATCACCGGCGCTCTTCAGCTATTATATCGCAAAAAAATCTGATAAATCTGGATATTTTAAGAACTATGTTGGTGGCTTGCGGGCTCGTCAAAGGGCTATTGCGGATGCATGCCGAAACTGTCCTGATGGCGAAGTCCGATACATTGACATTAAAAAATTTTATCCCTCAATTTCCCAGCGCGTAGCACAAAATGCGTGGAATAAATTTTGTGACGAGTCTGGTGGATTGAAAAAAGAGGTAAGGACAATTGGCAGTAAGTTGATCGCTAATCACGCGCTGGAGACTGAATATCGCTCCATCCTTACAGGCCCTATGTTCAGTCACTTTATTGCAAATCTCGTTTTGCACCCTCTTGATAAAATGTCCGCGTCGTTGCCAGCTAAGTATGTTCGATACGTCGATGACATCACGTTGGTAGGTCAACCCGATGAAATCACAAACTCCTTGTCCCGCATAGAAGAGTTTCTTAGCAATCTTGGTCTGCATATCCACGAGGAATCGGATGAAAAAAGCATAGTCATAAGTGCCAAGAAGTGGCTAAATTCTGAAAACGATTTTCAAGATGATGGAAATTCCAAATCATGGATGCGCCTCGTCAATAGCATACAAAAGCATCTAATTTTCTACCCAAAAAATACACCAGAGTTGGAAGGCTCGCTGTTAGAAAATGGATTCCGCTTTCCCCTCAACGACTATGACGCCGCAATCCAAGAAAGTTCGTCTTTTGAGAAGATAAAGCAGCTTGGACTTTGGACGTGGCTTTTTCGTCGCGCAGGTGACGCCAACATTGCTTCAATCACTAAACGAGCCAGTCAAATCCGAGACAGGCTACAACGAGAACTCACCGAAATTCTCTCCAATTTGCCCAATGAAATATTCGAAAGGAAGCGACAACTATCAAAGATACGATACCGGATCGGACGCCTTGCATACCTAAGTTCAGTTGACTGGCTGGGATCGATAGAACATCAAATTAGGCAAATCCCCGAACTCAGATTTCATGCTGCTATCATTCGATCAATTGTAACCAATGACGTTTCAGAGGTGATTTCATTGGGCACAAATGTCTCTCAGTCAGCAGCTCAAATATTTCGTGCGAGTCTGGAAACCGCGAAGTTTCCTAATGCATGCATTGGCAAGGTTGAGCTTCAAGGTATCGCTACATTCATTATGAACGGAGTTTCAATCGATGGCGTTGTACCTGACCTCGATCAACACCTATTGAGGATTGCAGTGGGTAACATTGACGTCCCACTGTTATCTGGCTCGACAGGTTTCATAAAGGAGTTGGCGTGTCTACATGGCTTGGGCAATGCCCGACATGCCTCAACGATGAGAACAGCATTTGATCCCGACCAAGAAATTACTCTAGATGCTTTGAAGCTAGATTATGGATACTCTCTTTGAGTCTGTTTCGTCTTGAAGGACGCCCCCTTACGCCTCACCCATAGGCCGCGCGCACCCTTAGTGCCTTCGTGCCTTCGTGCCTTCGTGCGACACACCGTCATCCTGAACTTGGTTCAGGATCTTACTTTTGAAGGGCGCTGGTATTAAGATCCTGAAACGAGTTCAGGATGACGAGGGAAACGCGTTCAGGATGACGAAGGAAACGCGTTGTGCTCTGCTCGCCTTCGGCCCCAGGATGACGAAGGGGCGGGACGAACGGAACCGTCGTCCCTTACCCCTCACCCATCCGCAACGCTGCGATAAAGGCCTTCCGCCTTCGCCGAGGCTATAGCGCACATGCCTGCGCGATATAGCCGACGCACGAATAAGGCGGAGCCTCAAGTCACCGCATTGCGCACCGCAAATTCCGGCTGGCGATATGCGCCGCTTCCCACAATCGCGCGCAGATGCTCTCCGGCGCGCCAGATATCGGCATGGCTCAGCGTCAGCGGCGTCAGGCCAAAGCGCAAGATATCGGGATCGCGAAAGTCGCCGATGACACCCTGTGCAATGAGCGCTTGGACGATTTCATAGGCGTGCGGGTGGCGGAACGCGATGTGGCTGCCGCGCTGGCTTGGCGTGCTGGGCGTCACGCACTCCAGCCCTGCCGCGGTTCCCGCGGCGTGGAAAATATCCCACAAGGCCGCGGATTTCGCCTCAACCTGCCGGATATCGATATCCGCCCAAAGCTTCAGCCCGTTTTCCAACGCGTTCAGCCCAAGCACTGACGGGGTTCCGGTCAACCAGCGCGTCATGCCCGCGGCCGCTTCATAGCCATCGGCAAATGCAAACGGCGCGGCATGGCCCATCCAGCCGGACAGCGGATTGTGCATCTGTTCTTGCCAGCGCTTTGCCACATACAGAAACGCGGGCGCGCCGGGGCCGCCGTTGAGATATTTATAGCCGCAACCCACCGCCATATCCGCGCCCGCCGCGTTCAGCTCCACCGCCACCGCGCCTGCGCTATGGCTCAAGTCCCAGCAGATGAGCGCACCGGCATCATGCGCGGCCTTGGTCCAGCCCGCCATGTCGAAGCGTTCGGCGGTTTTGTAATGCACATGCGTCAGCAGCAGCAACGCCGTGTCATCGCCCAGTGCATCGGCCAGCGCGCCGCGTTCGACCACGCGCAGCTCGGCGCCCGCGACCGCCGCCACCGCACCTTCGGCAATGTGCAGGTCCGTCGGGAAATTCCCTGCCTCGCTCACCACCACCTTGCGCGACGGGTTGAGCCGCAGCGCCGCGACGATCAGCTTGTATAGGTTTACCGAGGTTGAATCCGCGGAGATCACCTCATCCGCGTCCGCACCAATTAACGGCGCGATCATTGCGCCAACGCGCTGCGGCGCATCAATCCAGCCTTCGTTCCAACTGCGGATCAACCGCTGGCCCCATGCATGGTTGAGCAGATCGGTCCCCGCCGTCACGGTCGACACCGGCAATTGCCCCAGCGAATTGCCGTCGAGGTAAATCACGCCATCGGGGCACATAAACTGCGCGCGATATCCACCCAGGGGGTCCGCGGCATCCAGCGCCTGCGCCTGTTCCAAGGTCATGGCTTTGCCGCCTTCAGGCCGAAGGTTTTCAATATCACCGCGCGCTGCTTGGCCCAGGATATGGTTTCGGGCGCGATCAGCTCGGCATGGCCTTCATCCGGCGTTGTCACCATCTTCGCGCCATAAGCCGCGCCGAAGGATGGCGGCGCGATACGGTCGCGGTCATTGTTAAACTGCAACTCGCGCGCACGCCCTTTGGGCATTTCGGGCGGAGACACCCGCGCAAAGGCATCGCCCGCCATCTTGGCCGCCGCTTCATTGCCGCACCCATGGTCGGGCAGCGTCATTTGCGCGCGCAAATCGGGCAAGCCGCCCTGCGATATCGCAAGATCAACCTGCAAAGGCGCATCCCCGCGCAAGGCATCGCCCTTAGCCAGCGCCGACCGCCGCGCGAGCCACAAGGACAAATGCCCGCCCGCCGAATGGCCAATGGTCACCACCGGCGCGTCTGTCTTAAATCCATACTCGGCGCGCTTGGCCGCAAACATATCCGCCGCCGCGCCGACATCCTGATAGGTCCCGGGATAGCCGCCGCCTCGGTCCACGCCGCGATATTCGATGTTCCACACGCCGACACCGTGCTTGCGCAGGTCATCGGCAATCCAGTTCATGATATCGCGCTCGGCAATTTCGGTCTGCCAGCACCCGCCGTGGATCATCACCACCGCCGGATGCGGGCCAGCCCCTGCGGGCTTCCACACATCGACCACCTGCAAGGCATCCGCGCCATAGCGCACCGTCGTATCGGGCGCCGGCTTTGGCCGCGACAGCAGGTCGTCCCACACCATCACGCGCTTGGGTGCCGGAGCCCCATCCGTCACGACATTCCGCACCGGCGCACAACCCGCCGCGCACAGCAAAAGCAAAAGGCCAACATATCGCACCCACATTTCCTTCCCAATCGACCGCGCGAATATTGCACAACATTCCGTCATCCTGAACTTGTTTCAGGATCTTACTTTCGAAGGGTGCTGGTATTAAGATCCTGAAACGAGTTCAGGATGACGAAAGGACGGGACGAACGGAACCGTCGCCCCTTACTCTTCGCCCATCCGAAGTGCCGCGATAAACGCCTCCTGCGGGATGCTGACATTGCCATATTCCCGCATCTTGGCCTTGCCCTTTTTCTGCTTTTCCAGCAGCTTTTTCTTGCGGCTGATGTCGCCGCCATAGCATTTGGCGGTCACGTCCTTGCGCATCGCGGCGATGGTTTCGCGGGCGATCACTTTGCCGCCGATGGCCGCTTGGATGGGGATTTTGAACAGATGGCGCGGGATGAGGTCTTTTAGGCGCTCGCACATGCCGCGGCCGCGGGCTTCGGCGGTGCCGCGGTGGACGATCATGCTCAGCGCGTCGACCGCGTCGCCATTGACCAGTACGCTCATTTTCACAAGGTCGCCTTCGCGGTGGCCGATCTGGTGATAATCGAACGAGGCATAGCCGCGCGAAATGCTCTTTAACCGGTCGTAGAAATCGAACACGACTTCGTTGAGCGGCAGTTCATAGACGATCTGCGCACGGCCACCGACATAGGTCAGTTGCTTTTGAATGCCGCGCCGGTCCTGACACAGTTTCAATATGCTGCCCAGATATTCGTCGGGGCAGTAAATCGTCGCCTCAATCCATGGCTCCTGAATTTCCGCGATGCGGTTAATGTCGGGCATGTCGGCGGGGTTGTGCAGCTCCATACTGCGCGCATCTTCGGTCTTCGACCGGCTCAGCTCCAGCTTGTAAACAACCGACGGCGCGGTGGTGATAAGGTCCAGATCAAATTCGCGCGTCAGGCGCTCCTGAATAATCTCAAGGTGTAACAGCCCCAGGAACCCGCAGCGAAAGCCAAAGCCCAACGCCGCGCTGCTTTCCGTTTCAAAGCTAAACGATGCGTCGTTCAGGCGCAGCTTGCTGATGCTTTCGCGCAATTTTTCAAAGTCCGCGGCGTCGGTGGGGAACAGGCCGCAGAACACCACGGGCTGCACTTCCTTAAACCCGGGCAGCGGTTCGGCGGCGGGGCGCTTGGCATCGGTGATGGTGTCACCCACGCGGGTCTGCGCGACTTCTTTAATCTGCGCGGTGATAATGCCGACTTCGCCCGCCGCGATTTCGGACAGGATTTCCAGCTTTGGCCGCATACAGCCGACGCGGTCGACCAAATGCTTTGTGCCGGCGGCCATGAATTGGATTTCCTGACCTTTTTTGATCACGCCGTCGATGACGCGGATCAGGATGACGACGCCCAGATAGGGGTCGTACCATGAATCGACCAACATCGCCTTCAACGGCGCGTTGCGGTCGCCCTTTGGCGGGGGAATGCGCGTGACCACGGCCTCCAACACCTCATCAATGCCGATGCCGGACTTCGCCGATGTCAGCACCGCATTGTCGGCGGGCAAGCCAATGATTTCCTCAATCTCGGCCTTCACCTTGTCCACCTCTGCCGCGGGCAGATCGATCTTGTTGATGACGGGCACGATTTCATGGTCATGCTCAATGGATTGATAGACGTTGGCCAGCGTCTGCGCCTCAACACCTTGTGCGGCGTCAACGACCAGCAACGCGCCTTCGCAAGCGGCGAGGCTGCGGCTGACTTCATAGGCAAAGTCGACATGGCCCGGCGTATCCATCAGGTTCAATTGATAGGTGATGCCGTCCTTCGCGGTATAATCCAGCCGCACCGTCTGCGCCTTGATCGTGATGCCGCGTTCTTTTTCAATGTCCATATTATCAAGGACTTGGCTCGTCATCTCACGCGCCGTCAGGCCGCCCGTTTGCTGGATCAGCCGATCCGCAAGGGTCGACTTCCCGTGATCAATGTGCGCGATTATGGAAAAATTACGGATAAGCGAGAGTTCGGTCATGCAGCCGCCCCTAGCAGGGCAGCCCCGCCCCATCAAGCATGGCGGAACGCCTGTATCACGCTATGTGAACCGGGATAATGGATGGGAATGTGTGTAGGAAAGTGGTTTTTGCACCCGCATGCGATTTTTTGCGGCGCACATCTGCCACCGCGCATCATTATCACATGACGGAACGCCGCTGCGCGCCCATGCGAAAGGATGAGGTTTGGAACATATTTATATTCGCAAATAAGATTTTTTAAATGCCTACTTGGATGTAATAATAACTTCAGAGTACGTACCTCGAAATTTATTATTCGAAGCGATACTGCTACGCCTTTCAATTTGAACAATATCTGTAAATTCGCTATATAATTCTAAAATTGAATCATGATTGGCGTTGGTTAATACAAAACTAGCACCCCTTTCGACAGCATTTTTTAAACAGTCCCTTAAGCGTATCTGGTCTTCCCAAAGAAATATTTTTTGATTATATTTTATAAATCCGTTGAAATTATGCCGAACAGTATAAGGCGGATCAGCAAAAATAAGATCATTTTCAGAAGCATTTTTAATAGCTAATTCAAAATCCATCACTTCCAATTGTACGTTTTTTAGTCGGATGGACCACCCAAGAAAATTATCGTTATCAAGCAATACCTTTTTCTTACTACCGATAGGGACATTGAATTTTCCACGATTGTTGACACGGTAAAGGCCGTTAAAACACATTCGATTTAGATAAAGAAACTGCGCCGCCCGCTCAATTTCATTATCAAAATATCTATTTCTCAATTGATAGTAATATTCATACGAATGATGGGCACTATGAAATTTTAATTTTTCTTCGAGTTCGTTGGGGGTTTTTTGCATCGCACGATAAAGCTCAATTAAGCTTGCATTGGAATCGGAGAGTATCGCGCTTTGTGGGTTTTGGGCGAAAAAGGCTGCACCGCCTCCGAGAAAGGGCTCACGATAAACGCCAGAAAAACTCGGCATTCTAAACTTATCGTTACGAAACAGCCAGCCCTTACCCCCTGCCCACTTAAGAAATGGGTGCATCGTAGCTGCCTTCAAGATACATGCGGGGAAGATGCTCTCGCAAATGGGCGACCACTAGAGACAGCGTTTCGAGGTCTTCGTCTTTGTATGTGCGCCCCGATGGATGAGCTGCAATCCGCCTAATGCGGTTGATTGCTTCAAACCAAGAAGTGTAGAAATGTTTTCCTGATGCATCTGAGTTTAGACGAATACTAAGGACGGATTTAACATCATCTCTTATTTCTTTTAAGAGAGAAATTTTTTGGATCTGAATCCAATCAAGATAGGTTTCTACAGGTAATTTTTCTTCCAGATCATCGTCTATTCGTTTCGCTTGACACGCTTTTTGGATTTCTTTTGGAACAATTTCATCAAAATATGATGAACCAAAATTTGTTCGTAATTTTCCAATTAAATAATCTGGAACCACTGACTGTATCCATCGGACTTGTCGGTCAGCAAGGCCAATCGTCTCATCAGCAGTCAGCCTCTTGTAATCTAGGTATCCTTCTGGATTAAAATCAGGTAGTTCGCCGACGATCAGGTCTACGAGCGCAAAATAGTAGTGGTTAAAGCCGCTACTTCCGAACACGACCTTAAATTTCTGTTCGAATTCAGCGTCACTGCTTTCTTTAATAAATTTGATGGCTCCATGCATGTAGGGCAATATGCTCTCATACAAATCGTGCACATCTGCGGCGGCTGGTTCAAAACCTTGCTTAAGAGCCCCATACGTAATTAGGTCGCTCAGTAATCGTATGTGGCTACCGACTCCGAAATTGGTACACAGATATCCAGATTTACCTGCCTCCCATCTTTCTGGATTTGCTTCACTTATCTGCTCAAAATGCACTGTTAACAGCGCAACCAGTCGCTCCAAACTTGCTTCAGAAGCGCCATCCCAACACGGGCCGGGAATTATATCTCCCGTCCGAGGATTGATTGCTCCCAGTAGGCCTGTCTGATTAATACGCTCTTGAATACTCCTCAAGTTCAGCGGCTGGCTGGTACCGGCGGTTATACCGGGCGAAACAACCTTTCCTTCAAAAGGCCCGCTTCCCTTTGTGTTGAGTAAATCAACAGCGCGCGAAGCAATTGCCGACAATCGCTCTTTGGGATTTTGAGAATCCCATTTTACCTCGCCATCCAGCGCTGACAACAATGTGGGTGGAACCGTTGCCTGCTTAGCATTAATCTCCACAAAGATCTTTGCCTCCTGACCAGCCGCAACCGAGTCAAATCCAATGAAAAACAGCGGCGTATCATAAGTCGATTCGGTAAATGTAGTCCCATAAAGGCGGTGCTGTCCGTCGATTACCCACGCACTTTTATATTTATCCGGCAAGATAATGTTGCCAAACGATATACCAGATACATCGTCTTTCAACTTCGGTTCAAAGCCAGGTTTTCGGTGGAAATTGAGAAGCACAGTATTTGGAAAATACCCCCCGTTGTCCAAAAAACTTGCAATTTCTTTCAATCTCGCCGGCTTCATAATACGCTGGTAGGAGGGCGCCCCTGATGGGTCGCGCAGATCGCGGTGATTTACAAAGGCAATTCGCAAAATATCTTTTGCTAAAGCCGAAAACAAATAAGCGGTCGTACCACCTAGCTTCGTTTTGACTGCTGGTACTTTCCTGCCCGCAAGCGCCGGTACTTTTTGGTCCGCAAGATACTCTGCCTGAAACTGATGTCTTGCAGCCTGACCAAGCTTCTTCGAAAATTCTTCAAAATAGATTAACTCAAGCCCTTGAATGACATTGATATTATGCTCTTTTGCACGCTTTAAATCTTCGTCACTCCAGCGTATGTTGTCCGTAACAAAGCACCAGATCAATTTAGGTTTGAATTCATCGCCATAGTGCTTTCGCACGGCATCGGCGATTGGCTTCATCAATCCAGCAAACTCATTGAGATCTTTTAGTAAAGCGCGCTTCGACGGGATTTTGCAGGCCTTACATTCAGCGATTACAACTGTTTCGTCGTCCTTGGCAAAAACATCGATCTGCTTAGCTGTCGCCTCCTCACCCTTACCCACGGTAATTTTAAAATTACGCCCTTTGTTAAGGTCGGTATATCCAAACCGGTACAAAATATTCCAAAACCGATTTTCGATGATTTCATCAAAGCGCTTGGGCCGCCGCATCCGGACCGTCTCTTTATTTTCTTTCTGTAAATACCAGCCCTCATCTTCACGCGCTTTTTGAAGCGGATTTTCTACCGTAACTTCATCGTAGTGCTTGTTTCTTCGTCCGTATTCTGCACGCTTAGCACCCTGTTCAACTACGAGCTCACCTAGCATTTTTCCCCCTGCATAAACGCTATAATGTTATGGATCGAAAATGGTCACACGTTATAACTTACAGATAGCTATTAACGCAGATAGAATACATTCCCTTGAGTTTGATACGCGTCCCTAAATAGTCATACACATCGCAGAATCAGTTGTTTTCTGGATTCGTCTTGAACAATAATTTTAAACGAAAAACGATGTAAACTCATGTAAAAAGACACCAAAAAACGCATAAGACATTGTTAAGTTCACCTTTTGTGACATTTCTTTCTCTTTGTGTCTATGGCTATTCTGGATTTTATTTTGGCGGGGTTGTGGGGGTTGCGGATAAGCGTTTTGGGGCTTGCACGTGCGGTGTTCGTCATCCTGAACGTGTTTGGCCGCCCCGTCCGTCATCCTGAACTTGTTTCAGGATCTTACTTTCGGCGTCGACGATAAGAAGTAAGACCCTGAAACAAGTTCAGGGTGACGAATGGAAAATGGCGTTTGGGGGTCATTCCACCACCCCCCCCTTGAAATGTAGGATTTGCCCTGCGATCATCGGCGCGGTCATCGGTAACTGCCCCTCTGGCTGATCGGGGTTCGCACAACAGCCGCCTCAATCGTTAAAGCGACAAAGGGGACAATCATTTCATCGCCGCAGGTGTCTTTTGTATCCTTAAGGGCCAAATCCGGCCCGCTCGCGGGTGCTGCGCCGCCGCGGAATTGCCTGTGATCGGCGCAGGCCGGGGTTGACCCTCACCGCCTGCGGCTCTATACGACGTCCAACATCTGCCCCATCGGGATTGGCCTTGTCGTCGCGCAACTTGGCTAAAGCATTGAAGGGTCTGGATTTTCACATACGCGAAATGGCTGCACGGCAGGACCCGAATCTTCGGACCTTTGCCATGCGGCCTTTTCTTGTCTGGTGAAAACGAATTTAGCGCGTTTGACATTTCTAACTGAGGCAAAGCACCTTATGGCAACCCGTACCGCTCCTGCGACACTCTCGCGTCAAAAGCGTATCCGCAAAATCTTCGGTAACATCCACGAAGTTATCGACATGCCCAACCTGATTGAGGTTCAGCGCGAAAGCTATGAGCAGTTCCTGCGCTCTGACCCGTCCATTGGTTATGTATCCGGCCTCGAAAAAACGCTGCGCAGCGTTTTCCCGATTAAGGATTTTGCCGGAACGTCGGAACTCGACTTCGTCCATTACGAACTCGAAGATCCCAAATATGACGTTGAAGAATGCCGTCAGCGCGGAATTACCTATGCCGCACAGATGAAGGTGACATTGCGCCTTATCGTGTTTGAGGTTGACCCCGACACCGAAGCGCGTTCGGTCCTCGATATTAAGGAGCAGGACGTATACATGGGCGACATGCCGCTCATGACGCATAACGGCACATTCTTCGTCAACGGTACAGAGCGCGTTATCGTTTCGCAGATGCACCGTTCGCCGGGCGTTCTTTTTGACCATGACCGCGGTAAAACGCACTCTTCGGGCAAATATCTGTTCGCCGCGCGCGTTATTCCTTACCGTGGTTCGTGGCTCGACTTTGAATTTGATGCCAAGGATATCGTCAACGTCCGTATCGACCGTAAGCGCAAGTTGCCGGTCACGACCTTGCTCTACGCGCTGGGTCTGAACGACGAAGAAATCCTCAGCCACTTCTACGACCGCGTGACATTTGAACGTGGCACCGGTGGCTGGAAAATTCCATTCAACGCGGAACAATGGCGTGCGTCGAAACCGATGTTCGACATCGTGGATGCAAAGACCGGCGAAGTCGTGTTCCCTGCGGGCACTAAGGTTACGCCACGCGCCGCGAACAAAGCGGTCAAGGATGGCCTGACGCATCTGCTGATCCCGACCGAAGAAATCTTTGGCCGTTATTCGGCATTCGACCTGATCGACGAAAAGACAGGCCGGATTTATGTTGAAGCCGGTGACGAAATCACCGCTGAAAACTTGGAAGCACTGGACAAGGCCGGCATCGACAGCCTTGAGCTGCTCGACATCGACCATGTCATCACCGGCGCATGGATGCGCAACACACTGAAGGCCGACAAGGCCGAGAACCGCGACATGGGCCTCGATGCGATCTACCGCGTCATGCGTCCTGGCGAGCCGCCAACGCGCGAAACCGCAGAAGCATTGTTCGCTGGCCTGTTCTTCGATCCAGACCGCTACGACCTCAGCGCCGTTGGCCGCGTGAAGTTGAACATGCGTCTGCAGCTTGACGTTGAAGACACGCTCACCACCTTGCGGACAGAGGATATCCTCGCCGTGGTCAAGGAACTGGTGAACCTGAAGGACGGCAAGGGCGAAATCGACGATATCGATAACCTCGGCAACCGTCGTGTCCGTTCGGTCGGCGAATTGCTGGAAAACCAGTATCGCGTCGGTCTGCTCCGTATGGAGCGCGCCGTGAAAGAACGTATGAGCTCGGTTGACGTATCCACCGTGATGCCAAACGATCTGATCAACGCAAAACCAGCGGTTGCTGCGGTGCGCGAATTCTTCGGCAGCTCGCAGTTGTCGCAGTTTATGGATCAGACCAACCCGCTTTCGGAAGTCACCCACAAGCGCCGCGTTTCGGCCCTTGGACCAGGTGGTCTGACGCGTGAGCGCGCTGGCTTTGAAGTCCGCGACGTTCACCCAACGCATTATGGCCGTATCTGCCCGATTGAAACGCCAGAAGGCCCGAACATCGGTCTGATCAACTCCTTGGCATCATTCAGCCGCGTGAACAAATATGGCTTTATCGAAACGCCATACCGCAAGGTCATCGACAATAAAGTCACCGACGACGTGGTCTATCTCTCCGCCATGGAAGAGCAAAAGAACACCATCGCGCAGGCAAACGCCGAACTCAACGCCGATGGTAGCTTTGCCGAAGACCTGATTTCGTCACGTGAAGCTGGCGAATTCCTGATGGCACCGCGCGACCAGATCACGTTGATGGACGTTTCGCCAAAGCAGCTGGTTTCGGTTGCTGCGTCGCTCATCCCGTTCCTGGAAAACGATGACGCCAACCGCGCATTGATGGGTTCGAACATGCAACGTCAGGCCGTGCCTTTGCTCCGCGCAGAAGCACCGTTTGTCGGCACCGGCATGGAAGAAACCGTTGCCCGCGATTCCGGCGCTGCTATCGCTGCACGCCGCACCGGTATCGTCGACCAAGTCGATGCGACCCGTATCGTTGTCCGCGTGACTGGCGACGTTGAACCCGGCAAATCGGGCGTCGACATCTACACGCTGCAAAAGTTCCAGCGTTCGAACCAAAACACCTGCATCAACCAGAAACCATTGGTGAAGGTTGGTGACGTCATCGAAGCTGGCGACATCATCGCCGATGGTCCTTCGACCGAACTGGGCGAACTCGCACTGGGCAAAAACAGCCTCGTCGCGTTTATGCCTTGGAACGGTTACAACTACGAAGACTCGATCTTGATCTCCGAACGCATCGTGAAAGACGATGTCTTCACATCGGTCCACATCGAAGAATTCGAAGTTATGGCCCGCGATACAAAGCTTGGCCCTGAAGATATCACCCGCGATATTCCAAACGTAGGTGAAGAAGCGCTTCGCAGCCTCGACGAAGCGGGCATCGTTTACATCGGCGCAGAAGTGCACCCCGGTGACATTCTGGTCGGCAAGATCACGCCAAAGGGCGAAAGCCCCATGACGCCGGAAGAAAAGCTGCTGCGCGCCATCTTTGGTGAAAAGGCAAGCGACGTGCGCGACACATCGTTGCGTCTGTCACCTGGTGTAGCTGGTACTGTTGTTGAAGTGCGCGTGTTTAACCGCCACGGCATCGACAAGGACGAGCGTGCGATGGCCATCGAACGCGAAGAAATCGAACGTCTTGCGAAGGATCGCGAGGACGAACGTTCGATTTTGAACCGTGCGACCTACAACCGCCTGAAAGACATGCTCATTGGTCAAACTGCAGCCGCAGCGCCAAAGGGCATCAAGAAGGGCGACAAGATCACTGAGGAAAATCTCAGCGAAGTTGAGCGTCACGAATGGTGGAAAATCGCGGTTGCAGATGACAAGATCCAGGGCGACCTCGAAGCGGTCAAGGTTCAGTATGACGATGCCGTCAAGCTGATCGTTGAGAAGTTCGAAGATCGTCGTGAGAAGCTGGAGCGCGGTGATGAACTCGCACCTGGCGTGCTCAAGATGGTCAAGGTGTTCGTCGCGGTGAAGCGTAAGCTGCAGCCAGGCGACAAGATGGCCGGACGTCACGGAAACAAGGGTGTTATCTCGCGGATCCTTCCGCAAGAAGACATGCCGTTCCTGGCCGATGGTACACCTGTCGACATCGTTCTCAACCCGTTAGGCGTTCCATCGCGTATGAACGTCGGGCAGATTTTCGAAACCCACCTTGGTTGGGCCGCACGCGGTCTGGGCATGCAAATTGGTGAGGCTTTGGAAGAGTGGCGACACAATAACCCGAACCCCGAAGCCGCAGCTCCGCCAGCGATCGTGCGCGAACGTTTGGCGAAAGCCTATGGTGAAGATTATGCCGACGAGATCAAGGGCCGCAGCGACGCGGACATCATTGAACTTGCAAGCAATGTCGTCACCGGCGTTCCAATGGGCACACCTGTGTTCGACGGCGCACGTGAAGCGGACGTTACCTCCATGCTCCAGCTCGCTGGACTTGACGGTTCGGGTCAATCCGACCTGTTCGACGGCCGTACCGGTGACAAGTTCGACCGTAAGGTAACCGTAGGCATCATCTACATGCTGAAACTGCATCACCTTGTTGATGACAAGATCCACGCCCGTTCAATCGGACCGTACAGCCTTGTTACGCAGCAGCCACTTGGTGGTAAGGCGCAATTCGGTGGTCAGCGTTTCGGGGAAATGGAATGCTGGGCGCTTCAGGCATATGGCGCGGCCTATACCTTGCAGGAAATGCTCACGGTCAAATCCGATGACGTTATCGGGCGTACCAAGGTTTACGAAGCGATCGTCAAGGGTGACGACAGCTTTGAAGCCGGTATCCCCGAAAGCTTCAACGTTCTGGTTAAGGAAATGCGCTCATTGGGTCTGAATGTTGACCTGAAAGCGCACGACTTGATCGAAGGTGACGAGGGCTTTGCCGAGGCAGCGGAATAAGCAGAGCTGGGCGGACTTAGGTCCGCCCCCTGCCCCTGCCCTTAGGTTTTCATGGGCAAAAGCCCAATGAGGAAAAGATTATGAACGAACTGAGCAAATTCAACAATCCCATCGCCAAGGTCGAAACATTTGACCAGATCCAGATCGGGATCGCATCGCCGGAAAAAATCCGCAGCTGGTCTTTTGGTGAAATCAAAAAGCCCGAAACCATCAACTATCGTACGTTCAAGCCAGAGCGTGACGGCCTTTTCTGCGCACGTATCTTCGGACCCGTGAAGGACTATGAGTGCCTTTGCGGTAAGTATAAGCGCATGAAGTATAAGGGCGTCGTCTGTGAAAAGTGCGGCGTTGAAGTCACCGTTACCAAAGTGCGTCGTGAGCGCATGGGCCACATCGAGCTCGCTGCGCCTGTTGCGCATATCTGGTTCCTGAAGTCGCTGCCTTCGCGCATCGGCCTGCTGCTTGATATGCAGTTGAAGCAGCTTGAGCGCGTGCTGTATTTCGAAAACTACATCGTTACCGAGCCTGGCCTGACCGCGCTTGAGAAGTTCCAGTTGCTGAGCGAAGACGAATTGCTCGACGCGCAGGACGAATATGGCGAAGACGCTTTCACCGCCAGCATTGGTGCAGAAGCCGTCAAGACCATGTTGATGGACCTTGACCTTGAGCAAGAGCGTACTGACTTGCTCGACGAGCTTGCTGTTACGAAGTCGGAACTCAAGCCAAAGAAGATCATCAAGCGTTTGAAGGTCGTCGAAAGCTTCATCGATTCCGGCAACAAGCCCGAGTGGATGATTTTGGACGTCATTCCCGTCATTCCACCAGAATTGCGCCCATTGGTGCCGCTGGATGGTGGTCGTTTTGCAACGTCCGATCTGAACGATCTCTATCGCCGCGTTATCAACCGTAACAACCGTTTGAAGCGCCTGATCGAACTGCGCGCGCCAGACATCATCGTCCGCAATGAAAAGCGCATGCTGCAGGAAGCTGTTGACGCATTGTTCGACAATGGCCGTCGCGGCCGTACGATCACCGGTGCCAACAAGCGTCCGTTGAAGTCGCTGTCCGACATGCTCAAGGGCAAGCAGGGCCGTTTCCGTCAGAACCTTTTGGGTAAGCGCGTCGATTATTCGGGTCGTTCGGTTATCGTGACCGGTCCTGAATTGAAATTGCATCAGTGCGGCCTGCCAAAGAAGATGGCACTCGAACTGTTCAAGCCGTTCATCTACTCGCGTCTGGATGCAAAGGGTCTTTCGATGACCCTGAAGCAAGCCAAGAAGTGGGTCGAAAAGGAGCGCAAGGAAGTTTGGGACATCCTCGATGAGGTTATCCGTGAACATCCTGTGTTGCTGAACCGCGCACCGACGCTTCACCGTTTGGGCATTCAGGCGTTCGAACCTGTCCTGATTGAAGGCAAGGCTATCCAGCTTCACCCGCTCGTCTGCTCCGCCTTTAACGCCGACTTTGACGGTGACCAGATGGCTGTTCACGTTCCATTGAGCCTTGAGGCACAGTTGGAAGCACGCGTTTTGATGATGTCCACCAACAACATCCTGTCGCCTGCAAACGGCAAGCCAATCATCGTTCCTTCGCAGGACATGGTCTTGGGTCTATATTATCTTTCAATGGACCGCCGCGGCGAGCCAGGCGAAGGCATGATGCTGTCCGACATGGCTGAAGTGCATCAGGCGATTGAAGTTGGCGCCGTAACGCTCCACTCCAAGATCATCGCCCGCGTCCCACAGACCGGTGAAGATGGCGTTGAGCGTATGGTTCGCTTTGACACCACCCCTGGCCGTATGTTGCTCGCAGAAACGCTGCCAAAGAGCCACCGCGTGCCATTCGAAACCGTCAACCGCCTTCTCACCAAGAAGGAAATCGGCGACGTTATCGATCAGGTTTACCGTCACACGGGTCAGAAAGACACGGTTCTCTTCGCCGACGCCATCATGTCGCTTGGCTTCAAATATGCGTTCAAGGCCGGTATTTCGTTCGGTAAGGACGACATGATCATTCCGGAAGAAAAGACGGAAATGGTTGCTGAAACCAAGGCAATTGTTGCCGACTTTGAGCAGCAATATCAGGACGGTCTGATCACGCAGCAGGAAAAGTACAACAAGGTCATCGACGCCTGGTCCACATGTGGTGACAAGGTCGCCAACGCCATGATGGACAAGCTGAAGGCATCGCCAACCGACGAGCATGGCCGTGAATTGCCAGTCAACTCGGTGTACATGATGAGCCACTCCGGTGCGCGTGGTTCGCCAGCGCAGATGAAGCAGCTTGCCGGTATGCGCGGTCTGATGGCCAAGCCTTCGGGCGAGATCATCGAAACGCCGATTATTTCGAACTTTAAGGAAGGTCTGACCGTTCTCGAGTATTTCAACTCGACCCACGGTGCCCGTAAGGGTCTGGCCGATACCGCACTGAAGACTGCAAACTCAGGTTACCTGACACGCCGTCTGGTCGACGTATCGCAGGATTGCACCATCGTTGAAGTCGATTGCGGAACCCAGCGCGCGCTGGAAATGCGTTCGATCGTTCAGGGTGGTTCGACCATCGCCTCACTTGGTGAGCGTGTCCTTGGCCGTACCACGGCAGAAGACATCCTTGGCCTTGATGGCAAGGTACTGATCCCTGCTGGAACCTTGCTCGACGAGCCAATGGTTGCTGCGATGGAAGAAACCGGCATTCAGGCCCTCAAGATCCGCTCACCGCTGGTGTGCGAATCCAAGGTCGGTGTTTGCGGCACCTGCTACGGTCGTGACCTTGCACGCGGTACGCCAGTCAACATTGGTGAAGCTGTCGGCGTTATCGCGGCGCAGTCGATCGGTGAGCCTGGAACCCAGCTGACCATGCGTACCTTCCACATCGGTGGTGCGGCGCAGTTGAACGAACAATCGAACCTTGATGCAACCGCATCGGGTAAGGTCATGTATCGCGATCTGCCAAGCATCGTCGACAAGCGTAAGAAGCGTCTGGCAATGGCCCGTAACGGTGAACTTGTCATCGTCGACAAGGATGGCCGCGAGATGGAAATTCACCGTCTGCCTTATGGTGCGACGTTGGCATTCCCGGATGGTGCGGACGTCAATGTTGGTGATCGTCTGGCTGAATGGGATCCATTCACCATGCCCATCATCACCGAAAAGTCGGGTATTGTGAAATATCAGGACCTGATCGACGGCAAGACGTTGACCGAGCAAACCGACGAAGCAACGGGTATCGCCCAGCGCGTCGTTATCGAAGATCGTGCCGGCAGCCGCACCAAGAAGGAAGACCTTCGCCCACGCATTACCTTGCTGGATGACGATAGCGGCGAAGCTGCCCGTTATCTGCTCGGCGTAGGGACGATGCTGTCGGTTGAAGACGGTGCCATGGTTCAGGCAGGCGATGTTATCGCGCGTGTGACCCGTGAATCTGCTAAGACCCGCGACATCACCGGTGGTCTGCCACGCGTTGCCGAACTGTTCGAAGCACGTATTCCGAAGGATAACGCAATCATTGCGAAGATTTCGGGCCGCGTTGAATTCGTCCGTGACTATAAGGCGAAGCGCAAGATCGCGATTGTTCCGGAAGAGGGCGATCGTATTGAGTATCTGATCCAGAAGTCGAAGGTACTTGATGTTCAGGAAGGCGATTTCGTTCGTAAGGGCGATAACCTGATTGCTGGTTCGCCGAACCCGCATGACATCCTTGAAGTCATGGGCATCGAAGCATTGGCTGAATATCTGGTTGCGGAAATTCAGGAAGTGTATCGTTTGCAGGGCGTGAAGATCAACGACAAGCACATCGAAACGATCGTTCGTCAGATGTTGCAGAAGGTTGAAATCACATTCGGTGGCGACACAACCTTGCTTCCAGGCGAACAGGTTGACCGCGAAGAGATGGACGCAATCAATGCGAAGCTATCCAAGGGTCAGGCACCTGCAACCGGTAACCCGGTTCTGTTGGGCATCACCAAGGCTTCGTTGCAGACACGTTCGTTCATCTCGGCAGCATCCTTCCAAGAAACCACACGCGTCCTCACACAGGCCGCTGTGGAAGGTAAGAAGGACATCCTGACCGGTCTGAAGGAAAACGTCATCGTGGGTCGTCTGATCCCTGCGGGTACTGGCTCTGCCATGAACCGCATGCGGATTGCCGCGACAAGCCGCGACGTTGCGCTTCGTGCCAGCTACAAGAAGCTTCAGGAAAGCCTGATTGCGCCTGAGACAGCAGCTGAAGAGCATGCTGCCGAATTGGCACAGGGTTCTGAAGCAGCCATCGGCGATGATGTGTTGGCAAAGGTGATTTCAGATGATCTGACCACCACTGACGCCGCCATCGATGATGTTGTGGATAGCGGCGAAGAAGAATAAGCTTCGCTTCCTTTAAGGATTAACAAAAGCCCGCTGGAAGCAATTCCGGCGGGCTTTTTGCTGTGTTATGTGAATAAATCACTAGCCTAATCTTTTTGCACTACATATACAGTGACGGAAGACAATTGAGGACCGGTCGGATGTTTGAAACAATACGGGCTTGGGTGAAACGGCACCGCGTCTGGTCAGCGATTATCGCGCTTGTACTGCTATTCATTCTCTACCGCATCGTACGCCCTACCCCGCATGACTATGAATATGTCAGCGAGACCGTCACGCGCGGCGAAGTTTTGCGCAAGGTTTCGGCCAGCGGCAAAATTCGCGCGCTGAACACAATCAAGGTCGGCACCGAGGTGTCGGGACAAGTCACCAAGGTCTACGTCGATTTCAATTCGCCCGTGAAAGCAGGCCAAGTCCTCGCCGAGATCGACTCAACGCGCGTGCGTGCCCGCGTGCAGCAGTCCGAAGCGCAAGTCGCGCTGGCCCGCGCCGGTTTGCAGCAAACGGTTGCCAATGTTGCCCGCGCGCGGTCGGAGCTTGAGATACAGGAACGCGATTTTGCGCGACAACGGGCGCTGGCCGAGCGCGGCTTTGTGTCGAAGGCAGGTCTCGACATCGCGCAAAGCAAGCTTAACAGCGCGCGCAACGCCTTGCAGGTTGCGCTGGCGCAAACGCAAAGCGGCAATGCACAAATCAGTCAAGGCACGGCGGAGCTTTCGTCAGCACGGCTCGATCTCAACCGCACCGTGATTGTCGCGCCTGCCAGCGGCGTTATCATCAATAAACTTGTTGAACCCGGCACCACCGTCGCCGCCAGTTTCCAGACCCCGAACCTTTTCGAAATCGCTGCCGACACCACCAAGATGCAGGTTGAGGCATCGGTTGACGAAGCAGACATCGGGCAGATTATCGAAGGCCAAGATGTGACCTTCACCGTCGACAGTTACCCCAATGATATATTCCGCGCCAAGGTACGCCAGGTCCGCAAAGCGCCCGTCGAAACGCAGAATGTCGTCAGCTATCTCGTCATCATCGACGTGGACAATAAAGATGGCAAATTGCTGCCCGGAATGACCGCAAATGTAGAAATCATCACTGGCGCAAAGGCCAATGTGTTGCGCGTGCCAACCAACGCGCTTCGCTTCCGTCCCAAATTGGCCGACCGGGGCGAACCGAAAGAAGAAAAGCCCGGGGCGCCTGCGAAAAAGGAAACACCCCGGCCGACATTGTATCTGGCGGGAAGCGATCTGTATCGACCGGTCCGGAAACAGGTTCAGATCGGCTTACAAGGTGACGATTATACGGAAGTGACTTCGGGCATCAAAGCGGGCGACAAAGTTCTCATCCGGACAAAATCCCTGAAGCCGAAGGCCCAAACCGACGACAATGCGGACGAAGATGACAGCGCCGCTTCTTGAAACGCATGATCTGGTCAAAGATTATGTGATCGGCGGCGAGGTTCTGCACGCCGTCAACGGCGTTTCGCTGAGCATAAAACGTGGCGAGTTCGTTGCGATCATGGGCGCCAGCGGTTCGGGCAAATCGACGTTCATGAATATGATCGGTTGTCTGGATGTCCCAACGTCTGGAACCTTGTTGCTCGATGGCATCGATACAAAAACGCTCGACAGCGACGCATTGGCTGAAATCCGTAACCGCAAAATTGGTTTTGTGTTTCAACAGTTCAACCTGCTCGCCCGCACAAGCGCGTTGGACAATGTCGCGGTGCCGCTCATTTACGCTGGCCTTGGCTATACCGAACGCCGGGAACGTGCGCAGGCGAAGCTTGAGGCGATGGGACTTGGTAACCGCCTGCAGAACACCCCTGCCAAGCTGTCGGGTGGCCAGCAACAGCGCGTTGCCATCGCCCGTGCGTTGGTCACCGACCCACTCATGCTGCTCGCTGACGAACCAACAGGCGCGCTGGATACCCAGACATCGCTGGATATCATGGGCATTTTTCAGAAGCTGAACGACGACGGCATCACGCTCATTGTCGTCACGCATGAGCCGGACATTGCCGAATATGCCGAACGACGGATTGTCTTTCGCGACGGGCGGGTCATTGAAGACGCTGCGGTCAAATCGCGACGCCGCGCGGTTGCCGGATGAAAAATCTGCTGAACTCCATCGCTGGCTGGGGCGTCAATATTGCAATTGCGATGACGGCGCTGCGCACCAATCTGATGCGCTCCATCCTCACCACGCTTGGCGTGATGATCGGGGTATTCTCGGTCATCTTAGCGGTAGCGGTGGGCAATGGTGCACAGGTTTCGGTGACGCAGCAGATCGCGACATTAGGTTCAAATATGGCCATCGTCGTGCCACAGCCCGACAGCGGCAGCGGCCCGCCGCGCTCCACAGACCGCGGCCGCTTAACCGAGCGCGATGGCCGCGCCATTTTGCGTCAGGTATCGGGCGTGAGCGCTGTCGCACCGCAGATCCGCAGCAGCGTCCAACTGGTCACGCCGGGCCGCAGCGCCACCACACAAGCGACTGGTGCCACACCTGAATATGGCATTGTGTCCAACGTCACCGCGTCCGAAGGCCGTTTCCTCACCGATGGCGATGTCGGTGCGGCGGCACGTGTTGTTGTGATCGGACAGACGGTCGCTGACAAGCTGTTCGCGGACGCCAATCCTGTGGGCGAAACCGTGCGCATCAATCGCGTCCCCTTTAAGGTCATCGGTTTGCTCGAAAGCAAGGGCAGCAATTTGGGTAATGACAATGACGACCAAATTGTTGTGCCCATCACGACGCTGCGCCAGCGCTTGCAGACCACGGCGATGCAGGGACCTGACGATGTGACGCTGCTGTTCGTCGGTTTCGAGGATGAAGATTCGCTGCTCGCGGGGCAGCAGGACATCAAACGCATGTTGCGCGACCGCTACCGCGTACCCAAAGGAAGAATTAGTCCGTTCACTGTACGCACAACAACGGAAATCGCCGAGACGACCGGTCAAGTGACGCAGATATTTCAGGCCGTTTTGGTCGCAATAGCATCGATATCGTTGCTGGTGGGTGGTATCGGTATCATGAACATCATGCTGGTCAGCGTTACCGAACGCACGCGCGAAATCGGCCTTCGCATGGCATTGGGTGCAAAGCGCAGCGACATCCGTAACCAGTTCTTGGTTGAAGCCGCTGTGCTGTGCGTCATTGGCGGCGCTATCGGCCTAACCTTGGCGATCCTCGCTGCAGCCATTTTTCAGCAAGTGGCGGACTTTCCTGCCCCGGTCGGGCTGGACACGGCATTGATGTCCGTCGCGTTTTCAGCAATCATTGGCATCCTATTTGGCGGCTACCCCGCTATCCGGGCATCGCGCCTTTCGCCGATCGAAGCATTGCGTAGCGAATAATCAAAATTTTCCGGACAACGTCAATTGAAGCAACGGGTCGAGGGTGCGTTTCCGGTTCACGATCTGATCGAGCTCTCCGGATGCCCGCGTTCCCGCATAAATAAACCGGTCACGATGGAAACCTGCCATGTCGGTCACTTGGAAACGCAGTGTTCCTAGGCTGAACTTGCTATATTCGATAAATAGAGTCGATCGTGTGCCCTCATGCTGACGCCTGATTTCGTTGAAGAAATAGGCGTAATTGGGTTCCTGCACACTGAAGGACGCACCGTAAACCAGGCCTAGGTCAGCCATGTCATAACGGATATCCCATTGTTGGTGCCACAATGGACGGTTGGACATGCGACGGTTCAGGCCCGTGACGGGGTCGGTCACTTTGCTACCGTGATAATGGCCAATATATTTCGCTTCGATGCCCGCGATTCCGATGGGCTGCGTCAGCCAATCCAGCGGTAATGTTACCTCCAGCTCGGCATTCCATCGCTTGCTTTTGCCGATGTTCCCGGTGCCATCAAATTGCGCCGTGATGGCTCCATTACTGTCACGGACAGTGATGGGCACAAGATCTTGGGTATCGCTGACCAACTGATAATCACCACGGAACTGAATGCTGCCGCGTTCCAGAAACTTGTGACGGATGAGGCCGGAGAAAGTCGTTGTTTTTTCCGGCACCAGGTCTGCATTGCCAGCGTCGACCTGATTGCCGACGGTCACGTCGACCGACGTCGCAAACTCATTGAAGTTCAGCTGCGCAACCTGACGTTCGGCGCGCAATTCCAAAGTGGTTTGCGGATTGATTGTCCACGTCGCAATGGCGCGGGGCTTGATAAATTGAAAGCGCCGCTCCGCTATACTATCGCCTGACAAGGTGAGTTTGGAAAATTCTGCAATCGTGCCGGCTTCGACTTTCCAAGATGGGCCAAGCGTCCATACATCACTGACAAATGGTTCAAACCGCGTTTCTTGAACGAGGACATCGGATGCCGGGAAGCTGGTCACCGCACCTGCGACCGAATTGGCCACGCTGAAACGTGCGTCAAGGCGATTATAAGCGATCTCAGCGCCGAATTGGACTGCGTGCCTCCTCACCCCGCTCCAGTCATTCTGGATGCGTACAACGGCTTCTGTGGGCTTGTTGCGGCTGCGCGTTTCAAATAACGTCACCGGCTGTCCTATGCGGGCGATTTCGATGCTACTATAGGCGCTTTCGTGCCCTGATCGATAGAGCGCGACAATTTTGGTGTTCGTCTTCGGCGCAGCAGAAAATTCAATGTCGCCGCCGACTTCATAGCTTATGTCGCTAACGGGGCCGCCGCGCAGCAAAAGCTCATCAGCGGTGTCCACGCCGGAGCCATTGAAATAATCCGCCTCCCGAATGTCGAAACTGTCATCCCAGCGCACTTGGCCATTGAGGTTGACCTTGCTGTCGCCCAATTTGGTTTTGACGGCGCCGCCAAAGGCAGCTTGGTCATGGCCGCCTGTGCCATTGTAAAGGCGCCGTTCCAGCAAGACAGCTGAGCCTGTCTTAAAATCTTCGGGGCCAAATCCGTAGACGCGTTCAGAATAAGATGACACGTTCAGTTCATAGCTTGTTTCGCCCCGCCGCAGCGTCGCCGACGCGTTCAATGATGGCTGGAAACCATAGCGGGTTCCGGCGATGATCGTCCCTTCATAGGTGCCGTTGACCTTTGCAGTCCGCTTACGGACGATATTTATGACTTGCCCTTGCCCCTGCGTTTCGGTGTCAGCGCCCGCCTGCTCAGACAACTCAATATATTCGACCTGACTTGCCGGAATCCGGGACAGCATCGTCCACACGTCATCGGACTTTGTGGATGGCCGGTCTCCATCGATCAGAACATTGCCGGCATTTTCGCCAAAGCCGCGACGCCCTTCGCCTTCACTGATGGAAAACCCCGGGATGCGCTTCACCATGTCCAGTGCAGTTACGGGGGCGTAGGTGGTGAAAAAATCGGGTGTGAATTGCCGGCTACCGGCCCGAACTGAAGATGCCTCGGCATTTGCGCCGCTGTCATTGGCAACAGCTTGGGACGGTACAGTCATCACAGCCATAGCCGTCGTCAACAGTGCCAGACGTAGTTCAAAAACGCGCATTAACCCTCCACGAAACCCGCGGGCATCTTCCCCGTCGGTCTTTGCCGATGCCTTAACGGACCGCAGGCCTTGGGCGAAAGCTGCGTTCGACCAAAAAGCGTGGCAATCGACGAGATACAAAGTTTTGATGCAAATTGGTCGTTGGTCGACAGCCATTACCAGTTGGCAGACAAATGCGTTACCGCGCGCGCGCCTTTTCCCGCTCAATCTGATCGCTCAGGTCCGCTGCCTTTTTGCAGGCGCCTCGATCACCGTCGGCACAGCGTTTATTCTCCTTGGCACGTTTACGGCTGAGTTTACCAAGAGCTTCTTCGTGTTTCCGCAATTCACGGCCGCGTTTTTCATCAGATTCGGATTGACTGGTCGTCAAAACATCCAACGTCTTTGAAACGGCTTTCATCGGTGCGTTCGTAACATTGGACACGATCGAAGCAACGCATCCTTGGAGGAGCACACACAACAAAGCACAAACGATCAAACGCATTTCGAAACCCCCAATATCCCGCGCAACAGGCCTATTTTAACAAATTGACCGCAATGGCACGAACTTCGTCTGCCATATCAGCTCTTTGCAACGCTACAGCCAAGTTGGCTTCGATGTAACCTACTTTTGATCCGCAGTCATAACGATTTCCGTCAAATGTGACGGCATGGAAAGGTTGCTTACCGAGCATCTGCGCCATAGCATCGGTCAACTGGATCTCACCACCAGCGCCTTTTTCTTGGCCTTCCAAAACATGCATCACTTCGGGCTGAAGGATGTAACGACCCGAAACAATCAGGTTCGATGGCGCGTCCTCAACCTTTGGCTTTTCAACCAGGCCGATCACCTCAGTAATCGCGCCACGCGCCGCGCCGGGGGCAATAACGCCATAGCTGGATACCGCGTGGCGCGGCACTTCGAGCACGCTGATAACGTTGCCGCCAATATGTTGATAAGCGTCAACCATCTGCTTCATGCATCCCGGTGATCCGTGCATAAACTCATCAGGAAGGAATATGGCGAAAGGCTCGTCACCAATGATGTCGCGCGCGCACCAGATTGCGTGCCCAAGGCCCAGTGGTTCCTGTTGCCGAACATACACGCAGTTGCCGGGTGTCAGGCGTGAGCTCGCTAACACCGATGTGTCTTTGCCACGCGCCAACATGGTATGCTCAAGTTCGAACGCGATATCGAAATGGTCTTCAATTGCGCTCTTACAGCGACCGGTCACGAATATCATCTGCTCGATACCCGCTTCACGCGCCTCATCGACCGCATATTGGATGAGCGGACTGTCGACTATCGGCAGCATTTCTTTCGGAATGGCCTTTGTCGCAGGCAAAAAGCGGGTGCCGAGACCCGCGACAGGGAATATAGCTTTTCGAACAGGTTTATGTGTCATGACGTATACTTAACGCGCCAATCTGCATTGTCTATGCTGAGCCAGCGAGCCGTTGGGCAAATCCCTTTTTCAGCTTTGCAAGCTTGGGCGGAATGACAGCCAGACAATATGCGTTCCGCTGACCTTCACCCTCCCAATATTCCTGATGATAATCTTCTGCTGGATACCAAGTTGCAGGGCCTTCAATCGACGTGACTATAGGCGCTGGCCAATCCGCCGCAGCTTTCACAATGCCGGCCTCAGCGGCAGCACGTTGATCATCATTCAACGGGAAAATTGCCGAGCGATATTGCGTCCCGACGTCATTCCCCTGACGGTTCAATTGCGTCGGATCGTGCGTTGCAAAAAATATCTCCAGCAAATCGGCGTAGCCGATGACTTCGGCATCAAAGGCAATGCGGATGGCTTCGGCATGCCCCGTTTGACCGCCGCAAACCTCTTTATATGTGGGATCAACTGTCGTCCCGCCAATATATCCGCTTTGAACGCTGTGCACGCCATTCAGCTGGCCAAAAACAGCTTCGGTGCACCAGAAACAACCGCCAGCGAAAATCGCTTCATCATGTGACATCTGCTTATCCTTAAGCTTGAATGGAATCTGACGCCTTCGCGACGTCCCCGCGTACCACCAACAGATACATGGCGGGTGTAACGATACGTGATAGCACAGTCGAAGAAATCAACCCCCCGATCAATACAATCGCCAGTGGTCCATAAAGACTACCGCCAAAAAGCGCGAGTGGCATAAGTCCGCCAATGGCCGTTACCGATGTCAGCAACACCGGAAGGAAACGTACCTCTCCCGCCTTTTCAATCGCCTCACGTAGCGCATAGCCGCTGGCGCGCAATTGGCTGGTGAAATCGACCAGCAGGATCGAGTTTTTAATTTCGATCCCGATGAGCGCGATAAAACCAATGACGGCCAAGAACGAGAGGTTGTTGCCGGTAACAAGGAGCGCGATGAGGCCACCGAACGTACCCAACGGGATAACGCCCGCGACGACCAATGCCTCTTTGAACCGGCCAAATTCAGCCACTAGAATGGCGAAGATGCTAAATAGGGCAACGATGACAACCGGGCCAAAACCGGCGAATGTCTCATTGATTTTTTCCGCCTCACCGCCGACCGCTATGCTGTATCCCGGCTTAAGGGGGATAGCATCCATCTTCTTCTGCGCGTCCAAGTTCACCTTTGAAATGACCGCACCGTCGGATACCTGCGCCGTGACGCTGACATTACGTTGCAGATTATAGCGGTAGATTGCAGCCGGTGTTGATTCCAACGTCGGATTGGAAATCTCCGCCAACGAAACCGCCTGCCCGCTGCGGTTGGACACATAGATGGATTCCAGCGCCGATATGGGCTGGGTATCGGTAAGCGGGTGCCGCACAATGATGGGATAGCTGTCGCCCTCTTCGTCCCTGAATGTGCCGGCACGTTCACCGCTGATGGCCAGTCGGACCGCCCGGCGCGCCGCGCCTGCGGGCACCTCCAGCAGGGCGGCTTTTGCGTCATCGACCCGGATATCAAGGTCAATGCGGTCAAAGGCAACTGGGTTGTTGACGTCTCTGGCCCCGGGAGTTTCGCGCAACGCAAACTCCATCTTTGCTGCGATACGTTTGAGCTCGTCTTGGTCGGGCCCATAGACCCGGAATTCGACAGGCGCGTTTATCGGCGCTCCGTTTTGGAACAATACCAGCTTGATACGCGCGCCGGATATCTCGTCGAATTTCTTACGCAGCCGGTCGACCATTGCGCGGGATTTGGACCCTTCCCAATTGTCCATGATAGCCAAGACTTCGCCATGGGTTGGGTTTTCGCCGCGTTGGAAAACATTGTAAAAAACAGGCGGATTATATGCGCCGACATTTTCGGCCCGGACTTTGATCGCGGGCTCGGTCTTCAAAATCTCCGAAACTTGCCGAACGATGCGACCCGTTTCTGCGATGCTAGCGCCTTGTTCCGCTTCCACCGTGACGCGGAAATAGGATGTGTCCGCATTTGGAAACAGGCTGAAACCGAGCAATGGGATGAAGAGAAATGCCGCGCAGGTGACCGCAAGGGCACCCCACACCGAACGCCGCGGTCTATCCAACGCCCAATGCAGCATCGGGTGATAAAATTTGTCAATCTTCAGCATCAGCCACTGAAGTAATGGGTTGCCGCCCTCATGCTCTTCGCGCTTCAAGATACGACTGGCAAGGAACGGCACAATAGTCAGCGATACGATCATCGAGGCGGTAATCGTTGACACGATAGTGCCGATGAAGCTTTGGGTGAATTTGCCCGCCCCCTCCGGCAAAAAGAAGAGCGGAAGGAAGGCAAACACCAAAACGCCCGTTGAGCCCAAGACGGCCATGGTGATTTCTTTGGTGCCGTCGATCGCCGCTTGGTTCCTGCCTTTGCCCATCCGCAAATGTCGCGCGATGTTTTCGACAACGACAATCGAGTCATCGACCAGCAAACCAAGCGTCAGAATAAAGCCCGCGACCACAAGCTGGCTCAGGTTAAATCCATATGCCGAAATCGCCAGCAGCCCCGAAGCAACCGACAGCGGAATCGATATCATCACAATCACCGACGCGCGCCAGCCCAATGGCAGCAACGTGATCAGCACCAAGAACAGCGCAAGGGTAAAGTCGCGCGCAAGTTCCTGAAGACGCTTGCGAATATCGCGGCTTTGATCAAACTCAACAACCGCCTTTATATCGGGCGGAAGCAGCTTCTTTTGAATCTCAAGCTCTTGGATTAGCCGGTTACGAAGCTTGGTCGCATCTGTGCCCTGTTTTTGGTTGGCCGTAATGAATACCCCGCGTTGGCCATTATGGCTGACCTTTACGCGCTGTTCGGCCGATCCCATTTTAATGTCTGCAACATCGTCGACCCGCAATAAGGTTCCATCATTGGTACGGATGGGCAAACTGCGAATTCGATCAAGGTCGCGAAACGCGCCCCCTGCTTCGATGTTAAAACGGCGTGCGCCGCTGGTGACGGCACCTGCGGGAACGTCGGCCCCAGCCAGACGGATTGCGTCAACGACGGCGCTTGCGGGAATGCGCAACTCGGCCAAACGTCCCGAGTTGATGGCGACGGTTATTTCGGGTTGAGGCAGCCCATAAATTTCGGACTGCCGGACTTCTTTGTACCGCCCAAGTGCTTCGCTGAGATCCCGCGCATATTTTTCCATGCGGTACCAACTGGCCGTCTCGCTC
>JACCDN011061423.1_pt1 | contig 52940 bp, 41 predicted proteins | sample 7441691 | NCBI WGS metagenome assembly JACCDN01 (sample SAMN15323439, study PRJNA562643) | freshwater metagenome | isolation source: river surface water | place: USA:Blue River Watershed | collected 2017-08-16 | reverse complement strand
TGACCTTGGTGATCAGCTGGGCTTCGTGGGGGCGGTACTGGTCGAGCCAGAACACCACGGGCATCCCGGAATTGCGGGCGCGGGTAACGGCCAGCTTGACCCAGTCACGGATGGCTGCGTCTTTGCACTGGCACATGCGCCAGATGTCGCCCGCTTCCACTTCCTGGCTCAGCAGCACTTCGCCGGTGGCCAGGTCGGTGATGTTGGCCACACCGGCCTCAGAGATTTCAAATGTCTTGTCGTGCGAACCGTACTCTTCGGCCTGCTGGGCCATCAAGCCCACGTTGGGCACGGTGCCCATGGTCACAGGGTCAAAATTGCCGTGCCATTTGCAGAAGTTGATGATCTCCTGGTAGATGCGGGCAAAGGTGGATTCGGGCATCACGGCCTTGACGTCCTTCAGACGGCCGTCTGCACCCCACATCTTGCCGCCGTTGCGGATCATGGCGGGCATGGAGGCGTCCACAATGATGTCGTTGGGCGAATGGAAGTTGGTGATGCCCTTGGCCGAGTCCACCATGGCCAGCTCGGGGCGGCCTTCATGGCAGGCGTGCAGGTCGCGCTTGATTTCGTCTTGCTTGCTTTGCGGCAGGGTGGCAATCTTCTCGTACAAATTGGCCATGCCGTTGTTGACGTTGACGCCCAGCTCTTCAAACAGCTTGGCGTGTTTGGCAAACGCGTCTTTGTAGAAAATCTTGACGCAGTGGCCGAAGACGATGGGGTGCGACACCTTCATCATGGTGGCCTTGACGTGCAGCGAGAACATGACGCCGGTCTTGTGCGCGTCTTCAATTTCTTTCTCGTAGAACTCGAGCAAGGCTTTCTTGCTCATGAACATGCTGTCGATCACCTCACGGTCCAGCAACGCAACCTTGGGCTTGAGCACAATCGTTTTGCCGCTCTTGGTGATGAGCTCCATCTTCACGTCGCGCGCTTTGTCCAGCGTCATGGACTTTTCGCCGTGGTAGAAGTCGCCGCTGTGCATGTGCGACACGTGCGAGCGGGATGCTTGGCTCCACTCGGCCATGCTGTGTGGGTTTTTACGGGCGTATTCCTTGACGGCGCGGGGAGCGCGGCGGTCGGAGTTGCCTTCGCGCAGCACGGGGTTCACGGCCGAGCCAATGCACTTGGCGTAGCGGGCTTTAATGGCTTTTTCTTCGTCGGTCTTGGGGGCTTCGGGGTAATCGGGCACCGCGTAGCCTTTGGATTGCAGCTCTTTGATACAGGCAGTCAGCTGGCCCACGGAGGCACTGATGTTGGGCAGCTTGATGATGTTGGCGGTGGGCGTGAGAGTGAGTTTGCCCAGGTCAGCCAGGGTGTCGGGCACGCGCTGCGCTTCAGTCAGGCTCTCGGGGAATGTGGCCAACACACGGGCTGCCACCGAAATGTCGGCCTGCGCCACATCGATACCCGCCGGTGCGGCAAAGGTGCGGATGATGGGCAAAAACGCAGCCGTGGCGAGCATGGGCGCCTCATCGGTCAGCGTGTAAATGATTTTGGATGCTTCATTGGCCATGGCTATGCTCTTTCGTCAGAAGGATGGTGCGGTAAAGACTTGCTGTCGCATATTATCGTTCGCATCGCTGCGACTTGGCTTACGGTGCCGGCTTCGCTTTTTCAACCTGCTCGATCCACTGTTCAATCTCCGCAATCAATGCGTCGGTCGCCAGTGTCAGCGCCCGCACACCACCGGCAGCATCGGGCGTGGGGGCGGGGCGCTGCACCGCAAAATTGCGCTGCGCCAGCATGCGCTCGGCTCCCTCGCCGCCCTGGCCCAGCGTGGCACGCATGCGCACCAAGCCGCTGCTGCGCTCAGCGCTCTCAAAGAGCTGGCTGAACTCATCGAGCTCAAGGTGCAGATTCATGGCGGGCTTACCCACTACCACGCCCTGCGCTGCATTGAGCACCGGGCGGTACAGCCCCAGCTGCTCGCGCAAGCGCTGGCGGAGCAGTTGCACGGGTGACATGCTCCAGCGGGTGTGCGCGTAGGGGCGCAGCTGCTGGGCATCGCTGTAGCCCAGACGGTACAACACGGCCGTGCTGTCCAAAGCGGCATTGGCTTCTACGTCGGACAGAACCAGCACGGGCCGCGTGACCGTGGGGTCGGTCTGCACAGCAGACGCGGCACCGGGCCCAAAGTCGTACACCGCAGCGCGGGGCTGCGGCTGCAAGGACGAACAAGCCCCCAGACTCAAGGCTATACAACAAAATAGTGCTCTAGCCCTCGTGGAATTTGCGTAAGTAGCTATTGTTTTCATAGCATATTTCCAATCCAAAGAATAGGCGCTGTGCCGCATTGAACGGGCAAGCACCAGTGAAAAGGGGATGGGTGGCCGCATAGTGGTTTAGCGGCCGGCCGGGGGTGGCGTAAAGCCGGGCTCGCCCGGGCCCGGCACGGCAGCACCAGTGCCCAAAAGCAATGACTGGGGGTTGTCGTTCACTGTCTCTACCGCGCGGCCAATATGCCGCACCGTACGGGACGCATCGTCTACTGTGCGGTTCAGGCGCGGCACCAGGGTGCTGTTGAGGTTTTGGCCCGTTGCCAAGAGCGCATCGGTACCCTGGGCAATTTTGTCCAACGTACCACCCGGCTCGTTCATGCGATTCGACATGCCCTTGAACGCATCAGCCGATGTGCGCACGGCATCGGCACTTTTTCCCAGCCGTTCCGACGTGGCGCGCAAGGTCTGCAGTGTGACGGTGGCATCTTCGGTCAAGGCTGGTAGTTGCGCCGCCGCCCGGCCCAGGTTGTCAATAGCGTCCATCACCTTTTTCTGGTTGGCCGGTGCCAACAGCTGGCTGGCACGGGTGGACACTTCATCCAGTTGGGTCAGCAAGCCCAAACCCTGCTCTGACAAACGCGAGAATAAACCAAGCCGCATGGGGATGCGCGCCAGTTTTTCGTCGGTGCTGACCAGCGGCTCTTGCGACTGGCCTGTGTCATCCAGCTGTATGAAGGCCAGCCCCGTAACGCCCTGAAACCCCAAACTCGCAAAGGTGGATTTGGTAATGGGAGCGCTGCTGTCCACAGCAATGCGCAGCTTGACGTTGCCCGGCGTTTCACGGTCCAGCGCGATCGACTGCACCCGGCCCACGGTGACGCCCTTGTAGCGCACCCCGGCCTGGGGCTGCAAGCCGGTGACGGCATCGCGGGTGGAGATTTCGTACAGGCGGTGCTCGCCTGTGTCACGCGTCAGCCAAGCTGCCAGGGCCACCAGCAGTGCCGCCACCACCAGCACAAAAACCCCTGCGCCAATAGCGTGCGATTTATTTTCCATACATCTGCCTTTCTACACATCCTGCGGGTGCAGCCGCAACAATTCCATGGCACGCAGCCCCCGGCCGCCCAGGAAAAAATGCCGCACGAACGGGTGGTCAAACGCGATCACCTCGCGCGGTGGCGCGTTCACAATCACGTGCTTGTCCGCCACCACGGCTACCCGGGTACTGATTTCGTAGATGGTGTCCAGGTCATGCGTGACCATGACCACCGTCAAGCCCAATTCCTGATGCAAGGAGCGCACCAGCAAACAAAAAGCGTCAGACCGGTCTGGGTCCAGCCCGGCGGTGGGCTCATCGAGCAGCAGCAAGGGCGGGTCCATGATGAGCGCACGGGCCAGCGCGACGCGCTTGATCATGCCCCCCGACAAGTCTGCAGGCATTTTGTGGGCGTGCGCTGGGTCCAGCCCCACCATTTGCAGCTTCACCATGACGGCGTCGCGCACCAGGTCTTCGGGCAAGTTTTTGAGTTCGCGCAGCGGGAATGCAATGTTCTCCAGCACCGTAAAGGCCGAGTACAGCGCTCCATGCTGGAACAACATGCCAACCCGACTGGCGGCCCCCGCATGGGTCAACTCAGCCGCCGGGCGGCCCAGCACGGTGATGCTGCCGCGCATGGGCGTCTCCAGCCCCAATATCTGGCGCAACAAAACCGTCTTGCCGCTGCCCGAGCCGCCGACGATGGACAACAATTCGCCTTTCTCAACCGTCAGGTTCAGGTTCTGGTGGATCAGCGTATCCACCCCACCGGTGCGAAACTTCGACCACAGGTTGTCGATCTGCACAACGGGCGGGGGGCTCATATGCCAATATCCTTGAAGATGACGGCAAACAAGGCGTCCACCAGCAGCACCATGGTGATAGAGGTGACCACCGATGCGGTGGTGCCCTCACCCAGGCTCTGGGTATTGGGCTTGATGCGCAAGCCATAGTGGCAGCCAATGAGTGCGATCAACAAGCCAAACACCACGGACTTGCCCACGGCCAACCAGAGATTGGAAATCTTCACCGCCTTGGCCAAGGCGACCACAAAATAGGAGGGCGTGAGCCCCATGGCAATGTCTGATGCCAGCATGCCACCCAGCAAAGCCGCCAAAGTGGTCCAGACCGCCAGCAGCGGCATGGCCACCGCCATGGCCAGTGCCCGCGGCATAACGAGACGAAAGCCCCGGGGTATGCCCATGACCTTCATGGCGTCCATTTCTTCCGTCACCCGCATCACGCCAATCTGCGCGGTAATAGCCGAGCCCGATCGCCCTGCAATCAGGATGGCAGCCAGCACCGGCCCCAATTCACGAATCAGGGCGATACCCAGAATATTGACAATGAATGCGTCTGCGCCAAATTGGCGCAACTGCCGCGACATCAAGTACGCCAGCACGACACCAATCAAGAAGCCCACCAGCGCCGTGATCGGCAATGCAGTGGCACCAATACGGTAGAGGTGGCCCGAAATGTCGCGCCACGGGCCAGCGCGCGGCGCGCGCACCAAGCGCGCAACGTCAATCAGCAACTGCCCCAGCAAGCGTATGGCGCCCACCACGTGCTCTTGCATGCGCACGGTGAACGCACCGAGCCGCAAAAACCACTCCCACGTGGTGGTGCGTCGAGGCGGCGGCAGGTCCGCTGAAAATTTGGCAACCCGCTCCAGCATGGCGCGTTGCCCTGGCTGTGCATGCACGATGGCTGGCCACTGGCGCTTCCATGCGTTCCACAACAGCTGCGCACCGGTGTGGTCCATGCGCTGAATGCCACGCAAATCCCAGGCGTGGCCCGCAGCGGGCAGGGCTTGCAGATCCGCTTGCAAGGCATCCCAGTATTCCGGTTGCGCCAGTGTCTCGGCGGCCCAGCGACCGGACACTTGCGCGCAGACAGCTTCCCCCGCGTGCACAAGGGTGACGCGTGGCTGTGGGTCCGCCAGCATGGTCTGTGACATGGATGCAGCAATCAATGGTATGCCCGCATGGTACAGGCAGACGCGGCCATGCAAAATGGCAGTCTCCCTTTACGCTTGGCGCAGAACCTGTACATGACTCCATCTACCGTAGCTTTTGCCACAACCGACGAGCTGTCTATCGAACAACGCGGCGTGGTGCTGTGGCTGACCATTACCCGCGAAGAGCGCCGAAATGCCATGAGCCACGGCCTGTTGGCTAGCATGGCCCAGGCAATAGCGGCCGCGCAAACGCAACACAACATTCGCGCCGTCGTCATCACCGGTGCTGGCACCAAGGCTTTCTGTGCGGGGGCTGATCTGCAGTCGGACAACGCATTCACCACAGACGACCCTGCGCCGCGCGGGCACCTCGCCCAGCTATTGCGTGTTGCCCGTGCCAGCACCGTGCCACTGGTGGCACGCGTGAACGGGGCATGCATGGCCGGCGGCATGGGTTTGCTGGGCATGTGCGATATGGCCGTGGCGGCCAGCCATGCGGTGTTTGGACTGCCCGAGGTGAAGGTGGGCGTGTTCCCGGCGCAGGTGCTCTGCGTGATACAGCACTTAATTCCACGGCGAAAGCTGGTGGAGATGTGCCTGACCGGCGAACCCATCACCGCCATGCAAGCACTGGAATACAAGCTGGTGAATTACGTGAGCGACACCGAACGCGATGTGGACGCTACGCTGCAGTGGCTGCTGGACCGGCTTTTGGACAAGTCACCGGCAGCCATTCGCCATGGGCTCTACGCCATGAAGACGATGGACACCATGGAGTTTGACGAAAGCCTGGCCTTTGCCGAAGCCCAGATCGCGCGCATCAGTGCAACAGACGACGCATTGGAGGGTCAAAAGGCGTTTCGGGAGAAACGTAAACCGGTGTGGCCCAGCCAGTAAATCAGCCTTCGGGGGCATCAATATAAATGGCCCGAAAGTCGTTCACATTGGTCAGTGTTGGGCCTGTCACCACGGAATCGCCCAGGGCTTGAAAGAAACCATGCCCATCATTGTTGTCCAGGCTGGCGCGCGGGTTGATGCCCTGGAACCAGGCGCGTTGCAAGGTGTTGGGTGTCAAGCAAGCACCCGCAATTTCTTCTACGCCATCCACACCGTCGGTATCGCCAGCAATGGCGTAAACGCCGGGCAGCCCATCCAATGCAACAGCCAGTGACAGCAAGAATTCAACGTTGCGCCCCCCGCGCCCGGTGCCGCGAAGGGTTACCGTGGTCTCGCCCCCTGAGAGCAAAAGACAAGGCGGTGTGAAAGGCTGCGCGTGGAGCGCCACCTGCCGCGCGATGCCGGCATGGGCCTTTCCAATGTCGCGGGCCTCGCCTTCCAGGCTGTCACTCAGAATGTAGGTCGGCACGCCTGCCGCACGGGCCAGCGTTGCAGCGGCCTCCAGAGCCATCTGTGGCGTGGTCAAGGTTTTCACCGCGGCGCGTGCCAGACGCGGATCGCCGGGCTTTACGGTTTCGCCCGCGCCGGTCTCAAGCCATGCCCGGGCAGCATCGGGTATTGCGAGACGGTAGCGCCGGATGACGTCCAGCGCGTCTGCGCAAGTGCTACGGTCCGCCACAGTGGGCCCAGACGCAATATCTGCAGGGTCATCGCCCGGCACATCCGAGATGAGCAGTGTGAGCACTTGCGCGGGGTAGCAGGCGGCGGCGAGTCGGCCACCCTTGATGGCCGACAGGTGGCGCCGCACGCAATTCATCTCCGCAATACTGGCACCACTTTGGAGCAATGCGGCGTTGATCGCCTGCTTGTCTTGCAGGGACAGCCCCTGCGCGGGTGCCACCAGCAAGGATGAGCCGCCGCCGGAAACCAATGCGATAACAAGGTCATCCGCCGTTAAATTGCGCACCAGGGCCTGAATGCGCTGGGTCGCCTCAAGGCCCGCAATGTCGGGTACAGGGTGTGCGGCTTGCACGACTTCTATGCGACGGCAGGGCACGTCGTACCCGTAGCGGGTAATGACGCTGCCCTCCAGCGGCCCAGGCCAATGGTCCTCCAGCGCGCGGGCCATGGCGGCCGATGCCTTGCCCGCACCGATCACAATCGTTCTCCCCTTCGGCGGCGCAGGCAGGTGTTGGGGCAGGCACAGCGCCGGCTGCGCCGCAGCAATGGCGGCCTGGAACAGGCTGCGCAGCCAGGTGGTGTGATCAAGGTCGGTCATGTCGATGGTCATCTTACGCTCGCTCCAGCGGTTATCTTTCAATGCGGGTGCAAGGCCGGCTTCGGCCGCACGCACGAGTTGATCTGTGCGACTTGCTTTTTCACCACAGTCGTGCAACTGGTGCTAATAACGGTGGTAATGTCATGTGACGAGTTGCACTAAGGGCATATCAATTGACGGAAGCAGCTAGATTTCGTCCGCCTAGGGGTATGGCCTGTCTTGCACTCTTTGTTTAATTGCGATAACTTGGTGCTTCGGCTGGATACCAAATCGGACCAACCCCGTGTTTTGTTCGTGTATTACTGGTGAAATCTTATGAAAAAAACAATTTCGAGACAGGCAACCCGCTGGCCATCAGCCGCTTCTTTCACCCTACCAGCAATATTGAGAGCATCGCTTCTTGGCGTGAAATTCCTGCTGGCAGCATGCGTTATGTCTGCCACTGTTTTTGCGCAAGCATTACCGGAGCGCATTGCGTTCCAGAATATTTTGGCGAACAAAGATGTGGCGCTGGGGGAAGTAGATTCCATCTACCAAGATCGGGAAGGATTCATGTGGTTCGGTGGCGGCAACGCACTGATTCGCTACGATGGCTATGAATTCCGGGAAATCAAACTAAAGCGCCAGAACAGCCGCGGGGCCACAGAGGAAGTCTCGGTCAAATTCGCACTGAACTTCATGGAAGATTCCAAAGGGATTCTTTGGATACCTACGCGCGAAGGACTTTTCTACTACGACGCGCGGAGTGATGTACTGTCGATGGTCCCCGATGACCCGACCAGCAGTATTCGACTCTCCAACGCCGCAATCACCAAAGCGATTGAAACTGCCGAAGGCGGCATGGTGCTCTCCACCTATACCGGCCTGATCAAACTGGACCCGGTTAAAAAGACATACAGCGCCTTTGATCCGCAAGGCCTGCCCAAAGGCATCCGCGTCAACGGGCTGGAAAAAGGAGATGCCGGCGTACTGTGGTTGGGCACCGTTAGCGGTCTCGCGCGTCTGGATTTGAAATCCTCTACTGCTACTTTAATCAAGACGTTCCCGCAAGATGCTAAAGACGACAGGGCCAATACAGTAATCGATTTGGCTGCAGACAAGCAAGGCAACTTGTGGATTGGCACCTCACGTGGCCTTGTCCGTTTTGATCCCAAGACGCAAGGCATGCAGCGCTTCGAAAAAGATCCCACAAACCCTAAAGCGCTGCTGGGGGACGATATTTGGAGAGTCTTTGTCGACGCCAACAATGTGCCCTGGGTAGCCACCGATGGGGGTGGGGTTGCGGCTTATGTCGCTGCCGAAGGCCGGTTCTACAACTACACACTGGTTGAAGGCCGCGATGGCAGCCTCAGCTCAAAAGTGGCGCGCACCGTTTTTGAAGACAAAAGCGGTGACGTCTGGGTTGGCAATTACCCCAATGGCATCAACTATTTTGATCGCTCCAGCGCAGCCATCGTTTCCTACGCGCATGAAGGCCCCAACCCGAACAGTCTGAGCAATGATTCCGTTGCTGCGGTCAAAGAAGACAAATTCGGCAACCTTTGGATAGGAACGGACGGCGGTGGCTTGAACTATTTTGATCGTGAGAAAGGTACTTTTACCAGCTACCAGAACCGCCCCAAAGACCCCACTTCTCTTTCCGCCAATGCCGTTCTCGGAATATTGATCGATAGCAAAGGCACGGTTTGGACAGGTACCTGGAGCGGCGGACTCTCATCGATTGATCCAACAACCAGAAAAATCACCAATTACCCTATCAGTACAAAAGTCCCCGTCCCAGGAAAATCTGTCTCGGATTCTTTAAATAGTCCAACTGTTTGGGGAATCAGAGAAGACAAAAATGGAATGCTTTGGCTCGGCACGCACACGGGCGGCCTTAATAAATACGACCCAAAGACCAAGCAATTTACGCACTACGTCCCCGATCCAAACAACCCCGACTCACTAACCAACATCATCGTCTGGTCAACGTTTGAAGACTCCAAAGGCAACTTTTGGGTACTCACCTCGAATGGCCTGGACTTGTTTGACGAAAAAACAGAGAAGTTCACGCACTTTAAGAACAACCCGGCAGATCCCGCTTCGTTATCCAATGATTGGATGCTATCCATGCTGGAAGACTCTAAGGGGCGTCTTTGGTTCGGAACCAACTCCGGTTTGAATCTATTCAATCGCGAAAGAAAAACGTTTACGTCGTTCCTCAAAAAGGACGGGCTCAATAACGACGGCATCCGCGCGATTCTGGAAGATGAATTCGGAAAACTATGGCTGCAAACCAACAACGGAATATCCGTTTTGGATCCGGAAACGAAGAAATTCAAAAACATTAGCCGCATTGGCGGTCGTCTTGTTGGCGGATTCCACACACAATCCGGCACGGTGAGCAGCAAAAAGGAAATCATTCTCGGTGGCTATACCGGTCTTCGCATCATTAAACCGAAGGATATTGCGAAGAATGAGACCAAGCCGCCAGTCGCTCTCACAGAATTCAGAATATTTGCGGACAAAGTGGAGGTCGGTGGACCAGATGGCTTGTTAAAAGATGCCATTAACCACACGAAGAGCATCACGCTGGACTACACGAAATCCATGTTTGTCTTTGGGTTTACGGCACTCAATTTTCGCGATACTGAAAAGAATAGTTATGCGTATAAGCTTGAGGGCTTCGACAAAGATTGGATAGAGGCTGGTTCGCAGCGACAGGCCAAATACACCAACTTGAATGCCAGCACCTACGTGTTCCGTGTCAAGGGGGCGAATAACGATGGCGTATGGAATGAAGAAGGAAAGTCCATCACTATCGTCCAAATGCCGCCGCCGTGGCTGACGTGGTGGGCCTATTCAATCTATGCCCTACTGGTACTGGGGGCCATTGGTTGGTTCATTCAAAGCCAGCGCAATAAGCGCAAAGCAATCGAAGAGCAGAACAGGATTTTGGAACTCAGAGTGGCTGAACGCACTGCAGAGTTGCGCGTGAAGAACAATGACATTCAAGCGATGTTGGGCAACATGCCGCAAGGCCTGTTCACCATCGTGGAGGGCGGAAAGATCCACCCCGAGTATTCACGCTATTTGGAATCCATTTTTGGCACGACCGAAGTGGCAGGACAAGACGTCGCAAAACTTCTGTTTGATGGTGCAAAGATTGGCGCCGACGCCATGGATTCTGTCAAAGCTGCCATGTTCTCCATTATTGGAGAGGACAGCATGAACTTCGATTTCAACTCAGCACTCCTTGTGACAGAGTACCAGTTGGAACGCAACGACTTCACCAAATGGCTGGCACTGGACTGGAGCCCCATCATTGACAATGACGTCGTCAATAAACTCATGGTTTCCGTAAGGGACGTGACGCAGCTGCGTCAAATGGAAGGCGAAGCCAAGGAACAAAAGCAGCAGATCGACATGATCAGCCAGTTGCTGAATTTGAGCTCTGATAAATATGGCAGTTTTGAAAAGTCAGCGCAGCGGTACCTCAAGGCCAGCAAAGACCTCTTGTCCGAAGGTGCGTCGAGCAGTGGTAGCGACGAAGTTGAATTGATTGCCACGCTCTTTAGGCACATGCATACGATCAAAGGCAATTCGCGGATTTTGGGCTTTACACACTTGAGTAACGCAGCGCATGACGCGGAAACCATTTTCAGCAAGCTGCGTGAATCTGGCGAAGCGCTGGACCGTGCCGCGCTGAGTGAGCAATTGGTCACAGTGGAGAAGTCACTCGATCAATACGCAAACGTCTACCGTGAGGTACTGGGCCGTGGCAAAGAGTCCAAGGACAGCCGGCAAGATGGTATTTGGATGAATTTTTCCGGGCTCGACAAGATTCAATCCATGGCCGAAGCCGCAGAATTCAAAGGCATCAAGCACTACATTTCTGTACTGCGCGCAAAGAGCCTTGAAAAGATCTTGGGCGACATCGTCAGATCGTTGGATGCCATGGCGGTCCAACTGGAAAAGAGTGTGCCGCGGGTCGCATTTACCAGCGATGCGATCTTGATCGAGAACAACTCGTTCGAACTCTTGACTGATGTTTTCTCCCACATCATGCGGAATAGTTTGGACCACGGCATCGAAGGCGCGACGGACAGAGTTGCATCCGGTAAGGACGAGTCCGGGGTGATCTCAATCCGCACCTTCGTCGACAAGGAAAAGCTGTGTATTTCTATTCAAGATGATGGCAGGGGCCTGAACATGGCGGCACTGAAAAACAAGGGTGTTCAGCTTGGAAAATGGAGCCAAGCGGACGCCCCGGCAGAACAAGACATTGCAAACATTATTTTTGAGTCTGGCGTGACAACCAAGGCTGAAGTCTCTGACATATCGGGTCGAGGCGTTGGTATGGATGCCGTACAAAAGATGTTGCGAGAGGCCAAAGGCGAAGCCCGCCTTGTTTTGCACAAGGACAAGCCTTCTGCAGAGGGGTTCATTGCATTTGAATTGATCGTTGAATTACCTTCATCTGCTTATGTGCAGGCGCAGTCATAGGTGTTAACCTGACGCTAACCATGCAATATTCGATACTTATTTTTGCCTTGGGGGCAGCCGTTGGTGGCGCCTTGACAGCATGGTTGCTGCAAAGCAAGAAGCGGTCTGCTGTGTACGACGCAGCAGCTGCCAACCGCCAATTACAAGCCGCGCCTTCAGACGAAGAACTGCTGCAACTGGAACAACGGCTGCAAGACTGCGAAGACGAGTTGGCACGGGCTCAGAATGAAGCGGAGCAATCGCTCGACAGCATGTTGCGGGACCATGAAGCAGCCATGCAACAGCTGCAACAGGACTACTCTGAGCACCGTGACAGGATTGTTGGCAATTGCGACACCATGGGCGAGGAGGTTGGCACCCTGCTGGGACTCGTTAAAACCTTCGAACGCTGGCACGCTGACATGAATGTGCTGATTCGGCACAACCGTGAAATGCACGTCATGAACGACGACTTTGCAACCATCGTGCGGCAAATGGTGATTGTTACGCTGAATGCCTCTATCGAGGCCGCGCGCGCAGGCGAGCAGGGCCGCGGATTTGCCGTGGTCGCCGGCGAAATGCGCAGTTTGGCATCACGGGCTGAAAAACTGTCCAATGACTACCGAAACCGGCTCTATGAAAACGATCTGATCACCACGACGACCTTCCAGGGTCTCCAGGCAGGCGGCAAGATGATCATGGGATCTGTTACAGGGCTGAACCTGATCAACAACAAGGCCAAAGAAACCCTTTTGTCCTGAGGTTGCCATCCATGCTCAGCTCCAACGCCCAACGCTCGCTCACACAGATCCTGCATCAAGGACTCAAGGCTGGCCTCTTGGTGTCGCCTGATGATCCGATAGAAATCACGCCTGTTGACGATAACTCTGCTTTTGCCAGTGCGCAGTTTGTCATTCTGAGCGTATCGTCTTATCTTTTTCGGCTAGCGGTCCTTATTTACTTTTCCCCTGATGAACAGACTAAGTCACACTTCGCAGCGATCAATAAAGTGGATGTCCAAAACATGGATGTGCAAGCATTTGAGGATGCCATCAGTGAATGCGGCAATATCTGTTGCGGCAGCCTCAACCGCGAACTCGTTGCAGCATTTCCACATGTTGGCATGTCGACCCCCAACATCCTCGACCGCCGGTGTGCGCAGTACCTCAGCGTATTGGGCAGCACCTATCAGCAGCACTACGACGTCACGATTCCTGACGGACCACGGTTTCATGCGAGTTTGTGCTTCAACGCATTTGCGGACCTGGACTTTGATATCCAGATCGTAGAGAACGAAAGCAGTGGCGAGCTTGAAATGTTTTAATTCACCGGAACCATTGAAATGACAGAAAACACCAACCTAGTAAGCAAAGTTTTAGTACTCGACAGCGACCCTGCTTGTTTTGAAACCATCAAACGGTTTTGTGACGACAACAATTTGGTCGGTCTGACAGCCCAAGCAGAAAATGTGATGACCGTGTTGCGGTCCAATGTTGATCTGGGTGGCATCTTGCTCTCCGAAAATTATGACGGCCAAGCCCTCGGCGGCCGGCAATTGGCAACCCGCATCCATGCCATCCGCCCCGAGCTCCCCATCTTTCTACGGCGCGAGTCGGCTGCCCATCTGGACGACGTCAGTCCGTCTGAGCGGCAGTCTTTGAGTGCGGCCTACACCATTGATGCCATTGATGCTTTGCAGGGCTCGGTGGGAGAGTTCATTTTCGGCCTCTCGTATCCCAACGTGCTGGTCAGGGGCATATCAGAGATCACGAAGGTCGTTTTGGAAAGTCAGTTCAAAGACGTAACTGTGGAGGTGGGACAACCCTATATCGTGCACGACCGTTTGATTTACGGCGAAATATTCACCCTGATTCCCATCGAAAGCGCGTGGTGCAGGGGTTACATGATGCTGCAGACCGAAGAGATGGCCTTGTTAGAACTGGCGCGCGCAGACAAGACCCATATCGAAGCGTCCGAGGCGCTCGATTTTCGCAACCTCAACAGCGTGCTGGGCGAAATCACCAACCTGGTATGGGGCGCTTTCAAGAACCGGTTTGTGCAAGACGCTGACAGCGGGCAACACTTGTCGCAGGTGCCGCTGATCGTCAATCACCTGCACCGCTACATTTCATTCGGGTCAGAAAACCCTCAGCTGTGCTTCAAATATACCCTCACCGATTCCAAAAGTGCTGAGGGCCGTACACTGCTGATTTACCAAAAGTTTGTATTCAATTTGAACTGGTCTCCTGACGACTTTCAGGAAAACCAGCCACTGGTAGAGGATCTGGTCGCTTCTGGCGAACTGGAAATGTTTTGAAGTTTTAATGGAGAGGTAGCGATGGCACAAATACTGGTAGTGGACGATTCAAGCACGGTCCGCAATGAAGTGGGTGATTTTCTGAAGAAGAATGGACTCAATGTGGCGTTTGCTGTAGATGGAAAAGACGGTTTGAGCAAGCTCTCAGCCGATCCAGCGATCAAGCTGATCATCTGCGATGTGAATATGCCCAACATGGATGGCCTGACGATGGCGGAGAAGGTGCGCTCAGAGCTCAAAAACACGGCAGTCAACATCATCATGCTGACCACCGAAAACTCACCCGTCATGAAGGAGCGGGGTAAGGCAGCAGGCATCAAAGGCTGGATCGTCAAGCCATTCAAGGGGGATGCCGTGATCGCGACGTTCAAAAAATTGGTTGGCGTCTGATATCGCGTCTCAGGGTCGCAGGGGCAGCCCCTGTATTGCGTCAGGTTTTTGACATTCTTCGCAACGCATAATTGCGGCGCGTTGCTGTCAATGGACGCGCAATAGCAAGGATGCGTCCATGCCTTTATCGGCAGGTGGCGTTTGCTAAAGTCAATTCGCCCTTCGGGATTTGACTGGCCGCGCCCTGAGACGGTCAAGAGATATTTGGGGCAAACTGCCTCTCAGAGTGGGTCGAACGGCAAACACGAATCCATACACGGCCAAGCGCGACTTCCTTTACAAAAGGGTGAAAGCCGCAACGGCAATGAGTGTTGGAAGGGCCGCCCCTACAAGTAGCTCCCCCGCGCCAATTGACTCATCTGCAAAGCCTCGCCTTAGCAGCGCGGCACCTGCAGGATTCGGCGCATTGGCGATCACAGTCAATCCACCACCTGCCACGGCCCCGGCCACTAAGCTGTATTTGGCCTCGTCAGAGATGCCCACGATCAACGACCCTAAGTAAGTTAATGCAGCGTTATCAGTAACTGCTGTCAACGCGGTCGCACCATAAAAAAGAACCTTGGGAGACATACTGGACACAATCGGCTGGAGCCACCATTGCTGCATGCCCCCCAACACGACTAAACCCGCAAGGAAGAAAGCCACCAGCAGCGCTTCTTTAACAATCAGCTGGTTTTGAAAACGCTCGTACGCCTGTGCAACTCCGAGGAACATCAAAAATAGCCCTAAAAATGCTACTGGATGGTGCGCAAGTGCGACGACTGCAGCCAAGAAGGCCAGATGCACGGCCACCAAGACATGAGGCATTTTGTCGCGGGCGGAGTCGTTTATGGGCACACTGGCATCTGACAAGTGGCTGCGCAACGCGACAACTGCGATGGTCGCATTCACCAAAACTGCAACCGCAGCCTTCCACCCAAACGTAACCAGCATGAAAGCGGAAGTCCAGTTCCACGCGGATGCAACCATAAGTACCGGTGGAGCGGCGAACGATGTCAGCGTCCCACCAATGGAGACGTTTACGAACAGAACCCCAAGGGCGAGATACTTCACACGCTCAGGCACTACAGGTTTGAAAATTTGCGGGGCCAACATGAGCGCCGCAATAGTCATAGCTGCAGGCTCAGTAATGACGGACCCCAACAGGGGAACAACAGCTAACCCAAGCCAAGCCGTTGCCAACGATGTGCGAACCGGCAATAGCCGGGCAATTGCACTGACCGTTGCCATGACCACGTGCAAAACAGGCTTCGACGCCGCGATGACCATCACTACAAAGACGAACAACGGCTCCGTGTACTGCCGAGATTCCACGTAGGCAAGTGCCTTTTCACCACCACCGACTATCGCCATGACGAAGACAAGTACGATAGCCCAGAACCCGAAGACCACTTCGACCTCGCCCAGCAAATGGAACAGGCCAGCGTGGCGTGTGTATCGGTGGGACAGTCGCTCAAACAGTTTGGCTGAGAATGTATGGGCCAAGGCGACTGCAAAGAGTGCGGCAGCAATCAGTTCTATGGACAGGTAAGGCATCAGATTCTCGTGTATAAAAATGCTGCGTGGCGGCCCGACCATCGCAAGAACCTGACCCCAGAATGCTGTGGTCACCCGCGTATATTCTACGGTCAAGTAACCCTGCAATTGGACGGCCAACACGCCGCGCCGCACCATCGACCGGTAACGGGGTAGCGTTTTCTCTATCTTGAATTGACACTGGCACTGGAAAATCTGGCGTCTGCACCTGGTGCCACGCCAACTGTTTGACAGCCAAACTGGCCCCCAGCCCTCGTAAAACAAGCGTAAGCAGCTACCAAAAGCATAGTAAGCTTGGTGAGAGCCCCGTCGTTTACGATAGCGCATGAGCGAAACCACGTTTGACTACATCATCATTGGCGCTGGCACGGCTGGCTGCCTGCTGGCAAACCGGCTCAGCGCCGACGCCTCCAAGCGCGTGCTGCTGATCGAGGCAGGTCGCAAGGACGACTACCACTGGATTCATATCCCCGCAGGCTATCTGCATTGCATGGGCAACCCGCGCACCGATTGGCTGTACAGCACCGAACCGCAAACTGGCTTGAATGGCCGCGCCCTGCTCTATCCGCGTGGCAAAACGCTGGGTGGCAGCAGCAGTATCAACGGAATGATCTACATGCGCGGCCAGGCTCGCGACTATGACCAGTGGGGCCAGTTGGTAGGCGATGCCACCTGGGGCTGGGAGCACAGCCTGCCTTACTTCATGCTGCATGAAGACCACTACAAGGGTGCCAATGCAGCCCATGGCGCGCGCGGCACTGCCCCAGCATTGATGCAAAAAGATGGCAGCATGTACCGCACGCTACTGCGTCACCACAACGCAGGTGGCGAATGGCGTGTTGAGAAGCAGCGCCTGCGCTGGGATGTGTTGGATGCATTTGCGCAGGCAGCGGCCCAGGCGGGCATTCCCGCCACCGATGACTTCAACCGCGGCAACAACGAAGGCGTGGGATACTTTGAAGTCAACCAAAAAGACGGTTGGCGCTGGAACACTGCCAAAGCATTCTTGCGCCCCACATGCTATGGGCGGCCGAACTTCGAGCTCTGGAACAGCGCCCAGGTCGCACGGCTCACCATTGAACCCGCCACCCCAACAACACCGTTGCGCTGCACCGGTGTGCAGGTGTGGGATGGCCACAGCATGGTGGACGCGATCGCCCGCGCCGAGGTGATCTTGTGCGCCGGCGCCATTGGGTCTCCACAGATATTGCAACTGTCGGGCCTGGGCCCCGCACAGCGGCTGCAGGCATTGGGTGTGCCGGTGGCAAAGGACATGCCGGGCGTGGGCGAAAACCTGCAAGACCATTTGCAGATTCGCACCGTGTTCAAGGTGCAAAACGCCACCACGCTCAACTCTCAAGTGCATTCTCTCTGGGGCAAAGCCAAGATCGGCATGCAATACGCGTTGAAGCGCAGCGGCCCCTTGAGCATGGCACCCAGTCAGCTCGGCGCATTCACCCGAAGCGACCCCGCGCAACCCTACCCCAACTTGCAGTACCACGTGCAGCCATTGAGCCTCGATGCATTCGGCCAGCCATTGCACCGCTTCGATGCCATCACCGCCAGCGTGTGCAACCTCAACCCCACCAGCCGTGGCACGGTGCATATCCAGTCGTCGCAATTTGCAGATGCGCCCGCCATTGCGCCCAATTACCTTAGCACCGAAGCAGACCGCAATGTTGCTGCGGCATCAGTGCGGCTCACACGCCGCATCATGGAGCAACCAGCCTTGGCGAAGTACCAGCCACAAGAGTGCAAGCCGGGCCCGCAGTTTCAATCTGATGCTGAGTTACTCACGTCGACCGGTGACATTGCTACCACCATCTTCCACCCTGTTGGCACCACCAAGATGGGACGTGTGGACGATGCGTTTGCGGTAGTGGACGCGCGGCTCAAAGTGCATGGCGTTGCGGGCTTGCGCGTGGTCGATGCGGGCGTCATGCCTTTGATTACCAGCGGCAACACCAATGCACCGGTCTTGATGATTGCCGAGAAAGCGGCGCAATGGATTGTGGAAGATGCTGCACGCGCAACGAAGGGTTAATCCGGATGGGCAAGCCCTGCAGTCGTTGGTACAGTTGTGGCTCTCAAAGGGTATTGAAGGTTAATCGGCAACTGCAAAGGGCCTGACGGAAGAAGCGAGCCGAGGGGATGGCAAGCAACAATTAATATTTCCTGCATCCACCTTGAGTTGCAGCTCACAAAAGCACTGACTTGTTCAGTGCTTTTTTTTGCCCGCTGAATGCGAGAATCCACGCATGGAAATGATTGTTGTCTCGCTGGCATCGTTGTTGGCAGGATTTGTCGATTCGATCGTTGGTGGCGGCGGCCTGATTCTGGTGCCCGCTCTGTTTGCCACCTTTCCCAGCACCCACCCCGCCACCTTGTTTGGAACCAACAAGGGCGCAGCCGTGTGGGGCACAGCCATTGCAACCGCGCAGTACAGCCGCCGCGTGCAGATGCGCTGGCACGCGCTGGCTCCCGCTGCCGTCGTGTGCTTTGCTGCGTCACTGGCCGGTGCCTGGTTGGTCACGGTGGTTTCGCCCCAGTATTTGCGCAAGGCTTTGCCGCTGGTGCTGGTGCTGGTGCTGGCATACACCCTGGCCAAGAAGCAGCTGGGGCGCGACCACATACCACGTTATACAGGTCAGCAAGAAGTTCTGCTAGCGAGCCTCATCGGCGCAACCATTGGTTTCTACGATGGCTTTTTCGGCCCCGGCACCGGCAGCTTTTTTGTGTTCTTGCTGGTACGGGTTTTGGGCTACGATTTTCTGCATGCATCCGCCAGTGCCAAACTGCTCAACACCGCATCCAATCTGGCGGCCATTGCCCTGTTTGCCTACAAGGGGCACGTATGGTGGCACTTTGTTGTCGCCATGGCTGTGGCCAATGTGCTGGGCAGTCTGGCAGGTACGCACCTGGCATTGAAGCATGGCACGGGCTTCGTGCGCGGTGTGTTCATTGCCGTCGTGTCGGCGCTGATCCTGAAAACAGGGTACGACGCTTTTTTGCGTTAGGGCGCGGGCGCACTTGTTGTTGCGCTTGTCGGCACGGCCGCTGGCGCGGCAGGAGTCTTGGCACCACCCGTAGATTCCGCGGCTGAAGCGGCGCTCGCAGGCAACTCTGGCGCACTGCTAGCGGCAGCGATGCGCGGCCAGGGCACAGCAGACGCCAGCAGTGGTTTACCGATAGGTGCAGTGGCCTGGCCTTTGCTCACTGCTGCCATGTCTTCTGCATTGGGATATTGCCCCAACAACCAATAGTCAAATGCGCGGCGCGCAATGGGCGCAGCAGAGGTGGAGCCAAAACCCGCGTTTTCCACAATCACGGCCAGGGCAATTTTGGGGTTGTCAGCCGGTGCAAATGCAATGTATAGCGAATGGTCGCGCTGTCGCTCTTCCATCTTGGCCGCGTTGTATTTCTCTTTGTTGCCCATCGAGACAGCCTGCGCCGTGCCGGTCTTGCCACCACTCAAATAAGCGGCCCCTGCAAATACGCGCGCCGATGTTCCGCCTTGCGTCACACCCACCATGGCGTTGCGCACGATGTCAATATTTTCACGCTTATAGCCCAATGATTCGGCTGCTATAGGCGCCACCGGCGTGCGCACGCGGGTGGTTGCATCCTGCGTGGCAATGACCAGCTGCGGCTTGTGTTTGACACCTGCATTGGCCAATGTGGACACTGCCTGGGCCAGTTGGAGCATGGTGAAGCTGTTGTACCCCTGGCCAATGCCCAGCGAAATGGTTTCGCCGGCATACCACTTCTTTTGCTCGGGCCGCTTGTAGTAGTTGCGCTTCCATTCCTGGCTGGGCAACACGCCGCGCACTTCACCGTTGATATCAATGCCCGTAATCTGACCAAAGCCCAGGGGCTTCATAAAGTCATGCATGCTGTCCACACCCATCTCGTTTGCCAACGAATAGAAGTAGGGATTGCTGGACTCGACGATGGCGCGGCGCATGTCCATAATGCCGCCTTTCTCGTTCTCAGGACTGCCAAAACGGTGGCCGCCAAACATGTAAAAGCCTGGGTCGTTGATCAGGGTAGTGGCCGAGCGCGTACCTGTCTCTAAAGCGGCCAAAGCCATGAAAGGTTTGTAGGTAGAGCCCGGCGGGTAGGTGCCACGCAATGCCCGGTTCAACAGCGGCTTATCCAGCGATTCGTTGAGCATGGCCCAGTTTTCCTGGTCAATGCCTTCAACGAACAAGTTGGAATCAAACGTGGGCTTGCTGACAAAGGCAAGAACCTCACCGGTCTGGGGGTCCATTGCAACCAAGGCTCCGCGACGATCACCAAACATGTCTTCAATCAATTTCTGCAGTTTGATGTCAATGGACAGCACCACCATATTGCCGGGCGTCGACGGGTTGCTGGCGAGCTTGCGCACGGCGCGCCCACCGGCAGAGGTTTCAACCCGCTCCACGCCGGTTAGCCCGTGCAACTGGCTCTCAAAACTTTGCTCGACACCGAGCTTGCCAATGTATTCAGTGCCACGGTAGTTGGACTGGTCGTCGTCATCCTCTATCTTGGCTTTTTCGGTCTGGTTGATGCGACCGATGTATCCAATCACATGGCTGGCCAGTTCACCATAGGGATAGTTGCGAAACAGACGCGCCTTGATCTCGACCCCAGGGAAGCGAAAGCGTTGGGCCGCAAAGCGGGCGACTTCGGTGTCGGTGAGCCGGGTGCGGATGGGCAAGGATTCAAAACTCTTGGACTCTTCCATCAGCTTTTTGAAGCGCCTGCGATCCCGGGCCGTGACATCCATCACCGTGGCAAGTTCGTCCAGCGTCTGCTCCAAGCCATTGGTTTTGGAGGGCGTAATTTCCAGCGTATAGGCCGAGTAATTGCTGGCCAACACAATGCCGTTGCGGTCAACGATCAAACCGCGATTGGGAACGATAGGGACAATGGAGGTGCGGTTGCTCTCCGCCTGTGCACGCAAATCATCATGCCGTATGACCTGCAAGTACACCAGGCGCAATGCCAGCAACAGAAAGCACACGACGACCAAAACGCTCACAGCAAATACGCGGGTGCGAAAACGTGCCAAGTCTACTTCGACGTTGCGAATTTCAGTCATGACCGATCCAGCGTCATCCGCGCAGCGAAGAGTGTGGGGGTCATACCGAATGCCGCCGGGCCGCCCCAAGGCGTGAGAGCCCCCATGGGGGGCAGCGTCTTACACGCAGTGAAGAGCGTGGGGGTCATGCTTCTACAACGGCCGGTTGGCATCCGGATCGGGCGCGCGCATCTGGGGTGCCAGCAAGATGGCGGTGGCAACCGGCCACAAGACGATCTCCACGACGGGTGCCAGCAACAAGAACAACCCAGGGAACGTGCCGCCACTGACCATGCCGACCACCAATTCAACAGCATGTGCCGCTGCAAACAATGGCAAGACTTGTGCCGCTTGCGAAGGCACTGAGAACCACAGCAAGCGCCGGTGAATGGTGATGGCAAAAAAACTCAACACCGTGTAGGCCAGCGCATGTTGACCCAACAGGCCCCCTTGGTGTACGTCCATCAGCAAGCCAAATACAAATGCGGCACCAATACCCACACGCAGTGGCTGGTGCACCGTCCAGAACACCAAGACAACCGCCAGTACATCTGGTGCCCAGGCGGCGCGCCCCCAAAAGCCCATGTTTTGCAACATGTTGAGCAACATGGCCGCAATCAAACTGCCCCAAATGAACAATGGATTGGCTGGCAATAAGAGCTGCTGACCCGGGCGCATGATCATGGCTTGCACCTCATTTGGACGTACCCCGCCGATTGTTGGCCACTACGGGGGCTTCGGCCACGGGGCGTGGCGGAACTTGCCCCGTAACTGGGTCCAGCACCATGACGTGGCCCGCACCAGATACCAACGCCAAGGGCGTGCAATAGATGCGCGCAAAGACCGTGTCCACACGGCGTTCGACTTTTTCAATCCGCGCAACCGGTAGACCGGGTGGGTAGACACCATCGACACCGCTGGTGGTCAGCAAATCGCCCACCGTCACATCGGCATTGGCAGCCATAAAGCGCAACTCCATCGCATCAGCATGCGACGACATATCGCCAAACGCTACACCGCGAGCACCGGTGCGGGTGTTCAGCACGGGAATGGCGTGGTCCCGGTCGATGATCAGCGTAACTTCACTCACCAGCGGGTACACGCGTGTAACCTGCCCCAGCACGCCTGATTCATCCAGCACCGGCGAACCCAGCAGGACACGATCGGCCATGCCCTTATCAATGATGACTTTGCGGCTGTAGGGGTCTGCCGCGTCATACACCACCTGTGCGGCCATGGCCGGTGACTCCAGGCGCCCGCGCAGGGCCAACAGCTTGCGCAAGCGTGTGTTTTCCAACACCAGTTGCTCAACCTGGATGGCACGCTGCGACTGCAGGTTGTGCTTTTTGAGAACCTCTTGCTGGGCTGATTGCGCTTCCGTCAAAGACGCGAAGTACTGACCCACATGCTGGTAGAGCAACACAGGGCGCAACGCAAGCCATTGCGCCGGGTACAACACCGTTGCCAGTGCCACACGCAGCGGCTGCATGACTTTGAGCCGGGAATCCGCCACCATGAGAAAGAATGCCAGTGCGCTGCACACAGCAAGCTTAGACAGGGCCGACGGGCCCTGCCTGAAGAAGGGTGGGGGATCTCTGTCCAGCGTACCGAGTGGCATCGCTGTGTACCGCTACTTATTCGCTGGTGAAAATGGAGCCCAGACGCTCCATCTGTTCCAGTGCAATGCCGCAACCGCGCACCACACAGGTCAGAGGGTCTTCGGCAACCAGAACAGGAAGCCCCGTCTCTTCGGCCAACAGGCGGTCCAGATCGCGCAGCAATGCACCGCCACCGGTCAGCATCATGCCGCGATCGGCAATGTCTGCGCCCAGTTCTGGCGGAGTTTGTTCCAGCGCGTTTTTCACCGCAGAAACAATGTTATTCAGCGGGTCAGTCAATGCTTCCAGAATTTCATTGCTGGAAATGGTGAAGCTGCGCGGCACGCCTTCAGACAGGTTGCGGCCACGAACTTCCATTTCGCGGACTTCAGAACCAGGGAAGGCTGAGCCGATTTTCTTCTTGATGGACTCTGCGGTGGGTTCACCAATCAGCATGCCGTAATTGCGGCGAATGTAATTGATGATGGCTTCGTCAAACTTGTCACCACCCACGCGGACAGAGCCCTTGTAGACCATGCCACCCAGGCTGATGACGCCGACTTCCGTCGTGCCGCCACCAATATCCACCACCATGGAGCCGCTGGCTTCACTCACCGGCAAACCTGCGCCAATGGCAGCAGCCATGGGCTCTTCAATCAGGTACACATCGCTGGCACCGGCGCCCAGGGCTGATTCGCGAATCGCACGACGCTCCACCTGGGTGGAGCCACAAGGCACGCAAATAATGATGCGCGGGCTGGGGCGGAAAATGCCACGCGGATGCACCATTTTGATGAACTGCTTGAGCATCTGCTCAGTCACGGTGAAGTCGGCGATCACGCCATCCTTCATCGGGCGAATCGCTTCAATGTTGCCAGGCACTTTGCCCAGCATGGCCTTGGCTTCTTTACCAACCGCTTGGATGGTCTTCTTGCCTTGGGGGCCACCTTCGTGGCGAATAGCAACTACGGAAGGCTCGTCAAGAACAATGCCCTCACCACGCACAAAAATCAGGGTGTTGGCTGTACCCAAATCGATGGCCAAATCGGTAGAAAAATACCGACGGAAAGATCCAATCATCACTTATCCTCTCGGGCACGGAGGGCACTTCGTCCATCCATCGCCACGGTTTTATCGTTAAAAAATCGTCAGACTGGCGTCAAAATAAGCAGTTTTGCTGGCCTTGCACCAAAGGCAGGATAATAACCGATTGCCTGTGAACTCCCCTCTGTGCAGGACGAGTCTTGGCCAGATTTACCTTTGCTTTCACATCCAGACACACCATGTCACTGACATCTACCGATATCGCTCGCATCGCCAATTTGGCGCGCTTGGAGCTCGCGCCGCATGAGAGTGAGCGCATGCTGACCCAAATGAACAGCTTTTTCAACATCGTGGAGCAAATGCGCGCCGTTGACACGGCAGGCGTCGAACCGCTGGCCCATCCGGTTGTCGCCTTGTCCGATATGGCCTTGCGGTTGCGTGAAGACGCCGTGAGCGAGCCCAACCAGCGTGAAGCCAACCAGAAGAGCGCACCCGCCGTAGAAAACGGGCTCTTTTTGGTGCCCAAGGTGATCGAATAATTTTTTGAGCAGACGATGACCCAATCCCCATCCACCCCATCTTCTCCCTCCACTCACGCGTTGCACGACCTCAGTCTGCACGCATTGAATCAGGCCCTTGCAAGCAAGCAGGTGTCCGCTGTTGAAGTAGCCCAGCACTTTTTGGACCGTAGCGCCACACATTCCAATCTGAGTGCCTATGTCGCCCTGGAGCCCGAAGCCACATTGGCGCAGGCCCGTGCAGCCGATGCGCGTCTTGCCAACGGCACCGCAGGCGCGTTGGAAGGCGTGCCCGTGGCGCACAAAGATATTTTTGTCACCAAAGACTTCGCCACCACCGCCGGTTCGCGCATGCTCAAGGGCTATCGCTCCCCGTTTGACGCGACCGTGGTTACCAAGCTTGCCGCCCAGGGAGTAGTCACTTTGGGCAAGCTCAACTGCGATGAATTCGCCATGGGCTCCAGCAACGAAAACACCGCCATCTGCGCCGTGGGCCACACCGAGGTTGAGCCTGTGCGCAACCCCTGGGACACCACGCGCATTCCCGGTGGTTCATCGGGCGGTAGCGCAGCGGCGGTGGCCGCCCGCTTGGCACCCGCGGCCACGGGCACGGACACCGGTGGCTCCATTCGCCAACCAGCTTCATTCTGCGGCATCACCGGTATCAAGCCCACCTACGGCCGTGCGTCGCGCTACGGCATGGTGGCGTTTGCGTCCAGCCTGGACCAAGCGGGGCCCATGGCCCGTTCGGCACAAGACTGCGCGCTGCTGCTGTCTGCCATGTGCGGCCCTGATCTGGACCGTGATTCCACTTCGCTGGATGTGCCAGCCGAAGACTATTCGTTGAAGTTGAACGATTCCATCGAAGGCCTGCGCATCGGTGTTCCCATTGAATGGTGGGGCGGCGGCGCGCAATCAGAATGGTTTCCAGACATGCCCGCTCGTCGCAGCGATGGCATTGATGTCAGCGTCCAAGTTGCAATCGAGAACGCGCTTAAAGAATACGAAAAGCTCGGTGCCAAGCTGGTGCCCATTACGCTGCCGCGCACCGAACTCTCCATCCCGGTGTACTACATCATCGCGCCCGCTGAAGCCAGCTCCAACCTCTCCCGTTTTGACGGCGTGAAGTTTGGCCACCGCGCCGAGAAGTTCACCGACCTGGCAGACATGTACAAGAAGACCCGCGCCGAGGGCTTTGGTGACGAGGTCAAGCGCCGCATCATGATCGGCGCGTATGTGCTGAGCCACGGCTACTACGACGCCTACTACCTGCAAGCGCAAAAAATCCGCCGCATGATCGCCGACGATTTTCAAAATGCGTTCAAGGATTGCGACGTCATCGCTGGCCCCGTGGCCCCCACGGTGGCGTGGAAGATCGGCGAAAAATCCGACGACCCAGTGGCCAATTATTTGGCCGATATCTTCACGCTGCCCGGCTCTCTGGCGGGCCTGCCCGGCATGAGTGTGCCGGTGGGCTTTGGCGCAGGTGGCATGCCCGTGGGCATGCAATTGCTGGGCAATTATTTTCAGGAAGCGCGCCTGCTCAATGCGGCCCACCGCTTCCAGCAAGCCACCGACTGGCATGCACAAGCGCCAAAGGGCTACTGAGATGAGCGACAAAACAAGCAGCACCGTGAACACATTTGAAGCACAACAACAAGGCCGCCCGACCGGACCGCTGGTGCAAGGTTATGAAGTCATCATTGGCTTTGAGACCCATGCCCAACTGTCGACCGCGAGCAAGATTTTTAGCCGCGCCTCCACCGCATTTGGTGCAGAGCCCAATACCCAAGCCTGTGCCGTGGATCTGGCCCTGCCCGGCACACTGCCGGTGATGAACAAGGGCGCTGTGCAACGGGCCATCGAATTCGGCCTGGCGGTGGGCTCCCACATTGCGCCACGCAGCATTTTTGCCCGCAAAAATTATTTCTACCCCGACCTGCCCAAGGGCTACCAGATCAGCCAGTTTGAAATTCCCGTGGTGCAGGGTGGCGCAGTGGAATTCTTCATGCCAGAGGTCAAAGGTGTGGCCGAGAAGAAGTCGGTGCGCCTGGTGCGCGCGCATCTGGAAGAAGACGCAGGCAAGTCGCTGCACGAAGACTTCATTGGACAAACCGGCATTGACCTAAACCGCGCCGGAACACCCTTGCTGGAAATCGTGACCGAGCCCGACATGCGCTCCAGTGTGGAGGCCGTGGCCTATGCCAAAGAGCTGCACAAAATCGTCACCTGGATCGGCATTTGCGATGGCAATATGCAAGAGGGCTCGTTCCGCTGCGACGCCAATGTATCGGTGCGCAAGCCCGGCCAGCCCTTGGGCACGCGGCGCGAGATCAAGAACCTGAACAGCTTCAAGTTCATGCAGCAGGCCATTGACTATGAAATTCGCTGGCAGATAGAGCAGATTGAAGATGGCCACGCGATCGAGCAAGCCACCGTGCTGTTCAACCCGGACACCGGCGAGACCCGTGCCATGCGCACCAAAGAGGATGCCGCAGACTACCGCTACTTCCCCGACCCGGATTTGCCACCGCTATGTATTTCAGAGCAATGGATTGAGGAAGTACGCGGGCTCATGCCACCTTTGCCACGTGCTGTTGCAGAGAGATACGTACGCGAATATGGCCTGTCCGAATACGACGCGACCGCATTGACGCAGAACAAATCGACGATGATTTATTTTCAGCAAGTTGTCGGCCAAAGCCCACCGGTACAGCCAAAACTTGCGGCCAACTGGATCATGGGCGATGTTTCACGGCGACTCAATATGGAAGACATTTCTATCGACCAATGTCCGGTTGGGGCTAGCACTTTGGCAACACTGATACATCGCATTGTGGGCAACATCATCTCCAACAGCGCGGCAAAGCAGGTGTTCGAAGCGCTCTGGTCGGGCGAAGGCTCTGATGTAGACGCCATCATCGATGCCAAGGGCCTCAAACAAATGAACGACTCCGGCGCCTTAGAAGCCATAGTCGACGAAGTCATCGCCGCCAACGCCAAGAACGTCTCCGAGTTCAAGGCCGGCAACGAGAAAGCACTCAACGCCCTGGTCGGTCAGATCATGAAAGCCAGCAAGGGCAAGGCCAACCCGCAGCAGGTGAACGACCTGCTGCGCAGCAAGCTGGCGTAAGAAGCAACGCGGGGCCTAGACGCCTAGCGCTTAGCCCACAGCTGCGCCAAACGTACCGCCTCGTCGTCAAACCGTACGTTGACGCGGTTGATTTCGCCATCTTGCTCGCCCAGAAAGCGGCGCTGTGACGCCTGGCTCTGGGTGTTGTCATCCAACTGACGACGCAGATACGTGGGCGCTTTGGAGGGGTCTTTTTTGTAGAACTCCATCTCCGCATCAATTGCGATGCGCTGCTTGCCAAGTTCTTCCAGTCGGTTCTTGGCTGCTTGAATCACTACTGCAATTTGGGCCAATGCCTCTTTGCGCTCTTTGTCGTGTACTTCTTTGTTGGGGTAACGGGTGAGCAACGCGCGGTCGCGTCGCTTTTCGTCCGCGGTGCGGTTGCGTTCTTCCAGTTCACGCTTTTCTTTTTGTTCCGCTTCTACGCGTTCTTGGGCAGTCAATGTGGGGCCAACCTTGGCTTTAACAGTTCCGCTGGGGTTCAGGATTTTTTGTTCTCGGTCAGTGCACTCGGGGATAGGACGATCGGCAGTTAGCTTGCGTCCTTTGGCATCGACGCAGGTGTAGACACCGGGCGTGACCGATTGCGCCCACGCAAACCCCGTCAGGCTTACCAGTACTGCCACTCCACCAACCAGACACCATTGCTTTTTTACCATGTTCACCCTTGTTCAACGCCCTATTCGACACCTCGGTCCACGCCATACCGTGCGCGATAAGCCTGCACCTTTTGGTGCTCTTGGTCCATACCCGCGCCACTGCGACCAGACAGATAGTGCATCAAATCGCCCAGCTTCGCAATCGAACAAACCTGTAACCCCAACTGGCGTTGCACAAATTGCACCGCGCTGTAGGGGACATCCTGGCCATTTTCCACGGCCTTTTCCTCGCGGTCGAGGGCAATCAACACGGCATGTGGTTTAGCGCCGGCGGCCTCAATAATGGCAATGGACTCGCGTGTAGCCGTGCCTGCCGACATGACGTCGTCCACGATCAGCACGCGACCCTTGAGCGGCGCACCCACCAGTGTTCCGCCTTCGCCATGGTCCTTGGCTTCCTTGCGGTTGTAGGCAAAGGGCACGTTGCGCCCACGCCTGGCCAGCTCGACCGCCAAGGCAGCGCCCAACGGAATCCCTTTATAGGCAGGGCCAAAAACCATATCGAACTCAAAGCCGCTGGCCAAGAGCCGCTGGGCATAGAATTCAGCCAAACGCCCCAGTTTGGCCCCGTCGTCAAAAAGGCCCGCGTTGAAAAAGTACGGGCTCATCCTTCCTGCTTTGGTTTTGAACTCACCAAACCGCAGCACGCCGCACTCCACAGCAAACTGAACAAATTCCTGGGCCAATGGGTCGACGTTCGACATGAAAAATTCCTTGTTTAAGCTAACCAGTCTCAACCTCAACGGTATCCGTTCGGCCACCAGCAAAGGGCTGGAAGCCTGGATCGCCCAGGCACAACCGGATTGTATTTGCGTGCAAGAGGTCAAGGCCCAGGCACCTGATATAGCGGGCAAATTCGACCACTTGGCTGGTCTCAAGGGGTACTTCCACTTCGCCGAGAAAAAAGGCTATTCGGGTGTGGCGGTATACACCCGCCTGGAGCCAAGTGACGTAATCATCGGCTTTGATGGTGGCGAATTCGATGGGGAGGGCCGCTATGTGGAACTGCGCTTCGACACAGCGTCACGCAAGCATTCGATCATCAGCTCGTACTTTCCCAGCGGCTCGTCGGGTGAAGACCGGCAGCGCGCCAAATTCCGCTTTCTGGATCAGATGTACCCCCACCTGCAGGCGCTCAAATCGCAGCGTGAATTCATCTTGTGCGGCGACATCAACATTGCCCACCGCGAGGCCGATTTGAAGAACTGGCGCAGCAACCAAAAAAACAGCGGCTTCACACCCGAAGAACGCGCCTGGATAACCAAGCTGACCACGGATGGTGGCATCATTGATGTGTACCGCCAACTCGAACCTACAGCCACCGACACGTGCTACACCTGGTGGAGCAACCGGGGACAAGCCTATGCCAACAACGTGGGCTGGCGGCTGGACTACCACCTGGCAACCCCCACGCTGGCTGCTGGTGCCAAGGCCGTGAACATTTACAAGCAAGAAAAGTTTTCGGACCACGCGCCGATCACCATTACCTACGATTGGTCCTGATGCACGACACCCCTTTGCCATGAGGACGCCCGACCGTCTGGAACCCCTGGTGGCCGATGGCCTGATCGACACCGTGGTGCGCCAACTGATGAGCGGCAAAGAGGCCATGGTGTTTGTGGTGCGCAATGGCGACGAGGTGCTGTGCGCCAAGGTCTACAAAGAGGCCAACAAACGCGGCTTTCGCCAGGCTGTGGACTACACCGAAGGCCGCAAGGTCAAAAACAGCCGCCAGGCGCGCGCCATGGCCAAGGGCACTCGCTACGGCCGCCAGGAGCAAGAGGCTGCCTGGCAACACGCCGAGGTGGATGCATTACATCGACTGGCCGACGCTGGTGTGCGGGTGCCCAAGCCTTACAACTTTCATGAAGGCGTGCTCCTGATGGAACTGGTGGCGGGTGCCGATGGCATGCCCGCGCCACGGCTGAACGATGTAGTGCTGACCGAGGATGTCGCCCTCACCTACCATGCGTTCCTGATCCGCCAAGTGGTGCTGATGCTGTGTGCGGGCATCGTCCACGGGGATCTGTCGGAGTACAACATACTGGTGGACGCAGAAGGCCCGGTCATCATCGACTTGCCGCAGGCCATTGACGCCGCTGCCAACAACAACGCCGCCCGCCTGCTGGAGCGTGACGTGGAAAACCTGGCCACCTACTTCGGCCAGTTTGCGCCTGATCTCTTGCGCACCGACTATGGCCGCGAGATCTGGTCGCTGTACGAGACCGCTTCGCTGTTTCCGGATACCGTTCTGACCGGTCAGTTCAAACGTACCGAGAAACCCACCGACCTGAAGGCCGTGATGCGGGTCATTGACGCCGCGCGCGACGAGGAAGCTGCGCGTCTGGCGCGTATGCACGGAACTGCGCCGTAGGGGCTATTACCCTTCTGTGCCCAGGTGTGCCGTTATCGGGCGCGCGCCCGTTCGTACAGCGGCATCACCTTAGGCAGGTTAGCCTCAATCTCCGCAATACGGGTTTTGCCAGAAGGGTGGGTAGACAGCCATTGCGGCGGCGCGCCCTTGTTGGCGGCACTCATTTTTTGCCACAGTGTGACGCCGGCACGCGGGTCGTAGCCGGCGCGTGCAGCCAACTCCATGCCCACCAGGTCGGCCTCGGACTCGTCCTCACGGCTAAATTCCAACGTGAGTAAATTGGCGCCACCACTGGCAATGCCATCTGTGATGCGCGGGTCAATACCGAAGAAACTTGCCGCCAGTGCGCCGCCAATGCGGGCAACGCCGTGCGTCACAGTGCTCTTGCCCATGCGTTCCCGGGCGTGCTCGCGCAGCGCGTGCGCCACTTCGTGGCCCATCACCATGGCCACTTCATCGTCGGTCAATTGCAATTTCTGCAAGATGCCGCTGTAAAAGGCAATCTTGCCGCCCGGCATGCAGAAGGCATTGATCTGGCTGGAGCCAATCAGGTTAACCTCCCATTTCCAGTCCTTGGCGCGAGGGTTCCACTGGAGCGCGAACGGAATGATTCTTTGCGCAATAGAGCGCAGCCGCTGCAGTTGGGCATTGTCCGTGGGTGCCAGTGCCCGCTTGCTATTGGCTTGCGACAGCATTTGCAGGTATTGCTGTGCGGCAGATCGCTCCACCTGTTCAGCGGGTACCAATTTCGTGAAGGAAGAGGTCTCCCCCACGTCCACGCCTTCGCGGGCATGGGCAGGTAACACTGCGCCAGTAGCGAGCAGGGCCAATGAAAGTACAGCCGCCCCCAACGTGCTCGCCAACGGTGCGCGGCGCAAGTGGAGGGTGCTTCGAACGGCAAAAGGAACAAATGTCATGGCGGTATTATTCCCCTATGACTGAACCTGTGTCCGACACCCAACTATTGCCCGCCAAGCCCTCCTGGCTTGCCACGCTAAAGGTTTATCTGGAGCCCGCCTCGCTGCGTATGCTGTCGCTGGGGTTTTCGGCGGGGTTGCCCCTACTGCTGGTGTTTGGCACGTTGAGTTTTTGGCTACGCGAGGCGGGTATCGACCGGACCACGATAGGTTTTTTGAGCTGGGTCGGGTTGGCCTATGGCTTCAAGTGGGTGTGGTCGCCGTTGGTGGACCGCATGCCCTTGCCTGTGCTCACCCGGTTACTGGGGCGGCGGCGCAGTTGGCTGCTATTTGCACAGGCAATCATCATGGCCGCACTCGTGGGCATGGCGCTCACTGACCCGCGCCAAGCGCTGGCACCCATCGTGTGGTGTGCACTGGCGGTGGCCTTTGGCTCGGCCACACAAGACATTGCGCTGGACGCGTTTCGCATCGAATCGGCCGACACCAACCACCAAGCGGCCCTAGCCGCCACCTACCAGACTGGCTACCGCCTGGCCATGATCTGGGCCGGGGCCGGTGCGCTGTGGATTGCCGCCGGGGCCGAAGTACCTGCGGCGGCGGCTACCAGTGTGGCTGACGCGACCGGTGCCGCCATGGCCTACCAGCCCGGCGCCTGGCAAACCGCCTACTGGGTCATGGCGGCCAGCATGCTTCCGGGTGTGTTGACAGTCTTGTTGTCGCCTGAGCCCGAGCACCGGGCCATCCCACCGGCCAAAAATGCGGCTGACTGGCTGCGGGGTGCGTTGGTGGAGCCGTTTGCGGATTTCATGGGCCGATATGGCGTGCAAGCGGCGCTGGTCTTGGCGCTGATTGCCACCTACCGCATCAGCGATGTGGTCATGGGCATCATGGCCAACCCTTTTTATGTGGACATGGGTTTCACCAAGGCCGAGGTCGCCGCGGTCACCAAGATCTACGGCGTGGTCATGACGTTGGTGGGGGCCTTTGTAGGCGGTGCCATGGCCATGCGCATGGGGGTGATGCGGGTGCTCATGCTGGGCGCAGCCCTGAGCGCTGGCACCAACCTATTGTTTGCCTGGTTGGCCGGCCAAGGTCACGATCTGCATGCGCTGATTTTTGTCATTTCAGCAGACAACCTGGCCAGCGGTATCGCGTCTGCCGCCTTCATTGCCTACCTGTCGTCGCTGACCAATGTCAACTACTCTGCCACACAGTACGCCATGTTCAGTTCAATGATGCTGCTGCTGCCAAAGTTCGTGGCAGGCTACTCGGGCTTGTATGTGGACCAGTTTGGCTACCACAGCTTCTTCACGGCCACTGCCATGTTGGGCGTGCCTGTCTTGGGCTTGGTGTGGCTGGCTTCACGCATCAAATAGGCCCCTAGCCCTCGTGGAATAAGCATAATTCGCTATTAATTTAGGAACTGTTTATTGCTCCCAGCGCAAGCGCATGCGCCACACATCCCATGCCGCCATCAGGCTCATCAGCAGCATGCCGGTTGCCAGCGTCACCGCAAATATAGGTGACACCGCTGCGCGTGGGGCCCACAGGGTCCAGATGACTGGAATGCAAAAAAACACCAACAAAATCACCCACACAGAAAAGAAACGCATGCCGGTGTGGTTGCGTCCTTGCATCCATTGCCCCAGCCCCGGCACCAGTAGCGACGACAGCACCTGAACCACAGCCTTTTGGCTTGTCAAGGCCTGGGCAGGCCGTCGGCTCTGCCCTTGCAAGGTGTGCGCCATTTCGCTGGTACTGGGCGCATCAAACGCTGGCCGGTACAGCAGCGCGGCCAGGCGGTGCGCGGTGGTGGTGGCGCTGGTGCGGCCTTGCAGGCTGGTGCCGTCCTTGAATTCAAAACGCAGTACCACGCCTGCAAAGTTCCCCCGCTGCCACCATGGCAATTCACCAGGGGTCAACACACGCGCACCAGTCACCGAACGGCGCGGGTGCTCGGCCAGCAAGGTGCGCTCTTTAAGGTTGCTCACAAAAACCAGCATTCGCTCGTTGGTCAACACCAGCCAGTGCGCTCCGGTCTTGCCCTGCATTGTCAGCACCTCACAGGGCTGCTCTCCATCCCGGCGCAGCAGCCAAAACGTGTCGTCGTTTGCCAAATATTGCATTGCCGGAAAATTGACCACACCCTCTTGCGCCGGGTCAGTAGCCGCCCGCCGGTAGATGCGCAAAGCCACGGGGCACGCCACCATCACCGGCACCAGCTTGAGCATCAACATCAACAGTGCATGCGTCTTGGAAAAATTCACAAAAACCGCTGTCAACACAGGTACCAGCACTACAGATGCCACAACTAGCACAAACGGACCCCAGTACAACTTCAGCAGACTTTTCAGCCACTGCGCTTCAGACAGCCGGGGCGTTCCCAGGTGAGACCAATCCATCGCGCGTGTCGCCAGGGTTTGACGTTTTTCCAATTGCTGTGCCCACACTGCCGCAGCGAACCCCAGCACAAACAACACAACGGCGGCGGCCAAACCGGCGTAATACTGGCCCTGCAAGCGCATGCGCTGGGCCAGCAGTGCCGACAGTTCGCCACGCACGGTGGCGTCACCAAAATCGGCCATGGCCATGCGATTGTCGTCATACCGCTTGACGGTGTAGCTGGCACCGTCCACCAGCAGCAGCTCTTTGCCGCGCCATTTAATGTCGCGCGGCTCCTGGGCTGTGTTTACCGGGAAGCTGCTTTGGCTGCCATCAGGAAATACGTCGACCGCATGGCCCACCACCATGCCATTGGCAAACCGAACGACTGTAGCCAGAGGTCGCGATTCCGACGATAAGCCGCCAGCATTCGTAACACTGGCTGCGCGTTGCGCGCCATGCGAAGCCACCGCCATACCCAAGAAGCGCCAGCCACGTTCTGCGTGCACTAGCTTCACCTGGGATTTTTGGGCCAGGGTATTGGCATCCAGGGCTATCAAGGCCAGCCCATTGGTATTCGTCGTCCACAGACTGCCGTCAGCCCACCACAGGCCATTGGTAAATTCATAGGTGCCGGGCGGCGTTTGGGCTACAAATGCACCCTGTGCATCAAACACCGCCACCGTGTGACCGCCGCCGGTGGCGATGGCCACACGACCATCGTCGTGAAATGCATAGTTGATGGCCCGGCTTCCATGCTTGGCCAGTGCCGGCGGCCACTGCGGCACCATGCGCGCGGTGACCGTACCCACGGCCGGGTCCAGAAAGTACAGGGTGGGATCATCCTTCACACTGGCCACCAGCTGCCCGTTGGGGTGCACCACCAGGTTACCAATCAACCCGTGCAAACCGCCCTGTGCCAGCGCTGCAGCCTGCACGGTTTTGATTCGCGTGCCCGTGGCATCCAGGTGCCACAGGGCATCATCCACAGTAAGCCAAACGGAATCATCGGGCATAGCCGCCAGCGCGGACGGGCCCTGAATGTGGACACGCTGATTGCTGACATATAGGGCCGCTGCGATAGCCGCCATGGCCAGTACCAGCATGCAGACGGCGATGGTTTTTAGCGCTCTAGGATTCATCGGTTTTCTTGCAAGTTTTGCGGAAGCAAGGCTATTTGGTCAAAACCCCAGAATACCGCGTGCCATCCGCAGTCGTCAAAAACCAATAGTTGGCTTTGGCAATTTCATCCGGGTAGAAATCAATGGCAACCGCGCTGTTGGTCCAGCTCACAGGAGGCGCGATGAATAGCCACTTACAGGCTTGGTAGGTGGCAGCATCGCCGATCTCCAGCCGCGCTTTCGCGGTGGGGCCTTGGGCCACGTAGACGTCGCCATAGAGGGTTTGGGCGGTGGCTGTGGTACCTCTTCCGTCGCGCCTCGTATCCATCCACCCGGGGAAATTAATGAGGCGGTGGTCCACTGGGCTGACGTTGTAGGTGACCGGCTTATCGGCATTGGTATAGGTGTGCGCCAGCGTGCTCACCAAGCTCCACTCTACGCGCCCATTGCCACCCGAGGGCACACCGGCTGAATGCTGAAAGTGGGACAACAGACGGTTGGAATGGTCGACCCGGGATAGCCTCTCCAGGCCGCTGAACCAATGCGAATTGCTGCTCGATGCACCAACGGACATGCCATTGCCGGTCGTTGTCAGCGCACCGCCCCCCGAATGCTGCAGCAAGATGAGATCGCTGTTGCCAGTGTCACTGCCATTCGACTTCAGAACCCATGCCATCTTGAATGATGACCCCACACTTAAATTCGAGCCATTCCAGAAATTTTCGTCCGTCCCGGGGTAGTAGTAGTTCTCCGGGATAACGAATCGAAAGGAAACCAAATAGCCTTCCAACTGGGATGCCGGCTTACCCATATCCACCGTGTATTGAAAGCTGCTATTGCTGATGGCGCTCAGGTTGTCGACCGTGGGGCTGTAGAAACGTTTGGAGCGGCTGTCGTACCAATAATTCCAGGGATGCGCTGTGGTGCCAGAGGTGGCGTTGGATGCGCCGATTTCCACGTCCGTATTCAAGCTGATGGTGGTTGCGGCGTTTGGGTTTCTACCGCTAAACCAGAACTTCACTGTAGGGCCAACGCCAAAGTTTTGTCCGCTGCTAGCGGCAATATTGACACGCACCTTGCCGGCAGCAGCGGGCGCTACGGGTGGTACGGATACCGCGCACGCTGCAAATCGGGTGGTTGCCACAATCGGGCTATAGCCCCCGCTCGATGCCTGGCAGGTCGACGTGGCCTTGGCGGCATCACACTGCGCCTGTGTCGTACCGTTGGCCACGGTGAAATAGGAATAGGTTGCCCCACCATTGACCAGTGCGCCGCTATCGGGGTGCGTGCATTGCTTAGCGACTGGGGTGGTCGTCGTGGTCGTCGTTGACGTGGTTGCGGCAACTGGCACTGGCGTGGTCACCGGAGGGGAGATAGTTGTTGTATCCACCGGAGTGGCACTGGCGGTCGTGCTCGCTGTGCTTGTGGCACCTGGCGTCACAGAGTTCGTGGTTGCACCAACAACCGGGGTGCTCGTCGTTGCGGGCACGGCTGCCACCACAGGCGCAGTGGGAGCCATTGGCATAGGGGTGGCACTGGGTTGCGCGGTACTCCCACCCCCGCCGCCGCAGCCAGCTAAAAAGAGAAACGTGCCCAGCGGCACCACATACGTAATTAGACCGAGAACTCGTCGCATCAGATGCCTTTTGTTTGTTGTAACTTTTACGTCGCAGTCTACTTGACCAATACCCCCGAATAGCGCGTGCCATCAGCAGTCGTCAGAAACCAATAGTTGGCTTTGGCAATCTCGTCGGGGTAAAAATCAATAGCAACCGCGCTGTTGGTCCAGCTCACAGGCGGCGCGATGAATAGCCACTTGCAGGCTTAGTAGGTGGCAGCATCGCCGATCTCCAACCGCGCTTTGGCGGTGGGGCCTTGGGCCACGTAGACGTCGCCATAGAGGGTCTGGGCGGTTTGTTCGTTGCCCCGGCCGTTGCGGGTGGTATCCATCCAGCCGGGAAAGTTGACGTAGTGGTGGTTCGGGGGCTCGACGGGGTCCGTCGCTGGCTTGGCCGAATTGGTATAGGTCACAGGCCTGATGGCATTGGTATACGTGTGCGCCAAGGTACTCACCAAGCTCCACTCCACGCGGCCATTGCCACCCGACGGCACACCCGCACCGTGCTGAAAATGGGACAGCAATCGGTTGGAGTTGTCGGTGCGGGAAATGGTTTCCAATCCACTGAACCAATGCGTATCTGCCGGATTGGCGGCGGTGTAGACCGACATGCCATTGCCCTGCGTGGTCAGCGCGCCGCCGCCTGCGTGATTCAGCAAGATCAAGTCACTGTTGCCGGTGTCGTTGTTGACCGTTTTCATGACCCATGCCATCTTGAATGACGAGCCCACGCTCATGTTCGAACCATTCCAGAAGTTGGCGTCCGTGCCGGGGAAAAAGTAGTTGTCGGGTATCACAAACCGGAACGAAATGAGGTACCCCTCTTGTTGCGCAAACGCCTTGCCAAGGTCTACCGTGTATTGGAAGTCGTTGTTACCCCACCGGTTCGCGGCACCCGTCTCCAGGTTGTCGACCGTAGGGGTGTAGTAGCGCTTGGACCGGCTGTCGTACCAGTATTTCCAGGGGTGCGCTGCGGGCATGTCGGTGGCAAAAGTGGTGCCGATTTCAATGTCGGTATTCAAATTGATATTTGTCGCGGCGTTCGGGTTTCTGCCACTGAACCAGAACTTCACCGAGGGCCCCACGCCAAAGTTTTGCCCGCCGGTGGCCGCAATATTGACACGCACCTTGCCGCTGGCAACAGGTGGAGTCACGGGCGGCGTGACGGCGGGTACGGATACCGCGCACGCCGCAAATCGGGTGGCTACAACGACCGGGCTATAGGCTCCGCTCGATGCCTGGCAAGTTGACGTGGCTTTGGCCGCATCGCATTGCGACTGGGTTCCGCTGGCGACGGTGTAATAGGTATAGGTTGCACCGCCATTGACCAGCGCACCTGTATCGGGGTGGGCGCATTGTTTCGCTGCGGGTGTCGTGATGGTGGGCGTGGTTGCAACTGGGGTGGTCGTGGCAGGTGTGGTGACTACAGGCGCGGGTGTTGCAGTGTTTGACGCAGTAGTTGCCGTGGGTGTCGTCGCGGGTGGGGTGACGGGTGTAGCAGCCACCGGTGTTGCACTTGGGGTCGTGCTCGCAGTGCTTGTAGCGACTGGGGTCGTAGACGTTGTGGTGGCACCCGCCACCGGGGTACTCGTCGTTGCGGGTACGGTAGAAACCACGGGTGTGCTGGCGACCAGTGGCATAGGGTTGGAGCTGGGTTGCGCAGCGTTTCCGCCGGCACTGCCACCGCCGCAGGCTGAGACCAACAAGAGTGCGCCCAGCGGCACCGCATACGTAAATTGACCCGTCAACCGCATCATATTTTTCCTCCTGCGGGTTTGTATCAGGCAGCGCAACCAAAACCAAGTGTTCTTACACAAACTCACAAAACTCCAGCCCATGAATGCGTGCGCTATAGACTTGCAACCATGTCCAATACGCCGCACTTTCTTTCACGCCAGCTTTCGGGTACACAGCTTGCCGAAGCGCTGCGTGACAGCCGCCAACGCACGCTGGCGCTGGTAGACGACTTGACCGCCGCACAATGGAGCCCGGTCCACCAAATCGGCATCAACCCCATTGCCTGGGAGCTGGCACACATTGCCTGGTTTGCCGAGTTCTGGATACTGCGCGGCCCCCACTCCCGCGACGCGAATGGCTTCGCCCATGCGCAGCACCCGCCGCAGTTTGCGGGGCCTGATGCCTTGTTCGATTCCGCCCGTCTGGCGCACGCCCAGCGGTGGGTGGAGACCATGCCCTCACGCGCAGAGCTCCGTTTGATACTGCAAGGTCAACTGGATGCTTGCATCCAGGCCATTCCGAATACCGGTGACCAACCAACAACGGCGCACCCCGGCGCGGCATCCCAAGACCCGCTGTATTTCCACCGCTTGGCTTTGTTCCACGAAGACATGCACTGCGAGGCCTTTTGCTGGATGCGTGCCGCGCTAGCCTACCCGACACCCCAAGGTGTGGCGGTGCCATGCGTGGGTGCACGTGCGCTATTGCGCGTGCCGGGCGCAGACGTCCGCATAGGGTGCGATGAATCTGGCAATGCTTTTGCGTTTGACAACGAATGCCCTGCCCACACCATTCACTTGGGCAGCTATGCCATCGACAGCGCCCCTGTGCGCGCCATGGACTTTGCCGAATTTGTGGATGCGGGTGGCTATGCAGCGGCGCAGTATTGGCCGGCGGAAGCAGGCGCCTGGCGCGCACAGTGCGGCGCGCAGCACCCCCTGCGCTGGCGGCGCGGCGCCAAGGGCGCGTGGGAAATGCGCTGGTTTGACCAATGGTTGCCCCTGTCGCCAGACATGCCGGCCCTGAACATCAACGCCTTTGAGGCCCAGGCCTACTGCCTCTGGGCGGGCCGGCGCCTGCCCAGTGCCGCCGAGTGGGAGCACGCCGCGCTCACCCAACCGGGCTTTTACTGGGGCCACAGTGTGTGGGAGTGGACGGCAGATGCCTTTGCCCCCTACCCCGGCTTTGTGACCGGCCCCTATCGTGAGTACTCGCAACCTTGGTTTGGCAACCACCGCGAGCTGCGCGGCGGTGCCTTTGCCACCCATGCCCGCATGCACCATCCGCGCTACCGCAATTTTTTTCAGCCGCACCGCAGTCATGTGTTTGCGGGCTTCCGCACGGTTGCAGAGCATTCCTCGTAGCCGTCGCTTGGCACGGCAGCAGTGGCGTGGCGGCCTGAAATGCCAATTCTCGCAAGTCTTGTATGAAGAATCGGGTTCTAGCCCTCGTGGAATATGTGTAAACTGCTATCAAAAACATAGTTGTCTCCGATGAACAGGCTGACCCACATGCATTTCAGCGACACTAGGCTTGTCAACCGGCATACTGCGCTGCAATGACACAAACCCGCGTTCTCATCGTCAGCCCAGCCGTGGCGTCGTCCAACAACGGCAATTGGCAAACCGCCTGGCGCTGGGCACGCATGCTGCGCCCCATCTACCACACCACCATCGCGCAGGAATGGCGTGGCGAGCCTTGTGACGTGCTGCTGGCGCTGCACGCCAGGCGTTCGGCTGACTCTATTGCCCGCTGGGCGCAGGCACACGGCACAGTAGCTAACGCTCCAGGTTTAGGCGTGGTGTTGACCGGCACCGACTTGTACCGGGACATACTGAGCGATGCGCGAGCCCAGGCATCACTCGCCCATGCGCAGCGGCTGGTGGTGCTGCAAGAGAAAGGCCCCGACGCCTTGCCCGAGGCCCAGCGCACCAAGGCGCGTGTGGTGTTTCAGTCGGCCACAACACTTCAACCTGCGGTCAAAACGCAGCGGCACGTGCGGGCCGTTATGGTTGGGCACTTGCGCGATGAGAAGTCTCCAGAGACGCTGTTTGCCGCAGCCCGCTTGCTCCAGCACCACACCGACATTTTGATTGACCACATTGGCGATGCGTTGGACCCAGACTTGGGGCGGCAAGCCCTGGCTTGTGCTGCTGCATGCCCACGGTACCGCTGGCTGGGCGGCCTGTCGCATGCCGCTGCTCGGCGGCGCATTCAGAGTGCCCATGTGCTGGTGCATGCCAGCCGCATGGAAGGTGGTGCGCATGTGATCATGGAGGCCGTGTGCAGCGGCACGCCCGTACTGGCCTCGCGCATTGCGGGCAATGTTGGCATGCTGGGAGCAGATTACACCGGCTACTTTGACCACGGCGATGCACAAGGCTTGGCAGACGCGTTGTTGCGGTACCGCGCAGGACAGTGCGACACGACCAACCCCTTTTATAGCCAATTGCAAGCACAATGTGCACAACGCGCACCTCTGTTCGCTCCTGCACACGAGCAAGCAGCTCTGTTGCAATTGGTACGCGAACTGCTGCCCCCCCCATAACGCCCCCCGCCACTCACCCTTTGCATGCAAACCCCTGATCAACCCATACTGCGCGATATTGTTTTAGTGGGCGGCGGCCACAGCCATGTGGGCGTGCTCAAGAGCTTTGGCATGCGTCCCATGCCCGGTGTGCGACTGACCGTCATTTGCACCGATGCGCATACGCCGTATTCCGGCATGCTGCCTGGCTACGTGGCGGGCCACTACGACTATGACGCCGTGCACATTGATCTAAGCCGCCTGGCGGTGTTTGCCGGGGCGCGCTTTTACCGTGACGAGGTGATTGGCCTGGACCGCACCAACCGCAAGGTTTTGTGCCGCAACCGCCCACCGGTGCCCTTTGATGTACTGTCTATCAACTTGGGCGCCACGCCGCAGGCGCATGGCGTACCCGGCGCGGTGGAACATGCGGTTGCGGTGAAGCCTATTGCCCAGTTCAATGCGCGCTGGCTGGCGCTGCTGGAGCGTGTGCGCCGCCACACCGGCACCACCACCGTCGCGGTGGTGGGCGCGGGGGCGGGCGGCGTAGAGCTGCTGCTGGCCATGCAGTTTCGCCTGCGCAAAGAGTTGCAGTTGCTCGGGCGCAATCCAGGTGAGCTGGCATTTCACCTGTTCACCGACCGCGATGTCATTTTGCCTACCCACAACCCCGGGGTGCGCCGCCGGTTTGATGCGGTGCTGGCCGAGCGCGGGGTGGTGGTGCACCGGGGTTCGGCGGTCACGCAAGTTTTGCCCGGTCTGCTGCGCACAGCTTCAGGCCAAGAGGTGCAGGCCGATGAGATTGTCTGGGTGACCCGTGCAGGCGGTGCTGCGTGGTTAAACGACACAGGCCTGGCGCTAGACGCCGACGGGTTTATCCAAGTGACCGACAGCCTACAGACTGTGACCGACCCGGCGATTTTTGCGGCGGGTGACGTGGCCAGCATGGTGAACCATCCGCTGGAAAAGGCTGGTGTGTTTGCCGTGCGCCAAGGCCCACCGCTGACGGAGAACCTGCGCTTGACCGTGCAGGGTGCGGCACCCAAGCCCTACCACCCGCAACGCAGCTGGTTGGCCCTGATCAGCACGGGCAATCAGTTTGCTATTGCCTCGCGCGGCTGGCTGGGTTTTGGTGGCGCATGGGTCTGGCGTTGGAAAGACTGGATCGACCGCAGCTTCATGCGCAAGTTTCAAGACCTGTCACCCATGGACGCCAACGCGCTCCGCTCACAGGCCACCAGCGCCAGCACCGTGGCGCTGACTTCAGAAGAATCTTTGCAAGCCATCTCGGCCATTGCCATGCGCTGCGGTGGGTGCGGTGCCAAGGTGGGCGCGACCGTGCTGTCCCGCGCACTCGGACAATTGCAGCCGGTGGACCGTGCCGATGTGTTGGTCGGCCTGAAAGACCCCGACGATGCAGCCGTGGTGCGCGTACCGCCGGGCAAGGCCATGGTGCATTCGGTGGACTTTTTCCGCGCGTTTGTGGATGACCCTTACCTCTTTGGCAAAGTAGCCGCCAACCATGCGCTGGGCGACTTCTGGGCTATGGGCGCACAAGCGCAGTCGGCAACGGCAATTGCCACCGTGCCGCCTGGGCTGGAAAGCAAGGTGGAAGACCTTCTGTTCCAGATGATGACGGGCGCGCTGGAAGTGTTGAATGCCGCGAATTGCGCGCTAGTAGGTGGCCACACCGGTGAAGGCAAAGAGCTCGCATTGGGCTTTGCCATCAATGGGCTGATTGACGACGATCCCACCCAGATATTGCGCAAAAACGGCATGCGCGCGGGTGACGTGTTGATCCTCACCAAGCCCATTGGCACCGGCGCACTGTTCGCAGCCCATGCGCGGCTGGCCGCCAAGGGCCGCTGGATCGACGCGGCCTTGCAGTCCATGGTCGTATCGAACCAGGCGGGTGCACAGTGCTTGCTGGCATTTGGTGCCACGGCCTGCACAGACCTGACGGGCTTTGGCCTGTTGGGTCATCTGGTGGAGATGACGCGCCCCTCTGGGGTGGATGCAGAGCTGTATCTGGATGCGCTGCCGCTGCTCGATGGCGCGCAGGAGTGTGTATCAGCCGGTATTGTGAGTTCGCTGCAAGCCGCCAATGTGCGCCTGCGGCGCGCGCTGCGTAACCAAGAGGCAATGGTCACGCACCCGCGCTATCCGCTGATCTTTGACCCGCAAACTGCCGGTGGTCTGCTAGCAAGTGTGCCCGCCGATAGGGCTGATGCATGCATTGCGGCACTGCGGAAAGCGGGCTACGCACACACCACTGCCATTGGTCGCATACTGGCACAAACCGACGCGCTGGAGCCGATTGTCTTGCGCGGCTGAAGGAGCAATTCGCAAACGGATGTGCTGCCAAGTTTTACCAAACTTTACGCGCGCTTCAGACGGGCCGCACACAGCCCCCACGCCACCGCGCTAGACTGCACGCATGACCCATAGCTTGCTCATGATTGAAGACGATGCCCGCCTGGCCGCCATGGTGGCGCAGTATTTGGAGCAATCTGGCTTTACCGTCCGCTGCGCAGGTGACGGCCAAAGTGGGCTGGACCAGTTGACCGCCCCCGCCAAAGGCGCCGCTACCGATTTGGTGATTTTGGACCTGATGCTGCCCGACATGGATGGGTTGGAAGTGTGCCGCCGCATCCGCGCATTGCCAACTGGCATGGCCCAGGTGCCGGTGCTGATGCTGACAGCCAAAGGCGACGCTATGGACCGCATCATCGGGCTGGAGATTGGGGCAGACGACTACCTGCCCAAACCATTTGAGCCGCGCGAGCTGCTGGCTCGTATCCGCGCCGTGCTACGCCGTCGGGGCGAGAGCCCGACCGCTGAACATATAAGCCTGCGTTTTGGGGCCCTGGAGATCGACCGCGACGCGCGCACCGTCTCCATCCATGGTGCACCGTGTGATTTGACGTCTTACCAGTTTGATTTGTTGGTCGCCCTGGCAGAGCGCGCAGGGCGGGTGCTGACGCGGGATCAGATCATGGAGGCCGTGCGCGGCCGTGAGCTGGACGCTTTTGACCGCTCGATCGATGTGCATATGGGCCGTATCCGTGCGGCCATAGAGTCCGACCCCAAATCGCCCAAACGCATCCTGACGGTGCGTGGTGTGGGCTATGTGTTTGCCCGCCAGCAAGACTAGTCGATGTTGACGCCTAGCTGCAGCTCGGTCCCATGAACAAACTCTACATCCGCATTTGGCTCGCCGTGGTGTTGGCCGTGGCGGTGCTCACCCTGTTGGTGGGTTGGGCTTGGCGCATGGCGTCCGATCTGCCATTGCGCGAGGTGGTGGCGCGCAACCAGGCGGGAGAAGTTATTGGCCACGGCAGGGCTCGCATGGGCCGGCATCCGGGCGGCCCAGCGTGGAATCCGCAGCCAAACATGCAAGGCATGCCACCACCGCCGCCACGCGAGACAGATGTGCAACTGGAGCGCCGTGGCGACGATGTACATCCCGACGTGCCCCCCAATGAGCCGAGAGGCCGTTTTGGGGCAGGCCCGGAATTCGACATCCACATGCAGGACGGGCAAAACATCCACATCCATCTGCCTCGGCCACCGCAATCCAATTGGCGCGCACCGTTTGGCTTTTTCTGGACGCTGGGATTGGTAGCGATTGCCGTGGCGCTGGCCACATACCCCATAGTGCGGCGCTTGACCCGCAGGCTGGAGACCTTGCAAACACGTATGCAGCAATGGGGTGATGGCGACTTGAGCGTGCGCGTACCCGTGACGGGCGACGATGAGGTGGCTTTTCTGGCGACCCGTTTCAACTATGCGGCGCAACAGATCGAAACCTTGGTCAAGGCGCGTGATGCGCTGCTGGCCTCGCAAAAATCCCTCTTGGCCAATGCCTCGCATGAGCTGCGTTCGCCGCTCACGCGCATTCGCATGGGGCTCGAATTCATGGGCACTTCTGCCAATGAAACGGGACATCAGGCGCGTGAAGAAATTGCACGCAACATCGGTGAACTCGATCAACTGATTGACGAGATTTTGCTGGCCAGTCGGCTTGACGCACAAGAGTCCGACCTGGGCACTGTCGAGTCGATCGATTTGCTCGGCCTTGCGGCGGAAGAATGCGCCCGCGCTGATGCTACGCTGGAAACTGAGGGCGACGCAAACACATTGGTCGTGCCGGGTGTCAGCAAGCTTTTGCGACGGGCTATGCGCAATTTGCTGGAAAACGCCCGCAGGCATGGCCATGGCGGTGCGACCTTGCGCCTGACTCAGACTGCAAACGAGGCCTGTATTCGGGTTTGCGACTGCGGTCCAGGTGTGCCCGAGGCATTTCAGGAGCGCATTTTTGAGCCGTTTTACCGCTTACCGGGGGCATCAGAACGCGATGGCGGTGTCGGTTTAGGGCTTGCGCTCGTCAAGTCCATTGCCCTGCGGCATGGCGGATCAGTTACTTGTGGCAACCGTGCGGAGGGAGGGGCTTGTTTTGAAATTCACCTACCCAAAGCGACTACAACGTCATAAAAAGGCCTAGAAAGGCCAAAAATCACGGTGGAAATCTGTCTGCCAGCGTAAAAACGTCGCAAAAACACGATTTTTTACAAAAAACCCCACAAATATGGGATACCGGTACCTCAACATTTTCCGTACAGTTGCACCCACTGCTGTCACAGTTCATGGAAATCGCAGTCAACCCGACCAAAAAGCGGGGTGGCTAGTCAAGAATCCAACGACGTCCCCTTCGGGGGACTTTTACAAAGCCACCTCCGGGTGGCTTTTTTTTGTCTGCCGATCGCCTACGGCTTGGGCAATTTATCCAGATCAATATCCACATACCGCCAAAACGCTTTTGAAATGGGATGCCGCCGGTAGCCAATCAGCCAAGGCTGCATCACATCGGTACGGATGCGGTGCGTGTTGTATTTGTAAGGCATGTAGGCCACCATGATCTTGGCCATGTCTTGCAGAATGGCCAGCCGCTCGGGGCCGTCGGGCATGACCACCTGCTTGCGGTACAGCCTGTCAAACTCGGGGTGTTCAAAACGGGACAAGTTTCCCTCGCCTTTTTGCGGGCCATAACCCAAGTCCAGGAAATTACCACCGTCCGGTACTGCTGCGGAATTTCCCAGCCCCCACATCATCAGTTTGCCCGCACGCGATGCCTTCAGGTGCTCGGGCCATTTGGCGGTTTTAAAGGTCATTTTGATGCCAACCGCCTGCATGCTCTTGCGCCACACCTCGTTCAATTCACGGTCTTGCGCGGACGGAGTGGTGGCGTATTCCAGCACCAGCGGTTTGCCATCGGGCAGATCACGCCAGCCATCGCCGTCTTTGTCGGTGTAGCCAAACATTTCCAGCAGCGCCAAGGCACGGGCCGGGCTGTATTCGCTCATCTCGCTCTTGAATTGTGGGTCATAGCCCCACGCAACAGGTGGCAGTGGCCCTTGCGCGGGAATTGCTTGGTTGCGCCGCGCAAGCCGGATTTCTTCTTCGGTGTTGTACGCCAGTGCAATGGCACGGCGCAGTGCCACCTTGTCGGTGGCGTTGCCGCCCACCACCGGGTCTTCCATATTGAAGTAGGTAAAAGTTACCTCCGGCGCGGGCAGGCGCTCCATCGTCATGCCGCGCTTTACCAGGTGTGGGGCCAATTGGTTGTTGGGAATCACCTGGTTGGCAAATTGCGCGGGCAGGTACAGCATGAAGTCCTGCTCATTGCCCAGAAAGCTGAGCCAGCGCGGTTGCACCTCGTCAATGATGGAGATTTCCACACGATCCACCACAGGGATACGCTTGCCCTTCATGCGGCGGTAGATTTCCTGCGACTTGGCATCGTCAGCCGGCGGTTCGGCCTCGTAATACTCTTCGCGGAAGTTCGGATTGCGCACCAAGGTAATCTTGGACGAGCGCGTCCACTGGTCCAGTTTGAAGGGCCCCGTGCCCACCGGGTGCTCCATGATCTTGTCGCCATACCGCTCCACCACCTCGCGCGCCACGGCACCCATGACACTGGTCGCGGCCAGGTTGTAGACGAACCGGGGCTGCGGGTCTTTCATCTTGAACTGGATGGTGTAGCGGTCCAGCGCGCGCAAGCCTTCCACTTCGGTGTCGTATTGAAAGCTGGCGCCCGGCTTTTCCGCCGCGCGGCGCAAGGCGTCCATTCCGGTCAGTTTGAATTCTTCCAGGTCGGAGTAGATTTGACTTTTGGTCTTGGGATCAAAAATGCGCTTGTAGCTGTACACAAAATCGTGTGCGGTGAGTTCCCGTTTTTTGCCGCCAAAGGCTGGGTCGTCGGCAAAGTAGATGCCGGGTTTGACCTTGATCGTGAAGGTCCGAAAGTTGTCGGCAATCTCGGGCATGCCCTGGGCCACATTGGGCTTCACCTTGGCCGGGCGCGCTAAGTAGTCATAGTGGTACAGCGCATCAAAAATATTCTCCGTGACGACACGCGAATAGAAGTCGGAAATTTGTGCCGGATCGAACCCGGTCTCAGCCACTTCAAATGCATAGCGCAACACTTTTTCGGGCGTGCGGGCTTGCGCGTGCGAACTGGCAACGCCCAAAAGCAACAGGCCAGAAACCAACAACCGGTGGAAGAGCGAAAGATTCATAGCTGAAAGCATGCAAGCAAGAGAGACGGTAGTAAGCATAACGCGTCAGACTACATGTGTGATTCAATCCCGGTTACCGTGTTGATGTTTGCATCATTTCCGCAAAGGCCAAAAAGGGACTGTCGATTGACATGGACGGGGCCCACGTTAGACTTCAAAAAAGCAACGCAGAAAATATCACCGCCATGAAATTACAACGCCTGACCATCTTCTTTCTTTCCACTGCCATGCCACTTGCACATGCGGCGGATGGTGTTTTGTTGCGAGCATGGGATTCATGGGAATATTGCGCCAAATTTCCTACACCGGAGACACGCGCTGATTGCGAAAGCAAGCGCAAGGAAAGCATGAGCGCATTTGATAAGGAGCAAAGGGCCAAGCAAAAGGCGGAGAAGGCCGCCGATAGTCCGGGTAACGATAACAAAGGAAAAGACGGGCTTTGCTTCACGCGCAAAGCGACCGGCGAGGTGGTCTGCCCCAACTAAGCCCACGGCCTCCATGCTCCCCTACATCCTGCGCCGCATCTGGCAAATGATCCCCACCCTTTTGGGGGTGATCTTGCTGATCTTCTTCCTGTTCAAGTTGTTTGGTGGCGACCCGGTTGAGATCATGGCGGGGCTCAAGGCTTCGCCGGAACGATTGGCCTCGATACGGGCGCAACTGGGGCTGGATAAATCGGTACTGGAGCAGCTTTGGGTTTTTGTGCAACAGGTCTTTACCTTTAACTGGGGCAAGAGCTGGTCTACCAATGAGGCCATTTCGGACCTGTTTGCCACGCGCCTGCCCGCCACGCTCACCATCATGCTACCCATTCTGGTACTGCAAGTGGCGCTAGCCGTTGCCGCAGGGATGGCGGTGGCCTATGTGCGGGGCAGCCTCACGGACCGGGCCATCATGGTCGTCAGCACCGTGGCGCTTTCCATCAGTTTTCTGGTTTACATCATCGTGGGTCAGTATGTGTTTGGTTTTGTACTGGGTTGGTTTCCGGTGCAGGGTTGGAGCAACAGTCTTTGGACGAATCTGGTGACCTACGCACCGCTGCCTGTGGCGCTGGCGGTGTTGGTGAGTCTGGCCCCAGAGACGCGCCTGTACCGCAGCTTTTTTCTGGACGAGATGGGACAAGACTATGTGCGCACGGCGCGGGCCAAGGGCGTGTCGGAAAACGCGATCCTGTTCACGCACGTATTGCGCAATGCCATGATTCCTATCCTCACCAATGTGGCGACTGGCTTGCCGGGTGTGTTTATTGGCTCGTTTCTGATTGAAGTGTTTTTTTCCATTCCGGGTTTGGGGCGTGAGATTTTGACGGCGGTGAACCGCAGCGACTACCCCGTTATTCAGGCGGCCACGGTGTACCTGGCGATGCTGACCATGGTGATTAACCTGATGACCGATGTGCTGTACCAGTTTGTGGACCCGCGGGTGAAGTTGAAATGACGACCACTGCTATGCCCCAGGCTCTACCCCATTCACTACCGCTTTCACAACCCAGTTCGCCCGGCGTGTGGACGCAAGCCTGGCTGCGCTTGAAGACCGACCGCGTGGGCATGGTGTCACTCGGCGTGACCCTGCTCTTTATCCTGCTGGTGCTGCTGGCCCAGCTGGGCCTGGTCGCCAAAGACTGGCAGCGCGAGGTGGGCGTGCCCTTTGCGCCACCCCATCTGGTGGGCAAAATTACCGATGGCACGCAGACTGCCGTGGTGCAAAGCATTGCCGGGCCCAATGTAGACATCAGCGCGGTGGACCCCTTGGCACCGCGCTATGCCGAGTGGGCCGAGCGCGCGGCGCAATTCAAAACCACAGTGACGGTCAAGGCCGACACGCTGCCCTTTGGCGGCGACCAGTTTGGGCGTGACGTGCTCGCCAAAGTCATCAAGGGGGCGCAGGTGTCCATTACCGTGGGCCTGAGCGCCGCCTTGTTTGCCACACTGATCGGCACCGTGCTGGGCGCTCTGGCCGGCTATTTTGGCGGGTGGGCCGATGACGCGCTGGAGTGGGCTTACAACGTCTTCACCGCCATTCCCTATATCTTGCTGGTGTTCGCGCTAGCAGCAGTGCTCAAGACCGGCCCGCTGGCCAGCACGCTGGGCAACGGGGTGTGGACGGTGGTCATCATCTTGAGTCTGGTGGGCTGGACGGGCATTTACCGTCTGGTGCGCGCCGAATACATCAAGCACCGCTCGCGCGAATATGTGCGCGCGGCTGAAGCCATTGGGGCTACCCATGCATCGCGCATGTTCACCCACATACTACCCAACATCAGCCACGTCATCCTGGTGCAGCTGAGCTTGCACGTGGTCGGCTTTATTAAGGCCGAGGTCATCTTGTCTTATCTGGGCCTGGGCGTGCCGCTGGACATGGTGAGCTGGGGCACCATGCTGGCCGAGGCGCAGACGGAGCTGATTCAAGGCAAATGGTGGCAGCTAGCCACAGCCACGCTCTTCATGGCCGCGTTTGTGACCGCCTTCGCGTTGCTGACGGATGCCCTGCGTGATGCGCTGGACCCCAAGCTGCGTTAGGGGAGAAGGACATGGCCAACACCAACATGAACCATTTGATCAGCGTACAAGACCTGCGGGTTGCCTTTCGCATGGGCAAGTCGCAAACGGTGGAAGCCGTCAAGGGGGTGAGCTTTGACATCCCCGTCAACACCACCGTCGCCCTGGTGGGCGAGTCGGGCAGCGGCAAGAGCGTCAGCGCCATGGGCATCGTGCGCTTGCTGCCGGACAACGCCATCGTGGATGCGAACAGCAAGATTTTGTACAACGGCAAAGACCTGCTGCAAGCCCCCATAGAAGACATGCGAGCCCTGCGCGGCAAAGAGATTTCGGTCGTCTTTCAGGAGCCCATGAGTTCGCTCAACCCGGTGTTCACCGTGGGCGACCAGATTGCCGAGGTGCTGCGCATCCATCTCCATCTCAACCACAAACAGGCGCTGGGCCGCGCGCTGGAACTGATGACCGAGGTGGGCATCCCCAACCCGAAAGAGCGCCTGGGTGCCTACCCACACCAGCTCTCTGGTGGGCAGCAGCAGCGCGTGATGATTGCCATGGCCATTGCCTGCGAACCCAAACTATTGATTGCCGACGAACCCACCACTGCGCTAGACGTGACGGTGCAACACCAAATCATCGAGCTACTGGCCCGTCTACAGCAGCGCCAAAAGATGAGCATCCTCTTCATCAGCCACGACCTGGGTCTGGTGGGGGAAATTGCCGACCGCGTGGTGGTGATGCGCAGTGGCGTGGTGCGCGAGGCGGGTGATGCAGATGCCATTTTTACCGCACCGCAAGACCCCTACACACAAGCCCTGCTAGCTTGTCGTCCCCGGCTGGATGCGCGGCCCCGCCGCCTGCCTGTGATTGACGACATCATGAACCACCGCGCAGTCAGCGCGGAACAACGCACCAGCACGCCCGCCTACGGACCGGCCCTGATCGAGGTAAAGGGGCTGCGCAAAGACTACCTGCTCAAGACCGGCTGGCTCAAACGCAGCGTGTTCAGTGCCGTCAAGGGCGCGAACTTTTCCTTGCACAAGGGGCGCACGTTGGGCGTAGTTGGCGAATCCGGCTCGGGCAAAACGACAGTGGGCATGATGCTCACGCGCCTGACCGACGCAACGGCCGGCAGCATGGTGTTTGAAGGCATCGACCTGGCCACACTCAGCGCCGCCCAAATGCGCGCTTACCGCAGTCGCATCCAGATCATTTTTCAAAACCCCTACGCCAGCCTGAACCCGCGCTTCACCGTCGGCCAAATTTTGATGGAGCCCATGCGCATACACCGCATTGGCAATGACGATGGTGACCGCGCGCAGCGCGCCGTGGCGATGATTGAGAAAGTGGGCCTGCCCCCGGAGTCGTTTGGCAAATACCCGCACGAATTTTCTGGCGGGCAACGCCAGCGCATTGCCATTGCCCGCTGCCTGACCATGCAACCCGAGATCATCGTCTGCGACGAAAGCGTGAGCGCGCTCGATGTCAGCGTGCAAGCCACCGTGCTCAATCTGCTGCTGGACCTACAAGAAGAGTTTGGCCTGACCTATGTCTTCATCAGCCACGACCTGGCCGTGGTGAAGTACATGGCCGACGATATTCTGGTGATGCACCAGGGCGAGATTGTGGAACGCGGCAGTGCCGATGACATTTACAACCGGCCGCAACATGCCTATACGCGGCAGCTGCTGGGGGCTATTCCGAAGGGGCGGGAGGGGTATGTGGCGCGGGCAACCTTAGTATAGAAACAGCCTCCAGCCCTCGTAGAACAAGCGTAGGTAGCTATTGAATGTATAGCCAAGTACCCCCTTGCATCTCCAGTGGTTCTTATGAAACAGCACAATCGCAAGCTACTCTATAAAGGTTTTCACATGACGCACTCCCTATTGGAGGCCGCCCGCCAGGTCACTTGGGCGCTAGGACTTAACCTCGTCTGTACCATGTCCATTGCCCAGGACATGGCAGGAGCCAAAGACCATCCGGCCATCAAGCGCTTTGGCAACTCCAGCATCGTGGCCTATGACGTGAAGCAGTTTGATGCGGTGGACATTCCCACCAGCAGCTTCGTCAAATTCAACCTGAGCACCGGCAAGCGTGAATATGCCGCGCCGCCGCTGGTGGCCGAAGGCCTGCGCACCCGCATCTGGTACGAAGCCCCGGGTGAAACTAGTAGTCTAGAAGTGTTTCGCAACTACGCGGCAGAGCTGGCGGCCCAAGGCTTTACGTTGCTGTACGACTCCACCAAAGATGCCCAACTGCGCAAGTGGAATGGCTACTTGAATGCCTTTAGCTTTACCAAGGCGCCGTTGGCCACCAACCGCAGCCAGTTTGTGCTGACCGGCGCTGCCATGGATGGCCTACACACCCTGTCTGCCCGGCGCGAGCGCCAGGGCCAGACCACATTTGTGCAACTGGTGGCGGTACAGTGGGACAAACCCAACGTCACCTACAAGGCACAGCGCGGTGCGTATGTGGCGCTCGATGTGGTGGACGTGGCAAGCATGAAACAGAACATGGTGACGGTGAGCGCGTCGGATATGTCCAAGGCCATTGCCAGCACTGGGCGCATTGCGCTGTATGGCATTTTGTTTGACACCGCCAAGGCCGATCTCCGGGCTGAATCCAAACCGGCGTTGGAAGAGATTGCCAAACTCTTGCAAAGCGATGCTGCACTAAAGCTGCGGGTGGTGGGCCATACCGACAACCAGGGCGCGCTGGAGGCCAACATAGCACTGTCCAAACGCCGCGCTGAGGCGGTTACCTCAGCGCTGGCTGCCAGTTATGGTGTGGCTGGAAACCGCCTTTCAGCCTTTGGCGTGGCCGACTTGGCCCCTGTCGCCAGCAACACCAACGAAGAGGGCCGGGCCAAAAACCGGCGGGTTGAGCTGGTGCCACTGTAGGGGCCGCGGTAGGGCCGCAGCGCGTGGTGGGCAAAGAGGTTTTTAGACGGCGGATTCAAGTACGAAGTGCAACGCTTTAGAAACGGGTTGGGCCAAAAGTGAATAGGATGCACTTTTGTGACCGGCCAGTCCCAAACGTTGCACCATGACCTATACACATTTGACCCAAGAAG
>JACCDN011242026.1_pt1 | contig 52989 bp, 40 predicted proteins | sample 7441691 | NCBI WGS metagenome assembly JACCDN01 (sample SAMN15323439, study PRJNA562643) | freshwater metagenome | isolation source: river surface water | place: USA:Blue River Watershed | collected 2017-08-16 | reverse complement strand
GGGCCAGGGCTAGAGCTAGGTATCGACAGGTAGGGTCGGGACCGCGTCACGACATAGCTGCCTTGCGCATCCCGCCACCAGCCACCCGAGACTGCCACCCGCCACCTGAAAATTAAACAATAGATGGCTGAGTCGATGACGGAGGACTGAATCGATGACGGATCAGCTCAGGGCCAGAGCTAGGGCCAGGGCTAGTTCATACACAGCTCAAATGGAGCTCCGCTAGCCCCGGCCCTAGCCCAAGCTCTAGCCCTACAGCTCCCGGCTTACGGACGGCTGCGGCCGGAGGAGACGGACTGATCGAGCAGCGCCTTGAGCTGCCTTACGATCTCCGGGTGCTTGGAATAAAGATTAACCTTCTCACCGGGATCGGCTTCCAGGTCATACAACTGCGCGGGCGCCGCGGGCTCGGCTTCAGGCAAGGCGTAAGGCTTCATGACTCCCTTTTCGTAGCTGTTCCCGCCGGAGCCGCGATGGGCCACGTATTTCCAGCGGCCTTGCCGGATCGAGAGGGTGCGGGCGCCGGCGAAGGCCTGCGTCAGCAGATAAGGCCGGACGGGGCCGGGAGCCCGACCGATCAGCACCGGAAGAAGGTCGAAGCTGTCTTCCGCGGCGTCCTTGGGAAGCGTGGCGCCGGTGACCGCGGCCACGGTGGCCATGACGTCGGTGAGCGAGGCGAGCTGCTCCGTGACGGCGCCAGGCTTGATACGAGCCGGCCAGCTTACGATGAGCGGGACTCGATGGCCGCCTTCCCAGGCGTCGCGCTTCACGCCTCGCCAGGGCTTCGCGCCATCGTGGTCATGATCGGCCCGCATCTGGGCGACCGCCGTAGTCTCCGGTCCGTTGTCGCTGCTGAGCACGACGAGGGTGTCATCCCGCAGGCCGTGGCGTTCGAGCTCCCGGAGGAGTTCGCCGACGACATGATCGAACTCCGCGATGAAATCTCCGTGCGGGCCCAGGCCGGACTTGCCTTGGAAATCCTTCCCCGCGAAGGAAGGCAGGTGCACCGCCTGCGTGGCGTGATAGAGGAAGAACGGCTTCTTCGTCGGCGCCCTGGCCGCGGCGGCGATGAACTCCTGGCTGCGGCGCAGGAAGCGCATGTCTACTTCCTGCATATCGAATCCCGGAGCGATGAGTCCGCCGCGGCAATCGTTCGCGTAAGGATGGTTCGGCAGCGAGGCCCGCAGGAGAGGCCCGGCGGGCGGGACCGGGATGCGGTCTCCTTCGATGAAGGCGTAGAGCCAGTCCGTCGTGGGACAGCACGCCGTCCCGAAGAAAGCCTCGAAGCCATGGTCGAGCGGGCCGCCCTCGATGCGTCGGGAGTGATCGATGCGCTCTACGTCCTCGAGTCGGCCGCGATGGATCGGCAGGCCGGCCTTGTCGCGGAAGGTCAGACCGACGTGCCACTTGCCGACGGCAGCGGTGGCGTAGCCTTGCCCGCGGAGCATCTCGGGCAAGGTCAGCCGGCCGGGGGCGATCAACGATGGGCCGCCGGCGCCTTGGAAGACCGTGCCGCCGTTGGGCACGCGGAAGGCCATCTGACCGGTCAGGAGGGCGTAACGCGAGGGCGTGCAGACGGTCGCCGGACTATGCGCGTCGGTGAAGCGCATGCCCTCGGCCGCGAGACGGTCGAGGTTCGGCGTGGGCACCTTCGCCTGCGGGTTGTAGCAGCGCACGTCGCCGTAGCCGAGATCGTCAGCGAGGATCAGCAGGACGTTGGGACGATCGGCCGCGACGGCGGACACGAGCGCCAGCAGATATCCGGCGACCTGCGGCACGAGGGCGGCTCTCATGGCGGAAAAATGAGGGAAGCCAGGGATCAGGTAAAGCCGCGAGCCGGGCGAATCCTCTCCGGAATATGCCCCCGGCCCTGGCCGTCTTCAGGGCAAGCGCAGGCTGGCGGTCGGCGTGGCGGGCACGTCGAAGCGTTCCGCGAGCCATGCGCTCAGCTGGGCCGGCGTGGCGGGCGTCGGCGCCGCCTCGAGCACCACGCGGCCGTTGACCGTCACCTTGACCGGCCGCGCGAGGTCATCGACGAGGCCTTCGCGCAGGCGAATCGTCAGGCCTGTGGAGACGTCTCCCTCGAGCGCGATTTCCTGGCCACGGGCGGTCGCCACGATCTTCTGCCCGGATTTCGCGACGCCGGCGGGCAGCTCCAACCAATAGAAGCGGTCGTGGGTGACGCCCGTCTGGACCCAGACGACCTTACGGGGCCACGGATCGCGGACGAACTTCGCCATCCACGGGAGCGCCTCCGCGTCCTTGCGATCCATCCAATGCGGGAGACCCGGATAGACGCGCCCAAGATGCGCGTAGCCGGACGGATCGTCGCGGCGCAGGCGACCGAACTCCGCGATCTTGTCCGCGACGACCTTGTTCCGGCCGTAGGCGGCGTCCTCGCCGCCGACGAACATCGCGAACGGCAGATTGCGGACCCCCTGCGTGTCCACGCCGTTGGGGTGCCCGGCCATCATCGCGGCGGCGGCGAAACGGTCGGGGATGCGCGGGGCGAGCTGCCAGACGCCGTCGCCGCCGGCGGAATAACCGAGCAGGTAGACTTTATCCGGATGCACGCCTCGGACGGCGATGAAATCCTGGATCAGGCGGTCGAAGAGCCGGTCGATGTGCGGCTGATGCCAGAGGTTCCAGGTATCGGTCGGGGCGCGGGGCGCGACCACGATCCCTTCGGGCGGCGCGTAGAGGCGGATCTGGTTCTGCCATTGCTGATCATTGACCGCGGCGGGCGCGCCGCCGCCGCCATGCATCGAGATCCACAGGCTGCGTTGGCCGGCGGGGGCGAGGTTGAACTCCTTTTCCAACCAGCGCAGGGTCTTGCCTCCCGCCTTGAGTTCGCGGGCGGCAACTTCGGCGGCCCGCTCGGACAGTAGTTCCGCCTGACGTCGGTCGGCGGCCTGGCGTAAGGCCGTAAGCAACGGAGCGTCGGCGTGGACGGCGACGCACCCGCCGATGAGTACGCCGAAGATAAAGCCAAGCAGCCGCGGGTGACTGAGCATGGCCCTAAACTGTCGTCCGGCATCGGCCGTGACGAGCCAACTTCTCTTTGACCGGATGTCCGCCCCTTGGCCCCTTGCCCACCTACCCCCTCGTCGCTTCTGCGCATGCATCCCTTGTCAACGTGTCAACTTGCCAACCGGCCAACTAACTTGTCTCCCTGGCCAACTGGCCAACCAATCAACGGTTCAACTAGCGTACGCGACTCCGTCGCGTCACGCTTTCAACTGCGCAAACCTAACGTGCAGCAGAGCCCGGCCTTTGGCAGCGAAGACGCATGAGTCCTTGGTCGGCGAGAACTGGACCCCGTCGCACTTGGCGAGCTGGGCGCGCTGGACGGCGTAAGCACGGTGTAGGAGCACCGAACGGACATGCTGTAGGATATCCTCGTCGGACTTCGCGAGGAACTCCGGCAGACTCTCCACCTCGATCACCAGACCAGGAAGACGCTTCGACATGCAAATAAACCAAAGAGGGGGACGTAGGGCAGTAAAGGAGGAAGAGGGGCTGAGTTGAGGACTGAGTGGAGGACAGCATTGAGGGCTGAATGGAGGACTGAATTGAAAGCCGGATGGCTGAGTCGATGACAGAGGACTGAATCGATGACGGAATAGAACAGCCGAAAACTCAAAGGGAGACCGGAAACCGGGATTAATGCTTCGGGCATGCACCCCCACCAATCATCCGGTCTCCGGTTTCCCTTTGAGCTAGGTGTCTTCCCGCCACCTGCCACCCGGAGCCGCCACCCGCACCTGCAATGGATGCATCTCCTGCTCCACTGAGCCTCTCATCGTTTGCTCCTTGGCCACGTGTCACCGTGCCAACGTGCCCCCTCGCGCTCAGCGCGTGCCCCCGTGTCACCTTGCCCACGTGCACCCTCGCAAGCATTGGACACTACTGATATCATAGAGGGACCTCGCCCGACATGATGCACCACGACTTCTTCTATCAGGATTACGAATTCCAGGATTACCCCGCCGAGCAGCCGTTGCCCGATCACCATAGCCGGGAGCAGCATGTGCAGGAACACGCATGGAAGGCCCTGCAGGTCCACCCGATCACGCAGACCATCCGACTCTTCGAGATCGCGTACCAAAAGTACCCACGGGAAATGAACTACCTCGACCCGTTGCGTCGGTTGATGAACGTCGCCTACGGGGCCCATCCCCTGTTCGGAGCGGATGAAACCCTACGTCTCGCCGGGCTCATCCGGATCCTGACCCATGCGGAAAGCGAATTCGAAGCCATGACCCTGGCGTCGGACACCTTCGCACGATACGCCTTCACCATCTCCGAAGCGGCGCTGAGCGCCAAGCATGCCGCCGACTGCGCCAAGCTCGCCGGCAAACCCAAGCCCGTCATCGCCGCCTGGCGTGCCCGCGCCGGACAGCTGCGGGCCTACCGGAAGAAGATTTCATGACTCAAGGTAGGGTCGGGACCGCGTCACGACATAGCTGCCTCGAGGAAGGGGCAGCACCGTGTGCTGCCCTACCCGTCCACAAGCTCCCTCGCGCGAGCAGTGAGGCGAGAGAGCAGGCCGGAACTACAGGCACGGTTCACCAAGGTGGTATTGTAGGCGTTACCTTCGTAAATCGCGTTAAGAGTGACGACCAGCTGGCTGGCCGTGAAGTGCTCGGCGCTAACTCCGTCAAAGAAGCCTGAGTGTAACTCATCCAAACGGAGGCAATGCAGCCAGGACTGACCTAGCCTCAGGACGGAAAGCCGACGGAGATAGCGGTGGAAGTCTTCTTCCACCCACCATAGCTGTTGTAATTCTCCAGAAAGAGAAGCCTCCGCAAAACGATTGGCGAAGCTGGCGATCAGGTTGAGCTGCTCGGGGCTGACTGCGACTTCCGGCCACTCGTTGGTCCACTTGGACGGGCTGTCGCCTTTGATGTAGCGTGCAGCCTCATCTTGCCGGGACAACGCACCCTCCAGCCGAACCAAGGTCGCCGGGATGGCGGCCGTCCACTCCTCCACCGATGCATCGGCCAGCACCTCGAGCTTCAAGGTGGCTACGATGGGATGATGATAGCCCTCGAGATAAGCCACTCCGACATCAGGGCAAAGTTCCGACAGGCGATGCACGAATAGGGCGAGATAGGCGGGCGAAATCTCGCCGAAAGGGCCATCGCGCGCCAAACGCAGAATCACCTCCCCGCGGTTAACCTCCAGCGCGGCGGTTGCCTGATCTAGCTCGGCGAGCCTAAGCTTGTGCGGCTCCGCTCGACGTGCTCGACGTTCGACGGGATAAAGCGTCCTGAAGGCTCGGATGGCGAGAGTCGGGAGGAATTCGATGTAGTCGTTCATGCCGCATTCTCCCGCGAAGCGCGCGGTCGTCCATCCGGCCGTGCGTCATAACGGCGAGGGGGCGGGTCTGCCGATCAGGCCTAGTTATCGTTGTTAATCTGGCACTGGCAACGCGGGCAGCAGGTGCGGTAACCGGAGAAGAACATGAAGTAAATGACCCCCGGGAGAATCCAGCAGAGCAGCAAGAGAATGCCGATGATGGTGCTTCCTCGGGCGATCTTCTTGCCTGGGCCGACATAACCACAGTTGGCGTTAGGGCAGACGATATCACCAGGGCCAGGCTGACGTCTAATAGGAGCCGCCACCGTGACGGGCAAAGCCGGCACGGGAACGCTCACTGGCATCGGCGGAATCGGCGCGACGGGGCCAGGAGCCGGAGCCAGGACCATCTTCAGAAGAAGCTCCGAAACCGGGGCTGGCGATGGCATCCCGCGCGAAAGATAACTATCGTCAGGCAAGATGACCTTGGCGCGCAGCAGCGCAGCGATATCAGCTTCGGGGTATTCCCCGATCGTCAGACCGTTGCGGATCACGCGGACTTGGCCGGCGGAAATCTCCGGCGTCGCCGGGGTGGGCTCGGGGGCAGGCGCAGGAGATGCCGCCGGGCTCGTCGCCGGCAAGGCCTCCTGAGCCTCCGCGCGTATCTTGGCGATATGATCGCCGATCTTGTCCCAGCCTTGCTGGTCCTTCCACCAGACCAGCATCTGAGCCGTGGAAGCGGATCGCTCGAACAAAGCCACCACCTGGGCAGCCGTGAGCGGACCTTCGGCCGGCGCGCCGGTCTTCGGGATAACGTGATAAAGCCGCATAATTGCAAGGCACCCTACGCATCCGTATCCTACTATCAATACTGTAAACCCACGAAGGCCTTCCGGCAGACCATGGATGGAATCGCCGGATAACACGACCCCGTATCGGCCGTACCTTCGGCATACATGACAAGGTTTTCCTTATCACGAGATGCCAGCCTCGCTGTCGGACTTCATTACAATTAAAACTCCTCATGATCTTCCTAAGCTCGGGCGTAAGCATATGGCGAAGCATCCAAAGAGCATCGGCAAAGGCCTTGGAGCATCCAGAAGGACAATCCCACAACGATGAACTGGACGCTTACTTCCTGGCGCTTGGGTGGGTCCTTGTCGCCATAGGAATTTACTTCCTTTATCAATGGCTTTTTTCATCCCCACGTGAGGAAATTGCCGGGGCTGAACGGCAGCTGCCCGCCCGTTCCGAGTCCCGCGGCCCCGCCATCGTTCTCCTCTATATTCGTCGGGCATTAGTTGGGATGATGCGGCGACTTCACCCTGAAGACGACGTTCGCGAGGCCGAGCTGCTACCAGAGAATGTTTGCCATCAAAGGGATATTATCGCTTAACATAAGAACCCTCCGGATGAATGTGCTTTCCGCATCAACCCAGCAAAAGCAGGCGATCGCCAAGCTGTTCAGCCGGAGCATCCGAAACGGAAGCCTTGATCCCGGAGAAGTCCTGACGTTCCTGGGATTCATTTGCTTCCTGATCGCACTTTACTGTCTGGCGGCATGGCTGTTCCAGCGGCTGAAAGGGCCTGCCGAAAAAAAGCCTGATGCAGAAGCGCCGGAAGAACCTGAGAGCGGGTCGGAAATATTGATCTTCTTCGTGATTGGCCTGCTGTTTTGCACCCTCGGCGCAAGCTGCGAAAGCACCCCAAGCCCGCCAAAACGGCCAGCCCCTGACATCCTGGACGGACGAAACGCTTCCTTTAAGCCACGCAACTACGTTAATTCCGACCAGCCGCCAGCTTATCAATTGCCAAAGCTATCAGTGCCCGGCCCCATAGCTTATCAACTGCCCAAACTATCAGGGACTGACCCAACGGCAATGTGGCGAGGTCGTCTGGTATTACCAAAGTTGGCTGAGGAGATTCCTTGGAAAGCTCCGTTGGCACCCAAGCCTAAATGGCAGCGAATCCATGGTAACTTGGTCGAAACTAGCGCCCGCACGTATTGGCTCTCAAAGAAGCTAAGGGAAGCTGCGGCAAATTCGAAAGCCGTTGATAGCGCAGCCGGTGGCGCCAAGGACGGCAAGGCGAACGGAAAGTAGCACCGGCCCCGCTCAGGCGTCATCAGGTCGCCACCTCTCCTTATTCATACGGAAGATCACCTCATCCTGACCGTCGAGGGCGAGGTCGAGGGCCTGCTTGCACCGAACGAGTTCGGCTTGGACAGCCTTCTTCCGGTCGGGGAGATCCAGGACCGTCCCCTTCGTCGAGACACCCATCTGGTAACCAAATTCGCCTCGCCAGCAGTAGTTCGCGGAAGGGTGCGCCTTGTTCATCTCCTTGATGAGGCGATCGAGGGCGGCTTGGTCGGCTTCCCAGTAAGGACAATCAGAGCCCGAACTCAGCGTGAAATCCAAAGGCTCATCCTCGGTGCTGAAACTAAGCCTATAAAGGCGCCCATTGGTGATGAAACCATATCCGCCCACGCCGAATTCACCGTCGTAGGTATCGACGATATCCTTGGTGAATAGTTCCTGGATCAAGGCCAGGCATTCGGCTGGCAGGCGGGAATCAGGGAAGTCCATGTCAGTCCTTACGCGGGCGGGTGACGTAGAGACCCAGGACCCCGAGGCCGATGGCCATCAGGCCGGCACCGGAGAGATCTTCGCCATTCTGATTCAGGCCGAGCACGAAAACCACTCCGGTGATGATCCAACCGTAACAGAGAAAGCGGGCGCACCCGGCGGGGATGGGAATCATAGCTAGAATCTAAAAACCGGCACGCTGAAGGCAATGTGCGTCTATTAGAATATTTACACGCCGCCTCCCCTCCCCACCCTAGGCAGGATGGACCCACGCACCGGTAGTTTTGGCGAAAGCAAGCCGCCCAAGCGCCCGGACGGAGCCAAGACCGGCAAACTGAAATCCGTGACCTTGTCCGTCGAATGGGGCTACGAGATCCACTGCCTCACCATCGGACCGCGGAACTGGAAGAAGATCCAGGATGGTAAGGAATGGGGCGCTGCCGGGGAGACCTACGAGTACGAAGGCGAGCGTTTCGGCTGCTACTGGAGTTTCAACTGCCGCGGAGAGCCTGGCTCACTCGTCGTCAACTACGGCAATGACGGAGGCGAGGGCTACTGCGGTGAGTGGGCTGACGTAGATATCACCGAACATTGCGCCTGAGCGATGCGCCTCACGTTCCGCACCAGCTCGAACGACGAGCAACTTGAGTCTTTTCGGCCGACCAAACGGCTCCGCTGGGAGATGGTCACTTCCGGCGAGTGGTCCCAATCGCCGTTCCATGGCGGACGGATCGTTTACGAAGTCGCTCAAGCCGCTCCGAATACTTGGCTGCTCCAGGCCTGCGAATGGTCCGACGAGGAAGCGGACTGGGACGACCCGACGGATTACGAAAGGATTGTCGCCGTCATGGAATCGGCCCCGGCAGACCTCACGGCAGCGGCAGCCGCCCGGCACCTGTACGATGCTTGGTGCGCCACCGGAGGTGCCAAGGTCATTACCGAGACCTATCTGGACGGCTTGCTCGATGAAACCGCGACCGCGGAAGCGGCAGAAGGCGGCTCTCTTTACGACCTCCCCGACGCCGAAGCCCGCCGTCAGGCCGTGGCCGACGATCTGGCTAATCAGGAGCGGAGGTATGCCGACATCGATGGCCAAGAGCTGGCCGACCTACTGGACATCACGCCCGGGGATTCCGGCGACCGCATTCACCTTTGCGCCATCGATACTGACGCGACGGATGAGTGGCTCCGCGAGGAACTCTCACAGGGGGAAGGAGACGGCTCTTTGCTGCTGGAAAAAATCCTCTCCGCCACCCGCCGTAAGGCCCTCCGGCGCTATCTTGATAAAATCGAAGAAGGCGAAGACGTAGATGAATTCCCGGTGACGCCGCGGGAGCTCAAGAAACTTGCCCCTTTGTATGCCCGCAAGCGCCTCGATGATGGTGAGATCGACAAAGCGTGGTCGTATGACGACGTCGTCGCCCCGGATGGCACCAAGCTCGTCTTCACCTTCGACATCGGCGAAGACGGCGAAGTCGAAGGATGCCTAGCTACACCCTATGACGGCCGCCTCGAGCCTGACCCGAAGGATTACGCCTGGGAGTAAACCCTTCGATTTAAGAAATAATGGGGTCTGACCCCATTAAGAGGGTCTGACCCCATTATTGTTAACCATGACTCCGCCGCGTTTCTACAACTCCTACCAAGACCAAGATCCAGGGCTTTCACCGAAGTCCACGCGCCTCGTCTTCAAATCCGTGATGTTCCATGGCTCGGGACATGACGAAGAGCAGCGCATCCGAATCGGGAGTGATGAGGGTAAATGGGATGTCCTGTGGTTGAGCTCCAACTGGGGTGAAGGCACCGTACCGCTCGCCTGGGTCGCCAAGGGCACGCTCCGCGGCCGGGCGCTCTGGACCGGGCTCGTCCATGCCTGGTTCCTCGGCAGCAAGCTCGGCCAACAAGCCGAGGCTCCGCCTTACGACGAATACGCCACCGCACCTAATGCGCTCCTAGACGAAACCTCCGTCCAAGCCATCGTCGAACAAGTCTGGCCGGAAGAGGAAGAGTTCGAAGACGAAAATCTTTAGCCTTAAGGAGTCAGGCCCCCGCGCGAGTTGCCTAATTAAAAAACAATCCGGTGGTTATTTCCTAAACCACGCGACGATTTGATGAAGTAATAAGCCAAGCAAGAGCATCGCCAGGCCCACTCCCATTAGTTTCCAACCGACAGGCTCACCATGAAGCCCGACGGCCCTCCTCAAGTCATCTGCATATGCAAAGCCCGCTGGATGACGCTGAAGAAAAGCGTACATCTGCTGTTCTTTCCGGTGGAAGGAGTAAGTTTTAAAAATTCCCCAAACCAAGACCGCACCACCCATCCAGATCAAAGGCAGTCGCATCTTTAAAACCAGCCTTTGAAATTCGGTCGGCGATGAGTTTTCCATATAACTGATTGAGGAGTGAGAGTAGGAAACCTGGAAGACTCCATAGAATGTCGATCTTGAGTTATCTTCCGTTCAGGGGATTTCCCTTAATCATCCAAGCCCGGGAACTCGCCCTGCGAAAGCAGCAGGATGGCCGTGCTTAGGATATCAAAGGGCGATCCCGGCTGATAATTGGTTCCATGCGTAGCGGGGTAGGCATTGTAGCCACCCGTCTTGATGTACCGACCGGCAAAAGAAACATCTAGGCGCCAACCCCCTCCGTCGCATATCCCCGTTTCGTCTTCATACTTGGACTGCCAATTCCAGACATCGGCTCGGTCGAGCAAGAACCAGAAGGCTTTCCACTGCGTCCGGGTCGGGGTCGGTAGTTTTTGGGCGGACTTGAATCCTTCACGGTCCCTTATCTCCAAGGTTTGCGTCATGGGATCCCAGACTAGCCGATGGCCATCACCAAGGCAGCCATACTCACAAAACTCGAAATACTGCGGCTCCACGGGGTAGTGTCGGCCGCGATTTACCAAAAGGTCATCTTCGTCATTCATAAGTTAAGCATCCCAGGCACGGATAAGTTGGGCCGGGTCGGTGAGCTTATCGCCCAGTATTTTAGTTTCCTTCGCGCGGCGCTCGCGGAATTCCGCCCGCAGTTCGGCTTCCATGCGGCTGCGCAAAGCCTGCTTCGCCCATACCTTGCCGGCGGCCGTGAGGCGGAAGAAGGTCCCGTTCATCTTCTGCCGGAAGCGGGTGGACATCTCGTAGTAACCCTTCTCCACCAGGTTTTCCTCAACCCAGCCGACATGCTTGACGCTGAACCAACCCTGTCGCTGGAGTTCGGCTCGGCTAAGCGTCAATTTGATCGCCTCTGGCATGCTAAAAGCCGCTAAGGCTGCTTTGAAACGACGTCGCTGGAGATACTTTCGGCCCTTGGGCGTGAGACGGTAGTAATCGAGGCCCTTACCCCATCCGGGCGTCTGGCGCTCTAGCCAGCCAACCCGGACGGCATGCGCCAACTCGGAGAAAAATCCGGCGCCAAGCTTACCCCGCCCGTTGAACTTGGGGGAAAGGAGATGCTTGTCGGATCGCCAACCAGCCCGATTTAAAGCGTTGGCCCGCTGTTGTTGGCGGGAAACAGGCATTATCTTTTCAAATTGCGGCGGGGCGAACCCATGGGAAGGGCCGCCCGGCGATCAGCCAACACCAGGGGCTTGATCAAGGTTTCGTGAAGATGGTCAGCATACGCCCCCCGCAGGGCGAGGAGCAGCGCATCGTCCGTGGGGAGTCCGTCGAACGCCGCAGCCAACTGCATGACCCGAGGAAACTGGCTCTTTTGGCGAGCTAGGCCGGCCGGCGTAAACCGATAATAGAGTCCCTTCTTCCACTCGACCATCCGCTTGCGGATCTCGATGTCTCCCCCAATTTCCAATTCGTAGATCGCGTGGTTGTACGTCTTGATCGGGTACCAGCCTGACCGGGCGAGGCTATCGCGTCTCTGCTTGGACATGCGATATCGTGTGCAGGCACAGAATGGCCGACAACCCGAAATCCGCCGATCTCAGCTATCCCTCTCCTAGAAACGTATTTACAGGCACACTGGCTGAGCGAGAATCACGAACCCAAACATGCCGACCCTGAGTCAGTTGCTCGCCGGCGAAACGCCTGACTCGACGAAGTCGTTCGGCGATTACTTTGATTACATCAAGAAGTCGCTCGCCATCATCGAAGCGGTGCGGGTCGACCCGGTATGCGGCTGGAAGCAAGTCGACGCGGATGAGTATCAACTCGTTCCACCGAAGGACGTCAGTGACCCAGAAGCCTGGCAGGAGAAGACCCGGAAGGCGCTGCGCATGGCTGGCAGTAGCATCCGCGTCTACCACGTTAAGGAGGAGGACATCGATTTCAGCGGTCGCGCTCCTTGGCTCAGTTTCAAGATTAAGGAGGAACAAGAGTGTGAAGTTGGCGATTGTGATGCTGATGAACTCACCCTGCAGCTCGACCCGCCCCCGGCGGCGGACGAACGCCTCTTCCTGGAACTCGACGATCGCACCTTCAAGGCCCAGAGGAGCGCCCTCCAGACGCTGCAGAAGACCCCCAAGCCGGAGCACCACCCCCTGCTTCGGCTCTTCTCGAGCGAGGGCTGCCAGGATGATCGCTGGCCGGACTTCGCCAGCGGACGATCGCCCGACCCGAAGTGGCAGATCATCGACCCGACCTATCCGGGGGCCGAGGCCCAGATCGACTTCATCAAAGCGGCGATGCACGCGCCCGACTTCGTGTTGCTCAAAGGCCCGCCTGGCTCAGGGAAGACGACGGCCATCTCCGAACTGGTCATCCAGATGGCGGCTCAACGCCCGGGCGCCCGCATCCTCCTGACCGCTTCGACGCACGTCGCCATCGACAATGTTCTCGAGAAGCTGGCGGATCACGCCGCGGACGTGACCTGCCTGCGCATCGCTTCGGATAATACCTCCAAGCGCGTCGAACATCCCAAGGTGCAGGATATGTTGCTCAAGCGAGTGGTCCGCAAAGAGCACCAACGTCTCCTCGGCCTCCACTCTTCGCCCAAGACGGCGGCCGAAAAAGCCTTCCGCGGGCTGCTCGACGGCAAGCAAGGCGAAGAGGAGCTCCGTAAGGTCATCCTGCTGAGCGCGACCTTGGCGGCGGGGACCCCCCAGGGCATCCTCCAGCACCCCGCCATCAAACCGAACAAGGACAGCGCTTTCGCGATTCCACCCTGCTTCTTTGACATGATCATCGTCGACGAGGCGTCGAAGACGTCGCTGCTGGAATTCCTGATTCCCGCCGTCCACGCGCGCACCTGGGTGATCGTCGGCGATGACCGGCAGTTACCGCCCTACATGGGTCGGCCGGAGGTAGGGGCCGGACTCTTTGCCCTCGCCCCTGACGTTCCCGAGAAAGCCATCGAGGAAGCGGCCGGCAATCTGGTCCGTTGGCGGGAGTTCTTCTTCCAGCAGCTGGACGAGCATAAGCTGCGGATCGCTGATCCGGAACTCGAGAGCGCGGCCCGCCTCCTCCGCAAGATCTGCTTACCCTCGGTCTATGGTCTCCTGGCGCAGGGGCATGGCCAAGGCGGCGAACCCACGCCCTTGACGCAGGGACTCCCCCGAGATGCGCTCCGCCAGCGCTCCTTCGCCCTGACCCATCAAAATCGGATGCATCCCGAGATTTCGGCTTTCCCGCGCCAAGCCTTTTACAGCACGGCGCAGGCCTCAGGGGAACCGCTGCTACAAGATAGCCCGAACGTCCGCCAACGTCCTTGGCCGCTCGCGAATCTCTTTACCCACCGCAGCATCTGGGTGAACGTGCCGACCCCGCCGAATCAGACGAGCGAAGACGGCCGCCGCCAGGAGTCCAATCCCGCCGAAGCGTTCATCATCGCCCGCTATATCCTCCAAGCCGCGCAGGCGCATCCGCAAGCGAGCATGGCGGTCATCAGTTTTTACAAAGCCCAACTTAAACTCATTCGGAAGACCATCGAGAAGCTGGCCGAGGACAACGGCGTCTCGCCGCCCAAGCATATCGAGCATCTGACCGTCGACAGCTGTCAGGGTCGGGAAGCCGATATGGTCTTCGTCTCCTTCACTTTCGCCGGCGGGAGCCGCTTCGTCCGCGATCCGAATCGTCTCAACGTCGCCCTGACGCGCGCCCGCCATCAGCTCGTTTTGGTCGGCAACCGGGACGGCATGCTGCGCAAGGCCGCAAAGCCGGGGGAAGAGCGCAACTACCTAGCCGAACTCGCCCAACATCACCGGGAACGCCAAATGACTCCGACGCCCTTGTTGGAAGAATTTTACGCCGAGCGTCAGCGCGGTCCCGCCCGGCACGATACCTACCGACCGAAGCCCTCGACTCAGTCCAATCCGCGCAAACCTTCCGCTCGCCCTCCGACCGGCCCGCTCGATAACCCTTTCAATCGCCTGGATCCGGGTGACTTCCGGCCGTGAAGATTAGCATCGAACGATCAATCAACATCGCACTCTGCGGGTTCTTTGGGCAAATCGCCCAATACCGGGAAGCGCCGCTCCACCAGGTCTTCCTGCAGGCCATCATTGATCAGCCCGGCATCACCCCCTCGAAGCTGGTGAAGCTCTTTGGTCTGCCGGCTCCGGCCTGCCGGCAGGTGCTTCGCCCCCTGGCGGCCGCCGGCCTTCTGGAGCCAGCGGCGTACCGGGACGATTCGGCGTTGTATGCGACGTCTTCGGCGACAGCTGAAAAAACCCTCCCGGTCGACTTGCTGGAAGGAGATTGGCTCGGCTTGGTCACCACTGAACCGTTCGCCGGACAGCTGCTGCTCGGAGTCATGCCGGCCAGTCGTTTTAACTTTAATCCCCAATCGGTCGATGCCATGCCCGCCTTCGCCTGCTTAAGAGGCAAGGCTTTTACCGCGGTCGGAAGTTACGATTATCAGCAGGAGGGTCGCACCGATGCCCACGCCAAAGGCTCTTTCCGCCAAGGGATGCTGACGTCGGTCAACCTGGAAGCGATTGCCTTACTGGATAATCTTCCAGGCATCATCTCGCATGATGCCCGGGGGAGCACCTTGATGCTACGACACCAGGAAGCGGGCCTATCGATCGACTTGAAACTCCATTCGTCGGAGGTCCGACCGGATATCGAGAGCCTCGGCCTCATGGCCATTAAACGCCACAATGGTCGCACCGGGGAGAAGTACGGCACGGAACCGGTCCTGCGGAAAACCTTCGCGGCGATGTCGAATGCCGAGAAGCAGACCGGTCGAGGGGCCATTTACGAAGAGATGGGAGAGCTGCGGGTGAAGATCGACGACCTCCGCGTCCTGCCCGCCGACCAGCCCTCTTACGAAGCCTGGGTCGGCTATGGCTTCGAGCAGCGCCTCCAAGGGTACGCCCAGACGCCGCAACTGACTAAGTATCTCCAAGACAGCATCGCCTTCGTGGATGCCCAGGGCTTCCTGAAACCGAAACTTCCTCAGCTCATCGAACGGCTGGGCGGTAAATCTAAAATGTTCGCCTCCGCGCTCGCCGACTGGCCGGACGTCTCCGCATGAGTCGCCGCCTTCGCCTGAGCGCGGACTTCGCGCCGCCCCCCTTCCTCCCCGCCATCCGGACCGATGCGCTCTTGCCCAAGGTCGAGAAGAAGCCGCCGCTGCTCCGCACGGCCGGCCAGTTGGAGCAGCTCTTCGGACCGCATCTCGCCGCCACCAAGGAAACCGCCGTCATCAGTTCTTTTCTCCTCTCCCGCGAGACGCTCATCGACGCGGCGGAAGTCGCGCATGGTCGCGGCGCCCGGACTTACTGGCTCACCTGTGATGCGCGCCTGGCCCAGATGTTCGACGAGTCGACGTCGGCCCAGCGCATCAAGCAGGATATGGCGCTTTACCAGGAATTCGGCCTCCTCGCGGAAGCGGCCGTGGTGCGTATCGGCTCCTTCCATGCCAAGTTCCTGCTGGTCGATCCCACCACGCCCAACCGGAAAGGATGGCTCACTTCGGCGAACCTGGTCTCCGCGGCGTGCGATCAAAACGTCGAGTTCGTGACCGAGCTGACCGGGCGGGAAATCGCCCTGCTCTATCAGGTGACCCGCTATGCCTTCTGGCACGAAGCGAACACCGAGGTCATGACGGATGGCTCCCTGAAATCAGTCCCCTGTCCGGTCCAGTTCCCGCTCCCACCTAAAGACGCGGAACTACTCTGGACGGTGGGCACCAAGGCGCACAGCTTGCGAGAAGCCGCCTTCGAGATCGTTGAGTCAGCGAAAAGCTCGCTGACCCTGTGTGGTTATACCTGGCAGCAGAACCACCCGCTTTTGATGAAGGTAGCCAAGAAGGCCCGGGAAGGGGTAGACGTCCGGATCTTCGTGCGGGAGACTAACGAGGCGAAGCGCCATCCGACGAAGGTGCTCAATGCCCTCCTCGAAGCCGGCGCGAAGATCTACAGCGTGCCCGGGCTGCACGCCAAATTCCTGCTCAACGAGAGGGATGGATTCATGGGCACGGCCAATTTCGCCGCCAAGGGGCTGGATGACGGGTACGAGATTGGCCTGCGCCTCCGCGACGATCGTCTAGAGCAAGCTCGAGCGGCGCTCAGCTGGATGCAGAACGCCGCGACCGAGGAAATCTCCTTCCAGTCGCTCATCGGCCCCGCCGATTTCCAATCCGGCCGTCAGTTCCAGCACCCCGCCCGTCCCGAAATCATCTACCGCCTCGAGGAACGTCGGGCTCTACCGACACGTCAGCTCGTGGCGAGCTGCGCGAGCAAACTGGCCGCTGAAGCTCAGGCCGAACTCGACCTGGCGGAAAGCCGCTTGGCTCAGACCAAGAATCCGCGCGGCGAATGGTGCACCGAAGAAGGCCTCCACGTGAAGCTCTACCGGGAGATCAATGTATCCGTCGAGATGTCCGCACCCACGGTACCGTTGAAGCTCCGGGACGGCAAGCTCCCCAAGGAAGAACCGCAACTCGTGAAGCATGCCGGTAAGCGCTGGGTAACCATTCCCTTCAGCGAGGGCGACACCGCCCTGATGGAGGCCGCTCTCGCCTTAGCCCAAAAGGAAAAGTGCTCCGTCGCCTACTGGGACAAGAACCCCTGATCAGCTCTTCGTGTTCCGCTGGTGCGGGCCGATGTAGCCGATGACCCACAAGTTCTTGCTGTCGTCCCAAAGGAACCCGATCCGGATCATGTTCGCCGGATCCGCGCCGACCCCGAACTTAAGGTGCTGCTCGGCATAGGCCTTCTTGCCGCTGGCCAGCGCATAATCAACGCGGTACCACTCTTCATAACGACCGAGCGTCGTCACGGTCTGATTGCCCGCGTAAGACCAGTTCGGCAGCACCTTCTTCAGGCTCTCTTCCGGCATGCCGATCGCCTTGCTGAGAGCCTTCGACTCCCAGAACGGGCCGGCCAGCCAGCGGAACGCCGTGAGGACATCGGTGGGATGGGCGAACGGCGATTCCAAGTCCGACTTAGAGTTGAGGGCAAAGACCATCTTGCCGGCCAACTCCTTCTGCGCGACTTCCACAGCCTCGGTCAGTGAATTCACTTCCGGGACATAACGTAAAGCCGTGCGATAGGGTTCACCGGCGCGAACCCGACGCATGCCCTCGGAGGCGATGCGGCGCCATTCACGGAGGATGGTGACTTCGTCCCAGAGCTTCTCATTCTCGGACTCGAGTCCTTTGACCCGCTTCTCCAAGTCATCGACGTCCTTTACATAGTCGTCGCACAGCTTGTCCTTCTCCGCTTCCAGCGCCTGCACCCGGGCCTGTAATTTATTCGTGTCCTGGGCCAAGGCGTCCGTCCCTCCGGGGCCGGACTTCGCCGAAGATTGCAGCTTTTGCAGTTCCCCCGCGCGGACCATGCCTTCTACGTCCTGCCAGAAGACAAAGCCGGGGTAAGGGCGATGGGCGCTGACTTCAGCCAACTGACCCACGACATTGTCAATGAAGCCAACCGCCTTCTTGGACTCCAGGGACGTCTGGATGCTTTCCACCGACAGCAGTGGATGGGCGTAGGGGTTGGCTTCGCGCGTAAAACCGGGGCGATAGATACGGATCGAGCCACCCCAGCAGACCAAGCGATTCGAGCCGACCGCAGCCTCCAGCGCGAAGGTCGTATCCCATGACTCCGCGACCATCACGTAAGCCAAGGAGCCCAATTTCCGCGCCCAGAGCTCCGGCTCGACCAGCAACTGGCCGTCGCGATTTCGGGTGATGAGGACCACCGCATGCTGGCGACTGGGCGACACCAGGAAATCCACGAAGCCATCGACCTCGGCTTTCTTCAGTTCGTAAGGCTTCTCTGAAAGAGGACGGCTGGCCTGCGCATCTTTTCCGCCAAAGCGACGGAGCATCTCAATGACGATGTTCGGCTGGCTGGAACGTCGCGTAATCGGCTCGCCGCGATCCTCGACCCAGGCGACGCCAACCTCGCAGGTGAAACGGGTAGCTGCCGCCTGTTGGCCGACCGTGAGATTGATGATCCAGCGCAGGTTATCATCTTCGCTGTCGGGATGCTGCACTTGGATGGCCCAAATCGATTGAGTCGGTTCATTGACAAAAGTGGCCTCGACGGACCAGCCCGCGCCCAGAATCGTCAACGGCCGAGAAACTGCCTGGCCGTTCCACCCTTCCGGGCGCACCAAGCCTTGGCGCGGCTTGCCCTGACGCACGAAGATCCAATCTTCGACTACGGCGGCGATTTCATCGAGCTTGGCCGGCGGACGCTGCAGGAAGAATGCCGTGCGATAGAGGGGCTTCATAGGCTGATTCAATCTCGCCAGTGGCTCCGGGCAAGACCATCTAGGTGACAAAGCGATGGCCCACGTTCCGAAACCAATCCGTCTCCAGAAGACCCTTAAAGAAGGGCTACGGCGATGCGTCTATCGGCGCTGGGAAGCGTCGGTGAAGGGCTCCGTGCTGATCACGAAGACGACAGAGCTGGAACGGATGTACCGCGGAAATACGCCCTATCCTATCGGGAAGCCGAAGGCCAACCGCCGGACATATGGCTCGCCGAGTCTGGCAAAGCTAGCCCTCCAGCGTGCCCACGAACGAAGGAAGTCAGCAGGCTATCGGCCGTCCTAACGTCCATCCCGCCTAAAGCCCGGCATTTCATTGAAGATCGTGACGTGCACATGCCCCAGGCAGAGCGCCGCTAACTCTCCCTGGACATAGTAGAAGTGCAAGACCGCCTCGGGTGAAATCGGGAAACTGCTGGCTTGGTCGAAATGATCACGGCCAGACCAATTTATAAAGAGATCTCCGATGGCTGACGAATGCATGTGCTTGCTGCAAACCATCGACCCGACCTTCAATTTCAGCGAACTGCCAGGCTGCCGCAGACAAGGCAGTCCCGGGCTGCGCGTCGGGGCACCAGACCGACGGGCTTCCCCGACCTTGTAATACCGCTGGAGCCGCATCGCGACAAACGCCCCTGTGCCCGCCTCGAAATCCAATTCCAGCTGAGACTGGAACTCGTCCTCGATAGTGATCGTCATCAAGGGGCCCCCTGTTGTCTCAGGCCTTACTTCGACCACCGGCCCCCATCCCGCGGCGATATGAAACGACCCCTTCGGAATCCTCGGGTCCGCTTGCAGCAAAGGGTTAGCCTGGACTTCGCTCCAATCACTGAAAATCCGTCGGTACAAGGCTTCCGGATCGCTAATGTGGGGAAGATGACGACGCAGAAACGCCGGGAAGGCCTGACGGAAATAAGCCCTACCTTCCTCGATAATTGGAGCCAGCGTGAGCTCGTTGCGGAAAAGGGTGTCAGATCGACGCTGAATGTAATCCGTCTCGTCGACGTCGAAGAGATTGGTGTGCGTCAGGGCCATCGTTGGCTCGGCGATATACATACAGGCCCCGGGGCACGCGCCCGTGAGCTTGGGATAGTCAGTCAACCGTCGATAGCGCTCATAACTTTCCTGGCGATGCTGGTACATCGCTTGGTCCATCAACGAAGTGAAATACAGGGCGGTCGCATAGTACGGACGGCGTTCGAGCGGGATGACGTGGAGCGCCAACCGTGGCTCGACGAGGTAGTTCATCGAGATGGAGTAGGACTCCGGCGACTTCATGAAGTGCTTCCGCTGGCCGGCCGGCATAGCCTCAAGGAATGCGGCCAAGTCCGCCGGGAACTGCCGCTCGAAGTAGTCCTGGAAGGTCAACTGACTCACGCTAGGCGGGCTTACTCGAAGCCATGCGTATCGATCTTCAGCGATTTGGCGTTCTCGTTGACGGTCCGGAGGGTGTTATCCGGGATGCCATTCGGCACGGTTACCTCGAGGGTATAGGTGATCTTCACCTCGGCGCCAGGGATGCTGGCAAGGTGCGCGACCACGTTCTCGTCGATCTTGCCGATCTTCATCAGGGAACGATGTCCATCCATGGACGTCGTCGCATGAAAGAAGGTCGGCTGCTTCTTTTTCAAAGGCTCCGTAACCGTCGTTGGGTCGATGGGCGTCGTCGGACCTGTACCAACCCCGGTGCCCGTCGGCGTAGGCTCCACTTCTAGGTCAAGCTGGGCCTTGGCGACCTCACCCTTGACCAGCAGGCCGCGATTCCCTTCGGCGATGGCCATGATCTTGCCCGCGGAAAGACCTCGGTAGCGATTGGCCTTCTCGTCATAGGATTCGGCAAATGCGAAGGCATCCGTAACCCAGGTGGTCTGCTGCAGGCCGTCGGCGACACCGTCGTAGAGGACCTTGGAGTTGAGCAGGCGCGGTAGGTAGACGTAGCGGGGGAAGTGTTCGGCCAAATCCGCGAGGGCCACATGATGCCCCACCCACAGTGGCACGCGGTCCAGTTCCATCCGCAGACGGGAGCCGCCGAGCTTAACGACGAGCAGCTCGTCGTTCAGCAGCTTCTTCTGGCAGGCGTGCAGGATGTTGTCGCCGCCAGTCGCCCGTAGGGGCTTCAGCACGACCGGCTCCTGAGGGCTGGCCTGCGAGGGTACCAGCATCATCTTATACACCTCTGGAATGCGCCCCTCTAGGCCGCTTTCCGCCGTGCGCAGCTGCGTGCTTGCCTGGTTTAGAAGATGGGGCGTGAGGTTAAGCGTCTCTTTCTCGTCGACGATGGATTTCCAGGCGAGGTAGCGGCGGGCCTGCTCATCAAGCTCCTGGAGCCGATTCTTCTCCGGCACGAGGAAGACCAAAGCGTTCTGGTAGAGGCGAGGCGCATTGCCGCGCTTCGATAGCAATTCGCCAGCCTTCAGCAAGGCCGGCGACGTGGGCTCGTTCGTGTATGGAGTATCGATGCCCAAGACCACGAGACGGGTGACGGGGCTATCTTGAACCTCGCTCGAATCCTGCGGCATCACGTGGATACCGCCGAAATACTTCGTGCCTTGGGCCAACATCTGGAGACGGCGTTCTAATTCGGCTTGGACGGCCTCCGGGCGACCTTTGAGGTTCTCGGCGCGGTCTTGGGCCAACTTCGTGACGGTAGGCTGCGTGCCATACCAGTAACGACTGCCGTCTTGATAGAGGAAGGTCGCGGAGGTCGACAGACGGCGCAGCGCATCACCGTAAAGACCGGGCGACTCACCCGGCATCACGCATCCGAGCTTCACCCGCTTCTCGTCGATGCCACGATTAGGGGTGTCGGCCTTTGGCGCCGAACCGATGTAGATGGCACGCGCAGCACGACGGGTAGCGGCGAATCGGCCGAGTCCGGGAACTTCGGTGTCGATCCGGCGCGGCAAGGAAGAGGGGCCGTCGACGTCTTTCTCGATGATCGGGGCCCAGTTATCCGAAAGATACCGGGTGAGTTCCTGCTGCACCACCGGGTCGTCGATCGGGATGCTCGAGGGCATGATCATCGGACTACGGTCGTTGCTCTGCCACAAGGAGTGAATCACCGACGCCATCAGGCGCAGCACGCCACGGGTGCGCTGGAAGCGGACGAGCGTGGACCAATCCGAATAGAGGCGATCGAAGAGTTCGGGGTGGATGGGATAAGCGGCCTGAATGCGGCGCTCGTAGTCGCCGTCACGGCATTCCGCGGGGAATTCCATGTGCTGCTCCTGATAGAGCTCAGCAAAACGCTTGGCGACCAGGTCGCGCTGACGCGATTTCTGCTCATCGGCCAAAGGCGCGAAGAGACGACGGCGGACGATCTCGAAGCTTTCTTCCGGCGAGGCTGGACGCCAGGTGGACTCCAGCCGACCGATGACGTTACTGATACGATCGAGGGCCGCGCGGCCGCGCTCGCCGCCGACTTCCATGTCGTCCGTCTGGGCATGCGGCGAAGTCGCGGTATCGGAGGCCGGCAAAGAAACCACCAGCAGACAGTTCTTAGCTAGCTTAGCTGACTCGGTCAGCGCCTGGGCGAAGCTGAAATGGGTCTCAAAGGAACCGCCCGGGAGCTGATTGAGGTCGTGCAGCTGACGGGCGTAGGCCACCCATTCGTCGACGAGGATCAGGCACGGGGAATACTTGTCGAAGAGTTCGCGGAGGCGATCGCCTGGGTTCGTGGCCTTCTCGTCGTCAGCGGCGACCATCGCGTAGCCTTCCTTGCCGCCCAGCTGCCAGGCCAGTTCGCCCCACAGGGTGCGCACCACGGTGCCATCGGCCTTCTTGGTGGGATTGCCAGGGGAGATCTTATTGCCGACCAGCACTGCGCGGCGAGCCTTCGGTACGTCAGTGACCCCGGCTTCTTTGAGCACAGCTTCGGCGCCGAGCAGCGACTGGGGTTTCACACCAGAAAAGAGGTGCCAGAGGGCCAGCATGGAGTGCGTCTTGCCGCCCCCGAAGTTCGTCTGCAGGCGCACGACGGAGTCACCCCCGTTATTCTTGAGGCGCTTGAGGCCACCGACCAGGAGGCCCTTGAGATTCTCCGTCAGATAGGTGCGCTGGAAGAACTCGACCGGGTCTTTATACTCCGCCACGCCCTGGCCCAGATAAACTTGCCAGAGATCAGCCGCGAATTCCGCCTGCTGATAGAGGCCTTGGGCCACGTCATTGTGCGGAGTGATGACTTCCCGCCAAGCGGGAAGCCCGTGCGAAGTTTCGAATTCTAGTGACTGGTTCTGCTGACGACGAGCCTCGGTCCGAGCACCTTCTAGATAGCGCAAACGTAGCACCTCTAGCTTTTCAGCGCCAGCCTGGTCGGCGACCGGTGAGGAAATCGCGAGGAGCAAGCGCTCGATTGTGTCGAGCGTACGATAGACATCGTCACCGGTAAACTTGGTCTCCTCGTGCGCCCAGCGATTCCGGACATCGCGGAGCTCTACCACCATGCTGCGGTGAGTGCGAGAGAAGTTGCTACTGAAAACATCGCCCCAGCCTGCTTCCATGATCTTGAAGATCGCGGAAGTATCCCAGGTCGCGATGTCGTCGGACAAGCCTTGGGTGTTCGAAAAGTATCCCTTGGCCGTCTTCAACGCATCGTCCGGAAAGACTCGTTTGAATTCAGCAGCGACGTAAGGTGCTAAAGCCGTGTTGAGCAGCTTTAACGCTTTTCCGATACGATCATAGTTGGAAACGGACATGTGTGTTTAGATTAGTTGTCGAGATTGAGTTCACCCGGGCGAGCCGTCGGAGCCGGCGCTTCCTTCGATCGAGCCACCAAGTCAGGCCAGACGACGATAAGGTCGTTGTAAAGTTGGCCCTCAGTCGAACGCTTCTTCTTTTCGCAGATGCCGTAGAGGCGGTACGCCAGCTCTTTAGCCGGATCTGCCTTGTCGCCCAACCGAGCCAACATCGCTGCTGCTGGAGCTTCCCCTTGTTTCTGAAGTCGAACGAGATGGTGTAACATCTCCCAGACTGTAAGCCTTTTGTCGGTTTCGGGCGCCCAATCGCCTGGAAGCTCCTCTGGCTTATAAAGTCGGACACTTCCTGCGCTGCTCACTGCAACGCCTGCTTCAACAACACCATGCACAGCAGTGTTCTTGGCGCGGGCCAACTGGTCGGCCTGTCCGAAATCACCCCTCCCAAATGCAAATTGCTCAAACCAAACAACCGCCCAGCGCGTGTCAGCATCCCAGTTCCCTTCACCTTGGGCTAATTGTTCATCTAGCACTTCGTTGACTAACATAAGTGCATCACGGACTTTAAGCGGGTTACCGTCGGAACCTATCACCTTTGAATATCTTGAAAATATTGCCATACCCGGCCCAATCGAAGCTTGGGCGAGGTCTACTGGTGCAATATTTCCTGCCTGAAGCCTCGCAATTGCGACTGGAAGCTCCGCCTTAAGAGCATCCATGAACTCACGTCGCGTAGCGGCGTAAAGATCAGTCAAGCGCGGTCGGCATACAATTACGATGCTGGATGCTAAAGCATTATTACCCATGGCTATCTGCCTTGTCTTCATTTCGGTTCTAACAGGCCAAGTTCCACTTATTGAAAAACCTGCGCTTAATACCGCCTCAAGAAACGTCTCCCAGCCCGTACTTAAGGTTCCTTGCCCATCTGACTCTTCAGATTGTTTAAACGCGTAATAAATTGTCACAGGACTAACCGGATGGGCCAATTGTGCGAGCTGCTTCATGGCTGAAGACATGCCGTCCATAAAAAATTGTCCGGCCTTCTCCTTCCCTCCGTGCCTTGCTGGTGTCGCGACCAGTTCTTCTGCCTTAGGTACTGCGATTGTTGAAAATATATCTGGATAAACAGCCTTAAGCGAACGGCTTAACCATACATAAAAGAAATCCGACAAATCGGCGTAGCCTATGTTGTCGTAATAAGGGGGATCGGTCGAAATCACCTTGTTCTCTGATGTTTTTTGCCTCGATGCATCGGCCTGATAGACATGGCCAGGAACAGTTGGATTCATCCAATTTAATGGATCGTAAGAATAAAAAAGGGCCGCATCGATGCTTCCTGTGGCCCCCGCAAAAAAGTTCGGTTCAGCGTAATCCCAAAGCATCGAAAGAGTCTGGCGCCCAAAGCAATGCTGAGCCTTTTCCCCCGTGCTATTCCACCGAACTAAGCTGTTCCCCGTCATTGCCATTCTATCAATCGCAAATGCTAAATATACGCTGACTGCCTCAGCATATGCGTTGGCCCCCTTGCCGCCTTCAAACAATTTCTTTTCATCAACCGCACCTTGGCACTTCCGTGCATCGGCCAGAATACGTTCACGAACTTCAGTAACTAGGTCCGAAAAAGTCGTCAGGGCCACCAGTTGCCGAGAGGTAAATAGGTCGCCCCATTTAGTCATTCCGTAATTGCCGATTCGAAAACCTAATGCTTGCTGGAAAAACTCGACGTCCGGAGTCCAGCCCGGCTTAGCATTTAGCGCCGTATCTTCATGAGACTTAGTCGGAGATAGATATATCCTCCCGCGGTCGCCCTCCAGTACGATTGCCATTAGCTTAGATCCAATTCGCTGCGCTTGGCCCTCAGCACGGATATACTCAGCCGTTATTGGACTGTTTGACATCAAGCAGCGAAAATTCGCACCAGCTCCAAGCTTGGTTCCGCTCTTAACAGCCTCCAAATCTTCCGGCATGCCAACCTTAATTTCAAATTCATATCCCTGGCTAGTTATTGCCGGGTTCACATATACCTCTTTCCCGGCCTTCGTCGAAAGCATGAAACTGGAGACAATTGGAACATGAACTTCAGAAAACGCCGGATTAGGGCTCTTAACCGTTCTCGCCCATATCCATGATATTACCGTGAACTTCTTGTTGAGATGTTGCCGTAAATCTGGCCTTTCTGCTGCTAACTCCTCGGTAATGGTAACTTCAGGGTATAGGTGTCCAATACGACTCAGCGCCTCTTCTCGCATCCAGTTACCGTAGTAGCGTACATCGTCAGAAAAACCCTGAAGCCCCTTCCACAAAGTCATCGCCTTCTGTTGCTCATGTTTCCCTATCCATTCTGGATTTACTGGCGTACGCCCGCAAAACCTAGAAGGAATTTCTATCATCGCCTTGTTTATAACAACGGCGACAGGGTTAAGGTCGGTGGCAAAGCTCTCGAGCCCAAGTCGCTGTGCTTCTAACGGCAAAGCTCCACCCCCTGCAAATGGATCGTGAAAGCCCGGCAGCTTATTACGGTCGAAAATAACTGCGGCTTCCGGATGGTCGGCGTTATCGGAACATGCTCGACGCCAGCTAACCATAATCTCTTCTCGTGCCGCCCGGAGTAGATCTTCATTTGTTGTATTCTCCCATTGAACCAAATCTTCGATTAACTTGAAGAGGCGCTTCCTCTCTTTGTCTTGAAGCTTTGCACTTGGGAATAGTTCTGGATTTGCAGACGGGTCATCGACCATCTGAGCAAAAATCACCGCGCGCGCAGCTGCCAAAGGACGGCGGGCCCAATACAGATGAAGCGTGCTCGGATGCCCATGCCGAATTGATTTTTCTTTCGCTGAAGCGAGATTAATCGCCTCCAGCGGAAGGGCTACCTCGATAAGCTTCTTGCGGGTCTTGACGGTGGTCACTGGGGAAGAGATTTGATGAGTTTGGCGAGCACGGGATTGTTCGCGGCTTCGTCGGTATCGACGCTGCAGTTGTTGGCAAAGATGTCAGCCTGCTTCTCGGCTTCTTTACGGACCTCGGTCAGGTGATGCAGGATCCGGGCCTCGAGCTCCTTAAGTCCCTCGATGAGGTCGTCCTGGATGGACGCATAAGTCCGGCTGACGATATCGCGGGCCCGGGATTCCAGAATATCGAGCATGCGCTGCTTCATGCCGGCACCCGTCTCCAAGCCGGCCCGGGTCAACGCCGGCACCAGTTCCTGCTGCGCGACGGCAATCAGGCGGTTCGCCATGGCGATCCGGCGTTCCCGGACGGTGACTTCGATCTGGCGCAAGGAGGCTTCAGTCATGACGCTGAGCTTGTCCTCGAACCATTTTACCTGCTCGGCGTAGTGTTTTGTTCGGTCCGCTTTGACGACCGATTGGAGAATCCGGGACACCTCGCCGCCGTAACCGGCGCATCGGAACTTCACGGCTTCGACATATTCGCGGACGACCCCACGGGTGTCCTGGGTGAAGAACCTGTCCCAGACCAACGGCAACATCTTCTGCAAGGGAGCGATGACGTCTTCGCCCATGTTGATGCGCTTGCCGCGCGAAGTGACGTGCTGCCCCCCGCGGCGGGCGGCGGCACGCAACGAACCCCAATGGATATTCCGCCAGATTTCGACTACTTCGCCCACGCCCGAGCGAGCTTCCGCCAGATACGTCGACAGGTTTTGATTAAACGCGTCACGGAAACCAGCCAGGCGATCGGTCGAGCGGACGTGGTGGGTTTCGAGCTGGAGGCGGAAATCACGATCGGTCGCTTCCACGTGAGATCGGAGGCGTCGAACCACTTCGGCAGGTACCCCTTGGGCACGAAAAAAGCCGACGACATCGCGGCGAAGCGCCTCCAGTCGCTTTGAGGCGATGCGTTCTTGATAGGAGGCCGCTTCGGATTGGCCGATGGACTCGAGATGCTCCAAGACCCCCGGGATACCGGTATCGGGTTCCGTCAGATCGAGGCTGGTTCGATAGCGGCCGACCTTCATCAGGCGGCAATAGGCCACCGAAGAGACCATGTGGACCGGCACCTGGCCGGCCTTTGCGACCAGGCTTTCGGTATCCGCCGGATTGCTGCCCGGAGGCGCAAAGTCGCGGACCATGTCCTTCAGCGTCTGCCGGGCTTTGACCGCGCTCTGTTCGCGGTAAGCATTGACGAGCTGGGCGTCAGTGCAGTCCTCGGGGAGGCCGAGCCCATCCGCGTGGGCATGTTGAATATGATCCGCCTGCGTGCCGACCAGGCCGAGGGAGTGATAGTTGCCGTAGATGAGGAGGTCGCGCAGGACCTTCTCATCGCGCAGGATGGTATGAATGTCCTTGGTCATCCCGCGGACCATATTGAAGACGACCCACACGTAAGGAGAGCGGCGGAGATAATCGCGAGTCACCTCGACGCGTGCCGCATTCGGATCGTTGAGCCCAGGCAGGTCGACGAGGACCAGGCCGCGAGGTAGCTGCGGATAAGAACCCACGATGTCGACCTGCTTCACGAAGGGCCAGAGCACGCTCTCGCCGCGGATTAACTTGCGGATCTCCGCCAGCATCGGCTTGGCGTCATCAAACGCCAGCTCGCGACGGGAATCATCGTCGAAGACCTCCTGGACTTCTTTCGGCAACGGGAGCTGGCGGACATCGACGCCGGGGACAGCCAGGGCTTCCTTACCGAAGACGGCTTCAATCCGCGCCCGGGCCGCGCGTACCATCTGACGAGTGACCTCCTGTTCGTCGTCATCGCCAGACTCCGGCTCTACGGTCGTGGCCAGGTAATCAAGGTCCTGGGCCCATTCTTCTTCGGTGATGAACTGGACCGTGGCGCGATAACCAGGCTCTTCCGAGTGTCGGACCGTGGTGACGAAAGCCGTGCAGGGCTCCATCACGCCGACCGGCAGGACCTCCTGGCAAAGCAAGGCGTTGAGGAACGTCGATTTCCCGGCCCCGGTGGTGCCGACGAGCGCGATGCGGACTTCGGCGGGCTTATCGAGTAGCTCTAGGATCGCATCGGCCTCACGCACGAACTCTTGGGACTTCTCCGGGAAGACCTCGGCGACGTCTTGGCGGAGCCAATCCATGGTCGCACCGGCGAGGCGGCGGATTTCGGCCCGGTCGAGAAAAGCCGGGTGTCCACCGAGGAGTTGCTTGAGCGGCGCCCACGCCTCCATACCGGCTACAAAATAATGCGCCGTAGAACCCAGCCGACGAGTGGTGAGCATCTGCTTAACCTGCTCCAAGGAGTAGTCTCCAGGCAGCTGCTTACCTTGTTCCGCGAGTAAATATCGAGCCATGGCTTAAACGATGCGTTTGGCGCCGGGGAGGCTGAGGAGTTTCTTGATTTCGAAGTTGATGGACGAGACCCCGAAGCCCGGCTCCTTGTCGAAGGGGTTGGTGATGTAATAAACCTGATGGGTGCCGTCGTCAGCGAAGCGCACCAAGGCCAGGATGAAGTCTTCGGGCTTGTTCAGCGAGTAACGGACCTCATTCTGCGTGACCGTGATCGTGTCAGCATCAGCCTGGCGACCCTTCACCTCGATGAAGCGGACCTTCGAGTTCTTCGTGTCGACGCTCTCAATATCGTAGCCGAGCTTCTCAAGTTCGCGGTCGACGGGGGAATGACCCCAGCTCTTCTCGAGCTCCATGACGATGAGTCGGGCCTTCGCCGCGGAAACTTGGGTGTCGACCGGTTCGGTAGGCGCAGGAGCGCTTTCGCCTTGGATCTTCGCCAACAGACCGGCGGGGAGGACCAGGCAGGCGCCGACGACCGTAGGAGCCTTCGACTTGAGGTGACGCTCGAGCTTCAGGTAGTCGAGGCGCTTGTGCAGACGCGCGTCGAGGTCTTCCGCACGGCGGGATGCCTGGGCGGAATTCAAGCGACTGCTGCCGCCGCCGGCACGCTCCTGCTCGCGCAGCTGTTGGGCGCGATGATCCCAGTAGTTGATGGCGGCGCTGAGGCGCTGCTTGACGGCTTCGGCCGTCTTATCGATGAGGGCCAGCTTATCGGCCTTCACCTTGTCGAAGTGCTTCGGGACGGCGTGCTGGATCGCGTAGATGACCGCCTCGCGCTCCAAACCTCCAGCGGCCCAAGAGAGTTCCGGGCGAGCCATGATCTCCTCCACGGTCGGTTCTCCGGCCTTGAGCGGACGGTAGTCGAGATAGGGAGCGTACTGAATGGTCTGCTTTTCTCCGGTCGGTTTCATTTCCACGTAGAGCAGCTGACGGGAAACCGTACGCGGGACTTCTTGGTCCCCGACCTTCTTCATCACGCCGTCTTCGACCACGTGCTCGAGATAGACCAGGACACGCGGAGTCGTGCCGTCGTCACGCTCGTCGACGAGCACCGCACCTTGACGGAGGAGGTCACGATTACGCTCGATGGTGAGGTCGATGGTGCAATCGAGCAGCGGATGCCCAGGGCACAAGAAGGTGGCAGGAATCTGGCCAGGGGGAGAAAGCTTATCTTTCTCGAACGTCACCCGCTCATAGCGGGGAAGGACCGGCGCGACTCGTCCAATCTCCCGATCACGGGCCATGATGGCGCCAGGCACACGTTCAATCTGGTAGCGACGCTCTTCCCCTGAAGCGGCTCGCATCGCTCCGCCCAGCTGCTGGAAGGCCTCACGGAAGAAGGCTTCGACGTAATGAGGCTGCAGACGAGCCGCCTCGGCGCGCTCCATCTCGACGCGGAGCTGCGCGATGCGTGCGGAATCAAGGACCGTCTTCTGCAGGGAGCCGCCTTCCACGAGGTCGGTGAGCTGCCGGTGATTCACGCCGCCTTCGACTTTTTTGTACAAACGCTCGCGGACGGTGGGATCGTCGCCGTAACGAATCGCCTCGACTAAAAGCTCACGCAGCGGAGCCCCCTCGAATTGGAGCTTACCCAGGACATCGAACACCTGGCCGCCCAAGGCCTGGCGGGCTAATTCAAGTTTTTCGAGCAGCTGCTTGTAGACGTCGCCTTCGCGGGTGTTGATCGCGATGAGGTTCCAAAGATGGCAGACTTCCGTCTGGCCGATGCGGTGGATTCGGCCGAAGCGCTGTTCGAGACGGTTCGGGTTCCACGGCAAGTCGTAGTTCACCATCAGGTGGGCACGCTGCAGATTGATACCTTCACCGGCGGCGTCCGTGGCGAGGAGAATGAGGACCTCGGGCAGGCCCTTGAAGCGCTCCTGGACGATGAGACGCTCTTCACGGCCCATCCCGCCATGGATGTGGACGACCGGTTCCTCGCGGCCGAAATATTTAGTCAGGCGAGCCTGCAGATAGTCCAAGGTGTCCCGATGCTCGGTGAAGATGACCAACTTGCGTTGCGGCTGCCCGGCGGCGGGGCCGACCGGGACTTCGTACTTACCTTCACCTTGGGTCGGCCGAGCCGGATAAATCTCCGCTAGCAGGCCACTGAGCTCCTTCCACTTACGGTCGACACCTGAGGCGACGACCTTGCGGGCGAGGTCGACGAGTTTCGCCAGGGTGATGATTTCCTGCTCGAGTTCCGCGATCGTCTTCGCGGCCGTCGCCTGATCGACGACTTCACCAGCGGCGATATCGCCTTCGTCGGTCGGGTCATCTTCGTAATCTTCCACGTCGGAAACGTCGACCAACCCGCCCTTGCCCACGACCACGACCTGGGTCTGCCCCATCTTGAGCTCCTGAAGCTGGGTGTTGAGTCGATCGTGACGACGCTGGAGAGACTTGTAGATTGCCTGCGGGGACGAAGCCAGGCGGCGCTGAAGGAGCGTGAGCGCGAAGCCGACGCTGACCTTACGCTTGCCGTCTTCGATCTTATCGGCGCGGTTGAACTCATCACGCACGTAAGCGGAGACGGCGCTGTAGAGCAGGTTCTCCTCCTCGGTCAGCTGATAAGGCACGGCATGCGCGCATCGTTCCGGGAAGAGCGGCGTGCCGTCGAACTTGAGGAGATTCTCCTTCACCATGCGGCGCATCATGTCATCGCAAGCGACCGTATGGACGCCGTCGCGATGCTTGCCCTCGAAGCGATCGCTATCGAGCAGCGCCATGAAGAGATCGAAGTCCTCGTCCTTGCCGTTGTGCGGCGTCGCCGTCATCAGTAGCAGGTGCCGGGTGGTCGGGCCGAGATTGCGCGCCAGGGAGTAGCGCTGGGTATACTTGACCTCATTGCCTGAGTAGGACGCCGACAGCTTATGCGCTTCGTCGAAGATGATCAGGTCCCACTGGCAGTCTTCATGCCGAAGCTTTTTCTGCGTCTCCTCATCACGCGCCAGCTTGTCGAGCCGCGCGATGACGAGGTTGTTGGCCATGAACCAATTCGACGCGGAGGCTTCCAGCTTGTCGTTCGTGCAGATTTCGAAGTTCAGGTTGAACTTCTTGGTGAGCTCATCCTGCCACTGTTCCGAAAGGCTGCCTGGCGTCACGATCAGGCAACGATGCAGGTCGCCTCGGGCGATGAGCTCCTTGATGAGCAGGCCGGCCATGATCGTCTTGCCGGCGCCCGGATCATCCGCGAGGAGGAAACGGAGCGGCTGGCGCGGCAGCATCGACTCGTAGACCGCCGTGATCTGGTGGGGTAGCGGCTGCACCGTGGAGGTATGGACGGCGAGCACCGGGTCGAACTGGTGGGCGAGCCCGATACGGTGGGCTTCGGAGACCAGGCGGAACTTCGCGCCATCCGCATCAAAAGACCAAGCCCGGCCTTGCTGGGTCACTTCCAGGGAAGCTTCGCGATCACGGCCGATGATCTCCGAACTGATGCGTCCGGACGCATCTTTGTAGATCGCCTCCAGCGTGTCCGAGCCGAACCACGTCACGCTCTGGATCACCGCCAAGGCGCCGGCCGGCAAGATGCCGCGGACGTTCGTCCCGGGCGTGAGCTGTTCCAGTTTGGCAGGCATGGGGAAAGGGGAACCGCTGGTATGTCCACCCCAGGCGATAACGCAAATTCAACCTAGGCGAACGCCCTAGGAACATGGAATATAATCACCGCCTTGCGTCCGGGGCGGCGCGGGCTTGCCACCCCCTCCTGGGGGGTTATGCCTGACGCACGCATGAGTGAGATTAACCAGTTGATCGCCCTAGTCCGGCAGTTCCGGGATGAGCGCGACTGGGCGCAGTTCCATAACGCCAAGGACCTGGCGGCCGGTCTGAGCATCGAGGCAGGGGAGCTGCTTGAACAATTCCTATGGAAGCAGCCCCAGGAAGCCGACCAGGCCAAGGTCCGGGCCGAGCTGGCCGACGTCCTGATCTTCGCCCTGCTGCTGGCCCATGAGCAGAAAATCGACCTCAATCAGGCCATCCGGGACAAGCTCGCCGAGAACGCCGCCAAGTACCCCGTCGACAAGGCCAAGGGCCGGTCGACCAAGTACGACCAGCTCTAACCGATGCGGCTCAGCGCCCTCCAGGACACCAAGGCGATCTACCGGGTCACGGGCACCCCTGAGAACTACTTAACTGCTTTAAAATCAAGTACTTGGGGGTTTAGAGATAACCCTAGGCTGCTGAGCCAATGGACCAAGCTTCAGCCGGGGGATGTCATCTTCTTTCACTCCTCCCAGTCCGAAAGCCGGTTCCTGGCGACCAAAGAGCTCTCGTCCCGGGTGGTGGGCTTCGGGGTGGTCGGAAACCACTTTTTTACGGGCACCACCCCTCTTTGGATCGAGGAGTTCGAGGCCGGGCAGGTCATCTACCCCTATCGCTTCCACTTCAGCGAGATCTACCTCTTCGCTGACATCCCCGTCGGGGGTGACTGGGATAGCCAATCTTTGGCTAAACAGGCCACTACGGCGGAACTTCTCCGCCGACTGCTCGCCGCCGGCATCCCGCTCAAGGAACTACCGAACTTCCCGAAGATGGGTTCGTACTCGAGCATCCAGGACGGTCCTACGAAGGAAGCGCTGCTCGCCGGGACCCGTGGGCTCTACGCCTACCGAACCCGCGAAGAAGACGAAGATGCCCTCCCCACTCGGCTGACCGCGCTTGCGGAAGTCCGCGGCGAGAAAGATCTGCTGCGACATACGACCGGCCTCACCCAGTTCGAAGACGTCGGCAGTCGCGTGCTCCGGCTCGACGACGGCCATCGCCAGGTCGACCTTCGGAAGCTGCAGCGCGCCGAGACCGCCCATGCCGACATCCTCTCCCTGCTCTACCGCAAGCTCAGCGAGCGCGGCTACGAGTGCTTCAAGAACAACCACATCGACCTGCTCGCCGTGCGCGCGGACCAAGGGCGCTCGCTGCTGATCGAAGCCAAGAGCAACGAAGGCGGCAACTTCCGCGCCCAGGCCCGCAAAGGCATCGCCCAGCTCTTCGAGTACAACTACTTCGAGATGGAACGCTTCAAGGCCGAGCGCGGCCTGGCCCTCAAGCAGGAGCACCAAGTACTCGCCTTCTCGCAGGCCCCCGGGGACGCCGACTACCTCGGCTTCCTCAATACCCTCCGCATCCGCACGCTCGTCGCCCAGGCCGAGACCATCACCCCGCTCGGCGACCTCACCGACTTCGCCGAACTGGCAGGCTAGCGTCTACTGATCTTCGTCCAGCTGGACGTCGTGATGTTGATTGGCGAACAAGATGCCTAGTTTATTCCTGTCCTGATCGAAAGCCAGGTCGATGGAGCCGAGAATATTTCGGACTTCCCCGGCGACCTCTGGCTTCATGCAACTCAAGACGTACTCCTCGAAGGCTTCTACCAAATGAAAGTCCTTCTCGACCTCCGGCAGCGGGTGGACCGACATCTTGGAACCCAGCGCCCGCTCGTAGGGACCTAAGACCCGGGTGAAAAGAGGAGCCTTTTCCCAGAGCCAGATGGTCTCATATTTCTGCCCAAGGGGATCTACGTTGCCATGGAGCATGTCATTACGACGACGACGGAGGTCGGCGAACTCCTGGCAAACGGGCGTCGACCAATCGACCGGGCGCAAGAAGTGATCGCAGTTTTGGTGTAAAAACTTCACCTTATCCATCACGCGCTCGCGAGTGAGCGCCGCCAATCCGCCGGGGGCCGAGCGCCGTTCCGTCTTCGCCAAAGTAAAGAGCACCAAGTTCAGGAAAGCTTCGATCATGACCGGACACATCATGCGGATGGAGAGACAAAGGCCGGACAGCTCCATCGCTACGGGATAGTCTGCATTGAACGCGCCCACAAAGCGGGCCGTCTCCGCCGGGCTCACCGGCGCATCCATGTCGTCCTGCAAGATCGCAGCCAAAGATTTGGCACGTTCCAGCATCAACTGGCTCGATTCAACCAATTGGGCATACGGATTCAGGAAAGAGACCCACTTCGTGGCCTTGGCCTCGACCGCTTCGATGGCGACCTTGTGATGAGGCATGTCGGCCTTCACCACGTCGGCAAAGTCTCCAGCCGAACATTCGAAGCAAACGGGGAGATAAACTTCCGTCCGGAAATTCAGCGAGACGACGTCGACCGGACCTTCCGGCAAGCAAAGGAGGAAGTGCCAGTTGATGGCTTCCTTGAAATGCTCTCGGGGGATATGGCTGAAGCAACCCGTAGGCTGGCCGAAGCGCCCCGCTAGGTAACAAAATAGCTCCGCGGGAGAAATTTCGTTCATGAGGACGATCTTGTGCCGCCCTTTGAAAATGATCCCGGCCTCGTACTTGGGTTTTTCGGCCTGGCACTCCATTAGCGTGGGAGCCCTCAGCGCTGCCAGCCGAGTGCCGTCGAAAATAACCTTACGGTAGTTGGTCATAAGCTGACTCTCTTAAATAACCATGAGGCAGGCAAGAGTGCGCCGATCCGAACTAGGCCGCCCGGGCTCACTCAAGCTGAATGGTCCTATAACAAAACAGGGGGCCGCTGCGTGGCCCCCTGGAGTCTCGAGATCAGGTCCTCGCTTGCTTGCGAGGACCGTTACCGCGACCGCCGATCAAAGCCCCCTGACTTCGTGCCAGTCGCTGAATACGTGAACCGGGTCGCACAGGCTGCGCATGGACGAGAGTCCGCTATTGCCGCTTGAGACGAGGAGGCCGTGGACGCGCAGACCGTGCTTCTTCTTCGCCTCTTCGAGGGTATGCAGAGTTTCGTCAGGCACGTCGAAGGCGCCGTCGGAGACCATGATGATGTCCGCGCGCTTCCACTTGGCGCCATCCAGCTTCCGGGTAGCGGCGGCGATCGGCCCGGCGACATCGGTCCCCCCGTGGAAAGACATGCAAAGGAAAGCGCAGAGGCCTTCGACGCCGTAAGGGCTGAGGTCTAGTTCCATTTCCTCGACATCACCATAGCCGCTGAAGGCATAGAGGAGACAGTCGCGATTTTCAGCATGGGCCAGACGCATGGCCTCCAAGGTGATGGCCTTGGCTACGGTTTCGGGAACGCCAGACATGGACCCGGAAGTATCCAGGCAGACGATGATCGGGCCGCGTTCGAGTTTCTTGCGGACCACCTGCTCCTCATCCACCCACTCCTCCGTGAGCTTGCGGCGTTGGGCCAGGCCCTTGATCTGGTAGCAGGCCAGGGAGCGCTCGATAAACTTGGCTTTCCAGAGCTTGCGAAAGACGGGGTGCAGGTAGAGCGAACCTTCCATCGGCAGCATCCGCGGGATATCGTCCGACTTATGGATGCCGTCCGTATGGGTGCGCGCATCAGGTGCCTCCACCCAGTGGAGCTCCTCCCGGACGCGTGAGACCTTCGCCATGATGCGCTCCTCAGGGCCGAGGTCTTTGTCGGAGGATTTCGCCCGGCCGAGGGCCTTGGCGATCTCGGCGATCTGCGGCAGGGATTTCAGTAGCTTATGCATCTGCTCGACCTTCGCCCAACCGACGTGCTTGAGGATACCGCGTGAAAGGTCCCAGCCGAACGACGCCTCCCCCTGCAACTGCTCGAAGACATCCGTCACCGAAGTCCACCCAGCGAGTTGCTCGCCCCAAGCAGCCTCCATCTTGAGAGCCGACCATTTCACGAGTTCGTCAGAAACCCGGGAACGGATCTGATTGCCTTGGGTCCGGGATTCCTGCGGGCTGATCGGGGCCGGCGGCGCGTTCTTAATCTCTCCTTGCTTGCCCTCGGCTACACTCGCCTCCTCGGCGGCTTTGGCCGCTTGGTCACGCCTCTCGCGTTCTGACTTCAGCCAAGCCTCCAACTCGTCCGCCACCCGACTATCCCAATCTGACCGGAGGCCATCCGCGATCTGGAGAAGATTGCTTACGACGGCGTCCGCGACCTCCTTGTTGCCCTTCGTGAAACGGAGCAACCCGCGAGGGAAGGATCGAATGATGGCCTGTCCGATCGGACCAGCGGGCCACAAGCCTTGTTCGGACGGCATTGCTCCTTTGAGCAGGGCGTCGCGCCAAGAGGCCGCTCCTTCGATGGTCTGCCGAAGGCCGTCGATCCGGCATTCCGCCGCGGCGGACACCAAGGCCGCCGGGAGACGGGAAAGGAGAGCCGAACTATCTTGATCGAGGCTACGGAGAGAGATACTCATGCATTCGGATCCGTAAGCTTATCGGGGTCGCTCGTCGTCAGAAGCTTGTCATAGCCTGAGATGACGCCCTGAAGGGCGTTCTGGAGTTTCTCAAGTTCCTGAAGGTTTGCCTTAAGGCCGGCCAGGTGGCTCTCCTGATACTCCTTGGGCGCCCATGGCGAAGCATCCATTGAAAGAGCCAACGTGTCGGCCTGCTGGGAGATCTCGGTGCTCTTGTCCTTAAGTTGCGACAAGACCGCCGCCGCGCTCACCTTGAATTTCTCGCGCTGTTCGACGGTGTAAATGCCATCATCGAACTTTGGCTTGTGCTGACGCTTGATCTTATTCGGGAGAAACGCACTGTCGAAGTGCGTATCCAAAAATACCCAGGAGTTCTTGACGTTGATCTGCTTCGTGCCCCTGTAGTCCGTATTATTCGGGTAGTTCTTCCAAAGCTTGTCCTTGATCTCATCGGCGCTGTAGAGGAGCCCGTTGTTATCATCCTTAGCGCTATAGGCATACCCTTCGATCGAAGCCTCGAGGGTCTCCATGCCATTCGCGGACAAGTAGATGAGCCGTCCTTCCGCGTCCTTCTTCTGTGTTTTGGCTTTAGCGGCGTAAGCTTTCTTTTCCGCATCAACCAAGGCCCGGAGGCCGGATAGGTTATGCTGCTGCTTATCGATACGACTGTCCAGCCAATCGGCCAGTTTCTCGGCGTGGTCGGTAGTAAAATCATCCCAGGCGCAATGACGGACCACCCAGGCATCCGAGAGGCCCGTTGATTCCCGCCCGGAGGTCGCCGCCGCAACCTGCAGCAGGCGCTTGATCTTACCCAAACGACGGTCGGAAATCTTGATCCCCTTGCCTTGGCACCACTCGCGGAGTTCGGTGAGGAGTTCGATGACCGGAGCCTCGACCGGCAAGGCCTTGGCGGCCTTGGCGATTTCGTCGAGATCGGCCTTGGTAAGACGAATATCCGTCGTGGGAGGCACGTACTCGACGGTGCTTGTGAGATAAAGCGCGAGCTGCTCATCCTGCAGGCGGTCGACGCGCATACGGATGATGAAGCGGTCGTAAAGCGCCTCGAGCTCCGCCTCCTTGGGCATCTCGTTGCTGGCGCCGACGACGCAGCGGAGAGGCACCTGGATGCGTTCGTTACCCGTGTCGAATTCTCGTTCGTTGAGGATCGTCAGCATCGAGTTCAGGATGGCGCTGTTGGCCTTGAAGGTCTCGTCGATGAAAGCGACGCCGGCACCGGGCATGTAACGATCGTAGACGCGGCGGAAGATATCCTGCTCCAGGCCCTTGAGGGACACCGGGCCGAAGACCTCCTCGGGCATGCTGAACTTCGTCAGCAAGCACTCGAAGTAGCGGACATCGTCGGCGAAGCAGTCCTTCAGCCGGCGCGCAAGGAGACTCTTGGCGGTGCCAGGCGGCCCGAAGAGGATGGCGTTCTCGCCCGCCACCGCGGCGAGCAGGAGCATACGGGCGTGATCGCGGCGTCCGATGAGGCCGCTTTCCAGATGGGCGCTGAGCTTCTTGAGTTTTTCGTTCAGTTTCATGGATGGGGATTACTTGGAGTTATTGAGGCGGCCCTTGTTGGCCGGATTCTGGGGATTCATCTGTGCGTCTCGGTTACCCTGAGCTTTGTCATAGGCCTTATTGGTACCGTTGGTGCCCTTGTTGGCGTTCTGCTGGTTCGCGGAATTGTTTTTCGGCGTAGTCATGGTTTCTTCTCTTGGATAAATAAATTTAAGGCCGGCACCCCGTTAATCAAGGGCCTTGGTGCGGCTTCAGATCGGCGCACCAGCCTGGTCAGGTCGCACGGATGCCTGATCTCGATTATATCCCTATCATACATGGGCCTTATGCAGGTCGCACGAAACTGGGAGAAGGCACGGCGGTGATAATCCGGCGGTGATATTGTAACTTGCCGGGCGCGGTCAGACGCTAAGCCTGGTTATTGTATTATACACAAGGCCTTTTGGTTTGAACCGTAACGGAGGTCGCTTATCTCCATGGCATGCGCCCCCTCCTTACCCTGGCCCTCGCCCTCCTCTCCCTCGCCTTCGTCGGCTGCGACAAGAAATCCAGCTTTGCCGGCCGCTGGATCAGCAAGGAGACCCGGGTCGACAAAGGTTTCATCAGCAGCGACAAGACCGACATCATCGTCCGCACGCTGACGCTCGACGCGAACGGCAACGGCGAGCTCAACATCACCCTCAACGGCCGCGTCACCCAGAACGCCAACGGCCGCTGGTCCGTGCTCAGCGACATCTTCTACCTCGACTACGACAACGGCCAGACGATCTACCTCCGCGTCGTACGCATCACGAACGAACGCTTCGTCATCCGTAATCCCGACGGCAGCGAGCGCATCTACGACCGCCTGCAGTAAGCCGCAGGGGCTCTCTCGCTTGACGATTTAACGGGCCGACCATGGCCCGTTTTTTATGACCAAAGGGCCTACTCCCCGACTCCGAGCTCCTTGGCCGCATCGTCGAGGTTGACGATGCGCTGCGGATAAAAGACTCGCTCGGTGTGCCAGCCAACCAGATGAATCCATAGCCCGTGCTTGGTCTCGCGCAGCTGGGCCCGGGCGGCCGAAGGAGTAAGGTGACCGCCGATCTGCACGCCGGCCGCGAGGACAGATAATCCGTGATGGGCGAGCGAACGTCGTCCCGCGACCCAGAGGCCGGCCCGATCCGCCGAGCGTTCCTGGCAACGACGGTACCATGCATACAGCGGGTAGATGATGCGCGCCATGGCCGCCAGGCTATGTGAGCTCCAACGGTAATGCCCGAAGGCGATCTGGCCGCACTTGCGGCCGATGTGGAAGCGGAGGACGTCCAGGTCGCCTCGGCTCAAAGCGGCGTCGACCATGCTGGACCTCAACAGCAGGCAATCATCGCCGCCGAGGCGCATGCCCGCCTGCTCCAGGACCAGATCCTGGACGACATAGGCCTTCAAGCCATGCAGGCCCAGCCGGGCCTGGGATTCCTGCACGAGCGCATGCAATTCCGGCCAGTGCTCCGCCGAGACGAGGATCGCGTTCCCGCGCACGCGGGCGGCCCGTACGTTAAACCAGTACGAGGCCATGATGAGGGCGCCGAGGCCCCCTCCGACCGTGGGTCCGACCGCCTTGCCGAAATCAGGGAAGGCGCCGAGGACGTAAAAGATCGTGAGGAGCGCCAGCGGTCCGATCGAGACGCAGAGGAGCTTCGCCCATCTTTCGGAAGGCATCCTGAGCCGGGCCCTCAACGCCTGCGCCCATTCAGGGTCGACAGGCTGGGCGAGAGGGGGAAGGGGCGGAGGCACGGACGGCATGGAATCAGATGAGGCGGGCCAGGAGATAGGCGTAGAACCACGCGGCGGCCAAGGTGGCCACAAAGATCGAACCGAGCGACCCGAGGCCGATCAGCGGAAGTCCGAGGAAGATGTGCCGCAACAAGCCAAAGCGATGACCCCGCGCCAGCGAGACCCAGAGGAAGACGAGCGACCCGATCCGAATCAACGGCAACAAGACTAACAACAGCCCACCGGCCAGCGTAGGCGGCAGCGGTACCTGCAGCACGATGATGAGGGCCAGCAAGGTCAGCCCATCACACACGACGCGGTGCAGGCCGAAACTCGCCCAAGTCCGGCGCCATCCTCCCGGCGCCCCGCCGATGAGGAAAAGCGGATGGGCGAGCATCGCGGAGAGCAACGAAGAGCCCAAGGGCAGGAGAACGAAGACGGTGAAGGCGAAGCCGATGCCGACGACGCTCATCTGGGCATAGGGAAGCGCCAGATAGCTGTTGATGAACGGCGTTACGTAGGCCGAAAGCAACGGATGCAACTCGTTACCGAGATGCTCAGCCATGAGGGCCTGCAATCTGGCGAGCGCCCGATCCGTCGCGGTCGTGGCGGGGTTACAGCTCGCGCAGACGAAGAACAGGCCGAAGGCGACCAAGCCACTGCCCAGCCACCAGGCCCACCAGCCTCGGACCGGCATGACTACTTCGACCGGGACCGTTGACGACGCCGCGGGTGTCGTGGCCGGGGCAGACGCCTGCGACGGAGTCGTCGCCGCCAGCGGGGCGACGGGCGCACTCCGCGAAGCGGGCAAAGGCGGAAGGCGAGGCGGCAGCGGCGGCGGGACTTCGTCGGGCATATTTCGGGGAATGAACAGTAATTTTACTAGGATGTCCTTCGAGCCAAGCGAAACCTGACGCGGGCGAGGCAAGAGTATCAATTATAGGTCGACGGCGAACGCATCGCCAACACGTCCCTACATCAAGGCCGGCTATGTCGTGACGCGGTCCCGACCCTACCTCGATGCAGGCGCTAGGGCAGCACGCGGTGCTGCCCCTGCCTGGGCCGGGGTTAAGGTTGTTCCGGGGGCTTGGGTGGCTCGGGTTTCTTTTCTTCGAGGTAGTCGACGTAGTTCCGGTCCGCCTCGAGGATCTCGTCCCAATCGAGATTGGCGATGTCCTCTTCGGTGAGTTCGTCGATGTCCACTTCTTCGCCATCACGGATCTGAGCGGAAGTCGACTCGGGCTCGGTCGGTTCGAGTTCTTCGAAGATGTCGTCGGGTTCGTAATCTGATTCGTCGGAGTTTTCCATGGGGCGCGGGAGGATGCAGGCGGCTCGCGTGTGTCAACGAACGTCGGAAGCCCCGGGATTTTTAAATGTCGCACGAAATAGTAGAAACGTATCGCCGCGACCGCCTGCGCTGAATGCGAAGCGTCGCATGGATAGGATGGGTGGTATTCGTTGAAAAATATTCCTTGCGCGGTGGCCGGAGAGCCACAGAACCCCGCTCCCGTTTTTTGAAAGTCGAAGCCCGAATCGGATCTCACCTCGGTCTGAAACCTAAACCGGAACTCACCGCGGTCAGTCGGCCGTCGAACAAAGGGCCGGAGTCTTCTGCGCAAGCAGTCGGCTCCGGCCCTTTTGCTTTGGCACAGGCGCCACGCGTGTCCGCATGCGCGCAGGGAGCCTACAGTTACTATGACTAAACTCATCCATACCTACAGTCTCCAAGCGTTCCCGACCGAGAAGATCCTCAAGGAGTTCAACCCCGTGCGAGGGATGCGCTTCTCGGGACGCATCGAGCTCGCCCCGAACGATCGGGAGGCGCTCCGCGAGTCCGCCCTCAACCGTCACCTCGACCGCAAGAGCTGGCTAGGCACCCGCGTCGTGCCGGACGTCGTGCCGGTCTTCCGTCTCATCGCCGAGAAGATGGGCTACGATCTCCCCGCCCTGCTCGAGGGCAAGGGTGAGACCGGCAAACCGACCGACACCTGGACGGTGTACGCGGACGAAGGCCAGACACCGATGCTGGTGCGTTGGACGATCGGCGAGGCTCAACTGGTCCTGAGCATAGTCGTCGGGGACGAAAACTTCTCCCCGGATCTGGCCGTCCTCCTTCTTGCCGACGACAAAGCGATGAGCCTACTCGGGGACATCGGTGACGCGCTGCGGGCGCTCGAAGAGGAATTCGTGCCGCAGCGCCAGGTCGACGTCGCGGAAGGCGGCCTCCTGACGCGCTATCTCAGCGGCGGCAGTTTCTGGTGCGATTTCAGCATCCGTTGCCGCATTCACGCCGACCCGGACCAGCCGTTGAGCCCCGAGCGGATGGCCGACCTCATCGCCTTGCGCAATTCGGCACAAGTCATCATCGAGGAAGGCAGCGGCGGGGTGGCTGACAGGGGAGGAATGATGATCAGGAACACGAAGAGCCGCGCGTCCGCGATGTTCTACGCTCCGCACGAACATCCCTCCAAAGAATTCCTATCGATCCTGCATAGCTGGAGCGTCTACGACATGGAACGCGAAATGGAGAAAGCGTTCGGCGCTTACTTTGCCTGGCAGCGAGAGCTCAAGGAGGGAGTGGCCCCCGATGTCTCTGCCTGGGAAGAAACCCCGACGATCGACCTGGAACTGGCAGAGCGCCAGGCCCGCCTCGAACTCATCATCCATGAGTTCACCGAAGATCCGCGCTTCGAAAGGGGCCCAGGCAGAATCTTCCATACGTTCCCGTACCGCCGACCGAGCCTCGGCAAGGGATTCAAGCGCTGCCCGGCGAACGTCCTGCGCGGCACCGGGCCGGACCTGAAGATGAAGGGCGGGCATGTCACCCACTCCAGTGATCTGCTCGACCTTCTTGTCGAAGCCCTCTGCACCCTGCCGGAACAGTATCCCGGCAAAGGACGTTACCGGGCCAAGGTCAAGGTGGACGGCTTCGTCGAAGCTCCGGTGATCGCCGACGGCTATCGGGACAGCAAGCCCAGCAAGACCCAGTTCACTGACATCACCAACCCGTTCTACGCCTCGCACCACGGGGTGCCGGTGCGGGTGGACAAAAGCGTGGCCGTCTGGCGCCGGGGCTGTGATGAAGAAGCCTTGGCGGCGGACTTCTTCTATGCACCGGAGACGAAGGACCTGCATGTCGCGAATTTGTACCGAGTGAAAATCCCGAAGGATTAAAGCAGGGTCTCCGGGCGAGAGCGGAATCCAGGATAGATAAACAGGCCGGGAGGCCCGTTAGGCGTCAAAGCCTGGCGGGTCTCCCGGCCTTTTTTATTTGGAGGCACGGAGAAGAAGGGCTCGGCGGGACAGGCCGGGCATCGGCACTTTAGCGCAGACTAGGTCGGTACGCAGTGCCGACCCTGCCTGGATACAGCGGATGCGATTTCATCGCATCCCTACCCTAATCTATACTCGATACGCCGTACTCTATACTCTACTACGTTCCCATGGCTGACCTGCAGGACTTCCATTACATGTCGGTGCTTCGCCAGCTGGAGCTGGAAGCCAACCGACTCAAGGGCGGCCCTGGAGGGACGACGGAACGTCAACCGGTGAACCGGCTGGTGCAGATCTTCGGAGTCGCCAAACGCAAGCTGGCGGCGGTGCGCGTCTCCCAAGGCGAGAAGATCTCGCTGAACCTTAAATTCTCGCGCGAGAGCCAGCTGGAGACAGAAGCGGCCATCATCGATAACCTCCGTCGACTGACCGAGGGCGTGGAGCCGACGGCTGCATCGCGCCGCCTCGCCGGCGAATGGCCACCCGTCATCCCGGTTAGCCGCATGGTTGAACGTTTCACCGCGATGGCCATCGGCCTTCACGCCGAAAACCCCCGCGTCCCGTTCGCCGATAACGCAAAGGAGGCCTTCAAGGCAGCGGTGATTCCGGCTCTTGCCTGGGGGCTGATGATTCGTCTCTATGAACTGCCGGAAGAGCTTCGCGCCGCCACGCAGGCGAAGCTGGTCGAACGATTGCTCAATCCGCAGCTCGCCAGCTCGACGGAAGTCTCGCTCGGCGGCGAAGGCTACCGGAAGGTCCGCTTCGACACCCTGCGTCTGACCGAAGCTTGGCTGAAGCTTTTCGCCAGCAAGGCGCCCTGTCCGCTCGCGACGACCGACATCGTGGAGCTCCGCGGCGCCCTTGCCGACCGCTTCCGACTCCCTTTAGGCGACCTGGATACGCTGCTCTGGCAGGAACTCGGCGGCCTCTATATCTCCACTCTGGCCGGATCCGATCGCGCTCGCGCGGTGGCGCAGGCCGCCGGCAACGCGGCGTTCATCCGCGAACGGCTCGTACTGTTCGCCTCCGCGATGAGTAATGGCATCCAAGAGTTCCGCCTGCGCACCGAGCAGCGACTCGACGACGCGGTCAAGCAGCCGTTCGCCTGCGAACAGGCGGACGCCCCGGACCGCGAGGCCGCCGGCGTCGAAGCCTGCGGCGCGGCGTTCTGGCTGGCTCGCGCCTGCTTCGCCAAGCATGGCTTCCCGCAAGAAGACAAAGCCGCTGGGCGAACCCTGCTCTTGCTGCTCCGAGCCGGCGTGATGCTCCGTCATCAACCTGACCATCTGGCCACCTGCGTGCGTTACGCGGCCGGCTTCGCGACGAACCCACGCTACTGCCGTTCGGGTCTGGTGCTGGATTTCCAGTCCCGTCTCGTCGATCTCTATGAGCAGACCCCGCGCTCCCGCCGCGCCTTGGTCCATCAGTTCCGCGGGCGAATCGCGTGGCAAGAATGGCAGGCGGGCAATCCCAAGGCGAAGGTCCGGGCCCTCAACCACTACATGAAGGCGCTGGAGCTCCACGACCAAGGCGGCGACGGCCTCGATTCCGAAGGCCCGGTGCATTTCTTCCCGGAACTGGTCGTGCTGCTCGGCCAGGCTGATGACGGGAAGCGCGGCGAGGCGGACCTCCAGACCGTGGATTTCATCACCCAGCGCAATTACGGTATCTACTTCGACATCGAGAAAGAAAGGGCAGCGATCGAGGCCGGCCTGAAGGAATACCGCGAACGCAAGGCCGCCATCGATGAGTTGCTGGCGAAGCAGGCCAAGGGTCGCCAGGCTCAAATCGAGGCGGCCGAGCGCACCGAGCAAGATGGCGAGGCGGAGGCGGGGCAGATCGATGGAGGCTCCAATTGGTCCGTGTTGTCGCAGAATCCGGATTACAAACTCTGCGGTACGCTGATCTCGGAGCTGAGAGCCGGGGCCGCGAACTGACGCGGGAAATAGTGCGACCCGCAAAGGCCTGATCCAGCGTGTGATAAGCCGATACTCCCGCATCTGGGTGACGCTAAAATGCCGGGCGTCCGGCGAGAATCAGCGAGTCGCACGATCGATCCAGCGAGCACTTTAACCAATAAATACAGGGCTTTCATGGGCTTTGCGGTGATCCGTGCGACAAACGCCCCGCCGGGGAATCTTCCGCTGGCTCCCTATTAGTCCATGAAAACCACGATCCAAGCGACGGCCCCGCTCAAGGGCTTCCCGACCGAAAAGACCCTCAAGGACCTCAACCCCACCCGGGGCATGGTCATCACCACGTCCATCAACGTCCCGCCGGGCGACCGCTCGGTGCTCCTCCAGATGGAGGTCGGCTCCTTCGACGACCCCCAGGTCTGGAAGGACGGCAAGGTGCTCGTCGACGCCGCCCCGATCTTCGAACGCATCGCCGAGGAGATGGGCTACGACCCTAAGCTCCTCGCCGCGGGCGAAGGCGAGACCGGCATCCCTGAGCACAGCTGGAACACCTACGCCGACGCGGACGCCTGCCCGCTGCTGGTCCGCTGGGAAGCCGGCGCCGCGCGCCTGCTCCTGTGCGTCGGCCTCCCGATGCTCACCGGACGCATCGTCTTCCAGCCGACCCGAGAAGCCTACGTCATCCTCCTCGGCAACCAGGCAGCCGGCGACATCATGAAGCGCGTCGGCCTCGCCCTCGAAGGCCTCGCCGACGGGCTGAAGCCCTGCGAAGCGGAGGTCTCGGTCGGCAACACGCTCCGCAAGGTGAAGATGGAGGAGTGCGGCCACTACTTCGACTTCCAGTGCCGTCTGTCCGTCGACGCGCAGAAGGGCCCGAACGCCGTCCGGCGCGCCGACTATCTGGAGCTGATGCATTCCGTGGGACTCTGGCTCGATGACCTCACCAAGCCGCGCCCGATGCATGTCTTCAACCTCATGGACCTCGAAGCCGAGCCGGAAACGGTCCGTCCGGTCGACGGCATGGCGATCAGCCACCTGCGCGACGCCAAGCTGCGCTTCACATACTCGCCGGAACAGCCGCTGTCGGCGGAGATCCGCGACCTGATCCATCGCCAGAGCGTCCACGACGCCCGCCGGATGATGGACTGGGTCCTGCAGAAGTCGGTCGTACCTGCGCGGACGGAGCTCCTGAGCGATGGCTTCGGCGCGCAGACCGCGCCGGAGGTGGACATCGAGATCGCGGAACGACGCCAGCGCCATGAACGCCTCTGCGAAGAAGCCGACGGCCGGCCGGCCGAGCAGGACCATCGCCGCATGCACGTGCGTCCGCTGGCTAAGATGTTCAAGGACCAGCTGCCCACGCTCGGGACCGACTTCCGTCACCTGCCCGGGCACGTCCTGCGCGGCACGGGTCCGGACCTGACGATGAAGGGCGGCGACCTCGCGCAGTCCTGGGACCTGCTGGACCTGCTGTTCGCCCAGCTCGCCGAACTGCCGAAGCTCTTCCCGGCGAAGGGCGCGGCCCGCGCCGGCCTCTCGCTGTCGGCCACGATCATCGCGCCGGCGGTCGCCGACCAGTACCGCAACCAGTCCGCGGCGAAGCACCGCATCGTGACGATCACCAATCCGTTCTACGGCATGCACAAGGGCCTGCCGGTGCGCATCGACCGCAGCCTGACGGTGTGGCGCGCGGGAGACGAAGAAGCGCTGGCGGCGGACTTCTTCTACGCGCCGGAGACGCGGGATCTGCACGTCGCGAACCTGTATCGCGTGCCGGCGCCGAAGGCGTAGCGCGGCGACGAAAGTCGCCGCGAGGGGGCAAGTGGGCACGGTGACACGGGGGCAAGAGGCACCGCGTTAGTTGACCGGTTGAACTGTTGGCCGGTGGGCCAGAGGGCAGCACTAGCTGGCAGGTTGACAAGTTGACAAGGTGGACAAAAGCAGAGGCCGGGGGCCGGGGAGAAATTCCTGGGTCTCCGGCCTTTTTGTTTAGGGGGATGGCTAGGAGAGGCATGCGGGCCAAGAGGCTCGGCGGACAGGAGGGAGACCAAGTTGAAATGTTGAACGGTTGGCCAGTTGGCCGGAGGGGACACATCTTCAGGTCTCGGGTCTCGGCAGACGGGAGCCAAGTTCAAGTCTTCAGGTTCGGGTACGGGTTCAGGATCTGAATTTCACCTGACACCTGCACCTGTACCTGAAAACCCGTGCCAGAGACCTGAGGGCCGAGACCTGTGACCTGAAGATATCTCTCACGTTTGCACCTTTGCACAGGCCGTAGGCCGATTTGCACTTTTGCACGGAGGACAGCACGTGGTGCTGTCCCTGCCTGGCTTGACAGGCCGTCGGGGGTGAGGCAGTTTCTTGGACATGTCTTTAATGGCACGAATACACTATCCATGCGGGTTCAGCTCACGCTGATCCCGGGGAGTCTTTCGCGCTTTTAAAATCAGGCCTTCCGGCCGCTCCCCCGCCCCTCCAGGGGAAATCCGCGCCTTTCCGCCGTCCGCGTGCCGGCGACGGAATGACTGCTTCGCACGCAACCATGCATCACCATCGTGAACAACAACACTTCCAACGAACAGATCCTCTCCCTCCTCCAGCAGCTCATCGTCCAGAACGAAGAACTGTCGAGGAAGGTCACGGACCTGCAGGTCAAAATCGACCTCCTGGAGCACAAGTTCGATACCATTGCCGAAGAGTCGGGGTTGATCTGAGCGCGCGGCAGAGCCGCGGCGCTCAGAGGGGGCACGTGGGCATGGTGACATGGGGGCAAGAGGCACCGCGTTAGTTGACCGGTTGAACTGTTGGCCAGTGGGCCAGAGGGCAGCACTAGCTGGCAGGTTGACAGGTTGACACGTTGACAAGGTGGACAAAAGCAGAGGCCGGGGGCCGGGTGAGAAATCCCCGGGTCTCCGGCCTTTTTGTTTCGAGGGATGGCTAGGTCGGCACGCAGTGCCGACCCTACCTGCGCGGCTTTGCCGCGAGGGGGCACGGGGCGGAGCCGCGGGGGCAGGTGGGCACGGTGACACGGGGACAAGGAGCAAGACAGGGCTAGAGCCAGAGCCTGGGCTAGGGCCAGGAGAGGCATACAGGCTCGGGGGCTCGGTGGACCAGAGGGAGACCAAGTTGAAAAGTTGAACGGTTGGCCAGTTGGCCGGAGGGGACACATCTCCAGGTCTCGGGTCTCGGCAGACGGGAGCCAGGTTCAGGACCTGAATATTGCCCGTGCCCGTACCTGTACCTGATAACCCGTACCTGAGACCTGAAGGCCGAGACCTGGGACCCGAGAATGAAATTACCCACTAGGGCAGCACGCGGTGCTACCCCTACCTGAGGCGAAGACTAGCCCTAGCCCAAGCCCTGGCTCTAGCCCTGCCTTAGCTCAATTTCTTCAACTCACCGGTGCTGTCGCCGAGCTGGACGTCGCGGATGTCCATGCGGTTGAGCATGCTGACCCAGAGATTGTTCAGCGGGGTCTCCTTCGGATACACGATGTGACGGCCCGGGCGGATCGTGCCGCAACCTTTGCCGGCGAGGACGATCGGGAGGTCGTCATGATTATGACGGTCGCCGTCGCCGTTGCCGGAGCCGTAGACGATCATGGAGTGATCGAGGAGATTGCCGTCGCCTTCCTTCACCGACTTGAGGCGGTCGAGGAGATACGCGAAGTGCGTGGCGTGGAAGACGTTGATGTCTTGGATCTTCGCCAGCTTCACCGGATCGTGTCCGTGGTGCGAGATGCTGTGGTGGCCGTCGCGCACGCCGATGAACGGGTACGAACGGTTGGAGCCTTCGTTGGCCAGGACGAACGTGGCCACGCGCGTGGTGTCCGTCTGGAACGCGAGGACCATGAGGTCGGCGAGCAGGCGGAGATGTTCGGCGTAGCTTTCGGGGATGCCCTTGGGGATGGACGCGGTCGCCGGGACCTTGGGCTGGCCGGAGGTGCCGGACTTCTGGATGCGCAGCTCCATCTCGCGCACCGCGGTGAAATATTCATCGAGCTTGCGCTGGTCGTCGGCGCCGAGGCGGCCGTTGAGCTCGCGGAAATCCTCGCGCACCATGTCGAGGACCGACTTACGCTGGGCGTCGCGACGCTGGCGTTCGAGGTCGGAGCCCGCGCCGAAGAGACGCTCGAAGATCAGCTTCGGGTTCACTTCCTTCGGCATCGGCTGGGTGGCCGAGCGCCAGGCGATGTTGGACTGGTAGATGCAGGAGTAACCGGAGTCGCAACCGCCGGCGAGCTTGCTGGCTTCGGTGCCGATCTCGAGGGAAGCGAGGCGCGTGCGGTCGCCGATGCGGGACGCGGCGAGCTGGTCGGCCGAGACGCCGGCGCGGATGTTGGCGCCGTCGGTCTTGCGCGGCTGAGCGCCGGTGAGGAAGGCGGACATCGCGCGCGCGTGGTCGCCGCCGCCGTCGCCGTTGGCGCGGGCCTTGTCGGCGGTGAGGCCGGTGAGGACGGAGAAGTCGTTCTTGTGCGCGGCGAGCGGCGCGAGGATCGCGGGCAGCTTGGAAGGCAGGACGCCTTCGCGGCCGACGCGCCAGCCGTCCATGTTCACGCCGTTGGGGACGTAAAGGATCGCCATGCGGTTCGGCGCGGCCTGCTTCTCGGGCGTGTTGCCCGCGGCCCAGCCGGTCTGCAGGCCCATCGCCTCGAGCCACGGCAGAGCCATGACGGTGCCGAGGCCTTTGAGGACCGTGCGGCGGTTGAGGAGATCGGACTTCATGGCGGGGTGATTACTTCTTAGGAGATTCTGACCCGCCTTCAACCTGGGAAGTTCCCCGGCGGAGGCGGAAAGGATCGCTCTGGACGACGCCCAGGACGAGGGCGGAGAAGCGGGCGTCGGACTTGAGGGCGGATTCGGTGATCTTATCGACCGCCGGGCCGTCGTAGTAGTCGAGCCCGCGGCCGAGGCCGAAGGTGAGCAGCTTCGAGGACAGGTTGCGGACGATCTTCTCGCGGTCCGCCAGGAGGAGCTTCTTCAGTTCGCCCGCGCCGGAGAACGCGCGGCCATCGGGCAGCTTGCCGGACGGATCGATCGGCTGTCCCTCGTCCTGCTGGCGGAGCTGGCCGACCGCGTCGAACTTCTCGAACGCGAAACCGATGGCGTCCATCCGCGTGTGGCAGGAGGCGCAGGCGGGATCGGCGCGGTGCTGTTCCATGCGCTGGCGGAGGTTGCCCTTGAGCTGCTGGCCCTCGAGGGTCGGCACGGAAGGCGGCGCGGGCGGCGGCGGCGAGCCGAGGATCTGCTCGAGGATCCACTTGCCGCGCTTGACCGGCGACGTGCGCGTCGGGTTGGACGTCGCCGTGAGGATGGATGCGTGCGTGAGGATGCCGCCGCGTTCGCCTTTGGGCAGCGTCACGCGCACGAAGGGCGAGGTGCGGCTGCGGGGGATGTCAGCCGGGATGCCGTAGAAAGCGGCGAGGTTACGGTCGAGGTAGGTGAAATCGGCGTCGATGAGGTCGAGCACGCTGCGGTCCTCGCGGACGATCTCTTCGAAGAACAATTCGGTCTCCTTCATCATCGACACGCGGACCGCGTCGTTGAAGCCCGGGAACATCGCCGGGTCGGGCGAGACCGTGGAGAGCTGGCGCAGCTGGAGCCACTGGAGGCCGAAGCCCTCGGTGAGGTAGCGCGAGCGCGGGTCCTTGAGGAGGCGGCGGGTCTGCGCCTCGAGGTTGGCCGAGAGCTTCTTCGCGTAGGCCAGCTGGAAGAGCTCGTCGTCGGGCATCGAGCCCCAGAGGAAGTAGCTCAGGCGCGAAGCCAGGGCGAACTCGCTGACCGGGTGCGCGTCCTTGGCCGTCGGGGCCTCGTCCTGTTCGGCGCGGAAGATGAACTTCGGCGAAGCCAGCACGACCGCGATCATCGCCTGCGCGCCGGCTTCCCAGCTGCCGCCGTTCTTCTCGCCTTCGAGGAAGACCTTCACGTAGCGCGCGATCTCGGCGGGCGTGGCCGGACGGCGGAAGGCGCGGCTCACGAAGGAATTGGCGATGAGGCGGGCGCGGACCTCGCCGGTCGTCTTGCCGGCGAGGGCGGCGAGGCGGCGTTGCAGTTCGGTGCGCGTGTCGGCCGGGCCGAGGAGACGCAGGCGCAGGCCGGAGAGCGTGCGGTTGTTGCCCGTGATCTTCGCGGGCGGATTGAGCCACTTCAGCGTGAACTCGTGGACGCCGCCCTTGAGCGTGACCTTGGCCTCGGCGACCTCGGTCTTCTTCACCTGCTTGAACTGGTAGGTGCCGACCTCGCGGCCGTCGACGAGGAAGGCCACCTTGGCGGGCGGATCGCCGGGCGAGCCCGTGGAGCGGAGCGCGACCGAGATCACGTAGTCGCCGTCGCGGGAAGCCGTCATCGGCCCCGTGAGGGTCGGCGCCGGATCGAAGAAACGCTGCTGGCTCTCGCGCTTGCCGCGCGGGAGCATCTCGATCATCGCGAGGCCCGTGCCCTCGAGTTCGGACGGCTTGACCGGCATCGCCTTCGCGGCGATCGCCTCGCCGACGGACAGGAAGCGCTCGAGGTGGACGGGCGAGAACGTCAGCACGTCGCCGATGTTGTCGAAACCGTAGCCCGTGTCGTCGGACGGGAAGTCGGCGGAGAAATTCTCGTCGAGGAAGCAGAGGTCGCGGATCGTGTGGTTGAACTCCGCGCGGTTGAGACGGCGGATGGTCACGTCGCCCGGATCGGTCTTGGCCTTCGCGATGGCGGCGGCGAGCAGCTTGTGGACGGACGTCTGGAGGGCTTCGATCTCGGCGGAGGACGGGCGCGTCTTCTTCTTGGCCGGCGGCATCTCGCCGGACGCCACCTGATTGACCACCTCGCGCCAGATGCGCTGGTCGCGGAAGAAACGGGAGTCGTCCTTGAAGGCCTCTAGGTTGAGGTGGCCCTTGGCGAGCTCGGCGTCGTGGCACTCGTAGCAGTACTTGTCCAGGAACGGAACGACGTCCTTTTTGAAGTCCTGGGCGGAGGCCGTGGAGGCGCAGACGACCGCCCCAAAGACCGCGAAAGTCAGGGTTGGCCGAACCATGCGGAAGGCCAAGGGCAGCATCTAGGGAACAGACAAAACCGATGGGGTAAGGTTGCAAACCAAAGGCCTAAACCGTCAAAAAGTTGTCAAAAGTTTGTCAAAATCCCTAAATAACTGATGGTTAATTGATTATAATCGAATAAGGGCTCTTTTAGGGGGTTTTAGGCAACAGAACGAGCAAAGCCCCCCATGAACAGCCATTAGGCCTCGATTCAGGGGCGTTCGGAAGCCAAGATTCGCCACGAAATAGGCAACCTAAGCCTCGGCTTGGTGTTTCACCATTACCCCCTCCCCCTTAATAAGATGCGTCCCTTCACCCGACCCACCTCAGCCCTGCTCATGGCGGCGATCTTGGGCGGCCTCCCGGCCTTCGCCTTGGATCTCGAAGGCCTGGCCAAGAACTCGCCCTTCGGGGGCACCGGCCAGGCCGCCGGACCCGGCGCGGCGCCGAGCACCTTGGAGTTCCGCGGCATGTACGCCGAAGGCGGCGTCAATTACTACAGCATCTACAACACCCAGACCAAGCAGTCGAGCTGGGTGGCCGAGGGCGAAGCCCCTTCGACGAACGTCCCCGTCGTGATCAAGGGCTACGACAGCGCGAACGAAACGCTCAACATCGACAACGGCGGCCAGCCCCAGCAGATGGCGCTGCACCAAGCCGTCGTCGTGACCTACAAAGGACCGAGCCCGGCGCAGCTCGCGGCCGTCTCGGCGGCGGCGGCCCCGCAGACGAGCGTCGGCTCCCCGATGGGCGGCATGCCGCAGAATCTCACGCCTGAGCAGGTCGAAGCCTTCCGCCAGCAGATGCGCGAACGTTTCGGCAAGCGTGGTCCGGACGGCGGCACCGACGGCCGCTCCCGCGGC
>JACCDN010405298.1_pt1 | contig 53214 bp, 53 predicted proteins | sample 7441691 | NCBI WGS metagenome assembly JACCDN01 (sample SAMN15323439, study PRJNA562643) | freshwater metagenome | isolation source: river surface water | place: USA:Blue River Watershed | collected 2017-08-16 | reverse complement strand
TTTTGCCTCGCGCGCTTCACTTTCTGTCATGGTATGCTGCATCTCTATATCATGCATTTTTCGCTCCATGTCACCTAATGTTGTATTTGCGGTACTTAGCGCTCCCTCAAGACGCTCAATTTTTCTATTAGCAACATCCAACTCTGACTTATGCGTTTCAGATGTGAGGTGGATTTTGGCATCAGTTTGAGCTTGCGATAAAAGATTATAATTTGTTGTTACATCATCCTTGTCGATATAATTCTCAGACACCTGCAATACCTCTATAGGAAGCTCGTGAAGCCTACTTTTGTCTTGATACAACTTTACTATTTCATCTATAGCTTTTAACAAATCAAGTTCTTGATTGTAACTTGACCTCACACAATATTCATATAGCTTATTAATAGGCACACTAGCACCAGCCAGCACACCCCACACCTCGCGACTGGTAGTTGTTACTGCCACATCCGCATCATCCGATACACCTTGGCCACTTTTTATAGCCTGATATTGAAAATATCCATACGCAGCAGCAAACCCCATAGACAATCCTAAGCTTACAACCGATCCCATCCCTAAACGTATAGAGCAAATGCCATTGTTCTTTAGCTGAAAATCTTTACCGTTTGCCAATACTATCTTAACAAAACCATACTTACTCAATGCCTCTAATATGGCATCTGCAGTTCTATTTACAACGCTGTCTCTTACTGATGTGCATCTGCCTATTACATTATCACTTCCAACTTTAGCAGCAGCTATGGCTTTAACAAGCCTTTCTTGCTGCTCTTGAATGCTAAAGTGGTGGCTAAAAAAATCATGTAATTGTGTGGCTCCTGAGGCAATGATTGTAGCACCATTTAAAGCCGTTGCTGTAATGTTGCTTGAAGTTAATCCAGATATCAACCCACCACCTACACCATTAATAGTCACTAAAGCATAAAGAGCATTTTCTCTGGTCATAATCTCTCCTGGAGACGCACACTTTTGCTCTAGTTTTTTCAAAGCATTTTCAAAGCCAGCTAATTTTAAGACATTGGCGCCGCTAGTTTGAGCTAAGGTATTATTGCTACTGGTATTAACTAAAGCATTAACAGTATTAGACGGGGTCATTTTCGCTCCTTGGAAGTATTTTCTTTTATAAAAAATGCTGCCACATTCTTATTGTTTGTTATAAAACATTTATTCTTATATAATTTTTAATTGTTATAAAAAATAGTAATTATTATGGCTGTTTTTGGATATTTAAATCCAGCACATATAATCTCTGCTCAAATAAGAATTTTGTCAACATAAATTATAAAATTTGCATAATTTTAAAGAAATAAAGTCGTGATAACGATTAAAGACAATGTGTTTTAATTGATATTAAAGTTTCCTTGTAAAAGTTTTCTCTAAAATTGCTGGAAATTTATCCGTGACTTCTAGTATCAGAAGACAACTACTAGAAGTTTGTTGATGCTTTTTCATTGCAACATTGCTTAAAAATACATCCACAGATGTTTAATTCCCTAGATTATCAAGGCTTCAATCCAAATAATGTCTGGCTGAAAACAATTTCCAGGCTTTTCTAAAAACTACAGGGCCAACCAACCTATCCAAAGCAAAGCTTTAGCTAAATAAACATTATGCAAAATAGCTTTGCTAAAAAAGCAAGATATGATATAAATGTCTTAGCAATTCACGGCGATTATGTATTTCGTTGGTTTTAACAGGTTTTTGCAATGCGTCTCTATAATAACAGAACTACAACCTGTTGATATATTGAATTATCCAACCTTTAACCGTGAGTTGCTACAAACAACTTATTACCTTGATATCTAAGTATGTATAAGGAATTAAATTTTCCATGGATTGGGCAGTCAAGCAAACCCAGCTAAACCATTATGAGCATAATAATCATTAAAAATTTTAATAAAAAATGTCTAAAAATAAAATTTAAACTATTGCTACCGCGGTTGTTTCTCTGCGGCTAAAGAAGGATGCCAGCGGCACGGTTATCTTGCCAGCGAATGAACTGGGCAAGAATGGCGCAGCACAAGAATTGAAACGAAATGCTTCTGAACAACTCTCCTGCATAATCTAAACGTGAAACCATAACGCTGCGGCTAGCTCCTAATACGCATATCATTTCACGCTTTTTAAACGCCGGAGGCACCGCATCCATCATATTAAGTGTTTCTAACGCAGATAGTATCTGGCCTTCTTGAGCTGGTTCTTTCATCCAAGCCGACGTTTTCACATCCCAACGCTCTACCTTTCCACTACGAATAGTAAATTTATCTTGAGTTTCTCTCACCAAATCTAAAATTGATCTGCTTAATGCCGTTTGGTTTGAAGCCCTGCTGTCAAGAAGTGCATCAGCGTTTTCTACGCCAGCTTTTTGCATTAAAAAAGGTTTCTGGGGTGGCGCTGCGCGTAATTCTCATATACATACAGAGTACCGCCTGCTGCAAACGTTGCTGCGGCAATACCAAACAATAATGGTTTACTTTTCATTTTTAATGAATTATTAGTTGTAACTACTTCCTCTTAATTAAACAAATTCTAATCTTTGTGCTTGCACAACTTTGGCTTGATTTAAAATAACGCGCATGGCTATATTATCATCAGCAATATTAACGAATTCCAAACCATGAGCATATGGTACTTGTTGACGAATCATTTCAATAAATGCAGAAGCATTTTCGTTCTTAAATAAACCACCAATCAAATATATTGGAAAGGCTGGTTTACTGCTGCCTTCAACAGCACGGGCAATGTGTTTTGCTAACTCTTCTGTCGCTCGCTCAATAATATATTTACATCTAGAATCATTATGTTTAAACGCAGCCTCAAATACGAAAGGGGTAATTTTTGCTATTGCAGGTGGCTTGATACCACCGCTGTAAAATTGTTTAATTGCTTGATCTATAGAAGTAATATTAAGCAATTCGCATAATTTATCTGTTAAAATAAAAGGAGTACCATGTTGATATTCATCATCTAGCGCAGCTTGCAGTGCTAATTTACCTATATAAAATCCACTACCTTCATCCCCTAGAACATACCCATAACCACCAATTCGCTTTTCAACACCGGCAGATTTGCTAAAACAAATCGAACCAGTACCAGCGATTAAAATTGCACCTTCTTCACCAATAAGCAGTTTAGCCAGGTCAACATCACCACCCATATATATTTGGTGATCTTTTATACCTATAAGCCCAAACATAGTAATTATGGCGGCTCTTTTATCTACGTTACTCAATATGCCAGCCAAACCACAAACAACAGATTTCTTTTCAACTCCAATAAGAGCAAGCTTATTTGATCCAACTTTTGTTTTAGATAAAGCTTTGACTAATTCTTCAAGATTCCTCCTAGCCTCATCGAAACCAACAATATTTATATTCGTAGGCCCAACAATGACTTCTTTAGTTATTCTTCCATCAATATCAAGCTCAGCTACAGAGCTATCTTTAGTATCTATAACTTGCAATAAAGTTTTTGAACCACCACCATCTATAGTAATTACAAAATCTGAATCTGCGCATAACGATATAACTTGTTCCAAATCAGTGGGTGGCTTAGTGGTTGATATTAGCGATCCTTGAGCTTTTACAGATAAATAAAACTCCGGTGTTTGTACTTTTGCTTTTAACATACTACTCTCCGCTATTTAAGGCTAATCTGTTGAGCGCTACCGTCACCAGGATAAGGCTGCTTATTCGAACCAGGATAAGAAAATCCATTTATGAAAATTCTGCGCGGATTTGTTGATTCATTAGGTTCACTGCCATGTACCAAATACGGATGCATAAATACTATGTCCCCCGGATTCAGAACCAGTGGCACAGCTTTATCTAATTCACCAATACGATTTAATTCTTCAGGATCAGTAACTTTGTCTAAAAATAGATCGCCACGCACATGTGATCTTGGCACGTAATACATACATCCGTTTTCTGCAGTGTTTGGATCGATCGCAATAATTGTTTGTACAAAACTACCTTTATGGTTTAAATCTTCCCAGTTTGGATCAAATGTTCTTCTGTTTTTAACATCTTGATGCCAACCAAACTTTACACCGTCATTAGGTAATTTATAATGCAACTGGTTAATTAATTGATCTGCATGATCACTCTCTAAAATCTGTGCAACCGGCTCTAATAATTTAGGTTGTCGCGCAAGCTTGAGCAGCTTTGGTTCAGCAGCACCCGCCCAAACTATGCGGTGGATTTGTATCTTATTGTTATTTCTATCAATAACAAACTGTGTGCCTTTGTGCATCACTTTACCGTTTTGTTTTAGTGATAGAACTTCCACTTCTTTTTGTAGGCGATCTGCACATTGGGAAACTTGGTTAACTTCTTCCTTAGTAAAGAAACCGTGTATTATTAACAAGCCCTCTGAGTTATATTCATCTAGTTGGCTTTGTGATAGCATTATACTATTTACCTTTTGCGGCGTAGCAGCAGACACTGCTAATGGTATAAAAAGCAATGCAGCCAAGCATGTAATTTGTGTAATAAATGCAGCTCTAACATAATTAATTTTAAACATAGCATACCTCTGAGCCATTATACACCAAACATTATTGTCATTTGATATTATTTAGTGCCCAGTGAATGCCTCGCAGAGCGTTTTTAGATTTAAGTTTTTTAATTTATTAAACTGATATAAGGTTTGATTTCATTTGGTGCCTGGGGCCGGACTCGAACCGGCACGGAGTTTGAGCTCCGAGGGATTTTTTTAGTGAATATTTTTATACCACCAAGTTCTAATATTGCAGCTTTGCCGCCAATACCAGAATATGTATTTTCTGTGCTTTGCAATAGGCTAAACAACTCTTGATCGCTTAGTTTTGCCAAACTTTTTGATACATTATTATGCAATGCAATTCTTTTAGTAAGGTGTTTATTCATTTTATGCCATTTATCTATTTGCGCTTAAATTTAGTGTTTGAAATATAGTTTTTGTTAGGGCCAATAACATCATAGACAATAGAGAATTTATCATCACCAAACTCATATTTAACTCTGTAGCAATCATCTCTACATATATGATCGGCAATCACACCATCATTAATCACATGAAAGAATTCCAAAATTTCACCCCCAGAGCCAAAATATACCTCAATATCATTGGCATCTGTTAGCCTATAAAAATATTCTTGCGTTACAGCATTCTTATGACCGCTTATCGTAATCAATTCACCATTTTCTACATAATCGAGTATATTAGGATCTCTGAGTATTGGAGAAAAACTAGCTGTACCAGTTACAACCCCAGACAATGGCGCAGTAAACTTATTGTCAATTTTTCTAATAAAATCCCAATTTCCTTCCAAGCTTTTAAATGTTATGTACTTATCTAAAGGCATGATATTGTGTCAAGTTAAAATTCTTCCTAAGTACACATGATCTGCGTTAATTCCAACATCATTAAATTCCATGTCTGTATAACCACGCTTCCTATAAACTCGAACCGGCACGGAGTTTGAGCTCCGAGGGATTTTAAGTCCGTGTTCTACTTGAATGTACTGGGGTGTACTGTAGGTAAATCAAGGGCTCTAGTCAAGTATGGTCTGGCTAGTTTGAGCACATTTCAGAGTGTTTTTGCACACGAATTGCACACGTTTTTAATAATAATAAAGTAACGAAAAACTGGTATTTTAACCAGCTCAATTGTATGGTAAATTCTAGCTATTATTAATTTGAGGTATATGCACATGTCTTAGTTAGTATTTTATCAAGCAAAAGATGGCGAACTTATATTAGAGGTAAATATAACTAATGAGACAGTTTGGCTATCCATGGAGCAAATTACCACCCTATTTAAAAGGGACAAGTCAGTTATATCAAGACATTTAACAAACATATTTAAATCTAAAGAATTAGATAAAAATCGAACTGTTGCAAAATTTGCAACAGTTCAAAAAGAGGGAAAACGTGAAATCAAGCGTGATTTAGAATATTACAATTTAGATGCAATAATATCAGTTGGATACCGTATTAATTCAAAACAGGCTACTCTTTTTCGTCAATGGGCAACTAAAACATTAAAACAACATATCGTTGATGGTTACACTATTAACTGTCACATCATAAAGGATAATTACGAACAATATTCTAAGGCTGTTGCAGAAAGATGTATACGGTTCGGGAATGACTGGATCACGCACGCTAAGTACGCCGTAACCATTAATAACTCCATCATTCTGCGAAATAATAGTCATAGTTCCTGGCTTAAGCAAAAACTTAGGTAAGAATTCTTTGCGATGTGCTTTTAGCACACTAGCATCATACTTAATTAGGTTGGTCAGCAATTCCTGATCGAGTGTATTTATTTTTACAATGCTTCCATCTACAAAATTTTTTACAGATGAATCAGATTTAGTAAATTTCCAAAAATTGTCGGTTGTTACTACCTTAAAGCCATAGCTTTGATACATAGACACAGCAGCTTCAACACAATTTAAACCAAAGGCTGTCACTCTTCGATTCACTGCAGTATATTCCATCGCCTTATTTATAAGAAATTTCCCATACCCCTGACCGCGTATAGGTTTTATTACAAGGTAAAACCCAAGATATGCAAAATTAATTTCTGGATATGTAACCACAGAAATCGATGCAATTTTATCACCATCTTTTTCAAGCAAATAAAACCCTTCTGGATCATTGGCATATGCTGCAGCTAGCACATTCTTTATTCCAGGCCAACCTTCTGGCACTAACCAATTTTCACGTATTGATACTAACTCTGACAATGACATGGTTCTTATGCTAAGACCATTACTACCATCATGAAATATGATCTTTGGCGAGAAATCGCCAATTGGATAAACAAAATTTGGATCAAGTGGGACATTAAAGTCTAATAGTGACATAGTGATTCATTCTCTAGATATTTCATAACGATAAGAATCATAAATCTTACCACGGATCTTGCGATTACCAATGATCGTTTCAACCCGCTGCATACCGCACTTTTCCAACACTTTATAAGACGCAACATTACGTGTATCGCATGTAGCATATATAACTTCGCAATTAAAATGCTCGAAACCATATTTAATTAATGCCTTTGCTATTTCTGTAGCGTAGCCCTTGTTTTGAAAGCGTGGATTTATCGCATAGCCAATCTCGGCAACATCATTTTTATTAGTTGTTAAACTAATATGCGCTCCTCCAATGAGGTTATCTGTATCTTTGAGAATTATCGCTAATTCATATTCCAAGCGTGGGATTTGTAGAGATTTTTTTATAGCCTCTTCTATGAACTGCATACTATGCGGCTCTGTATTTGGCCCCCAAAGTTCGTACTGCGAAAAATCTGGGATACTGCCATACTCATGTACTGCAGCAAAGTCATTAAGACCGAATTCGCGCAAATATAAGCGCTTGGTTTCAAGGAATCTGGCAGCCATGTTACAAATGCTAAAATAAATTTTAGTTAAATGATACAATACTCTACATATTAAAAATAGCATTCTTAGCCTTAAAATGAAATTTAACTTAATAAGCAATGAATATTAAATTCGAAAAATTAATGCGCTCTCACTTCCCTTTGCTACTAAAATGGCTTGAGACACCGCACGTGAAGGCATGGTGGGATCAAGATATTCAGTGGAGCATGGAATTAATTGAAGAAAAATATGGCCCATATGTGAATGGGTATAAGCTAGATAATGGAGAAGCTAAAAAGCTGCAAGCTTACATCATTTGTGTTGATCAAACTCCTGTAGGATATATACAGCTATATAATGCATACGATTTTCCACGCAACCCACCTTTAACTACTGCTTTACCAGCATCATTGGCAGCTTTTGATATATTTATTGGGGAATCAGATTACGTTAACAAAGGTATAGGTACTAGTGCACTGCAGTTATTCCTAGATCAATACGCCACACCCAACTTTGAATATACGTTTGCGGATCCAGAAATAGACAATATCGCAGCAATTAAGACTTACACCAAAGCTGGGTTTAAAATTGTAGACACTGTAAATAAAGAGTTAATTATGTTACGAAAAAATGACTTAACTTCGCAGAATATTAATTTCCAACTATAGGCGCATAAATGACTATATTTAAAATCGCACTACTGCAAATTGATCCAACAGGCTCTATGGAAGGTAATCTAGAAAAGGGTTTAGATTATTGCCGTCAAGCTAAAAATAGTGGAGCTGACTTAGCACTCTTTCCTGAAGCTTGGCAAGCAGGTTATGCACCGGAGTTAATGAATACAGAATTTGCAATAGATAATACTCATAGCTTTATCACTGAACATGTTAATCTTGCCAAAGAGTTACAAATGGCTATTGCAGTGACTTATATAAAGCGAGATGACAATGGACCAAAAAATAATCTGCTACTCATAGATCAATATGGCAACATAATTTTAGAGTATGCAAAGGTTCATATTTGTGATTTTAAACCTGATGGTCTGGAAGATGCTCTTTTTGCGAGCGGTCTATCAAATCCATCTGACTTTCAATTAAAATCTTATATTCAATTGCTTCTTTTTCAGTCGCAAAGACAGCTGACATCTTATCAAAATTTTTTCTACGAATTTGCACACGAAGGCTGCCGCTTGGCAAAAGGGAAATAGTAGCCATAATTTCATCCTCAATAACAGCAAGTGCACACGAATTGCACACGCGCTTGGTTAATCGAAATGAACATGAACTAACTATCTAACGAAACAATACTCTGGAACCCACATACAGCAAGGTCTATACGTTGGTGCCTGGGGCCGGACTCGAACCGGCACGGAGTTTGAGCTCCGAGGGATTTTAAGTCCCTTGCGTCTACCAATTTCGCCACCCAGGCTAAGGGTTAGGCTGAGGCCGGAATCGAACCGACGTACACGGATTTGCAATCCGGTGCATGACCATTCTGCCACCCAGCCACTAGCTATAAATGAATATCTTGGAGCGGGAAACGAGGCTCGAACTCGCGACCCCAACCTTGGCAAGGTTGTGCTCTACCACTGAGCTATTCCCGCGCTTAGAGAGTGCATATTAACAATACGAAACCATATATGCAATACATTTAAACTCTAGTTAGTCCGCGCTACGCAACACGCCCCATGAAGCGTGCAGATAAACAAGCATCGACCAGAGCGTTAATATAACTGATATATATAAAAAAACAATACCCGCAGAGGTAATATAATTATTCCAATTAATCATATGTGGTTGTGACAATAATACAAAAATAGACAACATTTGCAAAAATGTCTTCACTTTGCCAACGTATGCCACTGCAACACGCTTACTGCCCCCATAATTAGCCATCAATTCACGCAACGCAGAAATTACTATCTCGCGACTGATGATGATTACTGCCGGTATAGATAATATTGGCGTAGCGTAGCTTTGTACCAATAACACCAAAGCCACTACCACAATTAACTTATCTGCTACTGGATCTAGAAATGCGCCAAAGCGCGACTCCTGTTTTAGTTTTCTTGCTAAATATCCATCTAGCCAATCAGTTACACAGGCAAAAAGAAATATCCCCGTGGTTATTACATAACCCCATGTGTTAGGTAAATAATAAAACACTATAAACACTGGGATCAGGATTATCCGTAGTAAAGTTAAAAAATTTGGTAAATTAATTCCCATCATCAAATTCTATTTAATTCATCATAAATTCTTTGGGCCAAAGCCACGCTGATTCCAGGCACAGCAGCCAAGGCTTCTACAGTAGCACACTGCACCTCTTGTAGGCCACCAAATTGTCGCAATAATTCACGGCGGCGCTGTGGTCCCACCCCAGAAATATCTTCTAACACCGAATGCAGCTGCCTCTTAGCGCGTTGGCGGCGGTGGCCAGTAATAGCAAATCGATGTGCCTCATCTCTAACATATTGTAGTAAATGAAACGCCGGCGAGTCTGGACTTAGAAAAATTTCTTTTGCATGAGGAGCTAAAAATAATTTCTCAGCACCAGCTTTACGCGCGGGACCTTTTGAGATGCCCAAAATTTTGACCCCATTTAAAGCTAACTCTTTGCAAACTTGCTCAGCCCTAGCCAACTGCCCTTTACCACCATCAATTAGCAATAAATCAGGCATTTCTGCGTGGATTTCCTGAGCTTTAACAAAGTGACGTTTTAGGGCTTCCTCTAACGCTGCGTAATCATCACCAGCCTTAGCGGTAGTAATTTTAAAGCGTCTATAGGCTGCTTTGACCGGACCAGTTTGATTCAACACTACACACGAAGCGATTGTAGCTTCGCCCTGTGTATGGCTAACATCAAAGCATTCAATGCGTTTTAAGTTGCCGTTAATGCCCAAAGCTGTGCCCAACAATTGCAATTGTTGTTCTAATTTAGAATCATAGCGTAATCTAGCCTTTAACGACTCTTGCGCACTAACCTGCGCCATTTGTAACCACTTAGCGCGATCACCACGTGAGCTGGCAGTGATTTTAATAGTTTTCTGCGTAAACTGTTTTAATGCGTCAACGATGATTGTTATATCAGATAATTTATGTGGAATTAAAATTTCATGTGGCAATAGATTTCCAGCTGGTAGGTTACGATAATATTGTAATAAAAAATTACTTAGGATGACTTCAGCACTTGTTTCTATCTGTAGTTCTGCTACCAAAAAATACTGCTTGCTACCCAGCATTCTACCATCACGAATATTTAACACATGCACACAGGCATTATTACCTAATTGTGCAACACCTAAAACGTCGATATTCTTATTGGCATTTGGATCAACAATTATTTGTTGCTGAATTATCGCACGCATGGCCACTATTTGATCTCGAATCCGTGCAGCTTGCTCATAGTCTTGTTTGTTCGATGCTTGCTCCATTTTGTCTGCCAGTTTAGGAATTATTTCGCTGGTTTTGCCTAACAAGAACAACTCGGCATTGTGCACATCCTGCGCATAGGCATGTTTATCGATCAAGTTTACACATGGCGCACTGCAACGTTTAATTTGATATTGCAAACAGGGACGGGTACGACTGTTAAAATAGTTTTTATCGCATTGCCGCAGCTGAAACGTGCGTTGCAATAAATCTATGCTGTCACGCACCGCTCTAGTGCTAGGATACGGCCCAAAATAACTACCCTGGCCAGTAGTGCTACCGCGATAAAAAGTTAATTGCGGAAAAGTTTCTTGAGTGGAAATATAAATATATGGATACGACTTATCATCACGAAATAAAATATTGTAACGCGGTTTTAATTCACCGATTAATTGATTTTCTAATAACAGTGCTTCAATTTCAGTGCGGGTGATAGTAATTTGTATATCGGCAATCAAACTCACCATCTGCGTAGTTTTTACATCTTTCTTTCCAGAAAAATAACTGCTGACACGTTTTTTAAGATTTTTTGCTTTGCCAACATAAATAACATTCCCTGTCGCATTAAGCATCGAATACACGCCAGGCTTTGCCGGCAAATTTGCAAGAAAAGCACTAAAATCGGTTGGGATGGTTATACTTCCTCTAATTCTTTAGCGTCTAATTTTTCTGTATCAAGAATGCCATGTCGAATAGCTAGGTGTGTTAACTCTACATCACTGGCTACGCCAAGTTTATCAAACAGGCGGTACCTATAGCTATTAACGGTTTTAGGACTCAAGCAAAGCTTATCAGAAATGTCTTGCACCTTTTGCCCGGCAGTAATCATCATCATTACTTGTAACTCTCGCTCTGACAATAAATCTATTGGTGAAGCATCGGCATCGATAACTTTTTTCAAAGCCAATTGTTGTGCTATTTCTGGGCCAATGTAACGCTTGCCGGCATATACTGTACGAATAGCCATGACCATTTCATCGATACTTGAACCCTTGGTAATGTAACCGACTGCACCTGCTTGTAAGAACTTGGAAGGGAACGGCTCTTCGCCATAGACTGTAAGCGCGATTACTTTTATATTGGGGTTATTACGCAGCATTTTTCTAGTAGCTTCCAAGCCACCAATGCCTGGCATTTTGACATCCATGAGCACCACGTGTGGGCATTTTTCTTTAGCGATCTTAACAGCATCTTCGCCACTCCTGGCTTCACCAATAACGCTAATGCCTTTGATATCTGATAATAAACGCCCTACACCAGCACAAACTATATCATGGTCATCTACAATCAGCACATTGATCACGACTATCCCCCAGTCAAAGACAAACTTCTATATCCACCCATAAGCAAAGCATAAAAAAAGTACTTTTACAACCTTAATCTTACATTTGCAGAAGACGCAAATCAAAGAGATTATAATTGTACGAATTACGTGCAAAGATTCCCCGTACAATATAATAGCTAAGAATAGACCAGCATGTATTTTAGTGGATTTACCTACTTGCATAGCCCCTTTTACCAAAATGACTTTAAAGCATCTGGCTTAACTAATCATTCGATTATAATCGAAACTTTCTTGATTTTCATAAAATATTCGGTTACAACCTAAATCATGCAAAGAACATAAAGAATATTGATGTTTATATTACAGGTTCGAATGCGAAAATGCTCTCATAGGCATCATATTTTATTAGCAATATTGGCGGAGAGACAGGGATTCGAACCCTGGGATGGATCACTCCATCAACGGTTTTCAAGACCGCCGCTTTAAACCGCTCAGCCACCTCTCCGTCGCACAGTGTACTAAAAATAAATAAAAAAAAGAACCACTTTAAAAATATTTGTTGTGACTACAGTTGTAGGCGCAATAGCGATCGGTTAGACTTTGGCAACTAGCAGTTTAACTTTATGACAGGAGCAATCAATGTCCCCATATAAACTAATCAAAGGCAGTGATAAAAATATCAGTGCTTTCGAAGAGCAAATTTCCCAAGCCCTGCTGGATGGTTATGATCTAGCTAACGATTTGGTTGTTCAACTAAATACTTTGCCCAATGGCGAGACAGAAACCATCCTATTCCAATCTCTAATTTCTGACGAAGCCTTAGATTTTGAAGATGATGAAGAAGATAATGACGAGTACGAAGAATTAGATGAGTTCGAAGAAGAAAGCGAGTTGTCTTGAAAAGCTAATTTAAGCCCATATATATACAGCTTATAAAGCATAGGTCCTTAAGTATGTGTTATAATTGGACTGGATTATATAAAGTGATCCTTTAATAGGAGATAGTGAATATGCAACAAAATTTTAAAGACGTATCTGCCGTTGCGCCTGGCATACTAGCAACGAATAAAGTAATTCGGAATACTTATTTGCTGTTGTCGATGACTGTATTGTTTAGTGCTCTCACAGCGTTTATTTCTACATCCCTACAAATCGCGCTGCCATTTTGGGCAATACTTTTAGGGTATTTTGGTTTATTGTATATGACTAGCGCCACTGCTAATTCAGCTATGGGTTTGGTGTCAGTGTTTTTGTTCACTGGTTTTATGGGCTTAACTTTGGGTCCAACATTAAACTATTACATCCATGGTTTTAGCAATGGTCCAGAATTAGTCACTGCGGCTCTTGCTTCTACAGGCGCATTGTTCTTTGCGTTGTCTGGTTATGCTATGACGACACGTAAAGACTTTAGTTATATGGGCGGATTTTTATTCATCGGTTTAACTATTGCACTGTTAGTAAGCATTGCTGGTTTGTTCTTCAACATGCCTGGTTTGCAGTTAGCCATATCTGGCGCGATAGTATTGCTAATGAGTGGTTACCTTTTGTATCAAACTAGCCTAATAATTAATGGCGGTGAACGCAATTACATAATGGCCACTGTGTCGTTATACATTACCCTATTAAATCTATTTACTAGTTTATTGCAACTTCTAGCTGCATTTAGTGGCAGAAGAGACTAAAATTCTGCATAGGCTCTATATTTTATATAGAGCCTAATTCTGTTGATTCCTATGATATTTACTCTAATTGTTACTAGCGATCACCTAAATAATAATTTTCATGCGCTGGAAACAGCTAAGGCTATTCTCACACAGCAAGAGCAAATCAATTGTATTTATTTTTTGTTTAACGGTGCTTATACCGCTAATAAATATATCGATATGCCCAGTGATGAATATGCTATCACACAACAATGGCAAAATTTTGCACAAGAATATAATCTTCCCATGTTAGTTTGCAAAGCATCGGCTTTACGCCGTGGCATAGAAGCAACTAACATGGCAACTGGCTTTCGCTTTGGTAGCATTGGCGAATTGGTAGCTGCTTGTGATCTTGCCGATCGAGTAATACGGCTATGAAAAAATATTTAATTATCTTGCAGCATAGCCCTTATGCTAACAGCCAAGCACTGGAAAGTTTGGAATTTGCCTTGGCGATAGCAGCTTTTGATCAAGAAGTAACCTTGCTGTTTAAGGGGGCTGGCGCTTTACAAGCGTTGCATAACCAGCAACCACAAGGCATCGCAGCCAAAAATTTTACCAAGGCTTATGCTGGTTTGAATCTATTTGGCATTAGCTCCGTATATATTGATGCCGAGAGCGTAGTTAATTTAGATCTAAGTAATTTAATAATGCAACCGCAAAGCTTAACAGCAACAGAAATATCTTCTTTAATCGCCGCACATGATATTATTTTGGATCTATAGTTATGCTGATATTACATATTTTGTATAATAGCACCAAAATACCAAACGTAATTACTGAAAATGATACCGTCGTACTAGTGGGCGATGCAGTATATCTCTTGTTGCAACAAGTTAATTTTAATTACTATGCATTAGAAAATGATCTTATGGCGCGTGGCTTAAAAAATTATACTAATGCTATCGATTATAAACAATTAATCGCGCTTATAGCACAACATCATAAAGTTGTTACATGGACATAAAATTAACTGCTGATGGCTATTTGGCGAACATTGATGATTGGACTCCGGTGGTAGCAGAGTTTTTAGCGAGCAAGCACGCTTTGCATTTAACTGCCGAGCATTGGGAAGTGCTTAATTTATTGCGTAATTTCTACTTGAAATATAACGCCTCACCTTCAATTCGCACCTTGGTTAATGCCATGCGTCAAGAATACGGGGCAGAAAAAGGCAATAGCATTTACTTGCACAAATTATTCCCTGGTGCAGCATTGCAAGCCACCAATATCGCTGGGTTACCCAAACCGATTAGATGTATTTAATATTGCCCATGTATGGTTGCAATACTTCTGGTACTACTATTGTCCCGTCTTCTTGTTGGTAATTTTCTAATACTGCAATTAAGGTTCTACCCACTGCCAAACCGGAGCCATTCAAAGTATGCACTAATTCTGGCTTTTTAGTATGCGGGTTACGCCACCGTGCTTGCATGCGTCTAGCTTGAAACGCCTCGGTGTTGCTACAAGAAGATATCTCTCTAAAACAATTTTGCCCTGGTAACCAAACTTCTAAGTCATAGGTTTTGGCAGCGGCAAAACCCATATCCGCTGTGCATAAGCTAACTACTTGATATGGTAACTTTAATTTTTGTAATACAGCTTCGGCATTATTTACCAGACTTTCTAGCGCCGCGTATGATTCTTCTGGGCGTACTATCTGCACTAGCTCTACCTTATCAAATTGATGCTGTCTAATCATGCCCTTGGTATCTTTACCATAAGTACCAGATTCTTTTCTAAAACATGGCGTATGTGCAGTAAATTTTAATGGTAAAGCAATATCTTCGATAATTTCATCACGCACTATATTGGTTAAAGACACTTCCGAAGTAGAAATTAACCACAAGTCATTGGCGGTAGCAAATTGATCGTCATAGAATTTTGGCAATTGCCCTGTGCCATATAAAGCCTCTGATTTGACCAGATACGGCACATATTTTTCTGTATAGCCATGTGCTTCGGTGTGTAAATCAAGCATAAATTGTGCCAAAGCACGATGCAATTTGGCTATTGCCGCACTCAGGACTACGAATCTGGCGCCAGACATTTTCACGGATGCATCAAAATTTATACCGCCATTAACAGCAGCAGTTAAATCGAAATGTTCCTTGGGTGTAAAATTAAATTTAGGCAAATCACCCCATCTACGCACCACGACATTATCTTTTTCATCTTTACCAACCGGTACTGAAGAATGCGGAATATTTGGCATTTCTAACAACATGTTATTAATTTCAATTTGTAGCGCTTCTAATGCTACTTCTTTATCTTTTAGATCAGCTAGCAACTGATTGACCTGCGCCATTATCGCTGCAGTATCTTCGCCACGTGCTTTTGCTTGTCCAATTTCTTTGGAGAAAGTATTGCGTTTATTTTGAATTTCTTGCGTTTCGATCTGCAGACCTTTACGACGTTGTTCTAATGTTTTAAAAGTTGCCACATCTAAAACATAACCACGCGTAGCCAAACGTGCAGCAACTGCATCTACATCATTGCGTAATAATTGAATATCTAACATTATTGTTCACCAACTACATCCACTCCAGGTGGTGGATTAAAAATAAAACGTGTATCAGAAATTTTTACATTGTTTTGCACTTTGGCAAAATTAAATGTTGAAGTTTGTCCCAAATGATCATGTATATCTAATGAATGTAACATTGAGTTTTTGAAACATGCTGTTATCGACATAAAATTAGAATTTTCTTGCCGTGGGGTTAGTTTAAAGCAGTTGGCAGATCCAGATTCGACAATAAAATTGTGTTCAATTTTATCACTGTCATCTAAAATAAAACTCAATGGTGTTACGTCTTTACTATCCGCTACATACTTTTGCACACTTACCTGTTCCAATACTACATCATAATTCCACACTTTTTTGCCGTCAGTAACCAGTAAGCTTTTATCTGGCTGTTCTACCTGCCAACGCAATTGGCGTGGTTTTTTAAACTCAACGCTACCAGTATATGTATGCAATAGTTTTTGTTGTTCGCTATACACATTTTGTGTGAAATCAGCACGCATGCTATTAATATTATTTAATAGTCGCTGTAGATCGGTAACAGTTGTTGCTTGTGCAGTAGCAGACATGCTACAGAGCAACCATGTATATATGAAAATCTTTTTTGTTAATTTACACAACGCTTATTTCCTCGGTACATCAAAAGCTAAAACTTCTCTTACACCACTGGTAAGCATTTCTGAAACTACCCCGGCGCTTTCCATAGCCTCTATTAATCTAGCTGACCTATTATACCCAATTTTCAGGCGTCTTTGCAAATAAGAAATTGAAGCTTTACGAGTTTCAGTAACAATTGCTACCGCTTCATCATATAATGGATCTTTTTCACCTAATTCGCCAGTAGCATCAATACCTGGCACAGCTAATGCCGCACTATTCGCCATATCAATAATATATTCTGGCGTTGGGCAATTCTGTTTTAGCGCTTGTACTACTGCATGTACCTCTTCATCTGAGACAAAAGCACCATGCACGCGCACTGGAATACCAGTACCGGGTGCCAAATATAACATATCGCCATAACCGAGTAATTGTTCTGCACCTTGTTGATCTAAAATTGTGCGTGAATCAATACGTGAAGAAACCTGAAAGGCAATTCTAGTCGGCACATTCGCCTTAATTAAGCCAGTAATCACATCTACAGATGGACGCTGTGTAGCCAAAATCATATGAATACCAGCAGCACGAGCCTTTTGGGCGATACGCGCAATTAACTCTTCTACTTTTTTGCCCACAACCATCATCATATCAGCAAATTCATCAATGATTACGACTATATATGGCAACTTATCTAACTTGGATGCCGGGCCATCGGCAGTTTTTTCATCCCATAGCGGATCTAACAACGGTTTACCAGCAGCACTTGCTTGGGCAACTTTACTATTAAACCCTGCCAAATTGCGCACACCTACTGCAGCCATAACTTGATAACGACGCTCCATTTCTGCCACACACCAACGCAACGCATTCGCTGCATCATTCATATCCGTTACCACTGGGGTGAGCAAATGCCCAATTCCCTCATAAATTGATAACTCTAACATTTTTGGATCAATCAAAATTAAACGTAGATCAGCCGGGGTTGCTTTATATAATAAACTTAGCAGCATGACATTAACCCCTACCGATTTACCAGAACCAGTGGTACCAGCTACTAACAAATGGGGCATTTTATCCAAACCAACTACCACGGGTGTACCAGAAATATCTTTACCCAAAGCAATAGTCAATGGTTCTTCTTTTTCTTGATATTGTGTTGATTCCAAGACATCGCGCAATTTAACAATTTCTCGATATTTATTAGGGATCTCTAAGCCAACTACCGCTTTACCAGGAATCACCTCCACTACTCTCACCGAGGTAACTGATAAAGAACGTGCTAAGTCTTTAGCAAGTCCGGTAATTTTACTTACCTTAACGCCTGGTGCGAGCGTCATTTCAAAACGGGTAATAATAGGGCCTGGACAAACCGCGACTACTTTTACAGTAACATCAAAATCTAGCAATCGCTCTTCTACTTCACGCGATAAGGTTTCCAATGCAGTTTTAGAATAATGCCGTTTAGGATCACTGGCCGGTGCTGGTTCGAGTAAAGCTAGATCTGGCAATTTGTCACTATTCACAGTTTTACGGAGTAATGTCCGTGGTTTTGCTGCCTCTTTTTTAACATTAAAATCCATTTTTAAGATTTCTGGTTGCAAGCTAATTGATTTTGGTTCTTTTATTACTGGTACGCGCGCCTCCATACTTAACACTGGTTCTTGTAATCTTATTGGTGCTTCTTGGCGAATCTGTGTTAACAATCCATGTAAATATTTGCCTAAACGATGAGTACCATATATGGCATAACGGCCAATAAACTCAAAAAACTTTATCCACGACATGCCAGTGCTAATGGTAACACCAATCATAAATACCGTTGCTAACAATAAAGCACAACTTAACACGCTTAATTTTTTTAACAACCAAAATGCCAACAAGTAGCCAATGATACCACCACTTGGCCCTGGCAAATTATTAGGCTGAGCATTAAAACTAATATCTAGTAAACCACAACCACTAACTATTACTAGCGATAAGCCTAACAATGGCAAAATCCAAATTAAGCGGGTTGCTGGCATCTTACTCGCATCGGCCTTGAGCACTAATAATCCTGCCGCAACTATTAACAACGGAAATATGTAGGCCATATACCCAAAAAACATTAGCGAAAAATCTGCGCACCAAGCGCCTATTGCACCAGCTGCATTAGCGCTATCTGTGGCACTAGTTGCCGATGACCAGCCTAAATCAGTTTTATTATAAGTAACTAGCGCAATAATTATAAATAGTGCCGCCGCACAACAACCAATAAATCCTACCTCTTTAATGCGACTACGCACAAAATCTGGCATCGCGCTCTTTTTTTGTTGTTTAGTTAACTTTTTCATGTCTTCACTTTAAATATAGATTCCATTACTATACTACACAACTTGCAGCAATTCTCACTGCATACCAGCTAAAATCGCTAAAGGAGCATAATTATGAATAATCAAATACAACATCACAAATTAATTATCATAGGCTCCGGCCCTGCTGGTTATGCAGCAGCTATTTATGCCGCACGTGCCAATCTAAATCCGGTGATCATAACCGGCATGGAAAAAGGCGGACAACTAATGACTACCACCGACGTTGATAACTGGCCTGGTGATGTTGAAGGCTTACAAGGACCAGACTTAATGGAACGTTTAGAAAAACACGCTAGCCGCTTTGCCACCACAATCATTGCTGACCAAATCAGTCGCGTTGACTTTACACAACGACCATTTAAATTATTTGGCGAAGAAAGTGCTTATAGTTGCGATGCCGTCATTATCGCTACTGGCGCCTCAGCCAAATATTTAGGCATAGCCTCGGAAACTAAATATCGTAATCGTGGGGTATCAGCCTGCGCAACTTGCGATGGTTTTTTCTTTAAAGGACAAGAAGTGGTAGTAGTTGGTGGCGGTAATACTGCGATTGAAGAAGCGCTATTTATGGCCAATATTGCCAAACACGTCACGGTTATACATCGTCGCGATAAATTTCGTGGTGAAAAGATATTAGTCGACAAATTAATGGCCAAAACTAAAAACGGTGGCAACATAACTATTGAGTGGGAACATGCCACCGAAGAGATTCTTGGGGACGATGCGGGAGTAAATGGTATTAAAATTAAACATGTCACTACCGGTGTCAGCAAAGTTATTCCAGTAAGAGCAGTATTTATTGCTATCGGCCACACACCAAATACACAAATATTTTCTGGCCAATTAGACATGGAAAGCAGTGGTTACATCAAGGTTAAAAGCGGTATTCACGGTAACGCTACAGCCACCAATATTTCGGGCGTATTTGCAGCTGGTGATGTTGCTGATTCCGTCTACCGTCAAGCCATTACTTCTGCTGGTTCTGGTTGTATGGCAGCTTTAGATGCAGAAAAATTTTTAGATTCTGCAGTGCGGGCATAAGCGGGTTTTTGTATATTACCCAAACCATTGCAGTTTTGGGCTTGAAGCCTAAAACTGCAATGGGAGAGTATAGTCTCTCTAGCCCAACTTGATAACTACATAGCGGGTACCAAATTGTTGATCTTGCACTAACAACAACAATTTGTTAGTTTTAATGGCGTTTTCTACCGCGCGTTTAAAAGTTTGTACATCATTCACTTTATCACGATTTACTTCTAAAATAATCGAGCCGCGCGTTAAACCAGCCAATTCAGATAATGATCCTGGCTTAACCCCACTAACTACTACACCAACGCCAGCTTTAACACTTAACTTACCAGCAATATCCTGGGTTAAAGTTTGTACGCTTAAACCAAGTTTATTAAATATTTGCGGCTCTTCAGTATCAGTTTTTTCTACAGATGCGCTCAAATTACCCACTGGTATTTGAATTTGCAATAACTTCTTATCGCGCATTATCCCTAATTTACGAATGGTATTAGGCGCAGTTGAAGCAATTTCATTTCTAAAGTCACCAATATTGGATACTGCTTGTCCATCTAAAGATACAATCACATCACCTTGCTTCAACCCAGCTTTATCTGCAGGTGCACCAGGCTCTACCTGCGCGATTAGAACACCTTTAGTGTCTTTCAAACCAAAACTATTGGCTAAATCTGGAGTGAGTTGTTGAATCTTTACTCCTAAGTAGCCACGTACAACATTACCACTCTTAATCAATTGATCGATTACATTTTTGGCCATGTTGATTGGAATCGCAAACCCTATACCCATGTAACCACCGGAACGACTGAAAATGGCCGTATTAATACCAATTACTTTACCCTGTAGATCCAACAATGGGCCACCAGAATTACCTGGATTAATTGCCGCGTCTGTTTGTAAGAAATTTTCATAATCCGCTAATCCAACCGTATTGCGCCCTTTAGCACTTAAAATACCTGCTGATAGCGAATGCGACAAACCAAATGGGTTGCCAAGCGCTACTACCCACTCACCTACTTCTGTTTTATCCGAATCACCCAGTTGTACCACTGGCAAACCTTTGGCATCAATTTTAATCACGGCAATATCTGTTTGTGGATCAGTACCAACTACTGTCGCCACATATTCGTCATTATTTAAAAGTTTGACGGTAATTTTATTGGCATTTTGTACTAAATGATTATTGGTAACAATGTAACCATCTTGCGAAATAATAAATCCAGAGCCTTGACGCATCACCGGTTGCTTGCGATATGGCATGCCACGAAATAAATCATATAACTGTGGAGGCACGTCTTCTTCACTCATTTCCGCATCACCAGCATCATTGCCATCCACGCTGGTGTTTTGATCTGATTGAATATTCACTACCGCCGGCGAAACCTCTTTAGCTACTGTAGCAAAGGCCTGCCCAGTTTGTTTTAAACTAACGATGGCATTATCTGCGGCAATTGCACCAGAGCCATGAAAACAAACCACTACAAAGATTAACTTGGCAAGATTAATAAAATGCGATAGTTGTGGTTTATTCATATCATTTCTCTTTTAATTTGGTTATCAAAATAACAACAGAGGTAATCGTATGGCCCATTATACATAGCTTCATTGCCACTAAACAAGCAATAGTGGCAAATTCAATAGACTATGTCGGCACAAACTTTACCTTGTCCGAGATTTTGAATGGCTTGTAATAATTCATCTAATGGTTTTACAGTCCATTCATCACCGAAATGTAAATTAGCCGATGCCAAGGCATGCATATATTCAACTTCAATTTTACATGCATCCGTTTGCTGATGGGCTTGTAGTAATTGTTTAAGATTAGTTACAAAATCATCGTTTAGTCCAGCTTTGGCATCAATACGAACACGAATTTTCTTAGCAAAATTTGCCCGCGCTGACGAAATATCAAAAATTTTTATCGCCCGAAACTTTATCCCACCACTATATTCATCTGGTTTAGCTTCACCTTGCATGATTAGTAAAGCATCTTTTTTTAATTGTTCTCTACATTCATTAAATAAATCAGCAAATACAGCAACCTCTTGTCGGCCAGAACGATCTTCAATTGTAACAAAAGCCATGCGTTCACCACGTTTAGTGAGCAAGGTACGCATGCCTATTACCAAGCCGGCGATAATTTGTTTACTGTGGCGTCCACCAGGTTGTAAATCCGCTAATTTGTGTGTAATAATTTTATGCAATTCTGTTTCAAATTGCGTAATAGGGTGCCCAGTCAAATACAAGCCTAAAGAATCTTTTTCGCCATTTAAACGCACTTGATCTGGCCAAATTTGGAAAGATTCAGCTGGAATTAGAATGTTTAAATCACTAGCGTTGATACTGGCGCTAAAGATATCAAATTGCCCTAGATTATTGTTTTTATGAATTTGATCTGCCGCCTGTAATGCCACCTCTAAATTCCCCATCAATGCTGCTCGATGCATATTAAAAATATCTAGCGCCCCGGCATAGATCAGCGCTTCTAAAGTACGACGCGTTACTTTACGATGATCAATTCTCATACATAAATCGAATATATCTTTAAATATGCCATTAGCCTTACGTTCTTGCATGATATTATCGATTGCGCCTTCGCCTACTCCTTTGATTGCGCCTAAACCATAAACAATTCTATTCTGCACATCTACAGAAAATTTATATTCACTATTATTAACACATGGGGCAACTATTTTTACACCTTGATTGCGACAATCTTCTATCATCAAAACTATCTTGTCAGTATGCGCCATATCTGCCGATAACACCGCAGCCATAAATTCCGCGGGATAATGGCTCTTAAGCCAGGCGGTTTGATAGGAAACTAAAGCATATGCCGCAGAATGTGATTTGTTAAACCCATAACCGGCAAATTTTTCCATTAAATCAAAAATATAAGTCGCTGTGCGTTGCGCAGTTCCATTGGCAACGGCACCCTGTACAAAAATTTCCCGCTGTTGGGCCATTTCTTCTGGCTTCTTCTTACCCATAGCACGACGTAACAAATCTGCGGCGCCAAGAGTATAACCGGCTAACACTTGCGCAATCTGCATCACTTGTTCTTGATAGAGAATTACCCCATAGGTAGCCTTTAATATTGACTCTAATGCTGGATGCGGATATTCAATAATCGCATGCCCTAATTTACGATTAATAAAATCATCCACCATGCCAGATTGCAATGGTCCAGGACGAAACAGGGCTACTAAGGCAATAATATCTTCAAAACAATCCGGACGTAGCCGCCGAATTAAATCTTTCATACCACGCGATTCTAATTGAAACACTGCAGTAGTATTTGTCGCACATAACAATGCAAAAGTTTTAGCATCTGTTAAAGAAATTTTGCTAATATCTAAATCCGTATCTGCGGCATTTATTTGCCGCTGCTTAATCATGTGCACTGCCCAATCGATCACTGTCAAAGTTCGCAAACCCAAAAAGTCAAACTTAACTAAGCCAATCGTTTCTACATCGTCTTTATCAAATTGCGTGATGGTATGATTTTCATTTGCTTCGCAATATAGCGGCGTATAATTAGTTAATTCCGATGGCGCAATAACTACACCACCAGCATGTTTACCAACATTTCTGGTAATCCCTTCTAATTTCTTAGCCAAATCTAAAAGAGTTTTTACTTCTTCTTCTTGCTGATACATATTGCGCAATACTTCTTCTTGCTGCAAAGCTTTGTCTAAAGTTATGCCCAACTCCACAGGAATCAATTTGGCAATTTTATCCACGAAACCATATGGATGCCCCAATACGCGCCCTACGTCTCTAATTACAGCACGCGCGGCCATGGTGCCATAAGTAATAATTTGTGACACAGAACCACGCCCATACCTATTAGTTACATACTCAATCACGCGATCGCGTCCTTCCATACAAAAATCTATATCAAAATCCGGCATGGATACACGTTCTGGATTTAAAAACCGCTCAAATAGCAAATCATATTGCAAAGGATCTAAATTGGTAATTTGCAACACATACGCTACCAACGAACCGGCCCCAGAACCACGTCCTGGACCAACTGGCACACCATTATTAAAAGCCCAAGCAATAAAATCTGCTACAATCAAAAAATAACTAGCAAAGCCCATTTTATTAATAACTTCTAATTCGGTTTGCAATCGCTCAGTGTATTTAGCTTTAGTTTCAGCATCTATAGTCGCAAGTAGTCGTTTCTGTAGGCCTGCTTGCGCTGCTTCAATCAAACATGATTCTGGCGTAGTACCTTGCGGTACCGGAAATTTTGGCAAATGCACTACATTTAAATCTAAAATTAGATTACAACGTTTAGCTATTTCAAACGTGTTTTGTATAGCTTCAGGGATATCAGCAAACAATTGCTGCATTTCATCTGCGGAGCGAAAATATTGTTGTTTGCTATATTTTCTAATTCTAGTTTGATCTGCTAAAGTTCTGCCTTCATGAATACACACTCGTGCCTCATGCGCCTCATAGTCATCAGAAGTCATAAAACATACTTCATTCAAAGCTAACAATGGCAACGCATATTCCTCGGCTAATTTTAGAGCAGCAATATTGTATTCGTCTTCTGTGTCTCGACCAGTACGAGTTAGTCCTAAGTAATACCTATTTGGAAAATAACTTTGCCATTCAACTAATAACTGTATTGCTTTTGCATGTTGTCCAGCTAATAACGCCTTAGCTATATCACTCTCGCGTGCATTTGCAATGGCTATCAAACCAGCATTATATTGCTGTAACCAAGCTTTACGTACCACAGGCCTACCGTTTATTTGTGACTCTGTGTAACTCCTGGAGATTATCTGCGTCAGATTTTTATAGCCAAGCAAATTTTGGCATAAAAAAATGCAACGGTACGGTTGCTCTGGTTGTTGTGGATTTTCTATATACAGATCGCTGCCGATGATCGGCTTAATGCCTTGCGACAGCGCAGATTTATAAAATTTCACCATTGCAAATAAATTAGACTGATCGGTAATAGCGACAGCTGACATACCAGATTTAGATGTTGCTGCCACTAGGTCTTGGACTCGTACAATCCCATCAACTAATGAAAATTCTGTGTGACACTGTAAATGCACAAACATAAAAATCTTGTCCTAAAAAATTAATTACCTTAGAATGGTCAGGCCAAAGCATAATTATATATGGGATGATGATTTTGACCAAACGTTTATCACTGATTTTAGCCTCTATTACTATAGTCGTCGGCGGCAGTTATTACTTAACTGGCAAACTTATTCAAAAAAGCTATTACGAGGCGATTACCAAAATAAATCTTCAACCGAATATTAAAGTTAATTTAGTCGAGTATCAACGAGGCTTTATCAATTCTACTGCAGAATTAACTTTAGAGATAGGCACTAGTAATCCAGAAGACATACAGGTGATTCCTTTACGACAAGCAATTACTCATGGCCCCATCATTGTAGCCAACACCGAGAATGGCCCGCAGCTTAAATTGCTAGCTGGGCAAATAAAAACTTCACTTGGTGAGCCTTGGCAAACTAAACTTAAAAACTACACTCAGAATCAACAACCACTAAACATCACTACATTAATAAATTTTTCTAATCAAGCCACTACCTGGCTTAGAGTAGCTGGCATAGATCAAACTACACCTAGCCAGTTTCATGTCGCTTGGGCAACCATCAATGGCCTAATTCAACATGACTTACATTTTGCCAATTATAAAGGCAATCTCAATTTGCCAAAAATGTTGATGGAAAAACCAGAATGGAAATTTACTTTGGATAACTTTGTTTTAAATCTAGATGCAAATAAACAAAGTACCGCCTACGCTAGTAACAATAATTTATCTACAGCAAGTATGGTTTTCGCAAAACAAGGGCGTGACATTGTAAAACTAGATGGTCTAACAGCGCAAATTACTTTTTTTGTTAAAGACAATAATTTAGCTTTAAATGCTGAAGCGAAAATAGCTAATTCGCAAATTGTTGAACAACAATTTACCCAGGAAACTTTAAAATTGCAGATTAATAATATTAACAACGCGACGTTAAAAAACTTACCCCGCGTCAGCGCTTTAAGCCCAAGAGGCACTATAGATTTACTGCAACAAATTACCGCAAACAGTACCGAATTAACGTTAGAGCTGCCCAAACACTTTACTGAGGCAATGCTATCTTATTTTAGTTTTGAAGTGTACCGCGTGAGTTATTTGGGAAAATTTGATCGACGTCCAGAGCAAGAAATATTAAAAGACATAACTGGTGGTATCAATAAGCTAGTACAAGGCGCGGTTAAACAAAAAATATTTTTGGACAAAGGCAAGCACTATGCATTAAATTTTAATAGTAATGCTGATAATACTTATTCGCACTAATCACCGCCATTTGATGGCGGTGAGATGTAGGCACGATTAAGGTTTAGGGATATTATTGTTTTTAACTTCTGCATCTTCTTCGTTTTCATCCTCCTCAACCTTTGTATAGATTTGCTCATCAGTTAAGCCAATTTCAATATTTTGCAATACATTTTTAATCGATTCTTCTACCATTGAATAAAAAATTAGTTCGTAATCTTTGAATATAACCTCTCTGTTTAATTCAATGATGCTCTTCAAATTTTCTACAAAGATTGTATAGGTATCATTGGGAGATAATGGCGAGTTCATGTCAAATAGGGATGAAAATATTTGCAAGGATAGCTCTTTTGATGTATCTATAGCGTGGCCATTGTTGATAATGTATTCTGCTAGTATTGGAAACAATTCCATATCCATACTATCCATAGTAGCGCATGTGCCAATATTATTTTTGTAATATACAACACGCTTTTTAAATAAAAGCAGTTCTCGTGCGTCTGATTTATAAATGATAAATTTTATATCTTCATCATGTAAAGGAAGAAGTGACTTTAAACGAATATCAGCTAATTTTTTAAGATTATCTAACCCAATATATTCCATGATTTTTTTCAAATCTTTATTGTATTTACTTGCAATAGAACGAACCATGCTAATAGCTTTTGTTTTTATTTCCCGCTCTTGCTCTTCTTCTAAAGCTTCAAAATTTTCAGTAAAAACAGCTTCTAAAACATCATATTCTGCTTGTTCCATAAACATTAATACTCCATTTTATAACATACATTTAAAACAAATTTAACATTATTAGCAAATGACCACAAATTGTACTTGGCTGTTGAAAACATCGACCATTCCAAGACTAAAGCTCGCTCGCTGCAAACTAACGGTATAGTGGAGAGATTACCATGCCTAGGATATCAGACAGCTTGACCAAAATGGAACAAACTGTCTGATTTAATCAGAACTATCAGATAAAGTCTAAATTTTTACAACTTAGGCCTGTTTTTAACAACAACATTGCTTTCTTCATCAGTATATTCTTCTTCATCTTCTTTATCATAGATTTGCTCATCGCTTAAGCCTTTTTTAATATACATCAAGACTTCTTCTATTTCTTTTTCTAGCTCTAAAATAAACTTTTGTGTATATTCTCTTAAGAAAATCTCATTATTCTTAAAAAATTCTTTGAACTCATCCAAAGATACCGTATGGGCCACGGTAATATTATCTAAAAGCGAAGAATATTTTTGCAAAGATAAATCCGTTGATAAATTCACTACGTGATTCTTATCAAGAATATATTTTTCTAATGTTGGAAAATACTCTATATAAACATTTTGCCGACTATTTTGAGATGTACATAGCGATAATTCTTTTTTTGCACCTTCATAAATTATAAGTTCTACATCTTTATCCTTTAAACGAAAACATTCAGATAAATCAAGCGCAGCAAATTTTTTACAATTTTCCTCACCAATGTATTTAATAACTTCTTTTACGTTATTACCACATTTCCCTGCTATAGAACGAATCGTGCTAATTAATTGCGTTTTTATTTGTTTTTCTTCGGCCTCCAATAATTCTTCACCAAAGGCACGTGCAAATACTAAGTATTCAGTTTCATTCATTTTAATACACCCATTTATTATAACCATTATAAAAAATTAACATTATTGCCAAATAATTACAAATTTATATCGATATGCGAGAGATGAGAGCAGCTTAGTTAATATACACACTCAGTCACTGCGGTAACCGGTGCAAAACTACGACGATGTTGCTTAAGCGCACCATATTTTTGCAATGCTTGCAGATGTGCTTTAGTGCCATAACCTTTATGTTGTGCAAAACCATACATGGGGTACAATGTATCTAATGCAATCATGCTGTTATCCCTCGATACTTTGGCAATTATCGAGGCAGCGGCAATCGCCTCAATTGTTGCATCCCCACCCACAATAGCCTCTACTGGATGATCTATTTGCGGACATTTATTACCATCCACTAATACTTTATCTGGTTTTATGGTGAGCGCATTTATGGCGCGCTGCATGGCCAATAAAGTAGCATATAGAATATTTAATTTGTCTATTTCAACATGTGAAGCAATACCTATCGACCAGGCTACGGCTTCTGCGCATATCTGTGTAAATAATTTTTGGCGTTGTAACGCAGTTAATTTTTTCGAATCTTTGATACCAATGATGCAATGCTTATTTGGCAAAATTACTGCTGCCGCATACACATCACCCACCAATGCACCATAGCCTACTTCATCTACACCGGCAATTAACATTACTGTTTCCTTATAGCAGTTCGTTGATAGCTCTAGCAGCAGTAGCGCTAGCATTTTTTTCTAAATCTTTATGTAACTTATTGAATTCATCTGTTTGGGCAAATTGTAATTCTTGGTGGTCAATTAAATTTAATAAACCTTGACTCAAAGCAGCAACGCTAGCATTTTGCTGAATATACTCAGTCACCACTAATTTATCTGCCAAAAGATTGGGTAAGGCAATATATTTTACTTTAATCAAATGTTTGACAATATTGTACGTAAACCAATCGGTTTTGTATGCCACTAACATCGGCACTTTATGCAACATTAGCTCTAATGTTACGGTCCCAGAAGTTGCTAGCGCAAAATCAGCTGCACGCATAACCGCATGACTATCTTTAACTACATATTTTAGATCCAATTTTGGAATAATTTTGTTTTTCCAATATTCTACAAAATATTCATATGCTGGTTGCACTAGAGGCATCACAAATTTTAAATCTGGTTTTGTTCGTAAACACTCCTTAATTACTTGCAAATATAATGGCACCATACGCTTCATTTCACTGTTTCTACTGCCTGGCAATATTGCTATCACTTGATCTGTAGCTGTAAAACCTAACGCCGCTTTACCAGCTATACGATCAATTACAAATGGTATTTTATCGGCTGTAGGATGGCCTGTATAACAAACTGGCACATTATGTTGACGATAAAATTTTTCTTCGAATGGAAATAAAGCTAGCATTAAATCTACAGCTTGTTTGATAGTTTTGATTCTGTTTTGCCGCCAAGCCCAAACTGAAGGACTGACATAATGTACTGTCGGAATGCCTTTTTGGCGTAATATTTTTTCAACACTTAGATTAAAATCTGGTGAATCGATACCAATGAATAGATCTGGGGGATCTTGCAAGATATAATTTATTAGCCATTTACGCAAACGTAAAATTTGCCGCAAATTTAACAACGGCTCAACCAACCCCATAACAGCTAGAGTATCCATACTATGTAGCTGCAGGCAGCCTACGTTAATCATTTCTGCGCCGATAACGCCTTCTATTTCAATGTTGGGGTGAATTTTTTTTAATTCCACAGCCAACTGCGCGCCTAACAGATCTCCAGATGGCTCGCCTGTTACAACTACAATCCTTTTAGTCATGTTGAGTTCGCTTTAGCGAGTTACCCCGCGTTCCGACTGCAAAAGAAAATCTCGCATCAAGATTACTTCTGGACAGCTAATGATTAGTTCGTTTAATTCAGCTACAGCATCTTTAACTGTAAGGCTAGTTCTAAAAACAATTTTATATGCTTGCTTTAATGATTGCATTACTTCAGAAGAAAATTCACGTCTAGTCAAACCAACGGTATTTAAACCATGTATTTGTGCTGGATTACCAAACACACGTACAAATGGTGCCACATCCTTCATAATCATACTACCGCCACCAGCAAAGCTATGTGCCCCTATAGAGCAAAACTGGTGCACGCCAACAAAACCGCCTAAACTAGCATAATCACCAACACGTACATGGCCAGCAATTGCTGCATTGTTCGAAAATGTAACATTATTACCAATAATACAATCATGAGCTACATGCGTGTTCACCATAAAGAAATTGTCATTTCCAATAATGGTTATACCACCGCCCTGTAGCGTTCCACGATGCACCGTACATCCTTCACGAAACACATTGTTATCACCAATCTCTAGCCTGGTATCTTCGCCATGATATTTTTTATCTTGGCATGCCTCACCAATAGAGGCAAACTGATAAAATTGGTTATTCTTACCAATCTTGGTTGGCCCCATGATTACTACATGTGGCCCAATCACAGTACCAGCATCAATTTCTACATGTGGACCAATAAATGTGAATGGCCCTACTGTCACATCCGTAGCTAATTTAGCTGTTGGATCAATAACCGCTTGTTTACTAATCACTATGCTTTACCTTCCATACATGTTATTTCAGCAACACATACAGACTCGTGATCTACAAATGCCTCACAAGCAAATTTCCAAACTGTACTGCGGCGCTTTAAAGTCTTAACTGTTAATTTTAGCTGATCACCAGGTATTACTATCTTTTTAAACCTGACATCACTAACAGCACCAAGAAAGAATAAAGAATCATCTGGAGACCAATCCATACTTTTATAAGCTAAAATCCCAGCTGCCTGTGCCAAAGCTTCAACTATTAAAACTCCTGGCATAACTGGCTTGTCTGGGAAATGACCTTGAAAAAATTGTTCATTCATGGTCAAATTTTTTATCGCCACTATAGATTGATCTGCATCTATAGAAATTACCCTATCTACTAATAAAAACGGGTAACGATGTGGTAAAAAACGCAAAATTTCCTGTATATTTATTTCGTTCATTTATTTATACCATCAATAGTATCATTAACCTTTTCTGCATTTTGCAGTTGTTTTTCTATTTCACGGATGCGCTTTGCCATATCATCAATGCCCATGAATCTAGCAACGCTACGACGCCAAACTTTATTCTCACGTGCCGGTAAACCAGAAGAATAAACTCCAGGAACATCAATAGAATTATTAACTGCCGATGTAGCAGTAATGTGCACACGATCGGCTATAACAATGTGGCCTGCAATATTAGAAGCACCACCAATCAAACAACGTTTGCCAATTTTAGTACTGCCAGCAATACCAACACAACCGGCTATAGCTGTATAATCGCCAATCTCAACATTATGCGCAATTTGTAGCTGATTATCTAAAATCACATTATTGCCGATAACGGTATCACCTATCATCCCCCGATCTATGCAGGTATTACTACCAATCTCAACATTCTCACCAACTTTAACACCACCAAGATGTGGCATTTTAATCCAAGCACCAGTGGCATCCATAGCATAACCAAAACCATCCGCACCTAATACTGTACCACTATGTACTGTACAATTTTTACCCAATCGAACCTTGCTATACAGCACCACATGTGGATGCAAAACTATGTTATCGGCAAGCTCACAATCATCGCCAATAACACAATAAGCACTTATGATAATATTCTTACCTAGCTTTACATTGTTACCAATCACCGCTGTAGGATGGATCTTATTGTCGGTACTAATTGCTGTCACTGCTACACACAAATTTAATAATTTGGCTAGCGCTAAGCGAGGATTATCTGTCAATAAAGTTGGTAGTGTAGAAAATTGTGCATCAGCGTGAGACAGCACTACCGCACTAGCCTTAGAGGTAAGCAAGTTTTTCTTGTACAGCGGATTAGACAAAAAGCTTATATTGCCGACTGTAGCTTCGTCCAAGGTACCTATTCCAGTAATTTCGCGTGTAGCGTGCTCAAGAGCATTACCAGCAAGTTCAGCACCGATCTTGCTGGCAAGCTCTCCTAACTTAATAGGTTGAGGAAATTTTAGAGACATTTAAAGAACTACTTTTTACTTTCTTTATAACGCTTGTCTAAAGATTGCAACGCTTTATACGTGTAGTCAGCTTTACGGTTAGTAAACATTGCTACCTGTTGTTGCAAAATCAAATCTAGCTTTTCTTCTTTAGCAATTTCATTCAATACTTCAGAAACCACTTTTTCAAATGCAGCAGCTTCTTTCTCTTGACGTTGCATTACATCACGCTGAAAAGTCTCTGCTTCTTCTTGCAAAGTTTGTCTTAGTTTAGCTAATTCACGTTCTTTCTTCGCACGTTCAGCTTCAGCCATTACGTCCTTATCACGCTCTAAAGCTTCCACCTTGGTTCGCAAATCTTTTTCTTTTGCTACTATGCCTTCTTCGCGCACAGAAAATTCTTTCTTCATTTTTTCATGCACACTTTTAGCATACAGAGAATCTTGGCCTAAAACTTGTTTATCTACCAAACCAATTTTAAAATCCGCGAAAACTGCGCTACTTGCTAAAAGCAACCCGGCTATTGCCCCTAACTTTATCTTACTTACACTCTTCAAAATGGCCTCCAATATAGTAGACTATCAAAACTGCGTTCCCAAACTGAATGCAAAAATTCTCGTATTATCCCCAGCCTTTTTATTAAGTGGCATGGCTAGACTAAGAGAAATCGGCACATGCAAAGGGGTGTTCCAAACAAAGGATATACCAGCGGAATACCGCAGCCCTTTCGGATTACGAGTTTTCCCCTGAGCAGTGCTCTTATTATGCGTATCATATACTTGACCACCATCTAAAAACAAGGCCATTCGCATAGTTTTAGTATCTGGCACAAACGGCGGTGGAAAAATAATCTGCGCGCGCCCCTCTATCAACACATTACCACCAAAAGGTGAGCCCTGGGAGCTCTTTGGACCTAGCGAGCGCTCTTCATAACCACGCACGCTATCAGAACCGCCGAGGTAATAATTCTTGAAGAAAGGAAACGGTTTACCATCATATACGTCTTGATAACCAAAATCAGCATGTAAGTTTAATACATAAGGAGCGGCTATAGTCATAAACCAATTTATGTCATAGTCAACTTTATAAATTTGCAGCTGCGAAGCTGGAATGTTTATTTTACCATCTATGCTCTGTGATAATCCTTTGGTTGGAAAAAGAAAGTTATCCAAACTATTATGTACCCAGCCGAGATTAAAATAATATTCTTTAAAGCCAGCTGCCATATTGGAATTAGTATATGGTTGGCCATTGTTATACGCATTCACAAATGTTTGTGCTTCCGTTGGTGCCGCGCCATAGTTCATCTTTAATACTATATGGTCAATTCCGCCACCAAAACGTATGGAATTAAACTCGGTAATGCGGAAGGTCCAACCAAGATTAAAACCAGTTATGTCAGTTACATAGTCGAATACGTTGGAGGTTTTGCTTAATTGTGTGCGCGAGTTATAGATGTTAAAACCCATACCAATCCCAGATTGAGTAAAGTATGGATCGCTATAGCCTAGGTTATATATTTGTGAAACTTTGGCCTTATTGAATAAGAAATTTATGTCCTTACCAGTACCAACAAAATTTTTCAAATCAGCGCCAAGATTAAAACCTAAACCATCTGCTTGTGAGAATGACAAACCAGCAGAAACTTGCGCTGTACGTTGCTCATCTATTTTGTAGATTAAATCTACCTGATCGGATTTATCGATTACTGGCACCGTTTTAACATCAATGTCACTAGCATATCCATTACGCATAATAGCTTCTTTACTATCGCGAATTTTGCCAGTTGAAATCCAACTACCCTCAAACTGCTCTAGATTACGGCGCAATACCGTATCTTGCGTCAAAGTGTTACCGGTAAATGTTATGCGGCGGACGGTGATCCTTCTATTCGCCTCAACAATAAATTTCAAGTTAACCATTCTACTATCTGGATCTATTTCGTCGACAATTCTAATCTCAGCCCTGCTATAACCTGCATCGCCCAACATGTTTTCTATGGCATCTTTTACTTCCAACGCCGACTTACTAGAAAATGCTGTACCAGGCTTAATGTGCTTATCTACTATTTTTTGCAGCTTCTCTCTATCAACAACTAACTCACCTTCTACTGTGGATTTCTTAAAGAAGAACTGCTCCCCTTCGTACACATTAATAGTTAAATAAACACCTTTCTTATCTGGGCTTAAAGAAACCTGTGTGGATTCTATTTTAAAGTTTATATAACCATGATCTAAATAAAATGAGCGCAACATTTCTAAATCAGCAGCTAATTTTTCTTTAGAATAGTGATCAGATTTGTCAAACCAAGATAAGAAATTCTTGGTCTTATGAAACATTTGTGCGCGTAACACGCTATCAGAATAAACCTTGTTACCAACAAACTTTATTTCTTTAATAGTAGCAACTGTACCTTCATAAATGTCCATCACAACCGCCACGCGATTGCGATCTTCATTAGTAACCTTGGTATCTACCTTAACTCCATAGCGTTGTTTAGTAAGATACTCACGAATAATTTCTTTTTCTACTTTGCTGATTACCGCCGGATCATATACACGGCCTTCGGCTACATTATTGGCTTTAAGGATTTTTTGAATATCGTCATTGTTTTTTACGCCGGTAATTTCTAAACTACCAATTGATGGCCGTTCATATACTTTAACTACTAAAGTGTTACCCTCACGCTCTAAAACAACATTTTGATAAAAGCCTGTTTCAAATAAAGCATGAATAGCTTGCTTGGATTTATCCGTGGTTACTTCATCACCAACATTAATTGGCAACTCTTCTAAGACTGCATCAGTAGATAACCTTTGATTACCTTCTACTTGAATCTTTTTAACTACAAACGCTTCGAATGCCATAAGTGAATTACATGACATTTGCCCTACAAGTAGCATCGCTAACATTAATGATTGTTTTTTCATGCGAACCTAACCAAACTAAAGGTAGGCGACATATTAACACATTTACTAGAATATATAAAAGTGTGCCACAAAATAGTTAGGCAAAATGCTTACTGCAAATCGCATCTAGATTTAAGCCATGACTAATTTCATAGTCAGCAATCTTATCGTGTTCTAACACAATCACTCGTGTACAAATTTTATCTAAGAAATGTCGATCATGACTCACAACTAGTAGTGTGCCAGCATATTCATGTAGGGCATCAGCCAATGCAGCTATAGATTCCATATCTAAGTGATTGGTTGGTTCATCTAAAATCAATATGTTGCTTTGCTCTAGTTTGATTTTGGCAAACAAAACCCTAGCTGCCTCACCGCCACTTAAGGTGGCTAGATTTTTATGCACGTCATCTTTAGTAAACAGCATACTGCCCAAGACGCTACGTACTGATTTATCATCAGCATTTTGCGCATTGTCTAATAACCATTCGTAGACACTTGTATTCACATTTAACAATTCGTGGTGGTCTTGCGAAAAATATCCAACTTGCGCTTCATAGCCCCAAACAAAATCTGCTTGTTCAGCAATAGTTTCATTTAATAAAACCTTTAGTAACGTGGATTTACCAATACCGTTTTGTCCGATGATCCCGATTTTTTCTCCACGATTTACAACAAATTTTACTTTATGTAAGACTTTTTGTTCACCATAACTTTTATCAATGCGTTTAATTTCTAACACTTGCTTACCGGATGGTCGTTTGGGTGCAAAACTAAAATACGGTGCTTGCCGCGAAGAGGCTATGATTTCTGTAAGTTCAATTTTTTCGATCATTTTAACACGCGATTGTGCTTGTCGTGCTTTACTAGCTTTAGCTTTAAATTTATCCACAAATGCCTGCATATGAGCAATTTTGCGTTCTTGCTCCTTAACTTCAAGTTCTTTTTGATTCGCTGATAACTCTTTCGCTGCCACAAAAGCATCAAAATTGCCTACATATTCAGTAACAGTTCCATAATCAATATCTAAAATAGAGGTAGCCAAATTATTCAAAAATGCATGATCATGTGAAACAATTACCAAAACACCTTTAAAATCTTGCTGCAAATAATTTTCTAACCATCTAATCGCAGCAATATCCAAGTGGTTGGTTGGTTCATCTAGCAATAATATATCTGGTCGTGAAAATAATACTTGTGCTAACAGCACACGCAATTTAAACCCACCAGATAATACCGCCATTTCTTCATAATGTTTTTCTTCGGCAATACCTAACCCCAATAATATATTTTGCGCGGTAATCTCGGCTGTATAACCGTCTTGTTCAGCAATAATATGTTCTAGATGCGCTAATTGCATACCATCATCAATGTCTAAGTCTGGTTTTTGTAATAATTGTTCTTTTTCACGCAATGCCTGCCACAAGACCAAATTGCCTTGTAGTACCACATTAACAATCAACTCATGCTCATATTTGAAATGATCTTGCGATAAGAAACCAATACGACCTTTATTTGCCACATCAACGGTACCGGCAGAAGCTGTCTCTTCGCTAGCTAAAACCCGCAGTAAAGTGGATTTACCACAACCGTTCGCACCAACGATGCCATAACGACATTTTGGCTGCATATTGCAAGTGAAATTATCAAACAGCACCCGTCCGCCGTAGTGCATAGCTAAGTTATTAATTATAAGCATGGCAACACTCTACCGAAAAATTCAGTATACTATCTTGTTTAAGGATATTTGACAAGAGTAAAATACTAAGAATTACGAGCAAATAAGCGCAGATAATTCTGGGTAGTTTGCTGTGCGACTTCCGCAAAATCTAAATTACGCAACTGCGCAATAAATTCGGCCACATATCTAACATTAGCCGGTAGATTTATATGCCCACGCACTGGTTGTGGTGCTAAAAACGGTGAATCAGTTTCAATCAAAATGCGCTCTAAAGGTATGCTGCGTGCCACCTCTTGCAGTTCTTTGGCATTCTTAAACGTTACAATTCCGGAAAATGAAATATAAAATCCTAACTCAATTGCACGCATAGCCATGTCTAAGTCTTCCGTAAAGCAATGCAAGACTCCTCCAACTTCTTCCGCACGCTCAGCGCGCAAAATATCCAAAGTATCTTGCTTAGCATTGCGGGTATGAATAATTAATGGTTTACCCAATTCACGTGCAGTGGCAATTTGCGCACGAAATCTCTGCTGTTGCAAATCCATTTGTTCAGCAGCACGATAATAATCCAAACCAGTTTCGCCAATTGCTACTACCTGGGGATGACTTGCTGCAGCTATATATGCGGCTACATCTGGCTCATTAGTTATGTCTTCTGTTGGATGTAAGCCAATGGAAATTTTTACGTTGACATATTTTTCACTAATCGCATACAGTTCTGGTGTTTGATCTAAATGCGTAGCCACGCATAACAGGGTTAACACTTTGCATTCTACGGCCTGTTGGACGACTGCATCCATATCCAGACCTAATTTAGAATAATCCAACAACTGCAAATGACAATGCGTATCTACTAACATGCGCTTCCTACATAGTATGGGTACTTTCTGAGCTCTTTAAGTGTGGACCTAATATAACTTCTATTCTACCACGTAATATCTCACCATTACGATCTTCCGCAAACTCTACACCAATACCACCAGCTTTACCATTGGCTGATCCAGTAGGTGTAATCCATACTACACGCGCTACCACTCGATATGGCTCCTCATCATCTAATAATTTAATAATTAAATTGGTGTCTTCGCCCATTGTAAAACTTTTTTTGGTTGGAATGAAAAGCCCCCCACCTTTAACAAATTGCATATATGCAGCACGCAATACCCCCACATCATGAATAACTAACGATAGGGTCTTGCGTTTGGCCGCTGGTTTACCCTCTGCTGCTTGCGCTGCGGAGCGAATAGTCTTTTTTTCAGCAAGTGGTGGTTGCGTACCACTTTCAGGCGTCAATTCATTGGCAGTAATTTCTGGTAATGGCTCACTCCTGGTTTCATTTTCTGTCAGTGGTGGTGAGTCTGGTAACACCTCTTCCGCCAACTCTGGCATTTGCGGTTTAGTATCTTCTGGAGGATTTGCGTTATTTTTTGAGTTATCTGGGTCGACCATATCTTTACCTACTGTTTTGTGTACTACATTGGCCATGGTTTCTAAATGCAATTAACTTTAAATAAAGCAATTAGATAGCTTAAAGCAGTATAGCATCTGGTATGAGGGACGTTGAATCGATAATTTGTTACTGGTGTTACGCTACATCATGCGGCTTTCTCAGTATCCGCTCCGCTTCCCTAAGCTCTGCCGCTTGTTGTTCGACTTTACCTCTTTCATATTTTGCTTTACTCTCTTCAGCCCTTGATACCTGATTTGGGTGTATTAAATTGGTCAACCACTTATGGCCCATACATAATCCTTATGTTTACTACTTCCCTTAATTATTATTTAATCCATATTTATAATTAAATAACTACAACCTGCGATGTTAAATCCTACAACACACCCAAGTATTTTAGCAATCATTATAACGAAATTAGCTATAGGGTATCTGACAGGTTTTGTTTTAGTTTTTCAACTATTAATGTAATGTATGCGCTTACGCCACTAGTTAAGACCCCTGTCATTCAGCATTAAACCGCCAACAGCAAGTCCTCGATGATTAACTGTTGATTTAATCTGTAATTATTCCCCAGCCAATATTTTGCTTGTTGTAATCGAGAAATCAATTCCCAAATTTTTTCTGTAGATACATTTAAGCTCAATTCAGCATAAATATTATTACTATTAGTCAATAAAGAAAAATCTTGCGTATATTTAAAACGGATTAAATCCATGAATATTATTTCTAAATAATTTAAAATATCTTGTGGCCAATTTTTAACCCATGGCTCAACTATTTGTACTGCAGTAATTTTTTTATCTATATATACAGCACGCAAATCCTGTAAAACTTGTTGCACTTTATCTAAATCTAATTCTGCACTAACATTAAAATTAAGGATTTGACAACGACTGACTATAGTTTTCAATAACAGGTTTTGATGTTTACACAGCAGTAAAAATAATGTTTCACTACACGGCTCTTCTAAACTCTTTAATAAAGCATTAGCTGCACTAGTGTGCATTGACTCTGCTGGTTCTAATAACACGATCTTATAGCCGCCCAATTGGGCTTTGCCAGCAACAAAGTCTACTGCAGCACGTACATCATCAACTAAGATACTAGTTTTGTCTTCTGCTGGTGTAAGCAATAAAAAATCTGGGTGCGTGCCTGCTGCAAATAAACAACAAGACTTACAGTTACCACATGGCAACAAGTCTTGCTTATCCAGACACAGCTGCCATTGACTAAATGTACGTGCCGTTTGTAATTTTAAGGCATTATCTGTACCTGTAAATAACCAGGCGTGTGGCAGCGTATTGGCTATGCTAAGCGCTTGTAATCTTGCTAGTGCTAAATTTTTCATCAATTGCCAACACAACTTGTTTTTTAACTTCTTCGATAGGTTGAGCAGCATCTACAATTCTAAACCTATTTGGATTGCCATTGGCACGTGCTAGATATATTTTCCGCACCCTTTCGAAAAAATTCTTTTCTTCAATTTCAATTCTATCGCCAGTACCAATACCACGGGCACGCGTTAAACATAAATCTATATCCACAGCATCTAGTAAAATTGTCAGATCTGGACGTAAATCACCTTGTACTAAGTTCTCTAATAACAAAATATTTTGTAAATAAATCCCGCGCCCACCACCTTGATACGCATAAGTTGCATCAGTAAAACGATCGCATAATACGCACTTATCTTCTTTTAAAGCCGGCTTTATTACTTTTTCTATATGCTGGGCACGCGCAGCAAACAACAATAATAACTCTGTTATGTTGGTCATTGTTTCTTCATGATGATTCAAGAACAGTAAACGAATCTCTTCAGCAATTTTGGTGCCACCTGGCTCGCGAGTGGTAATATACGGCACACCGTTACGTTGTAATTCCTCCGCAACCGCTATCAGATTGGTGCTTTTACCAACTCCTTCAATACCTTCAAAGGTTATGAACTTGCCTGCACAATTTTTTAAGCTATCCATATAAATAAAATCCTGGTTGTCATTATAGAAATGATTATATCAAATTTTGGTAGATTCAGTAATTTCGTCTTGCAATAATTTATGTAAGAAATCACTCTAATACATAAATTAGATGTTATTTACTGTGCGAAGCAATTTTATTATCTAAAGCTTTGCCAACCTCCTCAGCCATGGACATTGATTTTTGCCAAGGAGGATGTCAAAAATTAAAAGATAAACACAAAAGCCTTCATTAAATGGCTAGTTGTCCTGTCATGTGTTGGTAGCACATTCCGGTATTGATTTTTTACTTGTAAATTTTTTGTTTTTTGCTGATACCTTAATTCGATTAAACTTTTTATAAGGTATGTTATCTGCACTCATAAGAAAATCTAACGGATCTGATGCTGCATTAACCATGCTTAAATAATAGCTCCAATCTTTAGAAGTATTAAAATTATTTAAATTCACACGACCCTCCAATTTGTTAAAAATTTCAGCATATTTAAATATATATATCCGTATAAAACAAATTCAAGAGCATTTTAATTATTTTTCAAATCGTAATTTAAAAATTTTACGCACTTGAATTTTTTATAACGCCCCATATTATTTATTTTAACAATCAAAACAGGAGTATTTTATGAGCATTATTCGATATAGACCAGCGACCAGCTTTTTAGACACTTTTCAGAATGAACTAAACAATTTATTAGGAGATAGCAGCAGCAGAGATTCTACATATTCTCGTTGGCAGCCACATGTAGATGTGCAAATCAAAGAGGATAAATATGTTGTATATGCTGATATCCCAGGCGTAGATTCTAAAGACATACATGTGCATATGGATGGAAATATTCTAACCATTGAGGGAGAACGCAAAAAAGAGACCAAAGATGAATCAGAAAATTATACACGTACAGAGAGATATTTTGGATATTTTTCTCGATCATTTACGCTGCCAGAAGATGTTACAGCAGATAATATAGCTGCCACGTGCAATAAAGGTGTCTTGTGTCTCACTATTCCAAAAATAGAAAAGAAAAGACCACGCAAAATTGAAGTCAAAGAAAACGAATAGTATGTTTTTTGGGATAAACGAAATCCCAGGATAATATTATCCTGGGATTATATGCGTAGAATGTAACCACAAAAAATAAATTATTACCACAAAATCAAATGTAATACAGCATCAAAGATATGCAACAAGAAATAACCAGCAAGTTTATTCTTATATATGTATAAATCACAAAGCTATTTTTTATTATTATTTTATTAATTATAAAAAAATTTAATACTGTTGGAAGAACTTGTCTCTAAAGAAAGGCTCCATCGCCAGGTGCGTAAATATACAAAATCCAAAGGGGCATTTACTTCTATTATTTTTTGCCATTATAAAAATTCTTAACTGCTATGTTGTGCTCTATCAAACTTTTAGAAAATACATGTCCGCCAGTACCGGTAGCCACAAAATACAAACTGTCACCAGGCGCCGGGTGTAATGCTGCATCAATCGCCGCTGCACTTGGTAAAGCTATAGGCGTTGGTGGTAAACCATAATTTTTATAAGTGTTATACGGCGAATCAATTTTCAAATGTTTACGTAACAATGGTCCTTTTAACTGATTTTTATATGCATAAACCACCGTCGGATCGGCTTGTAATTTCATACGTTTGGCTAAGCGTCGCGTATAAACTCCCGCAACTTGCACATATTCAGATTTTAAACCAGTTTCTTTTTCAATAATCGAGGCTAAAATTAACGCTTGATAGGGATTACTTAAAACACTATTTGCTGCACGATTTGCCCACGCTTGTTGTAATTTTTGCTCCATGGCTAAAAACGCACGCCGCAAAAAATCTACATCCGTAGTACCAGCTTCAAAAAAATATGTATCTGGCAAAAATACACCCTCTATATTAGCAAGAGGAATTTTTAATTGCCGGATAATTTCTGACATATTGCTGGTTTTTAGAGTAACTTTTATTTTCGGATGTTGTTGTAATGCAGATATGAGTTGTGCTGTTTGCCAACCCTCAACCACAGTAAACGAATATTGCACTACCAAACCATTAACAATATTGTTTAACAATTCTTTAGCCGTCATGCCTGCAGCAATTTTATATTCACCAGCTTTGATCGTGCCATTATGGCCGCTAAGCATTAAATAGCCGCGCAGCAACAAAGGATGCTTTAAAAATCCCAACTTATGTAAGTTATTAATTAATTGCCGCACTGATGTGCCAGGGATTACTTGCAGCTCATGACCAGATTCTGGGACTAATAATGGCGCGCGACAAACGTACTGCCAAGCATAACCAAAAAACAGAGTTATTATTAATAGTATAGATAAGATTAAATGGTATAGCTTAATGCCATGCCACCTAGCCACCGAACTTTGTGAAGACCAATGATCCATTCGTGCCACCAAACCCAAAAGAGTTAGACAATGCTACCTCTATTTTAGCTGCTCTGGCGGTATGTGGCACGTAATCTAAGTCCGCGCCCTCATCAGGATTATCTAAGTTAATGGTTGGGGGAGCTATTTGTTCTTTGAGGGCCATAACGGTAAAAATAGCTTCTACCGCACCTGCTGCTCCTAACAAATGCCCAGTCATAGATTTTGTAGAGCTGATCAAAGTACGCTTAGCGTTTTCTAGACCTAATACCTGTTTAATCGCGTTACTTTCTTCTACATCACCAGCTTGAGTAGAAGTACCATGCGCGTTAATATAATCTACCTGCGCCGGGTTAATGTGTGCATTATTCAAGGCATTTTGCATCGCGATTTGCGCACCAACACCAGATGGACGCGTAATGTGAAAGGCATCTGAACTCATGCCAAAACCAACAACCTCCGCATAAATTTTCGCGCCACGACGTTTAGCATGTTCATATTCTTCTAATACTAAAGCACCAGCACCATCACCTAATACAAAGCCATCACGATCACGATCCCAAGGCCGACTTGCCTTTTCTGGTGCATCATTGCGGCGCGATAACGCTCGTGCAGCTGAGAAACCAGCTATACCCAAACGCGTGCTAGCATATTCAGCACCACCAGCAACGATTACATCTGCATCGCCGTATTGAATACTGCGATATGCTAAACCAACTGCATGCGTACCAGTAGTACAAGCCGTGGCAACCGCTAAAGTTAAACCTCTCATGCCGTACATGATTGATAAATGACCTGAAATCATGTTGATAATCGCAGATGGAATAAAAAATGGACTAATTCTTCTGGTCCCAGACTCTTGTAACACTAAGGTTTGATCTTCAATGGTCTGAATCCCACCAATACCAGAGCCCATAATCACACCAATACGATCAGCATTCAACTGTGCCATTTGTTGATCTAAACCAGCATCTTTAATTGCTTCATCACCAGCAGCTATGCCATACAGAACAAAAGTATCGCACTTACGCGCTTCTTTTATTGGCATAAACTTTTCTGGATCAAAGTCTGGTACTAAACCAGCAAATTTAGTAGGGTAATCGGTAGTGTCAAAATTTGTAATCAAGCGTACACCACTTTTACCGGCCAATGCACCTCGCCATACTGTCTCTAAACCAAGACCTAATGGACAAACTACACCTAAACCAGTAACTACAACTCGACGCTCGGTCACGATCACCCCCTAACTATACTACTCGCTAGCTTCTACGCTACTGATTCTACTACTAACATATTCAATAGCATCACGTACAGTAAGAATCTTTTGTGCATCTTCGTCTGGAATTTCAGTTTCAAATTGATCTTCCAATGCCATTACCAATTCAACGGTGTCCAAAGAATCAGCACCTAAATCGCCTACAAAAGAAGCTTCTGGCACAACTTTATCTTCACTAACGCTAAGTTGTTCTGCAATTATTTTTCGTACTCGTTCTTCAATACTCATTGTCTAGTCCTCTGTAAGTAAAATTAACTCATCAACATACCACCATTAACATGGATGGTCTCACCTGTAATATAACTTGCGTTATCTGAAACTAAAAATTGCACCGTCGCAGCTATATCCATTGCTTGCCCCATGCGTGCCATTGGGATCTGTTGCAATAAACGTTCTTGCTGATCTACCGGCAAATCTTTAGTCATATCTGTTTCAATAAAGCCTGGAGCAACAGCATTAACTGTTATTCCACGCGATGCAACTTCTCTAGCCATGGATTTGGTTAAACCAACCATGCCAGCTTTAGCAGCACAATAATTGGCTTGTCCTGGATTGCCAGTGTACGCCACAACCGAACTTATGTTTACTACACGGCCCCAGCGTGCTTTTAACATCGGCCGAATGCAAGCGCGCAACATTTTAAATACGCCAGATAAATTTGCGGCAATAACACTGTCCCATTCTTCATCTTTCATACGCATAAATAAATTGTCTGCAGTAATCCCAGCGTTATTTACTACTATGCCCGGCATGCCAAACTTTTCGGCCATAGTTTGCAACATTGTATCGATACTTTGCTGATCTTTTATATCTAGCAACAAACCATGCGCAAATTCATTAATACTCGCCACGCCTGCTGCGGTAGTAGCGGTACCAACTACTGTTAAACCTTGCTCACTTAATTGTTGCGCAATAGCACGCCCAATACCACGGCTGGAACCTGTTACCAGAGCTACTTTTTTCTGACTAATATCGGCATTACCTAACATAATTACACCTTCAAATCCGCACTGCTAATGCTCTGTGTATAATCTTGCACCAATAACTGTGGCGCTATTCTTTTATTCAAACCAGTTAACACTTTACCTGGCCCACATTCTATAATTTCCGTAACACCTTGTTGAGCAAAATACTCCACAGTTTCAACCCAACGCACTTGATTAAATAATTGCTGCTGTAGAGCTAAACAAATCTCATCACTGCCAATATGTGTTTTCACATCCACATTATGCACTACTGGAATACGTGGTGCTTGCCATTCAATCGCCATTAAATCTTGCATAAATTCTGTAGCTGCTGTGCGCATCAATGTACAATGTGATGGCACGCTCACTGGCAAAGTAATCGCTCGTTTGGCGCCTTGCGCTTTTGCTTCTTCTGTTGCGGCAGTTACCGCGGCGGTTACTCCAGCAATCACGATTTGTCCCGGTGCATTAATATTTGCTACTTGCACTATACCCACTGTGTTTGCCACGTCGACACAAATGTTTTCTACTGTCGCTAAATCCAAACCTAAAATTGCCGCCATAGCACCAACCCCGGGCGCCACCGCCTGTTGCATCAAAGCACCGCGTTTAGCAACTAGCTGCACGGCTGCGGATAAACTCAACGCACCAGCACACACTAGCGCTGTGTATTCACCTAAACTGTGCCCCGCTAAAAATGCTGGCATAACATCATTTCTAGTACACCAAATACGCCAAGCTATCACTCCAGCAACTAATAACGCTGGCTGGGTAACTTCGGTTTGATCGAGCCTAGTGGCATCTTGCGCAATAACTTTGGCAATATCATATCCCAAAGCAGTAGATGCTTCAGCACACACATCCGCAGCTATTTCTGCATCTAGTGCGATAAAATCATGCAACATGCCTATTGTTTGCGATCCTTGTCCAGGAAACACTAAGGCTAATTTTTGCGTCACTTTACCATCCTCATATCAAACAGCTTGTTCTTGTACTAGTTTAGCTGTCACTGCAGCACGAATTCTTTCTGGCACATTCATTTCTGCTTCTTTAATTGCGCGACAAATCGCGGTTGCATAAGCTTCAATATTTGCCCCACCATGACTTTTAATTACCACGCCCTGCAAACCTAACAAACTAGCACCGTTAAACTTGTCGAGATTAATGCGATTCTTTAAACGTTTTAATGTTGGTAAGCACAACAGGCCACCAAGTTTAGCAAACCAATTACGGGAAAACTCTTCGCGAGCCATTTTTAGCAATAACTTGGCCACACCTTCGCTAACTTTGAGGGCCACATTGCCAACAAAACCATCACATACAACTACATCCGAGATGCCCTTATAAATGTCGTCACCTTCGATATAGCCTTGGTAATTAATATCGGTAGTTTGTTGCAACAACTGTGCCGCTTGTTTTACTACATCAGTACCTTTAATTGCCTCAGCACCAATGTTTAGCAAGCTAACCGTGGGGTATTTGTTATCGCTAGTAGCAGCAACCAAAATCGCACCCATAACTGCAAACTGAAATAAATTTTCTGCGGTGCAATCAACATTAGCGCCCAAATCTAACATATGCACTACGCCATTAATGGCGGGGATGGGAAATAAAATGGCTGGGCGATCTACCCCTGGTAACATCTTGAGAACATAGCGAGCAATAACCATTAACGCCCCAGTGTTGCCAGCACTAACACAAGCGCGCGCCACACCACTGTGCACTAAATTTAAAGCTACCCGCATCGAGGAATCACGCTTGCTACGTAAGGCAACCGCTGGCGCTTCATGCATTTCCACGATCTGCGTGGCATGGTAAATCTTTAACCTGTTTTTATCCCAGGAAGGACTAGCAGCATCTAACGCAGTTTGTAGTTGCGTCTGATCCCCCACGAGAGTTAAATGTAACTCTGGATATTCTGCCAATACCATTAGTGATGCTGGTACAGTAACCTTAATACCCTGATCACCACCCATGGCATCAATTGCAATGCATATGCTACTCAAACTACTACTCTGCGCTATCAGCTTCTTCTACTTTGCTAGCGATAACCTGACGACCGCGGTAAAAACCATCAGCAGTCATATGATGGCGTCTATGGGTCTCGCCAGTTTCTTTATCTACAGACAAAGTGGCACCAGTTAAAGCGTCGTGCGATCTGCGCATATCGCGCTTGGAGCGTGTCTTACGATTCTGTTGAACGGCCATATTATTTATCCTCTGCTTTTAATTTTAACTCTTGCAAGATTTGAAATGGATTTTTCTTTTCTTGCGTTACATCTGTTGTTCCTGTCGGAATTGCTAACTGCTGACAATTAGGATCTTGCTCATCATGCATTGTCATTAATGGCATTACTAATATCAACTCGTCTTCAATCAATTCCTCTACATCTAATAATTTACCAGCATGCAGACTAACCGGTTCATATTCAGTTGGCAAATCTTTTGCCTGCTCATCATCAAGCACCGGACTAACTACAAAATCACTGCTCACTGGCATTTTGAACAGTTGCAAGCATCTTTGACAACACATGGTTATCTGGCTCTGCAAAGCGCCATTAATAAAAGCCCTGCCATCAGCATCTGTAGCGAAGTTAACCGTATATTCAACTTCACCATCTGTGCCAGCCAATAGCTTTCCCATTCTAGCCATGGTACTTATTGCGATCTTGCCGTGCAACGATCGCTGCTGTTTAGCCAATAAAAAAGGGTCTACCAACGCCTATACCTAACTATTCACAAGCCGCAATCATAGCGTTAACTGGCTGTTATGTCAAAAAGTAAGCTTGTATTCATAAACACAATAGTTATATAACTTACAATATTCGCTGGGTTAAGAACAAATCGCGCATAGCTCCAGACATTGAGCCGCGCAAATGGCTGAACAATGATTGCTTCACCTCATATTCTACTAATTCTGGAGCACCAATCACGTCTCTTGCCACTGAGTAGGGGTGACCAAAACCATCAATCAAGCCAATTTATTTGGCCTCGGCGCCAATCCAAACGCGTCCTGAAAACATATCTTTGGTTACGTGCAGGCGATCACCGCGACTTTGTTTAACCAAATTTATAAACATTTGATGTATTTTGTCCAATTCTGTTTGCAGCATAGCTATTTGTTCTGGTTTTACTGGTGAAAAAGGATCGAGCATTGCCTTATTAGAGCCAGAGGTATATAACCGCCGCTCTATGCCTAATTTGTTAATCGCGCCTACTAAACCAAACGATTCTGCTAACACGCCAATCGAGCCAACCAAGCTTGCTTCATCAGCATATATTTCATCGGCAGCGCAAGCTAACATGTACGCAGCCGAGGCGCCGACATCTTCGATCACCGCATATAATTTTTTCTCTGGGTGTTTGGCGCGTAAATGACGTATTTCTGCCAACATTTCGTTAGTTTGCACTGGTGCACCACCTGGACTATTAATACGTAACATTACGGCTTTAGCGCCACTATTTTCAAAAGCTTTACGTAGTAATGGAATAATATTTTCTGCGCTAGAATCTTTTTCTGCAGCAATTTCGCCAGTAATATTAACTACGGCAGTATATGGTTTATGTTTAACACTGCTAGCCAAGTCGCCACCACGCATGGATGCAAAAGTTAAAAATAAAACGTAGATTATAATTATGCTTTTGAAGAAAATACCCCAACGGCGACGTGCACGTTGTTCTTTAATCGTCATCGCTAACATGTCGTTAATGGTTTTTTGTTCCCAAGAATTATTTTCTTGCATTTTCTATGTGTCCCTTAGCTAAAACTAAATTTAATTTATTCCACGCTGCATCATATGGTGCCTGTAGATGCATTTTTCTGCCAGTTAAAGGGCAAATAAATTGTAATTCACGTGCATGTAAAAATAAACGTTGCAAACCAAGTTTGTGCATTATTTGATTATAGTTCTTGTCGCCATATTTTTGATCACCAACAATTGGCAAACCACGCGTTGCTGCATGAACGCGGATTTGATGTGTGCGGCCAGTTACTGGCATAGCTTGTAATAAGGTGGCACCTTCATAACGTGCTAACACAGTGAACTTGGTTAAGGACGCTTGTCCTTCCGGATGGACACGCACTAGGCGCTCGCCGGAAGATAACAAGAACTTTTTTAAAGGTTCATTGACGCTAAAGTTTTCTTGTGCAAAACCCTTTACTAGTGCGTGATATGTTTTTTTAATTTTATTATCTTTGAATAGTTGATGCATAGCGCGTAACATTGTTGGCGATTTGGCCAACATGATACAACCAGAGGTGTCGCGATCAATACGATGGATTAATTCTAACGTTGTTGCTTCTGGGCGTAGACTGCGCATTAGTTCAATTAAGCCAAAACTTAAACCACTACCACCATGCACTGCTAAGCCACTTGGTTTATTCACGATTAACAAATTTGTATCTTCATATAAGATTTCTGTCGAGGCAGCCAAGCTATTTTTCTGCTGTGGTAAAATTACTGGTGCTGTGCTAGTAGTTACATTGGTTAGTGGTGGGAGACGAATGACATCGTCAACTTCTAGCTTATAGCTAGGTTTGATGCGGCCTTTGTTAACCCGTACTTCACCTTTACGCAAAATGCTATAGATTTTTGATTTAGGGATATTTTTGAGTTTTTTGACCAAAAAATTGTCAATACGTTGCCCAGCCCCTTCTGCTTCATTGACGGTAATAAATGAAACCTTGGCATACATATCACTCGCAAGTTCATATTCTGTCGATATAGGCATTCAGATCATCCAAATTCGTTACCTGCCCATTATACCATAACAAAACATCTTGAGGTTGGGCTTGACCTGGTTTTTGCTAATGCAAACTTTGACCTACCATTGTATACAGGCGTGGTACAAGTTTCAATGGTTATTGTGTTGAGTGTATAGCTAAATTTGGGTGTAAACGCAATAATTGCGGCTTATTAAGGTTAGCGCCTCATACTATTTCTTCTGCTGGTCACTGGATCTGGATCTTCATATTCACTGGGTGGTCGTACTTTGTTGAATGATACATCAAGTTTTTCATTTTTGGTTTGTTTGATTTGTTTTTCTATGGTGGAACCGGTAATAAATATATCTAACTTTCCATTGCTTTTAAGAGTTTGTATCGCATTAGTAATTTCTACGACAGTATATTTAGGCGAAGCATTAATATCGTTCGAAATAGCATTGCGCGGACTGATGAAAAATCTAGATGCAGCCCTCAACCAAGAACCGTCCAAATCTTTTTCCATTTCGCTTTTGTTGCTTTTATATGTATTTAGTTTTTCACCCACAGTATTATTATCAACTGTACACAAATTTGCCCCCCGCACAGTATCAGCGACGTCATACACTAAGCGGTTATCTCGATTACCATATTGATCTAACGGCTGTTTCTTTATATATTCGGCAGCAACCTTTACTTGTGCCTCATTCGCAGGAAAGCCCATACAGTCTCTAACTCTTGTGCGCAAATCTTGGTTTAAAGTTTTATCTATACGATGTTCTTCCGTCCTTGCAAAAGGTTTAAACCAGCTAGTAGGTGGCTCGATTAGTTTGCCTGTTCTAGCGGTGTGCTCAATGGCTGTTGCATATTCAGTATCGGTAAAGTAACCTTTTTTTCCTCCTTTTTGATGCTGCGCTATAAAAGACTTTCTACTTGTTGTCGTGTCTTTTTCGGCATTGGTGTTCATTTCTTTTATTTTATTTTTTCGATTTACACTATCATCACCAGCCAATGCCTTTCTATCTTCGTCGCTAATATCTTTATCGTTGTTTAACTCCCGCTTATTGCTTGCAATAGTTTTTTCATATTCTTTGTTTTTTTGTTTTAATTCCGCAATCTTTTGTTCGTTTGCTGATCGTAATGGGCTATCATTTGAAAGTAATTTGTTGCCGTTTTGTAATTCTTCAATTTCTCTATCATTATATTTTATATTTTCTTCTGCATTATCAATAGCAGATGCTTTGCTGGTCCAGCGTTTTACCATGTCTTCTCGTTGACGCATTTTAACAGCCCAAGCTTCTTGCTGCGACTCATTTAATCTATCTTTTATACTTTCATATTTCTCGCGCAAAAGACCAATCTTAGCTGGATCTATTGCCATAATTTGTTCGGCAGATAAACATGGTAATTTTTTCGCATCAAAATTTTGCCAATGAACGTCGGTCATCGCACCCACTTGTTTAGGAGTGAGCGCTTTTACTTGCTCAGGAACCAATTTATCAAAGAATTTTACATCTAACTTAGGAATAACCTTAGAGGAAATTTTGCTTATACCTTCTGGAGACATCATAGATATTTGGGAGGATGTGGTTGTGCCTGGTTGACTATTGAAGCCCCTAACTAATGTTTTGTTTGATGCAAGAAAATTAAGCGTTTGAGCATCCAATTTACCTATAACGTGGGGTGGTATTTGGTCTACTTTATACCCCAATTCCTTTAATTGTTCGCTACTCATAGCCTTAAGTTGTCGCGCTGTTAATTTGGCTACTTGAGGATCGTTTAATTTTTTTATAACATTTGGATCAATTTTTGCTATAACTTTAGATGATATGTCGCTTATACATTCTGGATTAATATTTGCAATCTGATCATCGCTCAAGTTATTGAAAAAATCCTCTGTAAGGTATGCAAAAGTGCCAGTAGTAAGGCCGCTTGGTTTTATTTTTTCTATCCCCTTTGGCGATAGCCTTTTTAATTTTTCTGCGTCTTCAGCCAACTTATTCAATTGTTTAGATTTTAAAACGCCAACTTGCTCTGGTGTTAGATTTTCCAGCTGATCACCTGTCATAGCTAGCAGCGTCTCGCCAGTTAGTTTTTTAATGGTTTTTAACGGTATTTCTTTTATATGTGCTTCGTTGATGTATTGAATTTTATCTGCTTCGGCAAGGGCATTCAATTGCCAAGATTTTAAAGCTCCGATTTGTATGTTGGTCAATGCCGCAATTTGATCTTTTCCTAATTTCTTGAGTTGTTCTACAGTCAATTTGGCGACTTGTTTAGCAGTCAATGCTGTTAATTGATCATCAGAGAACAAAGCAAGTTTTTCCGGTAATATTTTCGCTATTTCACGTGGAGATATTTTTGCAATACCATCTGTATTTAATTTTTGTATTCTTTCTTTATTTAACTTTTCAAACTGAAAACCACGTAAAGCACCAACCTGTTCTGGTGTTAGTTTTCCCAATTGGTTTACTGTCATAGCTGCCAGTGTAGCAGCCGTTAGTTTCTTAATAGTTTTTAACGGTATTTTTTCTATATGTTTTTCGTTTATATATTGAATTTTATTTTCTTCTGCAAGCGCATTTAAATGCCAAGATTTTAAAGCGCCGACTTGTTTTTCGGTCAACGCTTTAATTTGATCTTCGCTTAGCTCTTTAAGCACCTTGCTTGGTATTTTGCCAATACCTTCTGCATTTAGTAAAGCAATTTGCTCTGGAGATAATTTTTTTAATTGATCTACAGTTAATACCGCAACCTGTTTGGCTGTTAATGCTTTTAATTGATCGTCAGAAAATAATTTGATTTTATCTTTATCTATTTTTGCTATTTCACGTGGAGATATTTTAGCAATCCCGTTTTTGTTTAACTCTTGTATTTGTATAGCACTTAATTTATCAAACTGTAAACCACGTAAAGCACCAACCTGTTCCTTTGACAGAAAGGCTAACTGCAAAGGTGTTAATTTAGCAAGGTTTTCATTATTCAGTCCTTTGATTGCCGAGGGAGGGATCTGGTCAATATAATTTTGGGGTAAATCTGTTAATTTTGCTTTACCTTCTTCTTTGTTATTACCAAGTGCGTTAAGCTGTCTGGCAGTCAAATGCGCCATTTGATTAGGTTGCAAGGCTTTGATATTTTCAGGATTTAGTTTGGCAAAAATATCATCTTTTATCGCACCAATAGCTTTGGGTTGAATGGCGGCAAATTGCTCTGGTGTCATGTGATTAAAGAATTCAGCGCTTTTGATATTTTTTATCGTACCACTACCTAATCTAGCAATACCTTGCGGAGATAAGGCTTGAATTCTTTTTTTTGCTTCTTCTGGATCATTTTTCCACTGTTCGATTATAGCATTTAGTTGTTTTGAATGCAGATTCCCCACTTGCCACATAGTCAATTTTTCTAAATGCGTTTCTTTGATTTTTCCAAAAACTTCCGGTTTTATGTTCGCTATTTGCCTTGATTTCATAAAAGCAAACTTTCCTGGATCCATGGCATTAAATACTTCTATTGGCAAATCTTTAATAACCTTTGTGTTGATACTCTGGATTCCAATCTGATCAAGAGCATTTATTTTT
>JACCDN011023959.1_pt1 | contig 53240 bp, 50 predicted proteins | sample 7441691 | NCBI WGS metagenome assembly JACCDN01 (sample SAMN15323439, study PRJNA562643) | freshwater metagenome | isolation source: river surface water | place: USA:Blue River Watershed | collected 2017-08-16 | reverse complement strand
GGGTAGCGAATCGTGTAGTCCGCTGTGTGTCCCATTTCCCCAATGATAGGCGTGATTCCCGCGTAGGCTGAGAGCATGACAACCGTTCCCCGCATTCAACTGTCCGACGGCACCTCGATCCCGCAGCTGGGATTGGGGACATACAAGTTGGATGACGACACCGTCATCCCCGTGATTCACGAGGCGCTGGAAATCGGGTACCGCCACATCGATACGGCAAAGATTTACCGCAACGAGTCCGGGGTCGGCCGTGCGATCGCCACATCAGGTGTGGCCCGCGACGACCTGTACATCACAACAAAGCTGTGGAACGACGACCACTTGCAGGCCCGATCCGCTATCGAGGCGAGCCTTGAACGACTCGGGCTTGACCATGTCGACCTGTACCTGGTGCACTGGCCTTTCCACTCGGCGGGCACCGCGGCTCGTGCGTGGGAACAGATGGTGGAAATTCGTGAGGCGGGCCTCGCGACCTCGATTGGTGTCAGTAACTTCTTGCCCGAACACCTCGACGCGATTGCCGCCGTCAGCGATGTGGTGCCCGTGATCAACCAGATCGAGGTTCACCCGCTGCTGCAGCAGGCGGAACTACGTGCCGAATGCGCGAAGCGGGGAATTCGTGTCGAGTCGTGGGGCCCTCTGGGACACGGCAGTGTCAGTCTCGCCGAGGAACTGCCGCAGCTGGCGGCGATTGCCGAGGCCCATGGGAAGTCCGTTCCTCAGGTGGTGCTGCGCTGGCACATCGAGGAGGGTCTGATCATTTTCCCGAAATCCGCACATTCCGCGCGCCTGCGTGAAAACTTCGACATCTTTGATTTCTCGTTGAACGCGACCGAAATGGACGCCATCCGTGCACTGAACCAGGACCGCCGTGTCGGAGTTCACCCCCACGAGGGCAACTGGTCGTAAAAGCCGTCTTGCTGGCGAACACTGTGCAATTCCGCGGTTACAGGGGCGCGTTGTCCTCGGCGAACTCTTCAAGGTTCAGAACGTGACAGGGGTTTCGTGAGGACTGAACCTCAGGGTGATGTCGTTGGGCAGGATTGTGTCGGCAATTGCCTTTGCTCGGGCCTGTAGCTCTGGATTGTGTGACAATTCGGGGCCCAAATATTCGACGACGGTATTGTCTCGGCTTCCTGGTCCATAACCACTCAACACGATTCCTTCCGAGCCAAGTGCAGTAGCCAGGTTTCGCATGTATCCCCACAACTCGGATTCCGAGTACTTTACGGTGATGATCCGCACGGGGATACCTCGGGTTTCCGTCTGTTCGATGAGGTCGAGCGCTGCCTCGGGAAGGTCTCCATGCCAGTAGAACTCGTATCCACGTGTGTTCGTCAAGCCGCCGCTTTGGAAACCACGAAGTCCAGATAAGGCAATAAACAGATCGCCGGGATCGTGCTCGGAGCCCTGAGTCTGGATGCCGAGGAGCCCGGGATCGCCACTTTCGGATTGTGGGGTGATGTGTGCAGTGGCGGCACCAGTGGAATTCACGGCGTAGATGATTGATGACATCAGTGCAATCACCATGAGGGTGACAGCCGTGACGCCGCGATGTTGCAGGGTACTGGTCATTTACAACTCGCCATCCTTCGGATTTTGTGTGGTCGTCGAAGCATAGGTGATGATTTCTTGATGTTTCCTACGATATCTCGCACACACACAGCGCAATAGTGTGGAAGAAATTTATGTATCCCATCCGTTCAACACAGCGGGCGACCAGGTTTCCCCAGTCGCCCGCGTGGATGAGTTTTGTGACTAGTGGCGCTTTGACGAAATCACGCCAGTGTCGAATCCCATGAGGTGCAGTCCGCCGCCGAATCGTGCGTGCTCGATTTTCAGGCAGCGGTCCATGACCACGGTCAAACCCTTTTCTTCGCCGTAATATGCGGCCTCTTCGTTCCAAATTCCCAGCTGAACCCAGATAACGGGCGACCCGACGGCGACAACCTCGTCGATCACCGAGGGAATATCGCTGCCCTTACGGAAGACGTCCACGATGTCGGGAACCTCGGGCAACGACGCAAGGTCGGGGTAGGCGGGCTGGCCGAGGATTTCCTTGGCGTTGGGGTTCACAAAGTACACGCGGTAGTCGCTGGACTGCTGCAAATACTTACCCACAAAGTACGAGGACCGTGCCGAGTTGGGCGATGCGCCAACGATGGCAACAGACTTCGCCTTGCGCAGAATTGCGAGGCGTTGCTGTGCGTTGGGGCCGACCCAGGTGCGCTTCGATTTCAGCAGACGCGCCAGCGGCGAGTCTGCGGGAAGGGAACAGGTCAGTCCGTTGGCCAGGTTTACCGTTTCGGTGGTGCTCATGGTTACGCTCCCTTCACTGCGGCGTTGAGCGCCTGGTCGAGGTCATAGATGATGTCATCGGCGTCTTCGATTCCCACCGAGATGCGCACGAGGCCTGCGCCGACACCGCCGGCTTCGAGCTGGGCGGCGGTCAACTGTGCGTGGGTGGTGGATGCGGGGTGGATCACCAGGGTTTTTGCGTCACCGATGTTGGCAAGGTGGCTCGCCAGGTTGACGTTTTCGACGACGGCGCGGCCCTTGTTGCGGGCGTCGTCACTGTCGCTTCCGGCAACAGTGAAACCGAACACGGACCCGGGGCCCTTCGGTAGGTATTTCTGGGCCAGGTCGTAGTGTGCGTGGCCGGGGAGTCCCGCCCAGTTGACGGTCTCGACACGGCTGTCCGCGGCGAGCCATTCGGCGACCTTGCGGGCATTGTCGACGTGGGCCTGCATGCGGTATCCCAGTGTTTCGACGCCCTGTGCCAGCAGGAATGCCGAGTGGGGTGCCAGCGCGGGGCCGATGTCGCGCAGACCTTCGGCACGAAGGCGGGTCAGGAAAGCGTATTCGCCAAAGTTACCTGCCCAGGTGAGCCCGCCATAGTGTTCGACGGTTTCGTGGAACAGGGGGAACTTGTCGTGGTCGAAGTGGAATCGTCCGGCTTCGGAGACTACACCGCCGAGGGTGGTGCCGTGTCCACCGAGAAACTTGGTGGCCGAATGGGTGACAATGTCGGCACCCCATTCGATGGGGCGACAGAGGTAGGGAGTCGCGACGGTCGAGTCGACGACGAGGGGAATGTGGTGCGAGTGCGCCAGGTCGGCGAGCGCCTCGAGGTCGGCGACGTTTCCGGAGGGGTTCGCGACAGTTTCCACAAACAGGGCTTTGGTCTTGTCGGTGATCGCGGCGGCATAGTCGTCGATGTTGCTGGTGGACACGAAGGTGGTGTCGACACCGAATCGGCGCAGGGTGACGTCCAGCTGGGTGACGGTTCCGCCGTACAGGTTGCTGCTGGCCACGATGTGGTCACCGGCTTGGGCCAGCGACGCGAAGACGAGGAACTGTGCGCTGAGCCCGCTCGAGGTGGCAACTGCACCCAATGCGCCTTCGAGGCTCGCAATGCGTTCTTCGAATGCGGCGACGGTCGGGTTCGCAAGTCGAGAGTAGATGTTGCCGTACTTTTGCAGGGCAAAGCGGGTGGCTGCGTCATCGGCCGAGTCGAACACATAGGCGCTCGTTTGATAGATGGGCAGGGCGCGTGCGCCGTGCGTGGAGTCGGGTATGTTGCCCGCGTGGATGGCGCGGGTCTGGAATCCGTATTCGCGATCAGACATACGGTCAAATTTACGCGACTGCGCTGGTTGTCGAGATGGCGGCCGACATACTACGCAACATTCGGTGTCGCTCGGGGTCACACCCAGGTAGGGAACCAATAATGCAGTGCTGCGAACCATAACGGGATGGGGGTGCCCCACCACACGGGCAGGAAGAACAGGCTGACCCCAGTCGCGACGCGAACGAAGATAGTGACGGTTCGGGGCCGCGTTCGGGCAACAATCATGAGCACCGCCGCGAGTGCGATCATGAGGAACGGTTCCATGACGACGGTATAGAACTGGAACACGGTCCTGTTTTGGTATTGCACCCAGGGCAGGTAGGTGGCCGCTATTCCGACGAGCAACGGCACGTACAGGGTGGTGCGGGTGCGTGCGGTATGCCAGACCAGCCAGCCGAACGCGGCGACGCCGGCCCACCACAGCGCGGGGTTGGCGACGCTCGTCACGTATTGGGTGCAACCCGTACCGCAGGTGGTGTCGAAATAGAAAGCGGTGGGGCGCACCATGAACGGCCAGGTCAGTGGGTTGGCCTGGTAGCCGTGTGGCGTGTTTTCGGCGAGGTGGTAGGCCAGTTGGGCGGTGTGATAATCCCACAGGGCGCCGAGGCTCGCCCAGGGTTCGGCTAACCCCGGCGCATTGGTGCCTGCCCAGTGCCGGTTGTATCCGCCGCTGGTGGCGAACCAGCCGGTCCAGCTGGCGAGGTATGCACCCGCCGCAGCGGGCAGCAGGTGGAGCGCGGCGAGTGGGGCGTGCCGCAGCAGGCTGGAGCGCACCCAGAATTTCACACCGGCGCGACGGAAGTGGACTACGTCGGCGATGACGACCCACAGGCCCGCTGCGGCGATGACGTACAGCCCGCTCCATTTGACGGCGGTCGCTGCGCCCAGCATCAGTCCCGCGGTCAGCAACCACGGTCGCCACAGGAGGAACGGACCCCACCGGCGGCGCGCCTCGAAATGGGCGGAATGCGTGGGGTGTTGGGCGTGGTTCGTGAAATTTTGAAGTCGGCGATTGGTCTGGGCGCGGTCCGCCATGACAGCGAAGATTCCCGCCAGAACGAACACAGTGAGGATCTGGTCCAACAGGGCTGTTCGGCTCATGGTGATGGCAATCCCGTCAATCGCCACGAAGTATCCGGCGAGCGCGGCGAATGTGTGCGAACGCAGAACGCGGTGGGCGATGACCATGGTCAGCAGTACGGCGATGATGCCGAAAACAGCTGTCGAGATGCGCCAGCCCACCGGATTGTCGGGGCTCAGCAGCCACATTCCCGCGCCGATGATCCATTTGCCTAAGGGCGGGTGGGCCATGAAATCTGCGGTGGTGGTGAACGCGTCGACGTCTCCCGCCGCGAACGCCGAGTTGATGTCCTCGGGCCAGGTTCCCTCGTACCCGAGGTTCCACAATGACCACGCATCCTTGACGTAATAAGTTTCGTCAAACACCAGTTGGGTGGGGGTGCCGAGCGCAAACAGTCGGGTGAAGGCGGCGACAATCAGAACTGGGCCGTAGGCAACCAGTGCGCCGAGCCACCGCCGGGTGCGCCATGCCGTGTCGGTGTAGTGACGTGCAATTCGGTGCAGGGGCGTCGTGCCGGCCCGGGATGCAGTCTGAACTTCGGTCACCGTTCCACCGTAGTGCGAGTGCGAGAATGGGACGGTGATTATCCTCGCCGCCACGCCCATCGGAAACTTGGGCGACGCCTCGCCTCGACTGCGCGAGGCCCTGCTCACGGCGGATATCATCGCGGCCGAGGACACACGGACCACCAAACACCTGCTCAGTGCACTGGGGATACAGTCGACTGCCCAGTTCGTGGCACTGCACGATCACAACGAGGACGCCAAGTCGGCCGAACTGGTCGCGCAGGCAGCGTACTGCACGCTGGTTGTGGTCAGCGATGCGGGCATGCCCGGCATCAGCGACCCCGGTTTCGCCATCGTTCGCGAGGCGGCCGCTCAGGGCGTGACCGTGACGGTCATTCCGGGACCCTCGGCGGTGCTCACCGCGGTTGCACTGTCGGGTTTCCCGACGGACCGGTTTGCTTTCGAGGGTTTTGTGCCGCGCAAGGGTCGGCTGGGGTATTTCCAGTCCCTCGCCGGCGAACGGCGCACCCTCGTGTTCTTTGAATCGCCGCATCGAATTGGGGAAACCCTGGCCATCATGGCCGAGGCGATGGGTGCCGATCGCCGAGTTGCTGTGTGCCGTGAACTCACCAAGTTATACGAGGAGGTCGTGCGCGGCGGACTCGGTGACGTGGCTGGTCGCTTCGCCGAGGGCGCTCGCGGTGAATTCGTCATCGTTCTGGAGGGTGCGGGCGACACCATCGTCACGCTGGATTCGGCGCTCGCCGAAGTGCTGTCCCGGGTTGCGGCCGGAGACCGTTTGAAGGACGCGTGCCGTGAGGTTGCGGAACACACGGGTCTGACCAGCCGGGAACTGTATCAGGCCGCTCTCGCCGTTCAGCGCTAAACCGTAGACTAGGGGAGTTATGTCGACCGAAAATTCTTACTTCATCACCACCCCCATCTTCTATGTGAACGACGTCCCGCACATCGGGCACGCCTATACCGAGGTGGCGGCGGACGTTCTCGCACGCTGGAACCGCCAGAACGGCAAGGACGCGTGGATGCTCACCGGCACTGACGAGCACGGCCAGAAGATCCTGCGCACCTCGGTGGCGAACGGTGTGAGCCCCCAGGAGTGGGCCGACAAGCTGGTGACCGAATCGTGGAAGCCGCTGCTGGACACGATTTCCATCAAGAACGACGACTTTATTCGCACCACCGAACCCCGCCACGAAACGGCCGTTCAGAAGTTCCTCGAACTGTTGCGTGACAAGGGCTATATCTATTCGGGTGAGTATGAGGGGTATTACTGCGTTGGCTGCGAGGAATACAAGCAGCCCGGCGACCTGATCGAGGGCGGCGACGATTTCCCCGGCGAAAAGGTGTGTGCAATCCACACCCGTCCCATCGAAATCCTCAAGGAATCGAACTACTTCTTCCGCATGAGCGACTTCCAGCAGCAGCTGTTGGACCTGTACGAATCGCAGCCCGATTTCATTCAGCCCGAGAGCGTTCGCAACGAGATTCTGTCGTTTGTGCGCCGCGGTCTCGATGACCTGTCCATCTCGCGTTCCAGTTTTGACTGGGGCATCAAGATTCCGTGGGATGACTCGCACGTGGTTTATGTCTGGTTCGAGGCGCTGCTGAACTACATCACCGCATCGGGTTGGAGCGCGGACGACGACGCCTTCGAGGCGCGCTGGCCGGCCATTCACATCGTGGGTAAGGACATCGCACGTTTCCACGCCGTGATCTGGCCCGCCATGCTCATGGCCGCCGGCATCCAGCCCCCTCGCCGCGTGTTCGGTCACGGCTGGTTGCTGGTCGGTGGCGAAAAGATGTCGAAGTCGAAGCTGACCGGTATTGCACCCCATCAGATCACGGACGTGTTTGGTGCTGATGCTTTCCGCTATTACTTCATGAGCGCCATCAGCTTCGGCCAGGACGGTTCGTTCTCGTGGGAGGACCTGTCGGCTCGTTACCAGGCCGAACTGGCCAACGGGTTCGGAAACCTGGCCTCGCGTGTGCTGGCCATGGTTGCACGGTACTGCGACAACGTCGTCCCCGCCGCGACCGAGATGAACGAGGCCGACACCGCCATTGTTGACACGGTTCGCCAGGCATTCGTGGACGCCAATGCCGCGATCGACAAGCTGGCCATCCAGTCGGCCATCTCGAGCGTGTGGCGGATTGTTGACGCACTGAACGGGTACATCACCGACCAGGAGCCCTGGGCGTTGGCCAAGGACGACGCGAACCGCGATCGCCTGCACACTGTCCTGTACACCGCGGTGGAGGGCCTGCGTGCCATCGCCGTGGGACTGTCGCCCATCATGCCGACCGCGGCTCACAAGCTGTGGGACGCGCTGGGTGCCGCCGAGGCGCTGGGTGAATTGGAATCTCAGCAGCTGGTGCGCGCCGGTGAATGGGGCCAGATTCCTGCCGGAGTTCACACGTCGGCGTTGGACGCACTGTTCCCCCGTATCGAGGAGTAGTCGGTGACTGAACCGCTTCGCCAGCGTTCCACTGGGGATGGTGCGATGAAGCGCGACCTCGAATTCCCGCCCATTCCCGACGGCCTCGCCGTACCCGTGTACGACAACCACACTCACCTCGAAATTGCGGACGGTGAAAACCCACTGCCGCCGGAGGAAAATCTGCGTCGAGCGACCGCTGTCGGTGTGCGGGGTGTGGTGCAGGTGGGAACGGACGTGGTGACCTCACAGTGGAGTGCTGCGTTGGCTGCGCGTGACCCCCGGGTTCTCGCCGCGGTGGCGATTCACCCCAACGAGGCGCCCAAGCTGGCGGAACAGGGTCTACTGTCGGAACACATCGCGGGTATCGCGGAACTGGCCACCCAGGACCGCGTTCGCGCGGTGGGCGAGACGGGCCTCGATTTTTTCCGCACCGGCGAGGACGGTCGTGCCGCCCAGTTCGAGAGTTTCGAAGCGCATATTCAGATCGCTAAGGACAACGGCATCGCGCTGCAGATTCATGACCGTGACGCACACGGCGATGTGGTCCAGACGTTGTTGCGTGTGGGCGCCCCCGAGAAAACGGTGTTTCACTGCTTCTCTGGTGACGAGGAACTGGCGAGGGTGTGCGCCGACCACGGCTGGTATCTGTCGTTCTCGGGTACTGTGACGTTCAAGAATTCGCAGAGTTTGCGTGACGCCTTGGCGATCGCCCCGCGCGAACTTGTCATGGTCGAAACCGATGCGCCCTTCCTCACCCCGATTCCGTATCGCGGCCGCCCCAACGGCTCGTACCTCATTCCGTTGACGGTCCGGTTCATGGCCGAAACCCTCGATGTGCCGGTCGACGAACTGTGCCACCAAATTGCGGCAAACACCGAGGCGGTGTACGGACAATGGTGACCCTGCTCGGCGCATCCGAGATCCGCGCATTGGCCGCCGAACTCGACGTCACCCCCACGAAAAAGTGGGGCCAAAACTTTGTGCACGACGCCAACACGGTCCGCAAAATCGTGCAGGCCTCGAGCCTCGAACCGGGCGCTGCGGTACTCGAGGTGGGTCCCGGTCTGGGTTCGCTGACCCTGGGGCTGCTCGAGGCGGGCCACCCCGTCACCGCAATCGAAATTGACCCGAGGCTCGCCGCGCGTTTGCCCCGGACGGCCACCGAACACGGGGTCCCCGCCGGTCAATTCACTGTCATCAATCAGGACGCGCTCACGGTCACCGAGTTGCCCGTGGCGCCGACCGCCCTCGTTGCCAACCTGCCGTACAACATTTCGGTACCCGTCATCATCCACCTGCTGACGCAGTTCCCCAGCATCCACCGGGTTCTTGTGATGGTGCAGGCCGAGGTGGGACACCGTCTCGCCGCCGCACCCGGTTCGAAGGTGTACGGGGTTCCGTCGGTGAAGGCATCGTGGTGGGGTGACTGGTCGATTGCGGGCACGGTGTCCCGTCAGGTTTTCTGGCCGGTGCCCAATGTGGATTCGGCTCTCGTCGCCATGACTGGCCATGACACCCCGGGCGACGAGGCGTTGCGCCGCCGCACCTTTGCGTTGGTGGATGCCGCGTTCGGTCAGCGCCGCAAGACCCTCCGTCAGGCCTTGGCGACACTTGCTGGCGGCACCGCGGAATCCGAGGCGCTGTGTGTGGCAGCGGGTATCGACCCGGGAGCCCGAGGCGAAGCTCTCGTATTGGCGGACTATCTGGCGTTGGCCGCCGTCTGGTCCGAGTAGGTCGCCGTGTCCGTTTTCGCGTCGGCTCCGGGCAAGTTCAACCTGTTTCTGGGTGTCGGCCCGCTGCGGGCGGACGGTTTTCACGACCTGGCGACGGCGTTCCATGCGGTGTCGCTGCGGGAAACCGTCACCGTCACCGCGGCGCCGACACTGTCCTGCAGCTTTGCGGGGCCGCTTGACGTGTCGGACATTCCCGTGGGTCCGAGCAACCTTGTCATGCGAGCGGCGCAGGCCATCGCCGATGCGACGGGGTATTCCGGCGGCGCACACATCGCCGTGGACAAGCAGGTTCCTATTGCCGGCGGTATGGGTGGGGGGTCGGCCGATGCGGCCGCGGCGCTGGCGGCGATCAACGAGCTGTGGGGGACTGGGCTGACCGATGCCGAGTTGCTGTCCATCGCGGCGACACTGGGCAGTGATGTGCCGTTCGCGTTCACCGGGGGATCGGCGTTGGGCGTGGGTCGTGGTGACGAATTGCACGTCGTGACCGATTCGGCGGTTTTTCATTGGGTTCTCGTCATGTCGGACCGCGGGCTGTCGACGCCGGCCGTGTACCGGCGGCTCGATGACCTGCGCGAGGCTCGCACGCCGGGTGGGGCCACCACGGCTTCCGCTCCCGCAGTACCGGACGAATTATGGGATGCACTTCGAGTGGGCGATCCGGTGCGACTGGCCGAACTTGTTCACAACGACCTGCAGGCCGCCGCCATCAGTCTGCAGCCCGAACTGGCGGACACCCTCGCATGGGGTGAAGGTCACGGAGCGCTGCGCGGAATCGTGTCGGGCAGCGGTCCCACGACGGCGTTCCTCATGGCCGATGCCGAACAGGCCGCGGCGCTGGCGGACGCTTTTACTGCTCGGGGTCGACGGGCTCTGCCGGTGTTGTCACCGGTTCTGGGCGTGCGTCAACCGTAAACGGAACGCCAAAGAAGCTCAGCAGAATGGCAAACGCTGCGGCACCCACCAGGGCGATGTCGGCCACGTTGCCGACAAAGAATCCGGCGTAGTCGATAAAGTCGACAATCTTGCCCTGCGCAATTTCGTCGCCGCGCAGCAGTCGGTCACCGAAATGTGAGATCGCTCCGCCCAGCATCGAACCGATGGCCAAAGCCCACGCAAGGCTGCGGGTGCGGGTGGCGATCACGGCCAGTGCGATGACGGCGATGCCCGCGATGATCGTGAGGATCCAGGTGTACCCCGTGCCGATTCCAAACGCCGCACCGGGGTTGTAGACCAAGCGCAGCTGGATCAGGTCGCCGATCAGCGGAACTCCCACTCCGAGGGAGAGGGTCTGTTCGGCCCACGCCTTTGACATCTGGTCGATGGCCAGCCAGGCGGCGGCGAGCACAAAAGCAACGAGGGGAGCGCGGCGAATCTTCACCCCCCTATTCTCGCAAGTTTTCCACGGTAGTCTGACGAGGTGCATCTGGTCGGTATCGAAAATTGTTCCCATGAGTTTCCGCAGCGAACGATTTTTGAGTCCCTGACGATTGCAATTCATTCGGGAGACCGCATCGGTGTCGTCGGCCGTAACGGCGACGGTAAATCCACTCTGTTGCGCATACTGTCCGGCGATCTGCAACCCGATTCCGGCAACGTCATCCGCCGCAGTGGCCTGCGGTTGGGCATGTTGGACCAGACCGACAATTTCGACGACACGCTCACCGTCATCAGCACGGTGGTCGGCGACGGGCCGGAACACGAGTGGGCATCTGACCCCAAGGTTCGGGACGTCCTCAAGGGTCTGCTCGCGGACCTCGACCACCAGGCCCTGATCGGTTCACTGTCCGGTGGTCAACGCCGTCGCGTGGGCCTTGCCCGCCTGTTGGTGGGGGACTGGGACGTCATTCTGCTCGACGAACCGACCAACCACCTCGATGTCACCGGTGTGTCCTGGCTTGCGCAGCACATCACCACGCGTTGGCCTGCCGGTCAGGGCGGACTGGCCGTCGTCACGCACGACCGCTGGTTCCTCGACGCCGTGTCCACCGAAACGTGGGAGGTGCACGACGGAATCATCGACCGTTACGAGGGCGGCTACGCGGCGTACACCCTGCAGCGGCTCGAGCGTCAGCGCCAAGCCAGCACCATGGAGGAACGTCGACAAAACCTGTTGCGCAAGGAACTGGCATGGTTGCGACGAGGAGCGCCGGCGCGAACCTCGAAGCCAAAATTCCGCATCGAGGCCGCCAACGCCCTGATCGAAAATGTCCCCGCACCGCGTGACAGTGTCGAACTGGGGCGGATGGCAACACAGCGCTTGGGTAAGGACGTCGTCGACCTGCTCGACGTGTCGGTGTCGTTCGACGGCTCACCCATCCTGCGCGACATCGAGTGGCGACTCGCGCCCGGCGAGCGCACGGGAATTCTCGGCGCGAACGGTGCAGGCAAATCGACGCTGATGGGGCTGATTGACGGCCGCGTCCAGCCGACCGAGGGCCGCGTCAAAACCGGTAAAACCGTGGTCGTTCGCCGATTGGATCAGCGCCTCGAGGGGCTCGACGACATCATGGATGACCGGGTGTCGGCGGTCATCGCCCGGTATCGCACCGAGTACTCGGTGGGCGGAGCGACACTGTCCCCGGGCCAGTTGCTCGAGCGCTTGGGCTTTCAGACCGCACAGTTGTCGACCGAGGTGCGAAACCTGTCGGGTGGCCAGAAACGGCGACTGCAGTTCCTGTTGATTCTGTTGGACGAACCCAACGTGCTGCTGTTGGACGAACCCACCAACGACCTCGACATCGACATGCTCGCGGCGATGGAGGATGTGCTGGACACCTGGCCCGGCACCCTGATCGTGGTGTCTCACGACCGGTACCTGTTGGAGCGCATCACCGACAACCAGTTCGCCGTGATGAACGGACATCTGCGCCATCTGCCCGGCGGAATCGACGAATACCTGCGACTCGAGGCGGCTCAGGCCGCACAGCCCCCGTCAAACCCGCGAACCGGTGCACCCGCCACGGCATCTGCCCCCGCCTCGAACACCGAAACGGGACGCCCCGAATTGTCGGGCGCTGAACGTCGGGCGCTCGAGAAGGAACTGCAATCCTTGGAGCGCAAGATTGCCAAGATTTCGGCCGACGTCGACGCGGTGCACGCGCTGATGGCTGCGCATGATTCCTCGGATTACGCCGGGTTGTCCGCGCTGTCCGAGCGACTGCGGGGAATAGAAAACGACCTCGAAACCACCGAAAGTCAGTGGCTCGAGGTCGTGACCACGCTCGAAGCGTAGCGGTGGTTTATCCGAAGCGTCCCGAGATGTAGTCCTCGGTGCGCTGGTCGCTGGGGTCCTCGAAGATCTTGGTCGTCGTGTCGTATTCCACCAGCACGCCGGTGCGGTTGCCCGAGGTTTCATCGGCCAACGCCGTGAAAAACGCGGTGCGGTCGGCCACGCGCGCGGCCTGCTGCATGTTGTGGGTCACGATGACGATCGTGTAGTCCTTCTTTAGTTCGACCATCAGGTCCTCGATGCGCATGGTGGCAATCGGATCCAGTGCCGAACAGGGCTCGTCCATGAGGATGACATCGGGCTTGACCGCAATGGTGCGGGCGATGCACAGACGCTGCTGTTGTCCACCGGACAGGCCGAAGGCGCTTTGCTTGAGTTTGTCCTTGACCTCGTCCCACAGGGCGGCCTTGGTCAGGGCCTCTTCGACCAGGTCGTCCATGTTGCTGGGCTTCATGCCGATGACGCGGGGGCCGTAGGCGATGTTGTCATAGATGGACTTGGGGAAGGGGTTCGGCTTCTGGAACACCATGCCGATGCGTCGACGCACCTCGATGGCGTCGACGTCGGGGCCATAGATGTCCTCGCCCTGGAACGAAATCCGACCGGTGACGCGGGCGCCATCGACGAGGTCATTCATGCGGTTCAGTGAACGCAGCAGTGTGGACTTTCCGCACCCCGAGGGGCCAATCAGTGCGGTGATTTCATTGATTCCGAAGTCCAGTGACACGTCGGTCACGGCACGGAAGTTACCGTAGTACACGTCGACGTTGTCACATTCCAGCACGGGGTCCACAATCGCCGAGCTTGCGGCGCCGGCGGCGGGGGCGATCGACAGTCCGGGGTTTCCGTCGCTGAGGCGGTGTTCGGTGGGGTTGTTGTTCGACATGATGTTCTTCCTACCAGCGCTTCTGGTAACGGTTGCGGATGACGATGGCGATGGCGTTCATGGCGAGCAGCAGCACCAACAGGAGGATTGATGCGGCCGCTGCCAAAATGTGGAATTCCTCTTGAGGACGTCCGGTCCAGTTGAAGATCTGGATCGGCAGAGTGGTGTACCCCGACAGCAGGCCGTTCGGGTCGAAGGACACGAACACGAGTGCGCCGAGGATGAGCAACGGTGCTGCCTCACCCAGAGCCCGCGAGAGCGCGAGGATCGAGCCCGTCGCGATTCCCGGGACAGCCGAGGGCAGAGTCTGGCGGAACAGTGTCTGCAGTGGGGTGGCGCCGAGCGCCAGCGAGCCTTGGCGAATTTCCACGGGGACTCCGCGCAGGGCCTCGCGTGTGACGATGATGATGACGGGCAAAATCAGCAGGCTCAAGGCGGTCGCCCCAGCGATGACGATGTTCTTGTCCTTCACGCCGATCGCGCTGAGGGCTCCCAGCGTCAGAAGGCCGTACACGATCGAGGGAACGGCGGCGAGGTTCTGCACGTTGAGTTCGACGATGCGGTTCCACCAGTTGTTGCGGTCCGAGAACTCTTCCAGGTGCACGCCGGCGGCGATTCCCAGGGGCAGGGTCAACAGGGCGGTGAAGCCGATGACCATCATCGACCCCAGGATTGCGGGTCGAGCGCCGGCCTCTTCGGGGCGCGATGCGGGGAACTCGGTCAACAGCATGGCGTTGAGGCGCGGAGATCCCTCGATCACGGTCGTCACGATTAGGGTGACAAGAAACGCGAATGCGAGCAACAGGCTCAGCCACAGGAGTCCCAGAAACAGGATGCTGGTCGGGCTCTGGTCGCCGCCGCGAGCGCGCCCGCGAATGGTGCCCTCGCCGATTTGGCGGCCGATGGGTGCGAAAACGGACATTAGTAGGCCTCTCGGAATCGTCGGACGATCGCAATCGAGATGAAGTTGATGATCAGGGTGAGCGCAAACAGCAAGAGGCCCACGGCGTACAACGTGTCGTATTCCAGCGAACCGACGCGAGCGTCACCCAGCGCGGCATTGGCAATAAAGCCGGTCATGGTCTGGCCCAATTCCAGCGGGTTTTCGACGATACGTGCCTGCTGGCCCGCGGCGATGGCGACGATCATGGTTTCGCCGACCGCGCGCGAGATGCCCAGCACAACGGCGGCGATGATGCCCGACAGTGCGGCGGGGAACACCACACGGACGGTCGTTTGCATTCGGTTTGCGCCCAGTGCGGCCGAGCCTTGGCGCATGCTCTGGGGCACCGCGCTCATGGCGTCTTCCGAAATCGAGGCGATGGTGGGGACGATCATGACACCCATGACCAGTCCGGCCGCGAGAACGCTGAATGCCTCGGTCGGCAACTGCAACCATTCGCGGAACACCGTGGTCTGTACAAAGGTCAACGCAAAGTAACCGTAGACGACGGTGGGGATGCCGGCGAGGACTTCGAGGATCGGCTTCAGGACCGAGCGAAGCTTGGGGTGGGCGTATTCCGACAGGAACACGGCCGCGCCCAAACCGAACGGCACGGCGACAGCGAGGGCGATTACCGTGGTCCACAACGTCGCGGTGACCAGCGGAATCACACCGAAGCTGGCATCAGCGAACTGAGGCGCCCACCGAGTGCCGAACAGGAAGTCCGTGACGGGAACCTGGGCGAAGAATTCGATCGACGGGATGGCGAGCGCCACGAGGATTCCCGCGGTGATCAGCACCGTGAGCATCGAGGCGCTGCGCAGCAGTGTGTAAACCACCTTTTCGCCGACACGAGGGGAACGAGATGAAAGCGCCGATGGGCGGCCCGGCTTGACCGGACCGCCCTCGGTGGTGAGTGTGCTCATTGTGGGCACTCTCTCCTTTGCGTTTGTGTTGTGAACGGTGGGTGACTAGCTCAGCGACGCGAGCTCGTCCTTGGCGGTGGTGACCTGCTCGTCGGTCAGACCGATCAGCAGGGCCAGCGATGCAGCCTCGGCGGCGTTGTCGACATAGAAGTCAACGAATGCCTTGACCTGGGGCTTCTCGGCGTACGACGCGTTGTTCACATAGATGAACAGGGGGCGACCGAGGGGGCTGTACGAGCCGTCCTGAACGGTGGTTGCCGAAGCGTCGACACAACCGTTGCCGCCGTCGACGGCAACTGCGCGAACCAGGTCAGCGTTTTCTTCGACGTACGAGAGGCCAAAGAATCCGAGTCCGCCTTCAGCGCCCGAGATGCCCTGGACCAGAACGTTGTCGTCTTCCGAGGGGCTGTAGTCGGTGCGGATTGCGCCTTCTTCGCCATTGATCTCGTCGGTGAAGTAGTCAAACGTGCCCGAGTCGGTGCCGGGGCCAAAGAGTGCCAGTTCCACGTCGGGGAACGAGGGGTCAACCTGGTTCCAGTTGGTGATGGTGCCCTCGGCAGCGGGGCCCCAGATGGTGGCGAGCTGCTCGACGGTGAGGCACTGAACAAAGTCGTTGCCGGCGGGAACCACAACGGCCAGGCCGTCGTTGCCGATCACGATTTCGGTGAACTCGATTCCAGCGTCACCACAGGTCGCGATTTCTTCGTCCTTGATGCCGCGCGAAGCGTCAGCGATGTCGATTTCGCCGGCGCAGAACTTTTCGATACCGCCACCGGTGCCGCTGGTTGCGACGGTGACGTTGACGCCAGCCTCGACGTCGCGGAAGAGGTCAGCGGCGGCTTCGGTCAGGGGCGAAACAGTGGACGAGCCGTCGACGACAACTGCGCCGGCAAGAGCGTCCGAAGCGGGGTCAGTCGTCTGACCGCCACAAGCGGAGAGAACAAGAGCGGACACTGCAAGGGTGCTTGCGAGGCCTGCGAACTTGATGGTCTTCACGGGGAATTTCCTTCCATGTGCGGCATTGCCGCGGATTGACAGTGTCGACTTTTTGCCGACAACTTCATAGAAGGCGGGGACGGTAAACGACAGGTAAACGCGAGACAAATCTGCTGCGAACGTCTGGAAAAATTGCTCCGCCCCCAGGATTCGAACCTGGACCGAACAGCTCCAAAGGCTGTCGTGCTGCCGTTACACTAAGGCGGACCGCGCGATGCGCGCCCCTCTATTCTGCCTGAATTTCCCCGACCCCGAGTGAACGCCCGCGTTTTTGCCCTTTCCCGGTGCGCCGGAACTGTCGAAGTGCCAGAATGGGGGAATGACGGATGCACGCCTCGCCATTGTTGTTCTCGCCGCCGGCTCGGGCACGCGAATGAAGTCCGCGCTTCCCAAGGTTTTGCACCCCATCGCCGGTGTTCCCATGATCGGCCACGTGCTATCGGCGGCGGCGAGCCTGTCGCCCGCACACACCGTCGTGGTCGTGCGCCACGAGCGTGACCAGGTCGTGTCCGCCGTGACGGAACTGACCGAGGGTGTGCTCATCGTCGATCAGGACGATATTCCGGGAACTGGTCGTGCCGTCGAGGTTGCCGTCGCCGCCCTGGGTGATTTTGATGGTGACGTTGTGGTCGTCAGCGGCGATGTCCCTCTCTTGGACGCCCAGACCCTCGCCGATGTTCTGGCGCACCACCGCAGCAGCGCATCCAGCGCCACGATTGTCAGCTCGTTTCCCGATGACCCCACCGGTTACGGGCGAATTGTGCGGGATGATTCCGGAGCCGTCGTGCGAATCGTGGAACACCGTGATGCATCCGAAACGGAACTGGCGGTCGCGGAAACCAATTCGGGTACCTACGTTTTCTCGGCGGCTCACCTGTCCGCTGGCCTCGCCACAATCGGGTCGGCCAATTCTCAGGGTGAAAAGTATCTGACCGATGTCGTCGAATTCCTGACAATCGCGGGTCACCCCGTCACTGCTGTGGCCGCCGCCGAAGCGTGGCTCGTCGCTGGGGTGAACGACCGCGTGCAGCTGGCCGAGGTGTCGGCTCGACTCAACGCCATGATCATTCGCGGCCACCAGCTCAACGGTGTCACCATTGATGACCCCGCCACCACCTGGATTGACCGAGCCGTCACCATCGAGGCGGACACGCGGATTTGCCCGGGAACCTACCTGCAGGGCGCGACCGCGATCGGCGCGAACGCCGTTATCGGTCCCGAAACCACGCTGCGCGACACCGAGGTCGGCGACGGGTCGCACGTCATTCGCACCGATGCGACCCTCGCGGTCATCGAGGCGGGTGCCTCTGTGGGGCCCTTTTCGTACCTTCGCCCCGGAACCGTTCTGGGTGAGGGCGGCAAGATTGGCGCATTCGTCGAGACAAAGAACTCGCAGATCGGCGCGGGCAGCAAGGTTCCGCACCTGTCGTACATCGGGGACACCACCGTCGGCGAGAAATCGAACATCGGCGCGGGCACCATCACGGCGAACTATGACGGGGTCAACAAACACCGCACCGAGGTGGGTTCTCATGTGCGAACCGGGTCTCACAACGTGTTCGTTGCGCCCGTTAGAATTGGGGACGGAGCGTACACCGCTGCGGGAACCACAGTCCGAAAGGACGTCCCCGCGGGCAATCTGTCACTGTCGATGGCGCCCCAAAAAAACATTTCGGGGTGGGTCGAAAACAACCGTCCCGGGTCTGCGGCCGCCGAGGCCGCCGAGCGGGCTACACAGGGGGAATAAGTCAGTGACATCAATCGAGACAAGCAACAAAAAGCGCCTCGTCCTCATTTCGGGTCGCGCACACCCCCAGTTGGCTCTCGATGTTGCCAAGGAACTCGACATCTCGTTGGTTCCCACCGACGCCCGCACTTTTGCGAACGGTGAAATCTATGCTCGTTTCGACGAGAGCGTGCGCGGCACCGACGCATTCGTGTTGCAGTCCCACTGCACCCCCATCAACGAATGGTTGATGGAACAGCTCATCATGGTGGACGCTCTGAAGCGCGCCAGCGCCAAGCGCATCACCGTGGTTGCCCCGTTCTTCCCTTACGCCCGCCAGGACAAGAAGGGTCGCGGTCGCGAGCCCATCTCGGCCCGTCTCGTCGCCGACCTGTTCAAGACCGCCGGCGCCGACCGCATCATGTCAATCGACATCCACGCATCACAGATCCAGGGCTTCTTTGACGGCCCCTTTGACCACCTGTTTGCCATGCCCGTCCTGCTCGAGCACTTCCGTGCGCAGCTTGACCCCGAAACTCTGACCGTGGTCAGCCCCGACATGGGTCGTGTGCGCGTGGCCGATGTCTGGAGCGACAAGCTGGGTGCGCCTCTGGCCATCATCCACAAGCGTCGCGACCCCTTCGTGCCCAACCAGGTCTCGGTGCACGAAATCGTCGGTCAGGTCGAGGGCCGCGTTTGTCTGCTCGTTGACGACCTGATCGACACCGGTCGCACCATCGTCAAGGCCGCCGAAGCCCTGAAGAAGGCCGGTGCCAAGGGCGTCGTCGTCGCCGCAACCCACGCCGTGTTCAGCGACCCCGCAACAGAAATCCTGCAGTCCGAGTTCATCGACAAGGTCGTCGTCACCGACACCCTGCCGATTCCCGAGGACAAGCGTTGGGACCGCCTCGAGGTCCTCTCGATTGCGCCGACCATCGCCGGGGCCATCCGCGAGGTATTCGGCGACGGTTCGGTCACCTCGATGTTCGACGGCGCCGCCTAGCCACCACTTTTTTCGAGCCCCGTCACCCCGAGGGTGGCGGGGTTTGGTGCATTGGGCGGAATTCAGCTTGACACGAGCGGGGTTCGTGTCCGCTCGATTGTGGTGACGTTACCGAGGAACGCGCGGCGGCACCGTGATCTCCGACACGGGAAGCCGTTCGGCGCCGAAGGTGTTGATGGGTGCGTCGGTGGGGTAGCCCACTGCGATTCCGCACAGCAGTTTGTAGTGCGGGGGAACATCGAATTCGGCGCGCACCACGTCGGGCCACACGGCGGCGGCGCCTTGTGCGCATGTGCCGAGCCCGCGGGCATGGGCCGACAACATGAGGTTTTGCATGAACAGCCCCGCGTCGGATGCCGAGAACGGGTCCAGCCCGCCGTGGACAAACACAAACAGTTCGACGGGTGCGCCAAAGAAGTCAAAGTTGCGCCGCCACTGGGCGTCGCGACCGGCACGGTCAGCACGATCGACCCCCAGGTGTGCGTACATGTCACGGCCAATTTTGTGACTGCGGGGCTGCAGGTCGGTGGGATAACGACGAAGGATTCGATAGTCGGAACGGGGCAGCCCGCCGCGTAATGCGAACAGTGCCTTGCGCCACCAGCTGCCGCGTAGCGCGGCACTGCCGTCGTCCCAGCGCCTCGTGAACTCTGCGGCGATCCGGTCACGCGCCGGCCCCGACGCCACGGCGACCATGTAGGGCCGGGTGTTTGACCAGCTGGGTGCGGTCATCGCGTCGGTCAACAGCGCATCGATTATCTCTGCGCTGACGGCGGTGGGGTGAAAATCCCGGGTGCTACGGCGGCCCGCCACAAAATCGCGGAACCTGTCGGCCCCGAGGGGTGGTTGTGCGTCCGACATGCGCCGAGCCTCGTCGTCTAGTGGGTGTCGACGGCCGAGATTTCGGTGCGGTCGCCCGACCACTGGGTGTGGAAGGTGCCGTCCTTGTCGACGCGGCGGTAGGTGTGGGCGCCAAAGAAGTCACGCTGGCCCTGCACCACGGCGGCGGGCAGGCGGTCGGCGCGCAGTCCGTCGTAGTACGACAGCGACGACGAGAACGCGGGCGCGGGGATGCCGGCCTCGGTGGCGGCAACAACCACGCGGCGCCATGCGGCCTGCGAGGTGGCGACAGCGTCGGCAAAGTACGGTGCAGCCATCAGCAGTGCCAGGGTCTCGTCAGCACGGTAGGCCTCGGTGATGCGGTTGAGGAACTGTGCGCGAATGATGCAGCCGCCGCGCCAGATGCGCGCGACCTCGCCCAGGTTGATGTTCCAGTTATATTCGGCGGCTCCGGCACGGATGGCGTCAAAGCCCTGCGAATACGCGACGATCTTGGATGCGTAGAGTGCCTGGCGAACGTCCTCGATGAAGGCGGTTTCGTCGGCAACGGTGAAGCTGTCGGGTCCGGGGAAGTTGCCGGCCAGCGCACGCTGTTCGGGGTGCGAGCTGAGTCCGCGGGCGAACACGGCCTCGGCGATGCCCGACACCGGGGTGCCCAGCGACAGCGCGGTCTGGACGGTCCACACTCCGGTGCCCTTGCTGCCGGCCTCATCGACGATGACGTCCACCAACGGGTTGCCGGTAGCCGCGTCGACCTGGCGCAGAACCTCGGCGGTGATTTCGATCAGGTACGACTCGAGTTCGCCCTTGTTCCATTCGACAAAGATGTCGGCAATCTGCGCGGGGGTCTTGCCCGTGCCGCGGCGGATGAGGTCGTAGGCCTCGGCAATCAGCTGCATGTCGGCGTACTCGATGCCGTTGTGAATCATCTTGACAAAGTGTCCCGCGCCGTCGGTTCCGACGTGAGTGACACAAGGCTCGCCCTCGGCGATCGCGGCGATGGACCGCAGGATCGGTCCCAGGGTGTCCCAGGCTTCTGCCGAGCCGCCGGGCATGATCGAGGGGCCGGTCAGTGCGCCCTCTTCGCCGCCCGAGATTCCGGCGCCGACAAAGTTGATGCCGGTCTCGCGTACTGCCTTTTCGCGGCGGATGGTGTCGGTGAACAGCGCGTTTCCACCGTCAACGATGATGTCGCCGGGTTCGAAAACTTCGCACAACTGGTCGATGACGGCGTCGGTGCCGGCACCAGCCTTGACCATGATGATGGCGGTGCGGGGCTTGGACAGGCTGTCCGCAAATTCCTGAACGGTGCGGGTGGACACAAAGTTTGCTTCGGGGTGAGCCGACACCAGTGCTTCGGTCTTGTCGAAAGAACGGTTGTACACGGCGACGGTGTTTCCCTCGCGGCTTGCCAGGTTGCGAGCCAAGTTTGAGCCCATTACTGCGAGCCCTACAACACCAATATTTGCCTGTGACATCTGTAATCTCCTTGCCGAAATTGTGTTCCTAGCCTATCGGGTATGCTGGAGGTGAACTTCGGCGAGGGGAACACCTGTTCCCGTAATCGACGCGGTGGAACGGCACCTGTCTTTCCTCACGCTTTCCGGCGTTCGAGTAGAAAACATCAGGGGCCCTGCCCCTCTACACGGAGGCAATAACTATGTCTGAATCACACGCAATGGTGGGCGAACTTCGCACCAACTTCGGCAAGGGTGCAGCACGCAAGCTGCGCGCTGCCGGCCAGATCCCTGCCGTCATTTACGGCCACGGCGGGGCACCCGTTCACGTGACCCTTCCCAACCACGAGACCACCCTGCTGGTTCGTCACAAGAACCCGATCATCGAGCTGACCGTCGGCAAGGACAAGCACCTCGTGCTCGTCAAGGACGTTCAGAAGGACCCCGTACGCCAGATCATCGAACACCTCGACCTGCTCGTTGTCACCAAGGGTGAGACCGTGACCGTTAACGTTCCCGTTCACGTCACCGGCACTCCCTTCTCGGGCGCAATCGCAGTTCTCGACCACGCCGTGATCTCGGTTGAGGCAGAAGCACTGCACATCCCCGAGACCATCTCGGTTGATGTCACCGGTCTGAAGGAGCACGCTCACGTCACCGCAGGCGACATCGCACTGCCCGCTGACGCCAAGCTGCACCTCCCCGTCGAGACCATCATCGTCAGCATCGTTGCCGCACCCGCTGCACACGCTGCCGAGGTAGCTGCCGCCGAGTAATTCGGTTACACATAATGTCTGATGCGTGGCTGATTGTCGGGCTCGGTAACCCCGGGCCTGACTACGCCACGCATCGGCATAATGTGGGGCACATGGTTGTTGCGCAGTTGTGCGCCGACCTGCGCCTGTCGTTGAAACGACACAAAGCCAATGCGATGGTCGCCGAGGGCCGTTTTCGCCCCGGTACCGACAAAATCATTGTGGCCACCACGTTGAGCTACATGAACACGTCCGGCGGCCCGGTGGGTGCGCTGGTGAAATATTTTGATGTCGCACCCGAACGTGTGATTGTGATCCACGACGACATCGACATTCCGTTTGACACGGTCCGCCTGAAGCTGGGCGGTGGCCACGGTGGCCAGAACGGCGTGCGGTCCATCATGGGGGCGATTGGCCCCGATTTCTTGCGGGTCCGTGTGGGCGTCGGTCGACCTGCCGGCCGTAAGGACGCCTCCGACCATGTGTTGGAATCCTTTTCGAAGCAGGAACGCGAGGTCTTGCCGCACCTCGTCGTCGATGCGTGTGACGCTGTGGAGCGCCTCGTTGTCGACGGGTTGTCGTCCGCACAGCTGCACGTGCACACCGCGAAGCCGTAGGGGGTCGCGTCGCTAGAATCGGTGGGTGAGCCTCGCCGATTTGACCCCCACTTTCGAGCCGATGTGGCATACGTTGCGCGGACCCGCGCTGTCGATGGAGGACGGGCTTCGCGCCCCCGCGCTGGCGGCACTGTGTGCGACGCCGCGGGTCGTTTTGGTGGTGACGGCAACGGGCCGCGAGGCCGAGGCGCTGCGCGAGTCCCTGGGAACCTGGGGTGTGCGCGCCGTCGTGTTCCCCTCGTGGGAGACCCTGCCGTATGAGCGGTTGAGCCCGTCGAGCGAGACGGTGGGCACCCGGTTTGCGGTGTTGCGTGAGCTGCACGCGTGGAACGGTATTGCGAGCCTTGTGGTGATTGCCAGTGTCCGTGCCGCCCTGCAGCCGTTGTCGGCTGACCTGACGGACGCGCGGACGATTTCGTTGGCTGTCGGTGGCCGAGCCGACCTGCTGGGTACAACCCGTGGGTTGCTCGAGGCCGGCTATCAGCGCGTCGACATGGTCACGCGCCGAGGCGAGATTGCGGTGCGCGGAGGCATCCTCGACGTGTTCCCGCCGCTGGCGCACCACCCCGTGCGTGTGGATTTCTTTGGCGACGAAATTGACGAGATGCGCGAATTTTCGGTCGCCGATCAGCGTTCGTTGTTGCCGATCGCGCGGATCGAGTGCCTGCCGGTCCGCGAAATCCCGCTGAACGCCGACGTGCGCAACCGAGCAAAGTTGTTGGGCGACACCGTCCCGTCGCTGCGGTCCATGACCGACCCCATCTCCGAGGGAATCCCGGTGTCTGGCATGGAATCGTTGTTGCCCGCCTTGGTGGAACGCGTCGTGCCGTTGACCGACTATTTCGACCGCACCGCCACTGTCGTCGTGTTGTCGCCCGAAAAGGTGCGGGCACGTGCCGAAAGCCTGCGCGAAACGAACCGCGAATTCTTGGGCGCCGCATGGCAAATTGCCGCGCACGGTGCCGAGGCCCCAATCGATCTGGGCGCCTCGGATTTCATCGGGCTGGACGAATTCCGTGCGGCCATCGCCGAGCGCGACTATTTCACGATCACCACGTTTGACAGCGGGCTCGAGGAACGTGCCGAATCCCACGCGATTCCATCGTTTGCCGGCGACCCGGATGGTGCCGTCAATTTCGTGGGGTCGAGGCTCGCCTCGGGTAACCGGGTCGCCGTCGTTATCGCGGGCCAGGGCTTGTTGGAACGCGCGCGGGACATGATCGCCGAGGCCGGGTTTGCGGGCCGCATCGTTGACCGTGCCCCCGCCGAGCTGGAACCCGGTGTCTGTTATCTCGTGAAGGGCAGCATCGAACACGGTGTGGACGTCCCCGGGCTGAACTGTGTGTTGGTGTCTGAGGCCGAATTCTTTGGCCGTCGCGAACATCGAGGCGCCCGGGCCGACACCAAGTTGGCGACGCGACGCAAAAACACCGTCGACCCGTTGGCTTTGGCCAAGGGCGACTACGTGGTGCATGACACGCACGGCATCGGCAAGTTCCTCGAATTGGTCGAACGCGAAATCGTGACGGGCAGTGGCACCGCAAAAAAGAAGTCGAAGCGCGAGTACCTCGTCATCGAGTACGCGCCCAGCAAGCGCGGCTACCCCGGCGACAAGCTGTATGTGCCCACCGACCAGTTGGGGTTGCTGACGCGGTATGTCGGCGGCGAGGACCCGACCCTGTCCAAGATGGGCGGTTCGGACTGGTCGACAACCAAGGGCCGTGCGCGCAAGGCGGTGCGGGACATTGCCGTCGAACTCGTCAAGCTGTATGCGGCCCGGCAAAGCGCCGTCGGCTTTGCGTTCCCGCCGGACACCCCCTGGCAACGCGAACTGGAGGATGCGTTCCCGTACGCCGAAACCGAAGACCAGCTGACCACGATTGACGAAATCAAGGCCGACATGGAGCGTTCGGTGCCCATGGATCGTTTGCTGGCGGGTGATGTGGGGTTCGGTAAGACGGAGGTCGCGATTCGTGCGGCGTTCAAGGCGGTCATGTCGGGCAAACAGGTCGCAATCATCGTGCCGACCACGCTGTTGGTGCGCCAACACACGGAAACTTTCCGCGAACGGTTTAGCGGTTTCCCCGTCACCCTCGCGCCGTTGTCGCGTTTCCAGACGGATAAGGAAGCGAAGCACGTCATCGATTCGTTGGCCGACGGTTCGTTGGACGTCGTGATTGGCACTCACCGGTTGTTGGGCGGCAGCGTGTCGTTCAAGGACCTGGGTCTTGTGATTATCGACGAGGAACAGCGGTTCGGCGTCGAACACAAGGACCAGCTGAAAAAGCTCAAGCACAACGTCGACGTGCTGGCAATGAGTGCGACCCCGATTCCCCGGACGCTCGAAATGGCGGTCGCGGGTATTCGCGAAATGTCGACCCTGGCCACACCTCCCGAGGAACGACACCCCGTTCTGTCGTATGTGGGCGAGAACACGGATGAACAGGTCACCGCGGCCATCCGCCGCGAACTCCTGCGCGAGGGTCAGGTATTTTTCGTCCACAACCGCGTGTCCACCATCAATTCGACGGCCAACAAGCTGGCGGAATTGGTTCCCGAGGCGCGCATCGCCGTCGCGCACGGCAAGCTGTCGGAAAACCAGCTCGAACAGGTGATGGTCGATTTCTGGGAACGGAAGTACGACGTACTCGTGTCCACGACGATCGTCGAGACGGGCCTCGATGTCCCGAACGCCAACACGCTGATCATCGACCGAGCCGACAAATACGGCCTGTCGCAGTTGCACCAGCTGCGTGGCCGAGTGGGGCGTTCCCGCGAGCGCGCCTATGCGTATTTCCTGTACGACCGCGGCCACACCCTGAGCGAAACCGCGTATGAACGACTGAAGACCATTGCCCAGCACAGCGACCTGGGTGGCGGAATGCAGATCGCCATGAAGGACCTGGAATTACGAGGCGCGGGCAACCTTTTGGGCGCGGAACAGGCCGGGCACATTCAGGGGGTCGGTTTTGACCTGTACCTGCGTCTGATCGGCGAGGCCGTCGGCGAATTCAAGGGCGAAGTCCACCACGAACGCGATGAATTGCGGCTCGAAATTCCCGTCGATGCGCGAATCCCCGAGGACTACATCGATTCCGAGCGACTGCGCCTCGAGGCCTATCAAAAGATCTCGGCGGCATCGTTCCCCGATTCACCCGCCGACGCAATCGACAGTGAACTGGACGAGATGCGGGACCGATTTGGCGAACCTCCCGCCGAGGTGCTGACCCTCGCGTTGGTGGCCCGACTGCGCCGTCAAGCCGCGATCGCCGAGCTGACCGAGGTCCTGACGGTGGGCCCGAACCTGCGTGTCGCCGGTCGCGCGATTCCCGATTCGCGTCAGATGCGGATGACGCGGTTGTATCGCGGTTCCAAATACATCGCGGCAATGGATGCCGCCCTAATTCCGCTGCCCGAACTGGACGGCAACGCCCTGCTCGAGTGGGTGTCGTCGGTGATTACGACGCTGCTGGGTGAAGACTGATGACGAACGATTCCGTGCACCCCGAATTGGACCAGCTGATCGCCGTGATGGCCCGGCTGCGTGGTCCCGGCGGGTGTGCGTGGGATGCCGAGCAGACCCACGAATCGTTGGTTCGGTACCTTGTCGAGGAATCCCACGAGCTGATCGACGCCATCGAATCGGGGGACAGGAAGGGCATGCTCGAGGAACTGGGCGATGTTCTGTACCAGGTGCTGTTTCACGCCGATCTGGCGAGCGCCCATCCCCACGAACCTTTTGATATCGAGGATGTTGCCCGGGTTTCTCGTACCAAAATGGTCGGCCGCCACCCGCACGTTTTTGGCGATGTGACGGCGACGACCGCGGCCGAGGTCAGCGCCAACTGGGAGCGTTGGAAGGCCGCCGAGAAGCCCGAGCGCACGAGTCGATTCGAGGGTATTCCCGCCGGACTGCCCGCCCTGCAATTGGCCGACACCGTGCTGGGGAAAATGGACTCCGCTGTGGAGCCCGCACATATTCCCGACACCGAGGCGGAACTCGGAGAGTTCCTGTTGCAGGTCGTGGCCGCGGCCAAATCGCGGGGGTTCGAGGCGGAACGCGCGGTGCGCGCTGCGGTCCGCCGTCGCATCACCGAGGCGGAGTAGCCCCGCGTCACCGGTGGGATCGGGCGACTAACCCCAGTGTTGGATGAACACGGAGCGCGCCTCGGATGCGTTCTCGGCTACTGCGGGCGACGGCGACGCAGGTGGGCAATGACCGCACTCCCCGTCACGAGAACGAGTACGCCGGCCTGAGTGAGGATTCCAATTCCATACCCCGACGTGGTCCCGTCCTGCCAGTCAGGAGAAATTTCGCCCGGGTACCCGTAGTCCAGCATGGTGCCGTTTTTCACGGCCGCACATTCGTCACGCAGGATGGTGGTGGGGACGGGTTTTTGCGCCTGACGGAACTCGGTCGACAGGGACGACAGCGTGTCCGAGGGGAAGAATCGTTCGACGCCGTTTCCGCCGTACATTTCGCTCGTGAAGAATCCGTGATCGCTGATGACGGATGCCGGGATCGATTCGGCCAGGGTCACGAGCGGAGAGATGGCCAGAATTTGCCAGGTCCGTGAGGGGTCGGATTGCCATGTGGTCATGTAGGTGGGTTTAGCGCAGATGGGGTCGATGGCGATTCCCGTGTCGGGGTCCGTTTTCGTTTCATCCGTCCACTCGATTCCGATGTAGGTTTCCACCTGTTCGACGCCGTTGACCGTTGCGGCCAGAGAGGACACACCAGCGGGTACGACGGTAATCGCGAGAATAATTGCGCCACTGACGGCGGTGGCGATCCCGCGTCGCACGATGGCGACGTGGATCATGGCGCTGATCAGGGTGACCGCGAGGACCTCAAATTTCAGAGTCGCGACGAGTGCGAACATGTCGCCAAAACTCAGGGAGCTTTGCGAAAAGCCCCACAGCAGCGCGGGCAGCGCGGCGAGCACCAGACTGCCGCCGACAACAACACCCACGACGAGGTTCGTCACCACGGATGCCGGACCCTGGTCGTCCTTGCGGGCGCCATTCATCACGACGGGTCCGCTGATGAGTCCAATGACGAGTGCCACCAGTGCGGTCAGTGTTGTGGCACTGCGTCCGGGATTGAAGTCGGGGCCGTACTCGATGTGGCTGGAGTCGGTGAGTCCCAGTCCGGTGCTCAGCAGAGTGAGCGCCAGCATCAGTCCGAGTGTGACGGGCCAGATCGAGCCGCCGAACAGCGAGGTGATTTCGCTGACTGAGTGCTTCCACATGCGTGCCGCTGTTGTTGTCATATCCTCAGTGTGCCACCGAACGGGAGTTTCGGCACCCCCTCTGCCGCGCGGTCGGAAACGGGGGCGGTTCGTGAAAGAATTAACCCATGGCGAGTGTGACCCCACCCCGCGGAATGCGCGACTTCCTTCCAGCCGACAAGGCGCGGCGTGAACGCGTGTTGTCGACGATTCGTTCCGTCTACCGCCTCCATGGCTTCGACGAAATCGAGACCCCGGTCATGGAAGACTCCAGTCGCCTGTCGGCGGGACTCGGTGGCGACAATGAGAAACTCGCCTTCGGTGTGCTGCGTCGCGGACTGTCCGCCGAGGACATTCACTCCGCCACGCACGGTTCCGAACTCTGCGATATGGGCTTGCGCTATGACCTAACGGTGCCCTTGGCCCGTTTTTACGCGACCAACCGCGCCGAACTTGCGCCCGTTTTTCGTGCGATTCAAATCGCCCCCGTGTGGCGCGCCGAACGCCCGCAGAAGGGTCGTTACCGCCAATTCGTGCAGTGCGATATCGACATCATCGGCGAACCTGGGGTGCTTGCCGAGATCGAATTGATCACGGCGACCAGCGAAACACTGCGGACGTTGGGCATCACCGACACCACGATTCGTATCAACGACCGTCGCATTCTGTTCGGGCTGTTGGACCACTTTGGTTTCGCTGACCACGAAACGACTCTGATCACCATCGACAAGCTCGACAAGATCGGTGTTCCCGGCGTTGTCGCGGAACTGCGGGAACGCGGCGCCGCAGCGGACAGCGTCGATCGATTTGCCGACTATCTGAACTCCAGCGCGGGCCCCGCAGAGGCAACCCGCGACGGAATCCTCGCCGCACTTCCCGCCGGTGTCGCGCCGGACGCCGTGGAATCGTTGGTCACCATCGCCACGGCCGTCGCCGGCACCGCCTCGTTGCAATTCGACCCTTTCCTGGTTCGGGGAATGGGCTATTACACGGGCGCAATCTTCGAGGTCGCGCACCCCGCACTCGGTTACTCGCTCGGTGGCGGAGGCCGTTACGACGGCATGATCGGCCGCTTCCTGGGAACCGATGTTCCCGCGGTCGGATTTAGCCTCGGTTTCGAACGTCTCGTCGACCTGGTCGAACTCGCGGCCGACACCCAGACGGCACAGGCCGCTCTGGTGTACGACGCGGCGATGGGACTCGACGACGTCCTCGCACACAAGCGCGCGCTGGTCGCCGAGGGAACGCGGGTTCGACTGGTCGCCAAGACCAAGAACGTTCGCGCCATCCTGACCCAGCTGGAACGGGACGGATACACGCGCTACGCCTTCGTGAACCCGGGCGAACCGCTCGCATGGAAAACGATCGACGCATCGTCCTAGACTTTAACCACAGACTTTTTGACGCACACCACCACATAAGGAGAAATACAGTGTCAGCAATTGAAGCCGTAGGCGCACGCGAGATCCTCGACTCGCGCGGAAACCCGACCGTCGAGGTCGAGGTTCTGCTCGAGGACGGAACCGTTTCCCGCGCCGCTGTGCCCTCGGGCGCATCGACCGGTGCTTTCGAAGCCTACGAACTGCGCGACGAGGACAAGTCCCGTTACATGGGCAAGGGCGTGCTCAAGGCTGTTGACGCAGTCCTCGATGTGCTCGGCCCGGCAATCGAAGGCCTCGACGCCAGCGAGCAGCGCCTCATCGACGCCGAGCTGATCAACGCCGACGGCACCGCAAACAAGGAACGCCTCGGCGCAAACGCCATCCTCGGCGTTTCGCTCGCCGTCGCCAAGGCCGCTGCCGACTCGGCAGACCTGCCCCTGTTCCGCTACCTCGGCGGTCCCAACGCACACGTTCTGCCCGTGCCGATGATGAACGTCATCAACGGTGGCGCACACGCCGACACCAACGTCGACGTCCAGGAATTTATGATCCTCCCCATCGGCGCAGAGTCCTACAGCGAGGGACTTCGCTGGGGCGTCGAGACCTACCACGCACTCAAGGCAGAGCTGAAGTCGAAGGGCTTCGCAACCGGTCTGGGCGACGAGGGTGGGTTCGCTCCCAACCTGGCCAGCAACCGCGCCGCTCTGGACCTGCTGATGGAAGCAATCGTCAAGGCCGGCTTCACCCCCGGTAAGGACATCGCACTGGGCCTCGACGTTGCCGCGACCGAGTTCTTCTCGAACGGTTCGTACCGTTTCGAGGGCCGCGACCTCAGCAGCACCGAAATGTCGGCCTACTACTCCGAGCTTGTTGCCGCGTACCCGCTGGTCACCATCGAAGACCCCCTGTCGGAAGACGACTGGGAGGGCTGGGCTGCTCTGACCGCCGAGCTCGGCGAAAAGGTTCAGCTGGTCGGTGACGACCTGTTCGTGACCAACCCCGCCCGCCTCGCCGACGGTATCGCCCGCAACACCGCGAACTCAATCCTCGTCAAGGTCAACCAGATCGGCACCCTGACCGAGACCCTCGACGCCGTGTCCAAGGCCCAGCGCGTCGGTTACACCGCCGTTCTGTCGCACCGTTCGGGTGAAACCGAAGACACCACCATCGCCGACCTCGCTGTGGCCACCAACTGTGGCCAGATCAAGACCGGTGCCCCCGCTCGCAGCGAGCGCGTTGCCAAGTACAACCAGCTGCTGCGCATCGAAGAGGAACTCGCGGACGCCGCCGTCTACGCCGGCCGCGACGCATTCCCCCGCTTCACCGCGTAACTCAATGCTCCACGATGGGACCCGAGGCTTTGGCCTCGGGTCCTCTCATTTTTTGCCCCGGCTCTTGTTACCCTTGACAGGTGAATTCGTCGAGACAGAACAAGGCACCCCAGTGGGGTATCTCTCTCGAGAACAGTTTCGCGTGGCTGCTCGTCGTCGTGTTCTTGATTGCGACCGTACTGACGATGTTTGAACCGGTCAGCATTTGGTTTGAACAGCGGTCGCGTATCGCGGAACTTCAACAGCAGGTGTCCGCCGATTCCGAGGCCCTTGCTGAGATTCAGGCGAACATTGAACGCTGGAGCGACCCGGCGTATATCGAGGCACAGGCACGTCAGCGATTGCTGTACGTGTACCCCGGTGATATCTCGTACCTCATCGTGAACGATGTCACCGTCGACGAAATTGACCGAACGGTTGCCCCCAAGACCGTCGGTGCGACAGAAATTAATTGGGTTGATGCGCTGGTCGGCTCGTATGCGGCCGCAGCGGTGGGAGAAAACGAATGACCTGGGATCCGGCAACCGAACGCGACCTCGAAATCTGTGCACTGCAGTTGGGGCGACCCATGCGCGATGTGTTGGGAATCGGAGCCCGGTGCGTGTGCGGCGCACCCACGGTGGTCGTCACCAAACCTCGTCTCAGCCACGGTGAACCGTTCCCCACAATTTTCTATTTGACGCATCCTGGCGCCACCGCGGCCCTCAGCACCCTGGAAGCCAACGGATACATGGCACAAATGCAGGAACGCTTGTCGCTCGACCCAGAATTCGCTGACGCCTACACCGCCGCACACCAGGCCTACCTCGATGTGCGTGAATCAATCGAACACGTCGACGAGATCGCGGGCATCAGTGCCGGCGGAATGCCGACACGTGTCAAGTGCCTGCATGCCCTCGCCGCACACTCGCTCGCGGCAGGCCCCGGTGTCAACCTCGTGGGTGACGCAGCCCTGGCCGATTGCGCGTGGAGCCCCACGGTGTGCGTATGCGCTCCCGACGCTCGCGGATAACCATCTCGCTCGCCATAGCGGCGGCGGTGACCATCGGCGCACCCTCTACGGCGTCGGCGGATGTGTATCGCGACGCTCAATGGTGGATCGACGACTACGGAATTTCGACGGCCTGGAACACCACGCGCGGTGAGGGCGTCACGATCGCGGTACTCGACACCGGAATCGATGGCGATCACCCTGACCTGCGGGGAGCCGTCGTGGGCGGCGCCGATATGAGCGGCGAAGGATCCGCCGACGGGCAGGAGCCGCTGGGGCTTGAGGGTGAACACGGCACCATGGTCGCGTCGCTGCTGGCCGGTCGGCCCGCGGGTGATTCCGGTGTGATGGGCGTCGCGCCCGCCTCGACGATCCTCAGTGTGTCCATGTCATTCGAGCTCGTCGACACCGTACCCAGCGACCAGCAAATTGCCCGAGGAATCCGTTGGTCCGTCGACCACGGCGCGGACATCATCGTCATGTCGTTTACACGCAACACGTTGGGTTGGCCGGCGGAATGGGACGAGGCCTTTCAGTACGCCGCCGACCACGATGTGCTGATCGTTGCCGCAACGGGAAACCGCGCCAGTGGCACCGATGTGGTGGGTGCCCCGGCCACCATTCCCGGGGTGCTTGTCGTCGCTGGGGCGACCCAGGACGGCGGAATCAGCCGCTATTCCAGCGCGCAGGGCGTGACGATCGCCGTTGCCGCCGCCAGCGAGGGGTTGGTGGGAAGCGTGCCGGGTGGCGCTCGCCGGTTCTGGACCGGAACCAGTGGTGCGGCGCCGATTGTGGCCGGAATCGCGGCGCTCGTCATGTCGGCCCACCCCGAACTCGACGTGCCCAATGTGATCCACCGAATCATCTCGACAGCGCACCCCGTGGGCGAAAACCCTCCCACCGTTCAGGCCGGCTACGGAATCGTCGACGCCGACGCGGCAGTAAACGACACGGTCGCCTCCGTTGTCGCCAACCCTCTGGGGGACCTGGGCGAATGGATCGCGCAACATCGTGAAACCCCGTGGGACACCCGGGACCTGCTGTTGCCCGCGGTCGTTGACCAGAGCCCAACCCCGACAAATCCCGGCGACGCTCAGGCCCAAGCCCGTGCTGCAGTCGACGAGAGCTGGCGCACCTTCTGGTTGCCCGTCACGCTGTGGTCGAGCCTCGCCGCGATATTGGGTGCTATCGCCACCTTCATCACCGTCCGAATCTGCGCAGTCCGCCGAGCCACTGACACGAAAGACCCAGAGAACACGCTAAATTAGAGTGTCCACTCGAAACTCACAGGAGTATTTTTCGTGCCCAAGATTCTTATTGTCGGCGGAGGCTACGCCGGCTTCTACACGGCGTTCACCCTTCAGAAGCACCTTCGTTCCGGCGAAGCCGAGGTCACCCTGGTTGACCCGCTTCCCTACATGACCTACCAGCCCTTCCTTCCCGAAGTCGCTGCTGGCAACATCGAACCCCGCCACGTCATCGTGCCGCTGCGTCGCCACCTGAAGAAGACCAACATAGTCACCGGCCGCGTCGTGTCCGTCGACCACAAGAAGAAGACCGCCGTCATCCAGCCCGCCGCTGGTGCCGAGTACACCTTCGCCTACGACCAGATCGTTCTGGCCGCCGGTTCGGTGTCGCGCACCTTCCCCATCCCCGGTGTCGCCGACGAAGCCATCGGCATGAAGTCGATCGAAGAAGCCGTCGCCGTTCGCGACCGCCTCATCGACAACTTCGCCAAGGCCGCAAACCTTCCCGCTGGCCCCCAGCGCGACCGCTTGCTGACCGTCACCGTCGTCGGTGGTGGCTTCGCCGGCATCGAGACCTTCGCGGAACTGCGTTCGCTGGCCTCGTCGCTGCTCAAGGACTACCCCAACCTCACCATCGATGACACTCACTTCCACCTCATCGAGGCAATGGGCCGCATCATGCCCGAGGTTTCGCTCGAGACCTCGCACTGGGTGCTCAACAACCTGGCCGAGCGCCAGGCCACCGTGCACCTTGACACTCAGCTCCAGAGCGCTGTCGGCGGCAAGATTGAACTCTCGACCGGTGAAAGCTTCGAGTCCGACCTCATCGTATGGACCGCCGGTGTTATGGCGAACCCCGTCGTTCGCGCCACCGACTTCCCCATCGAAGAGCGTGGCCGCATCCGTGCACAGGCCGACCTGCGCATCGTGACCGAAGACGGCAAGGTCGTCGACGGCGCATGGGCCGCTGGAGACAACTCGGCCGTTCCGGACCTCACCGGTGGTGGCGTCGGCGGCATGTGTGTCCCCAACGCTCAGCACGCTGTCCGCCAGGCCAAGCGCCTGTCGAAGAACATCGTTGCCGTTCTGCGTGGCGAAGAACCCGTCGACTACATCCACAAGAACCTTGGTGCCGTTGCCGGCCTCGGCATTGGCTATGGCGTGTTCCAGTCGGGCAAGATCTCGGTCAAGGGCTTCCTTGCCTGGGGCATGCACCGTGGCTACCACGGCCTGGCAATGCCCATGTGGGAGCGCAAGCTGCGCGTTTTCGGCGACTGGGTACTCCAGTTCTTCGTCGGTCGTGACACCGCAACCATCTCGGCCCGCGAGACCCCTCGCGACTACTTCGCCGCCTATGCATCGCGCCCCGCCGCTGCACCCGCAGCTGCTGCCGCTGCGAAGCCTGCCGCAAAGAAGGCTCCTGCCAAGGCTGCTGCAAAGCCCGCTGCCAAGGCTCCTGCCAAGGCTGCTGCAAAGCCCGCTGCCAAGGCTGCTGCGAAGCCCGCTGCCAAGGCTGCTGCAAAGCCCGCTGCCAAGGCTCCTGCCAAGGCTGCTGCAAAGCCCGCCGCCAAGGCACCTGCCAAGGCTGCTGCAAAGAAGCCCGCTGCGAAGCCCGCAGCCAAGTAAGCACGCTACTCAGCGCCTCGGGTTCGCTCGGGGCGCTGAGTGCTTTCTCGATAGGCTGAACACAACGCCCCAATAGCCCAACCGGCAGAGGCAGACGACTTAAAATCGTCACAGTCAGGGTTCGAATCCCTGTTGGGGCACCACATACGCCGTCGGCGAATCACAGGAAATTCATACCCGTTCGCGGTTACCATGAACACATGGAACCTACACTCGTCGTCCTTCTCGTCGTCGCTGGACTTGTCGTCATCGCCGGCATCTACCTCTGGAGCACCTACAACGGACTCGTCACGCTCAATGTCCGAGTGGATGAGGCCTGGAGCGACATCACCGTACAGCTGAAGCGTCGCGCCGATCTGCTGCCGAACCTCATCGAGACCGTTAAGGGGTACGCGAAGCACGAGAAGGAAGTGTTCGAGAACGTCACCCGAGCACGCGCCGAAACCACAAGCGCCGGAAACCCGGCCGAAGCTGCGGCAGCCGAGGGCCACATGCAGGCGGCGTTGCGATCCATTTTTGCCGTAGCCGAGGCATACCCCCAACTGCAAGCCAACGGAAACTTCCAGCAACTGCAGTTGGACATCACCGATACCGAGAACAAAATTCAGGCATCGCGTCGTTTCTACAACGGTGGCGTCCGTGAGTTCAACACCAAGATCCTCGTGTTCCCCAACAACATGTTTGCGGGCATGCTGGGTTTCTCGAAGCGCGATTTCTTTGAGGTCGAAAACCCTGACGCCATTGCCGAACCCCCGAAGGTTCAGTTCTAGTCCGCGATGTATAGCGCGATAGCCGCGAATAAGCGGAACACCATTCTGATCGTCGGATTCTTCATCGTCCTCGTTGCCGCCCTCGGATGGATTATCTCGTTCAGCATGGGCGACGGGTCCTGGTCGATTACCATCGCGACTGTTGTGGGCGCTGGCCTGTACGCCTGGTTCCAGTACTACAACGCCGACAAGATTGCGGTGGCGATGGCGGGGGCAACCCAGATCACCGAAAGGGATAACCCCCGATTGTGGCGAACGGTCGAGAACCTCACCATTGCGACGGGTATGCCGATGCCCCGGGTCTATATCGTGACCGACCCCGCACCCAATGCCTTTGCCTCGGGCCGTGACCCCGAACACGCCGTCGTCGCTGCGACCACGGGACTGTTGGACATCATGACCGACGCCGAACTCGAGGGCGTCATGGCGCACGAACTGGGTCACGTCCGCAACTACGACATTCGGGTCAGCACAATTGTGTTCGGCCTCGTGGTCGCCGTGGGTTTCATCAGCGACATCTTTATGCGCATCGCGTTCTGGGGTGGCGGCAACCGCCGCGACAACGACAACAATGGTGGCGCCGCGATCATGATGGTGCTGGGCCTTGTTGCCATGATTCTTGCACCCATCCTGTCGGCTCTGATTCAGGCCGCCGTGTCACGACAGCGCGAGTACCTCGCCGACGCGACCGGTGCGATGACCACCCGCAACCCCGACGGCCTGGCCAGTGCGTTGCACAAGCTGGGGGAATACTCGTCGCCGTTGCGCAAACAGTCCGGTTCGATGGCCCACCTGTGGATTTCCGACCCCATGAAGCCGGGTGTGTTCGACCGCATGTTCGCCACGCACCCGCCCATCGCCGACCGCATCCGCCGGCTTCTGGAAATCGGCGGCAAGTTCTAGAAAATTATGTCGCGCAGCTGTCTGCTCGCGTCGCCCCAGTCCTCGACAGAGATGGTTTCCAGGCCGCGCTATGACGCTGCGGCGCGCAGCACATCGGCCAGTCTGTCCAGAGCATCGGCCGGACGGTCACCTTCCCAGTGGGCCGATTTCACGATCAGGCTGCGGTTTTTTCGGTCTGCTTTGAGGTCGACCCGGGCAACCAACTGGTCGTCCATGAGTACGGGCAGGGAATAGTAGCCGTACTGGCGTTTGGCCGCGGGAACATAGATTTCGATTGTGTAGTCGAAGCCGAACAGTCGCCGGGCGCGGTCACGGTTCCAGGTGACCGGGTCAAACGGGGTTAACACGGTGTTTGCCGAAATTGCGGCGCCGGCCGAAGTACCGGGGGCCATGAGTGCGGGTTCGGTCCACCCGTCGACCGTCACCCGTTGCAGCGCACCCGCCTCGACCAATTCGTGGATCGCCACACGGGCGTCGCGTTTCGGCAGTCGAAAATAGTCAGCAATATCGTATTCGGTGCCGATCCCCACAGCGTTCGAGGCGCGCAGAACCAATTCGGAAATTGCGTCCGGTCGTGAGACCTCCCGATCCACAATTGCGGCGGGTAACACCATGTCCGGTGCGGCATAGAGGCGTTGGAATCCGCGACGCCCTGCGGACACCAGAATTCCCGCGTCGAACATGTACTCCAATGCCCGTTTGGCGTCGCTCCAGCCCCACCATGCCCCGGTGCGGCCGTTGCGTTCATGAGTGATGTCACTCGCGGTGATGGGGCCCTCGGATCGAACCGCGGCCAACATTTCGTCCGCAAATTTCCGGTTGTGCGCCAACCACCCACCCTCGGCATGGTGGGAGTCGCGGTACTCGTCCATCTTCCAACGCCACAACGGCCACGATTCGACGGGGATAAATGCTGCGACATGAGCCCAATACTCGATGTGCGTGGGTGTGCGGGAATGTTCGAGCAGCACGGTGTCCGCCAGCGACGTGTCATAGGCGCCCAGTCGAGAAAACAACGGAAGGTAGTGGCTTCGTTCGAACACGTTGACTGAATCCAGTTGTAATGCTTCCAGTCCAGCAATTACCCGTGTGATGCCGCTCGCGGTGGGATCGGGACGGGGCGCGGCGAATCCGTGCGCAGTCAACGCGATACGTCGTGCATCGGTTATCGACAGTTCGGTCACGAGATTCACGCTATCGTTTCTGAAGGAGGAAATTGTGACATCACCGCTTGCTGGGCCCAGTCTGGACGAATTCGAGGCCGCACGGGACATCGTGGCGCACGTCGCACAGGGCACGCCTCTGGAACAGTCCCGTTTTCTGTCCGAGGTCTTAGGCCACAACGTCTTCCTGAAATGTGAAAACCTGCAGCGCACGGGCGCCTATAAGGTCCGTGGCGCCTACCACCGCATGTCAAAGCTCAGCGCGGAGGAAAAGGCTCGGGGAGTGGTCGCCGCATCTGCTGGTAATCACGCTCAGGGCGTGGCCCTCGCTGCGGCCGAGCTGGGAATCAAGGCCACAATTTTCATGCCCATGGGCGTCGCATTGCCGAAACTGCAGGCCACTCGTGGTTATGGCGCCGACGTTGTGTTGCGCGGTGTCGTGTTCCAGGAATCCCTGGCCGCGGCCACTGAGTTCGCCGAAAAATCGGGTGCCGTATTCATCCCTCCCTATGCCGATCACGAGGTCATTGCAGGCCAGGGAACCGTGGGTCTTGAAATCCTGGACGAATGCCCCAGCGTGCAGACCGTGGTCGTTCCTATCGGTGGTGGGGGACTGATCGCCGGTGTGGCCAGTGCGATGAAGCAGAAGGCGGCGCTGTCAGGACGGACCCTTCGTGTGATTGGCGTTCAAGCAAAAAACGCTGCAGCATATCCCGCATCGTTGTCGGCCGGAGAGCCCGTCAACGTTGACGTCAAACCCACGATTGCCGACGGAATCGCCGTATCGCGGCCCGGTGACATCAACTTTGACATTGTCCGCGAATTTGTTGACGAGGTCGTCACTGTCAGCGACGATGACATTGCCCGCGCTATTCTGATGCTGCTGGAACGCGCAAAAATGGTGGTCGAGCCCGCCGGAGCAGCCGGTGTCGCTGCGGTTCTGACGGGTCAGGTCGTTGCCGACGGCACCACCGTAATCCTGTTGTCGGGCGGAAACATCGACCCCATGATCATGGAGCGCGTGATTTCCCGTGGTCTGGTCGCTTCGGGGCGTTACCTGCGCATCCGCATTCCCCTGCCCGACCGGCCCGGTCAGCTGGCTCGAACCTCGGAAATCGTTGCCGGCCAAAACGCCAACGTCGTCGAGGTTCTGCACACCCGTCACGGTTCGGGACTGGGAATCGCCGAGGTTGAACTCGAGGTCCACATCGAAACTCGTGGCCCCGAACACGCCGAACAGGTCCTCGATGCGTTGCGCGCCGAGGGTTACAACCCCCGCATCGACTACTAGAACACACTAGTTGCTACAAAGGTGGCGAAGCGTAAGCCCGTTTCTAGCCGATAAATGGCTCGATAGAGATGATCTCGACCGCGATTTCGGCGCCGTTGGGTGCCGTGAATGTGGTGGTGTCGCCAGCTTCGAGGCCCATGATTGCCTGACCCATGGGGGACTGTTCGCTGTACACATCAAGGTCGGTGCCGGCGCCCATTTCGCGTGAGCCCAGTACAAACTTTTCTTCGTCACCGTGGATGTGGGCAGTGATCACGGTGCCGGGTGCGACGCGCGAAGCGTCAACGGGTTCGGTGCCCACGTGTGCGTTCTTCAACATGTCCGTCAGCTGGCGTATTCGCGCCTCGATGCGTCCCTGCTCTTCCTTCGCGGCGTGGTAGCCGCCGTTCTCTTTCAGGTCGCCCTCGGAACGGGCGGCCTCGATGCGCCCCACGATTTCGGCACGCTTGACGGTGGTCAGCTGCTCGAGTTCGAGTGCCAGACGGTCAAACGATTCCTGGTTAAGCCATTGGGCGGACATGAGAACTCCTTCAGAGTGAACTAGTCAAGGCTAGCCGAGAGCCCCACCGAGGCTCAAATTGGGTTACGGTCGCCAGCAGTGGTCAACACCGGCAGCAGTGGGAGTGCCGACCGAACGGATGTCCGTTGTGTAGCTGTTGGACGTGTCCGTTGATGCGGGGTGCTGCTCGATAACCCACCCGATGACACCAAAGCCAGAGTCCAGGGTCCGCAGTGCACAGGTCACCGGTGTGCCCGCGGGGGCGGTGACGGTGTAGGTCAGCGTGACCGTGTCGCCGACGATGTCCATCGCATTGTCGCGGGTTTCAATGCCGACGTTGGGGGCCGCGTTGATGGACCAGACGCCCCACGGAACGAAGATTCCCAGCAAGACCGAGGCGAGAACGATGACGGCACGACGGCTGATGGGCGTGCGCGTCCGGCCGTAACGGCTCTGCAGTGCCTCGTCCGTGGTGTGTGGTGTGTGAACCATGCCATCCCCTGAGTAATCTTGATACAAGGCTACGCGAATCGGAGAACCCATGTTGACGACTACCCTGTTGATCGCCGTTGGAGAAGTTGAGTCCAACACGGTCGTAGAGATCGACCCCAACCAGGTCACGCCCGGCGTTGAAGGTTTCATTGCAACTGGTTTGTTTGCTGTCGTGTCGCTGTTGCTTCTGATTGACATGGTCCGCCGCATGCGCCGGCTGCGATACCGCGAAGAGGCTCGTCAAAACATTGACGCCGAGGAAGCCGCCGCGGGGCTCATCGAGTCCGTCAATAAGGAAACGGGCAACACCCCGTAACCTGCGCGGGCTTTGGCCTTGATGTAACGGACAGCGGGACGCGCTGCTAGTTCAGAGGGTTGATCGCAATCAGCAGTACCGCGGTCCAGTGGCACATAAACGCCACGACGGTGAACGAGTGGAAAACTTCGTGGAACCCGAAAACCCCGGGAACAGGATTGGGGCGCTTCATCGCGTACGCCACAGCGCCCAGCGTGTAGGCGAGTCCGCCCACTACGACCAGGATCGTCATCGCGGGGTTTGCGGCCCACAGGTCGGGCATATACACGATCGACACCCAGCCCAGAATCAGGTACAGCGGAACATAGACCCACCGGGGTGCGCCCACCCAGAGCACGCGGAACGCGATGCCGAGCCCCGCCCCAATCCACACGCCGATTAACAGAACCCAGCCCTTGTCGGGGGTCAGTGCCAGCGCGCCCAAGGGCGTGTACGTACCCGCGATGAGCAGGAAAATGTTGGCGTGGTCGATGCGCTTGAACATCAGTTTGACCGGCGGCGACCAGTTGATGCGGTGGTATGTCGCCGAAATTCCGAACAGCAGAATGGAGGACAAGGCAAAGGCGAGGCTCGTCCACGTCGCCAGCGGACTTGCCGCCAACGCCACGAGAACCAGACCGCCGACTACGGCCAACGGCAACGCTCCGACGTGCAACCAGCCGCGCCACAGGGGTTTAGTGTCCGCTGGTATTACGGAGTCATCCAGCAGGGGCAAACGCAACGGGTCAGGTGTCGTCATACCCTCAGTGTATGACCGGCGGCACCGGGTGCCGTTGCCGGGGTGCCGTACTACGCTATGGTCATGAGTTTGTACACGACGGTGACGACGCCCATCAAACGGGTGTTGTATCGGCTGTACACCGCGCGACTTCGCCGGCATTTGGCCGAAGGTCCGATGCCTCGACACGTGGGAATGATCATTGATGGCAACCGTCGTTGGGCGCGTCAACAACTGGGCGTCAGCACCGCGGAGGGGCACCGTGCCGGCGCGGAGAAGCTGCACGAATTTCTGTCGTGGTGCGACGAGGCCGGTGTGTCCGTCGTCACACTGTACCTGCTGTCGACCGATAACCTGACCGGGCGGGAATCGGCCGAGCTTGACGCGCTGTGCGGCATCATCGCCGACCTTGCGACGGACCTGTCCGAGGTGCCCGACTGGCGTGTGCAGCACGTCGGTGCTCTGGACAGGCTGCCCAGAGCGCTGGCCGATGCCCTGGTTGACGCCGAGTCGGTGACGGCATCGCACACGGGACTGCACATCAATCTCGCCGTTGGTTATGGCGGTCGCCACGAGATCACCAAGGCGGTGCACGCGATCATTGACGAGCACATGCTCAGCGGCAAGACCCTCGAAACCTTGCAGGACGACATCACGCTGGAAAACATTGCGGACCACCTTTACACCAAGGGGCAACCCGACCTTGACCTGGTTATTCGCACTTCCGGGGAACAGCGCATGTCCGATTTCATGCTGTGGCAGAGCGCCCACAGCGAACTGTATTTCGTCGAGGCGCTGGGTCCCGATCTGCGAGAAATCGATGTGTTGCGCGCACTGCGAGATTTCTCGAGGCGCGGCCGCCGTTACGGCGCCTAGGTTCCCTGTTCGACCCGAGCCCACAGCCGGGGTCGCCGCGTACGGATCGAGCCACACGATGGTCTGCTGCGTACGAGTGAACTTGGCTAGATTGGGCACATGAAGACTTACGACAGCGTTGTTGCCCGGTTCCCCCTCATTGCCTATATCGTGGCGGGGTTCTTTGGCGTTTCCGTCGCGGTGGGGTTCGTGTACGTCGTGGCGACGTGGGCATATCTGTCGGGCACGGCCGGCCTCGACGGCACCATCACCGTTCTCGCAGAGCTCGACGACCTGGTGGATTATGCGACGATTGCGGCGAACCTTGTACTCACGGTGGCGCTGATTGTGGTGCTGTTCCGATTCACGTCCATGGCGGCGGCGAATGCGGACTTCACGGGGAAGCACACTCCGTTCATGGCGATCGTGGGCTCGCTGGTTCCGATTCTCAGCATCTTTTGGCCGCTGCGCATGTACCGCACGTTGATTCACGAAACGGCGGAATCTGGCCGAGCCGACCTGGTCAAACTGTCGCTGCAGTTTTGGATCCCGTGGGCCGGATCGGGGCTAATTTCCGCGCAGGCGTTCCGCATGGAAACGTCCCTGCGATTGTCCACCGACGGCTTTGACGTCAGCACGTTTGTTGTTGTGCTGGTGGCGTGGCTGTTCTCGGACATCCTGATCCTGGTCGCAGTGTTGCGTGCACGAGTGTTCTTCGCGCGGTTGGCGCCAGCGCTCGACGCGGCCTAAGCCAACAACGCAGTGTGCCCCGGTCGATCGCGACCGGGGCACACTGCGTTGACGATGTTGTGGGGTTATCGAGCCACGCCAGGGTGCGTCATGGACAGCAGGTCCAAGGCGGTGTCCAACTGTTCGAGGGTGATCTCGCCGCGTTCGACAAATCCCATGTCGATGACCGACTCGCGTACGGTCAAGCCGGCGGCCACCGAGTGCTTGGCGACCTTTGCGGCGGCTTCGTACCCGATGATGCGGTTCAGGGGCGTGACGATCGAGGGGGACATGCCGGCCAGTGCTGCGGCACGTTCGACGTTGGCCAACAGGCCATCGACGGTCTTGTCGGCCAGTACGCGGCTCGAGTTCGACAACAGTCGAATCGATTCCAGCAGGGCGGTGCCCATGACCGGGATGGCGACATTGAGTTCGAATGCGCCGCTGGCTCCACCCCATGCGACAGTGGCGTCGTTTCCGATGATGCGAGCGCAGACCATGAGGACGGCCTCGGGCACGACGGGGTTGACCTTGCCGGGCATGATCGACGAGCCGGGCTGCAGGTCGGGGATGTGAATCTCGGCGATACCCGTGTTCGGGCCCGATCCCATCCAGCGGATGTCGTTACAGATTTTCGTCAGTGACACGGCGATGACGCGCAGTGCACCGGATGCCTCGACGAGTCCGTCGCGGGCGCTCTGTGCTTCGAAGTGGTCCAGTGCTTCGGTGATCGGCAGGTTCGTTGCCGAGGCGAGTTCGGCAATCACGGCTGCCGAGAACCCCAGAGGGGTGTTAATGCCGGTGCCGACCGCGGTGCCGCCCAAGGGGACCTCGGCGACGCGCACGATGGTGGATTCGATGCGCTCGATTCCCAGGCGAATCTGGCGGGCATAGCCCCCGAATTCCTGCCCGAGAGTCACGGGGGTGGCATCCATCAGGTGGGTGCGGCCCGGCTTGACGTGCGACTTCCAGGCCTCGGCCTTGACGTCGAGTGCGTCGGCCAGGTGGCGCAGCGCGGGGATGGCGTCGTTGACCAGAGCGTTGGTCACGGCGATGTGCACCGAGGTCGGGAAAACGTCGTTCGATGACTGCGACGCGTTGACGTGGTCGTTGGGGTGCACGGGTGCGCCGCGACGGGCGGTGGCGAGGCTCGACAGCACCTCGTTCATGTTCATGTTCGAGCTGGTTCCCGAACCTGTCTGGTAGGTGTCGACGGGGAAGTGCTCGTGGTGCTGACCGGCGATGATTTCGTCCGCGGCCGACACGATGGCGTCGCGGATGTCAGTGGGGAGGATGCCCAGTCGCTCGTTGACAATCGCGGCAGCGCGCTTGATGTGGGCCAGCGACACGATCTGAGCCGACTCCAGGCCGGTGCCGCTGATGGGGAAGTTTTCGACGGCACGCTGCGTTTGTGCGCTGTACAGCGCATTGACGGGGACTCGTACCTCGCCCATGGTGTCGTGTTCAATACGGTATTCGGTCACGTTGAGACTCCTGTGTTAGTGAATATCGCCGATGACAACGGAGGCGGAGACGCGGCCATCGCGAAGGTTGTAGGTGGCTCCCACCACAGCAAGCGTACCGCTGGCAATGCCCTCGGTGATGAGTTCGCTGGTGGCAAGAAGTTCGGCGATGGTGTCGCGCAGGTGTTCCTCGCCGACGTGGTCGAGGTTGATCTGGCGAACGTCGTTCGTGCCGTTCGCCAAGAGCACGCGCTCGATCGCGGGTTGGATGGTGTCGATGATGCCGCGGACGTTGACGGGGACATCGGGCGTTTCCTCGAGGCGGGAATCCACTGCGGCCTGCACGGCTCCACACGAATCGTGGGCGAGGACAAGAATCAGGTGAACTCCCAGGGCGCTGACCGCGTATTCCAGCGAGCCGATTACCGACTGCGAAATGGTCTGGCCGGCATTGCGGACGACGAACAGGTCGCCGAGTCCGCAGTCGAAGATGATCTCGGCCGAAAGCCGGGAATCCGAGCACCCAAACAGGGCGGCGTGCGGGGTTTGTCCGCCGGCAAGGTCGGCGCGGTGTTCGACGTCCTGGCGGGGGTGTGCGGGTGCACCCGAGATGAATCGCGCGTTACCGGCCTTAAGGTCGTCCCAGGCTTCGCGAGGGTTGGAGGGAAGCGGACCGGTCACGAGGTTGCTCCGTTCGTGGTGAGGAAAACGCTGATGGCATCGACAATTGCGCGGGATTGCGTGGGGTTCTCGCTGGTGTCCGAGGTGGATACGACAATGGTGTTCCCCTCGAATTCGGTGACCCATACCCAGGCGGTGTTGCCGGGATCTGCCGTGTCAATGCGGTCGTAGCCCGTCCAGCTGATGCCCGCCGAGGGAGTGTACGCAAACGGCACGGTGTCGCCGACGATGTCTGTCACGTCGAATTCGCCGAGGTACTGGTCCATACCGGTAAACAGGGTCGGGTTGCCGTTGGTGTCATCGTGGACCCACCCGATGCTCCAGACCGTGGGGTCGCCCGCCGTGAGTTCGGCGCGGTTCGCCCAGGCATCGTCGCCGAGCAGGGGGTCAATGATGATGGTGTCGTCCACAGTGGCTTGTGCTGCGGTCGCGGCGGCGTGCCAGTCCACGGCCTTGTCTTTGGCGGGGGTTTCGGGCCTGACGACAACAAGCACGAGGAACAGCACGATTCCGAGAGAAGCCAGCAGCGACAGAATCAGGTTGGTGGGCGTTTGACGCGAGCGGCGCAGTGCCGCCTTGTCGACGGTGGGTTCTGTCATTCGGAGGTCTTTCGGGCGGCTTCGAGCCGTGCCCGCGCTCCGACGAGCCATTCCTCGCACCGTGCGGCCAGAGCCTCGCCGCGTTCCCACAGAGTGACGGATTCATCCAGAGAGGCCGTGCCCGCCTCGAGAGATTGAACTATCACCACGAGCTCGTCGCGGGCTTGTTCATAGGTCAGCGTGTCTACTGCGGGGAGTGTCGTGGCCATATTTATAGGTTACCGTTCGGATCGGGGAGCGTTGACGGGGTGAGGATTCAGTCGGGGGTTCGTGAATCAGATGCGGTCACGGTCGCGCCGAGAACGCCGTCCGCGACATGCACCGTGATGGCATCACCCGCGGCAACGCCCGTCGTCGATGAAATCACGGCACCGCCCACGGCGCGAACAATCGAATACCCGCGTTCGAGCGTGTGTTGTGGCGACAGCGCGCGCATTTGGGCTGACAGCAGGGATGTTTCGGCGATGGCGCGTTCCACCACGCGGTCGACCAGAGTTGCGCCTTTGTGGACATAGTTGCGCAGGTCGGATTCGTGTCGTTCCACATAAGCGGTGGGGCTGGCCATCACCGGACGGGACCGCAGCTGGGTGATGCGATCGGTTTCGGTGCGCAATTTCGCGCCCACCGCGTTCGCGATGCGCGACCGGGCGCCATCGATGTTGGCGAGTTCCTGGGTGACGTCGGGGACCACTCGTTTCGCTGCATCGGTCGGAGTCGAGGCCCTCAGGTCGGCAACCTCGTCCAGAAGTGGCCTGTCGTTCTCGTGGCCGATGGCCGACACAATCGGGGTCGATGCCGCCGCCGCGGCCCGCACCACCATTTCATCACTAAAAGGCAACAGGTGCAGGAAGTCGCCGCCGCCTCGAGCGATGATGATGACGTCGATCTCGGGGTCGGAGTCGAGGTCGGCGATGGCACGGGCGACCTGGGGTGCGCAATTTTCGCCCTGAACCGCGGTGTGCAGCACCCGGAACTGGACATCGCTCCAGCGCAGTCGCGCATTCGTCAGCACGTCTTTTTCGGCGTCGCTGTTCGCGCCCGTGATCAGTCCGATACAGAGTGGGAGGAACGGGAGCGGCTGCTTGCGGGATTCGTCCAACAGGCCTTCGTTGGCCAGTTGGCGACGCAGTCGTTCAATTTTTTCGAGAATGTCCCCGAGTCCCTCGTGGCGCATGTCCTTCACGCTGAAAGACAAGGTGCCACCGGCAATCCAGTAATCGGGCTTTGCCAGCACCCGGACCTTGTCGCCCTGGGCGAAATTTTCGGGCAGGGACTCGAGCACTGAACGCCACACGGTGATCGAAATGGTCGCGTCCTCGGTGACGTCTTTCAACTTGGCATAGGCGTGCCCGTTGCGGACATTCCACGACGCCAGCTGTCCTTCAATCCACACGGGAGGCAACGCGTTGATGTGAGTGCGCATGCTCTGCGCGACATTCGATACGGACATCACGGGGATGCCGCCCATGTTCTCGCCCGTTGCGCTCATAACGTCCAGATTAGCGGCGGGCGTCGACATGTAACCGTTTGCATCCACATCCACTAATATTGAAACACACGCGTCCACCACCGCGTGACTTTCTGTGTAGTGGAGGTTACATGTCAGGCACCAGCATCCTTGTATACGCCGAGCGCGTCGGCGGGAACCTGGGCGAAATCGAGAAGCTCCTCGCGGGGCCCCTCGCCGATTTCGGCGGAATTCACGTCCTGCCGTTCTTCCATCCCTACGACGGCGACGATGCCGGATTCGACCCGATTGATCACACAATCGTCGACCCCCGCCTGGGGCATTGGTCGGACTTCAAGCGCATCTCGCAAACCCACGAGGTCACCGCCGACCTGATCGTGAACCACGCATCATCCCTTTCCCCCGAATTCCTCGACTGGCAGGACAAGGGAACAGAATCCGAATACGACGGAATGTTCCTGACCTTCGACGTGGTGTTCCCCAACGGTGGAAACGAACACGACATCACCGCGTTCTACCGCCCCCGCCCCGGATTGCCTTTCACCGCCTATGAGGTCAACGGGGTTCGCCGCCTCGTGTGGACGACCTTCATGCCCACTCAGGTCGACATCGACATCAACCACCCCGCGGGACAGGCATACCTCGTCCGCGTCATCGAGGCGCTGGCCAGCGGTGGCGTCAAGGTCATCCGTTTGGACGCCATCGGATACGCCGTCAAGACCCCCGGCAACGACTCATTCATGACCGACGAAACCCTGAAGTTCGTCGAAGAACTGACCGAGCTCATCCACTCGTACGGCATGCGCGTTCTGGTCGAGGTCCACGCTCACTACACCCAGCAGCTCGCCATCGCGCCACTGGTCGACCTGATTTATGACTTCCAGACGGCACCCCTGCTGTTGCACTCGTTCTTCACCGGAACTGTCGACAAGCTGGGCGACTGGTTTGCCATCCGCCCCAGCAACTGTCTCAACGTGCTCGACACCCACGACGGTTTCGGTGTGATTGATGCCGGCCCGATCAGCGGTCGCCCCGGACTGATTACACAGGACGACATGGCCTATATCTTTGAACGTGCGGCCCAGAACACGGGTGGGCACTCGAACATCGCCAGTGTGGTCCCTCAGTGGTTCACGCTGCCGCACCAGATCAACGCCACGCTGCCCAACATCCTCGCGGACGATGTTGCCTATGTCGCATCGCGCGCGGTGCAGTTCTTCCTGCCGGGTGAGCCCCAGGTTTACTATGTCGGATTGCTGAACGGCATGGACGACGTTGAATTGTTCGAGGCTTCGGGCCAGGGCCGTGACGTCAATCGTCACCACTTCACCCCCGCCGAAATCACCGAGGCGTTGGCCCAGCCCGTCACACAGGCCATCGTCGCGCTGGCTCGACTGCGCAAGAACCCTGCCTTTGAGGGCGAATTTGCGTGGAAGCAGACCTCGACCGATTCGATCTCGCTGTCGTGGGTTCACGGCGCCGACTCGATTTCGCTCGATGTCACGACCGCCGTCGGCGCGGCTGCGTTCCAGGTGGCCGTGAACTCGGCCGAGGGCACCACCGTGTACTCCTCCGTCGAAGAGCTTGCACTCGCTCGCTAATCCCGTCGTCAGACGCGGTGCTCAAAGTTAGACTGAACGGGTGAACCAGGTCAGCAACGGAAGCGAAGCACTCTTTGTGCCCGCCTCATCGCACCGTCGAACAATCCCCCTGACCGAGCAGCCCAGCGGAGCCCCCAAGCGGCTTTTGTTGGCAGCGCCCCGCGGGTATTGCGCGGGAGTCGACCGTGCGGTCATTGCCGTCGACAAGGCGCTGGATCAATTCGGCGCTCCCGTGTACGTCCGCAAGGAAATCGTGCACAACGTCGAGGTCGTCCGCGAGCTGACGGCCCGAGGCGCGATCTTTATCAACGAGGTCGACGAGGCGCCCGAGGGTGCGCACCTGGTGTTCAGCGCGCACGGTGTTTCCCCCGCAGTTAAGGCGGGTGCGGCAAGCCGAAACCTTCTGGCCATCGACGCCACCTGCCCGCTGGTGACCAAGGTCCACCGCGAGGCCGAGCGTTTCTCGCGCCAAGGTTTCCACATTCTGCTCGTCGGCCACGAGGGTCACGAAGAGGTTGAGGGCACGATGGGTCACGCTCCAGAACAAACCACCCTCGTCAATGACCCCGATGCCGCGGACACGGTGGATGTGCCCGAAACCGACAAGCTGATCTGGTTGTCGCAGACCACGCTGTCCGTCGACGAGACGATGACGACCGTGGCCCGGTTGCGCGCTCGTTTCCCCCATCTGCAAGACCCGCCCAGCGACGACATTTGCTATGCGACCCAGAACCGACAGGTCGCGATCAAGAAGATCGCCCCCGAATGTGACCTCGTGATTGTGGTGGGCAGTGCTAACTCTTCGAACTCCGTGAGGCTGGTCGAGGTGGCCGCCGAGTATGGTGCCCGTGCCGCATACCGCGTGGATTATGCGCACGAGATTCGCGAGGAATGGCTGGTGGGTGTGTCCACGATCGGTATTTCCAGCGGGGCCAGTGTCCCCGAGCAGCTCGTGCAGGATGTGCTGGCGGACCTTGCCGACGCCGGTTTTGGTGACGTTTCCGAGGTGCGGACCACGACCGAGGATCTGGTGTTCAGCCTGCCCAAGGAACTGCGCATCAACGCCGATGGCGAGCAGGACGAGCGCGCATTGGGCGGTCGCAAGAACTAGTCTCGGACCGCCACTGTGCGGGGAGGGTCGGATTCCTGGTCGACTCGGCTGCTTGGTCGTCCCCGCAAATCGGGGCAAACAGGCCCGACTAGGCCACCGGAACCGTGACCTTGGTACGGGCTCCGTATCCGGCCTTGGTGATGGGGATTACCGTCACGGAATACGTGGTTGCATTTCGCAGCCGGGTGATCGTCGCCGTCAATTTCGTGGTGCGCAGTGTCACCGTGCGTCCCGCGCCCTGAACGAGGACCACGTACCCGGTCACGCGCAGACCACCGCGGAGGCTGGGGATCTGCCACGTCACGCGGGCGGATCCCGCGCTGGGGGATTCCGCGGCGAGGCTGGTCACTCCGGAGGCCTGGGCGCCTTTGAGGTTCACGGTGACTGAACCGGACGAGGCAATGCCGTGACCGCGCACCGTGTAGGCGCCTGACTTGGTCGCGCACAGCTTGACGGTCACGTTGCCGCGCGAGTCCGGTGTGCCGGTCAATTTGGCGCCGCGACAGGTTTGGCGTGCTCCAGCCGGTGGGACAACTGTCACGCGAGCCCGTGATGACAGCATGTCGGGCTGGCCGATGGGCATGGTCACGGTCACCAGCGATCCTGCCGTCGCAGTGATTTGTTGTTCGGGGACATCGACATACGGCATTTCGTCGAGCACCACGGTGGTCACATAGCCCTCGACATCGGCGGTGGTGGTCTGATCCAGAACTCCATCGTTGTAGTTGACGGTTGCCGTAGCGCCGTCCGGACCGATGTACCCCGCGGTGCGGAAGGTGCCGTTGGAGTCGGTGAATCCATATTCCGGCATCTCGGGAGCCTGGAATCTCGCGGCACCGACAGTGGCCTCGGGGACAAGTCCCAGAACCGTGACCGAGGCCCCGACGACAGGTTCGCCGTTAGGCAGCTGCACCTTGACCAGGTGCTGCACCTCGGAGGGCTCGGCGGGGAACCGGATAGTGGTTGCGCGGTCGAGCCCCACGACCTCGGTGATTACGGCACGTGCTGTCGCTCCACTGGGCATGAGTACTCCCGAGAGTGTGAATTCGATTGGGCCAGCGGGAATTAGGGGGAATGCGACCGAACCAGTCGAGGTCAGGCCGAGGGGGTTCGCGGATTGGATGCTGCGGGTGCCATTCGCCCATGTCAGCGAACCGCCGATAACGGGCTCGCCCGAGTGGTCGGTGACTGTGAGGTTTGCCGTACGTGTGCCTCGTGTGAACGCAACTGCGGGCGCACTGGTCTCGCTGTTCTCGGCACCCGATCGGGTTGTGACGGTGTACAGCACAGCGGCGGCGGAGGGCAGGCCGGTGAAGGTCCATGACGCAGAAGCCCCCGCATCGACCGATGTCCAGATTTCCCCGTCGCGTGACCAGGACACGGTGTACCCGAGTGCGCCGTAAGTTGTGGGCCTAGCGGGAGTCCATGCGATCGAGGCGGATGTCGCAGTGTTTCCCGTCTGGTGCAGTCCGACAACGGTCTGCGGCAGGTCGGCGGTGACCGCCGTGATGACAGGGATGGAGGTTCGGGGGAGCACGGCCGGGTTATCTTGGCCCCAGCAGTAGATGATGGATTCCGAATTGGCGGCGCAGGTGCGGTAACGGTTCGATCCGGATTGTGGTTCCAGTGCGACATGGGTCACCGATCCCAATCCCGGAACTTGGATGGGGGTGCTGCTGCCGCTCGTCGACGCGAAACCTTGGCCCAATTGGCCGTACGAATTATTTCCGCGGCACCAGAGTTCGGCCGATTCCGTGATCGCGCAACTGTGCAACGAGCCCACTTCGAGTTCGCGAATCGCGTCCGGCCAGACCCGGGTCTGCCCGGGGCTATCGGTGCTGGACGTCACGCAGGACACCGTGGCTGGCGCCGAATCGGTGCAGAAAAGGCCAGGGCCGAAAATTCGTGTCGTCGGGCTGAAGGAAGTGTACGTGGTGCGCCTCGACCCGGCATAAAAACCGTCCTCACAGTGCGTCGCACCGTCCACCGTGACAAAACATAAATCCGAGCCTGTGGCGAAATCGACCACGTTCGGTGCCACCATGACGGGGTTCGGGTTGAACGATGCCGAGGCCGCCAGACCGGTGCGACCCCAGTTGTTCTTGCCCCAGCACCACAGCTGCTGCGTAGTGGTCAGGGCACAGGTGTTATTTGCGTAGGCCTGCAGATCGACCAGCGATTCGCTCAACCCCACCGGTTGGCTGTATCCGGGAGTAGCGGTCGAGGTGCCGACACCCAGCTGTCCGAAATTGTTGGAACCCCAACACCGGGCACCCTCGACGGTCAACGCACAATAGTGGTTCAGCCCGAGTGTGACCGACAGTGCATCGATTCCGAGGTTCCGGTCATGTCCGTCGCAGTTGACGACGAAATTCGACCGCACGAGACACAGAACGGAGGGGGACATGTCCATCGCGATGGGGGCACCATAAACGAAATAGTCACCAACTCCGGCCTCGTTTGTCGCCGCCACCCGCAACTCGTATCGTGTGGACGCGTCGAGCCCTGTCACCGTGGCCGAGACGTGATCGGCAGTGGTGACCGCGCCCACCGCCCATACGCCGTTGGGCGAACGGTATTCGACCTGATAGCCGTCAATCGGCGAATCCGTCGTGGGTTCCACCGCCGGCCATTCGACATCGAGGCTGCGCACCGACGAATCGGTGACCGACAAGCCGCTCGGGGCATCGGGGGCTACCGTCGCATTGGCCGCGGCGGCGACCGGCGTACCCAGCAGCGCGGGCGCGACACCGAGGGCCAGCGCCACGACGATCGAGGCGACCCGGGCAGGCAGCACGCCGGACAAAGAGCGGGGGAATTGTGAGGCAGTCATGACGGACCTTTCGACAGCAACTGAGTTACTGACAGATTCGCCGTGACCACCGACATAAAACAACGGAGCCCCGCACTCAGTGCGGGGCTCCGAAAAAAGTTGGTGCTTAGTGAATCGACTTGCCGGCCGAACCCAACTGGTTTGCGTAGTCGACAACGCGCTGAGCCATCGCGGTCTCGGCAATCTTGCCCCAGGCGCGAGGGTCATAGACCTTCTTGTTGCCCATCTCGCCGTCAACCTTCAACACGCCGTCGTAGTTCTTGAACATGGTGTCCGCGATTGCACGGGTGTAGGCGTACTGGGTGTCCGTGTCGATGTTCATCTTCACCACACCGTTGCGCACGGCCTCGGCGATCTCCTCGTTGGTCGAACCCGAACCACCGTGGAACACGAGGTCCATGGGCTTGGGGCCGGTGCCGTACTTGGCGGCGAGGCCGGCCTGGATGTCGGCGAGGATTTCGGGGCGAAGCTTCACGTTGCCGGGCTTGTAAACGCCGTGAACGTTACCGAAGGTCAGTGCGGCCATGTAGCGGCCGTTCTCGCCCAGTCCCAAAGCCTCAACGGTCGCGATTGCGTCCTCGAGAGTGGTGTACAGCTGGTCGTTGATTTCGTGGCTGACGCCGTCTTCTTCTCCACCGACGACGCCGATTTCGACCTCGAGGATTGCGTTGATGTTCTTGGTCTTCTTCAGCATGTCCTCGGCGATGCGCAGGTTCTCGGCCAAGGGGACAGCCGAACCATCCCACATGTGCGACTGGAAGATGGGGTTACGTCCGGCCTTGACCTCTTCCTCGCTGGCAGCGATGAGGGGCATGACGAAACCGTCGAGTGCGTCCTTGGGGCAGTGGTCGGTGTGAACGGCAACGGTCACGCCGTAGTTCTTGGCGACTTCGTGGACGTAACGAGCCATTGCGAGAGCACCGGTGGCACGAGCCTTGACGGTGTGGCCGGCGAAGTAGTCAGCGCCACCCGTGGTGACCTGGAGGATGCCGTCAGAACCGGCTTCGGCAAGGCCCTGAAGTACGGCGTTGATGGTCGACGATGAAGACACGTTGAATGCGGGGAAAGCGAAGGCGTTCTTCTTCGCGGTGTCCAGCATTTCGGCGTACTGATCCGGTGTTGCGACAGGCATGATGCTCCTTGGTGGTG